>Ga0209491_10008083_pt1 | contig 13514 bp, 17 predicted proteins | sample BON02_FD_187213 | JGI IMG/M metagenome (GOLD analysis project Ga0209491, IMG submission 187213) | Freshwater microbial communities from Lake Bonney liftoff mats and glacier meltwater in Antarctica - BON-02 (SPAdes) (version 2) | ecosystem: Environmental > Aquatic > Freshwater > Ice > Glacier... | reverse complement strand
GAGAAAACGGACTAGATAGACCAACAATTGTGGAAAATGAGGCCAATACATTCATTCAAGCTGTTGCTCGCTGGGGACGTTGGAGGGCAAAGAAAAGCGTTAGTTTTTATTATTATGTTCCTCGAAAATTTCCCGCTTGTTTGTTTGTTTTCTTTTTCTTGTATATTTATATGTTCATATATTTTGCTCAGCATCCTGCTGTTTCCCTGCTGACGCTGCTCCCTGTTTGCTTTGGTTGTTTTTCCCATCTTGGGCTCGACACACTGCCCTGTGTACACACCCCCAAATGCATGCACGTATCTACACTTTTACTTCCCTGTCCCCTCCCCGTTCCCTCTTACACCAGCATCTTTTCCTGGTATCGTCCGGCGGCATCTCCACATACCTCAAGGCAGCACACATTAGATTTTCCCATTCACATTCATTCCTCCAACTACTGCGACGTTTCCACTGCCGGCGTTGCTGCCACCTCTTCCTCCTCCTTCTTCTTTCCCTCCTCCTCCTCCGTCACAGCCATCTCCCCCTTCTCCATCCCCTCCTCTTTCCCCTCCTCCTTCTCTCCCTCCTTCTCCTCCTCCTCCTTCACCTCCTCCTCCCCACCCACCTCCTCCCCCTCCCTCCTTCCCTCCCTCCTCCTCCTCCCCACCACCCGTCCCCCAGGCGCCAACCCCGAAGCCATCAACACGCCCACCACCGCCCCAAACAAAGGCCCCACCCAATAAACCCACACCTCCTCCCCCTGCTCCTTGCTCGCATTCATCGCATACAAACCCGAGGCCACTGCAGGATTTAACCCTCCCCCTGAGATACCCCCTGCGGCATACAACCCACTTGTTAAAGCCGCGCCGATCGCCAGCCCAAAGTACTGATGGCCCTGCGCGCCCGCTGCTCCCAGTAAGAGGATGACCAGGACGAGGAGGGCCGTGAAGACGATCTCGGCTCCTAAGGCTTGTTGCCATTTGTGGGGGGTCTGAGGGGAGGGGAGGGCGTTCTGGCCCGCGGCGTGGCCGAGAGCGAGACGGGTGGCGCCTGCTGCGAGGACTGAGGCAAGCACTTGGACAATTACATATAGCAAAGCTTTAGGGACATCTTTGCGGCGCGGACGGAAGAGGAATACACCGAGGGTAACGGCTGGATTGAGGTGTGCGCCGCTGACGTACCCACCCGCGAAAATCAGGCCCGTGAGGAGCAGGCCGGCAGTGGCGGCGGGGGAGGGCGCGAGGGAGGAAGGGGTGGAGGTGAGGGAGAGAGCGATGGTGAGGGTGAGGAGGAAGGTGCCTTGGAACTCCATCAAGTACACAGATAGCAGGCGGGAGGTTTGGAAGAGGACGCGAGAGTAGGGAGGGATGGAGGAAGAGGAGGAGGAGGAGGAGGGAAAAGTGGGCGAGGACGAGGACGAGGACGAGGAGGAGCCGTCACGGAGGAGGGGTGTCCGTCCTCCCCTTCCCCTGCCCTCCTTCCTAGACGACGCTGCTGCCTCTGCTGCGGCTGCTGCTGCCGCCTCCTCCTGCCCTGGCGGGAACATGGCATCCGCGGGATTGGTCAAGTAAAACAAACAAGTGGCCACCAAGGCCCCAACCATCGGCAGCACCCACCGAATCCACAGCCCTTCCTCCCCCCCTTCCTCCCCCGCGCCCTCCTCCCCCGTGCCCACCACATACAAGCCCGTCGACACCGCAGGGTTCATGACAGCGCCCACCGCCACCGCCGCCGCGAGCGTGGCACAGATGGCAGCCCCGGCAAAGGAATTAGGCTGCTGGGTGCGGGCAAGGACCGTGTGAAGGATGACAAACACCAGAGCAAAGCTGAAGGAGATCTCCACCAACGCTAGCTTGCCCGTCATGCCTCCGTGTAGGAAGGGGTCGGCCAGCGGGTCAGGGGAGGAGAGGGCCTTGGCTAGGTAGGCGCCGCCGATGGCCCCGGCGAGTTGACTCCCCATGTAGACCAAGGATTGGAAAGCAGAGGTACGCCCGAGCAGGAGCAAAGAAAAGGTCACGGCTGGGTTGTAGTGCGCGCCGGAAATGCGAGCGCCGGCGTAGATCATCGCGAGCAAGACGGCAGCAATCACCAAGGCGGCAGTGAGGGGGGCAGTGGCGGCGGCGGGGCGGGAGAGGAGGGCGACGACGAGGGTCAGAGTCAGGGTTCCCAAAGCTTCTATGACGGGAATGGCCAGGAGCTCTTGGAGGATGAAAAAGGCGTGGGCACAAAATTGTTTGGTTTGTGCAAGACGGTCAGACTTCGGTTTGGACTCGGCCCGCTGCTCCTCCAAATGAGCCTCCTCATCGTCCTGGTCGGCAGCAGCAGGTTGCTGCTCTTCTTGTTGCGTCTTGGCGTCTGCGCTACCCGCTTCCTCGTCCTGGAGGCTCACCTCCTCCTCCTCCTGCTTGTCCTCCGCCGACAGCAAGGGCTGCTTGGCCTCTTCCACGTCCAGGGCGGGCGGCATGGATGATGATATGTGATGCTGCTGCTGCTCGTAGAGGATATTCTATTAAGATGGCGAGTGCGAGGCAAGGGCGAAGGAAGGCAAGGCCCTGTGTGGGAAAGGAGGGGTGGGGAGGAATGCTGATGGTATTGAGCTTGTCCTTAAGGCAAGTCCAGAGGATAATGGGGACGCGTGCTCCTACATAAATAGCGCCGCGTTCCGACAAGGCATCGAAGAACAGCAAAATAAACAAGCAAGTCGCGCCATCTCAGAACTGGTATTCATATGGCCCGTCAACGGCAGAACAAATTGGCAGGCGACGCCGGCACAAGGACTCGTCGGAGTGTTTCTCTAGATCCTCTTCGAGCACGCCACCACCTTGGTAACATTCATTACGAGCATTGCCGTCGTTTTGATCCACTCCGACAGACTTCTCATTCTTTTTGGCTCCTCCCTTTCCACCCTCTCTCTCACTTCGACACACAGAGCCCGCCGGTAAACGCCTCCCCAGTGGGAGCGCAGCGGCTGCGACGCGGGCTATAATACACCACCAACAGCACACAGCACACAGAACTATGGGTGGGGCTCCTCTTGTTTACCAATGGCTCGAGTCGATTGGTAAGTCCTAGGTATTTTCTCCCCCTCTCCCGCCCAGCCCGCTGATTAGACACTCCTCTCACGCCCGAACCCAACTCCCAAAAAAGGTCTCGAGCACTCCATCTCTAAGTTTCAAGAGCTCGGTGTAGACACACCGGAGAAACTGGCCGCCTTTTCGTTGCCTGACTATGACTTGGTCGGCGTCACAGACATCAATGGTCGCAAGAAGCTATTTTTCCTCGTGCAGCGCCTGAAGGTGGCCGTGGAGGAAAAGGCCAAGCGCAAGGCAGGAGGAGGCGGCGGGGTGCACGCTTCGTCATCGTCTTCTTCTTCTTCTTTTACGTCCAACGCGGCTGCGTCCCCCTCCGTCTCCTTTTCGCCCTCCGTCAGCTTTTCGCCGTCCGCCTTGGTGTCTCCCCCCCAACAAGCCCGACAGCACCACCATGAGGTGGACGCGGAGCTCTCCCGCTCCCAAAGGGCCCAAGTCATGAGCGTAGATTTGTCGGCCGTCGACCTGACCACCGAACTCAACGAACAGCACATGCACAGCTTGCTCGAGAGCGGAGGACGGACCACTAGCAGCAGCAGCAGCAGCAGCAGCAGCAGCAGCAGCAGTAGCAGCGTGCGAAAGACGCCCTCCAACAGTTGGTTGCGCCGCGGGTCCTCGATTGAGACCTCGACCTCTTTTTATTTTTCGCAATCGCAGCCGCAGCCCCAGCAGCAGCCCCAACAGCAGCCCCAACAGCAGCAACAAACAGCTCAGCTTGTGCCACCACCTCCAGCATACCACGCGTCAAGGTCTTCCTCCTTCTCCTCTGCTCCCTCCTCTTCCACCTCCTCTACCATCAAGAAGAGCGAGAATGCTGCTGGTGGCGATGGGTTGACAAGGAAACTCTTTCCGGCGCTTGGCGTCAGCAGCAGTGGCAGTAGCAAGGCCGCCGCACCAGCAGCAGCGTCGCCACCCCAACCTCCGCTACCCTTAACCACGACGACAATGCAACATGCCCCGGCCCCGGCCCAGCACCAGCACCACCGTACCTTGAGTAGTAGCAGCAGCAGCAAGAGCAGCAGTAGCAGTAGAGGCAGCAGCAGCAGCAGAACTCACCCTGCCCAGGACCTGGTCGACTTCATCACCGACGGCCCCGCAGACGACGTGGCCATCCGTGTGGTGGTGCGCAAGCGTCCCCTCACCCACACCGAGCGCACCCGCAACGACCAAGACATCGTTGACTCCCAACCCCCCTGCAACGTCGTCGTGAACGAGCCCAAAAAACAGCTGGACTTGACCCCCATCACGGAATCGCACTACTTTGCCTTTGACCATTCTTTTGATCACTTGGCGGCCAATGCTGACATCTACCGCACGGCCTGCGTGCCCTTGGTCGTCTCCATGTTCCGCGGGGGCAAGTCCACGTGTTTTGCCTACGGTCAGACCTCAAGGTAAGGCTACCCCTCCCTCTTTCCCTCCCTCCATTTATTTCACCCTCCCTCCCTCGCTCCCTCCCTCCCTGCATCGAACACGCTGCACAACGGGCGTCTCTCACTCACCCCTTCCTCTTTCCCTCTGTCCCTCCCTCCCTTCCTTTATTACAGTGGCAAGACTTTCACAATGATGGGCAGCAACTCGACGGGGACAAATGCGGCTGCTGCTGCTGGTACTGCTGCTCCTGCTTCTAACAGCAACGAGAACGCGGGCCTGTACGAGCTGGCGGCGCAGGACATTTTCCAAGTCCTCTCCCACCCCCACTACCAGGCCCAAGGCTGGTCATTGCACGTGAGCTTCTTCGAGATTTATGGAGGGAAGTTGTTCGACTTGCTCAACTCTCGGGCGGTCATCCGCTGCCTGGAAGACGCCAAGCAACATGTTCAGTTTTTAGGGCTTACGGAGAAGCACGTGCAGAACGTGGAGGAGCTTCTAGGGATCATGGCCGAAGGAGGGAAGCAACGCTCGACGGGCTCGACGGCCGCTAATGCGGACTCGTCTCGTTCTCACGCCATTTTGCAGATGAGCCTGAAGGCGCCACTAGTGGTTGGAGGGGGAGGAGGAGGAGGGGGAGGGGGGGCGTCGTCGTTGCAAGCACGTGACCTGGCCAGCAAGGGCAAGCGGAATGTGCGTGTGATCAAGGAGAGCAGCACGGGCGGGCCAAAACAGCCAGTGATTGGCACGTTTTCCTTTATCGATTTGGCGGGCTCCGAGCGGGGGGCGGATACACGCAACACGGACAAGGCCACGCGTCTGGAGGGAGCTGAGATCAATACCTCTCTCTTGGCCCTGAAAGAGGTGATTCGTGCCTTGGACAGGAAGCAGCTGCACACGCCGTTTCGAGGCTCTAAGCTAACGCAGGTTCTGAAGGATTCATTGGTGGGGGCTGGAGCCAAGACGGTAATGGTGGCGTGTATTGCCCCGGCCAGGTCGAGCTGCGAGCACACCCTCAACACGTTGCGGTACGCGGATCGAGTCAAGGAGCAGGATGCCTCAGGCTTGCCGCCTACTACTACTACTAGCAACATGCCCACCACCACCACCATGACCCTATCAACAACGAGCAGCAGCAGCAGCAGCAGCGCGGCTATGGCGAGCACATTGTCTGCCACCCTCTCCTCCTCCTTTGTTGTTTCCAAGGAGCTGCAGCGAACCGGTAGCAGCAGCAAGGTGGGGACGACGACGACGACCCCCGCTCTTTCTTATTCCGTGCGGGCAGGATCTGCATCCAATTTGAGTAGCAGCCAAAAGCCCTCCCCCTCCACCTCCCCTCTCAAAAGCGGGCCTACTGGGGCTGCTTCTGGAGGAGGGGAAGGAGGAGGAAGCAAACGCCAAGTCGCATCCACGACGGCGGCGCCAGCCAAACCGCAGGCGCAGCACCAGCAGCACCAGCAGCACCAGCAGCACCAGCAGCACCATCAAACCTCCCCCGTGGTCCACGCAAAGGAGATGCAGAAGTACGTGGAGCAACTGAAGGAGCTCCGGCGGGCCAACAGCCTGGGGCGAGAACAGCGGCGTCTGCTGCAGCAGCAGCAAGAAGACGAGGAAGAAGAAGAAATCTCTGCCGAAGAATCCGAAGGAGGGGAGGAGGATTTCGAGGAAGAAGAAGACGAGGAGGAAGAGGAAGATTATTTGGAGGTGTACAAGGAAGCGACGCAGGGCCTGATTGAGACCCACCACAACGCGCACGTCCAGCTCCTGGCCCTGTTGAGGGAGGAAGTTGATTTATTGCATGTCACGGATGGAGATCGGAATAATTTGGAGGTGTATTTAGACTCGATGGAGACACTGCTGGAGGAGCAGGGGGCGGAGTTTGAACGGCTGGCAGCGCACCTGGACCATGTGAAGGCGGCCAAGGCGCAGTTGACGGGGTGAGGGAGGGAGGGAGGGAGGGAGGGAGGGAGGGAGGGAGGGAAGTAGGAGAGAGACAGAAGAATCAAACAAGACAAATGTGAAGAAGAAAATTGGGAAGAAGGAGAGTAAGAGACCGAGTAGCGGGAGATTCCAACAGCCAAACAATCAAAGCCTCCATCTCGGGGAAGAAAACGTGAGAAAAACAAGAGTGGAAACGAATTACAGATTGGACATTTCATTATTGCACTTTCTTTTGCTTTTCGTTTTCTTGCCTTCTTTCCGCCACTACTTTTGGTATTTTGTCTCTGTATTTCTCATCCCCCGCGGCCTTCGATGGAATGGCCAGTCAAACAATCGCTCCAACTCGCATATTGCGGCCACCGCTCATCCACAATGATCGTGGGATTCTAGCAATGTCACATACCAACTAACCAGCTCCATTAACTCACTCAGCTTGCTTAACGAGGCCGCCGTACAATACACGTCAAGATAAAGCAAGCAATTGTGTGCATCAAAGAGAGAGAGTCAGACAAACCAGCCAGCTGCGCGCGTGCGCAAGGTGGCTGGATCTCTGACTCTCTCACTCCTGCATACACCCTCTTACTTTCTACCTTCCTCTTGCAATGCGCGGCGGCCTCGTTAAAGCAAACTGATTGACTTGCTGCCTTTTCCTTTGGTTGGATATGTGACACTGCTTTGACTCCACTATGTTGGGTGCGGCGACCGCAAAATGGAAGGTGGTCCGACTGTCTATCTGACTCAACCATTACTCATCCATTTATTCCTATTCTGATACACGATTGGTGTCTCATCATTTTCATTCCTTCGGACTGATTGCGTGTTTGTGTGCTTTTGCTTTTGTCTTCATTTTCCATCTTCTACTACCTCTTCCTCCCCTTCCCACCATATGATTACAATTCCCTTCCCCGTGCCTGCCGCCGCCGTGGTCCCGTGGCCTCCTCATAGCTAGGCAACCGCGGCCCGTCATCCACACTCACCACCTCCGCCACCGGCACGTGCGGGTAGATCGGCCGATACAATCCCTCCATCCCTCCCTCCCTCCCTCCTCCCGCTGCTGCTGCGGGTGCTGTTGCTGGTGCTGGTGCTGTTGCTGCTGGCCTTCCTCCACTCGCCGCCTGCTGTCGTCGTTGCTCCGCCAAAGACCGTCGTATCGCCTCTTGCATCACCGAATCCTCCTCCTCCCTCCCTCCCGCCCTCCCTCCCCTTCCTCCTCCTCCCACCCCCGGCGGGGGCGGGGCCGTCGGAGGCACATGATACCCACTCGGGGCACTCCAATACGTATACCTTCTCCTCCCCACCCTCCATCCCTCCCTCACCCTCCCTCTCACCCACCCTCCCACCCTCCCTCCCTCCACCCACAACACCCCCGCCAAAATCCCGCACAAATGACCCAAAAAACTCGCATTCGGCGACAAGAAAGACGTCACTACCAACTCAACCCACGAGGCCCTCCCCAGGGGAACCTGGAAACCAGCAATAGTCGTCCAGCCGGTGGGGTCACGGGAGTAAGCAACGTATTTGAGAGAGAAGAGGACGGCTGAAAACCCCACGGAGCAGGTGTGGAAGGAGGAGAAGCCGGGGGGGAGGAAGGGGAGGACGTGCAGGAAGGAGGCGAGGAGGAGGATGAGGGTGTGCGAGACTGCCCAGGAGAAGAGAACGAGGCGGAGGAACATTGGAGAGCCTAGAGCGCGTTCGAGCGTGGCGCCTTTGTACAAGAGGCTAAGCATGTTGTCTATTGAGGAGGGAGGGAGGGAGGGAGGGAGAAATCGATGAAATGTGTGAGAAACGAAATGATCAAGTGGTCGGATGGACTACCAGATGTCACATGGGGGAAGTGAAGGGGACAGGGATGGAGGGAGCGATGAAGGAAGGGAGGGAGGGAGCGATGCAGGAAGGGAGGGAGGGAGCGATGAAGGAAGGGAGGGAGGAAGGAAGGGAGGGAGGAAGAGCCAAGAAGAACGTACAGTATAAGTGGACATCGTCTCCGTGGACCAGCGCCGAGAGGTAGATGCGCGACAAGCCTTCATGCCATCTGTCATACGTCGAAACCGTCCACCACGACGACGAGGGGGAAGAGCTGTAAGTAGTGGAAGGAGTGCCCGTCGCCGCTTTCCAAAGCAAATCTGCCCAGCTGCTGCTCCCTCCCCCTCTTCCTGACGACGAGGAGTCGAAAATGGAAAAGTAGGAGAAGGAGTGCAGCAACTCAAGGATCCGGGCGGGCTGCAGGCAAATCCCACGGACACTCCGAAAATCCACGCCCCAAGGAAGAAAAAGCTCCGGCAAAATGTGGACCAGAATGTTGAGGGCCAGCAAAGCAATGGTGATGGGTGGTTTGTACTCCAATTCACTCAAGTGGCGGAAGCAGGTGGAGATGAGGACGTAGATGAGGTAGGAGTCGTTGTTCCGGCGGCCATCACCTTGTTGGGGCCGTGGCCGGCCCCGGCGTTGGTAGTACGGCGGGGCGTACATCGAATTAGCTAGCCTGTGGGGGTAGTGGAGGGAAGGGGAGGGCGAGGGCGAGTTGTGAGAAGAGGCCAAAGACGTTGTGGTGCAGGCACTGTTGTTTTGGGGGGAAGGGGAAGAAGCGAAGGCAGTGGAGAGGAGGGGAAGACGTTTAGGACAAGGGTGCGGGGGCATAAGGGGCAAAGCAGCGCGCGGCGTAAGGAGGGAGTGCAGAGGCCAAGGCGCATCAAGGCAGGGCCCATCTCGATCTCGACATCTCCTTGTAGCGCTGCTGGCTGTGGGAAGGGTGGGAAAAGGGGAGGGTGAAAGAAGCAAGCGTTTGAGGCATAAATGCAGCAAGCCCTTGGGGGAAGCCTCGTCGTGGTGGTGATAAGGAGGGCGTGCACACAATGCGATGCGCAAAGAGGCAAGTCAATGAAGCACTTCATCCGCTTCGTCGACCTCCTCACCCCTCCTCGTTTTGCCTCCTCCCCTTGCTTCCTCTCCACCAACCATTCTCATTCACCACTCCTCCTCCACCATTCCCACCAACAAGCCCAGCCCCACGACAACAAGCGGATTGGCCTCTAATGCCCGGCGCTTCGAAGCACGCCACTCCACTCCAAGGAACAACGAAGAAACGCAAGCAAGCGAAGCACTCCACGGGTTCGTCTTTTCTCATCCTCCCACCTCCTCATCCTGTCTGCCGTCCACCACGAATCCGCCTTCTCATCCGCCCTCCTCCCTTCTTCTTTCTTCTCACATCACTTCACACGCCTCACGCCCTTGACCACACCCTAGGGAAGCCTCAGTAGCACGTGGTCGTGCTGTAAAAATGCCTACTCGTGAAGGGAGGGAATGGGTGGTGGTGGTGGAGAGGGGCAAGGGTGGGGAGGCGCGGCGAAGACAAGAGGCTTTCCTCTCGCTCACCGCACACCACGAAGCAGGCCCCTCGTCTATCATCATGCCCTACACTCAGCCACCACCACCGGCTGCCTGGGCATCCATCCCATGCTCTGTGTCTTGTTGCACCAAAAAGGAGCGCATGGACGCCTCTGGGTCTCTGTCCCGCCACACATCTCCTCACACTCACCCCCTCCCTCCCCTCATCATCACCCTCCCTCCAACCTAAACAGGGGTCCGTTCTCGTGTAGTTTTCTCTTTCAGGTGCCAGGATGGTGAACCTCCGCATCCAAAAGCGCCTGGCCGCCAGCGTGCTCAAGACGGGCAAGCGCAAGGTCTGGCTCGACCCCAATGAGACGACCGAGATCTCCATGGCCAACTCCCGGCAGAACATCCGCAAGGTAGGGGCAGGGAGGAGGAGGGAGGGAGGGCTGCGAAGAGAGCACGACGGCGTCAGTACGAGATGTGGATAGGACGGAGGAGGGAGCATTGCGTGGCGTCCTGGCCGTTCGTATGGTTGGAATCGAGGGTAGTGACCGGGAGTCCTGCATCATCATCGCCCACCCAACGCCTCTCGTCATCATCATCCACTCACATACTCCCTTCCTCCCTCCCTCCCCCCCTCCCTCCCACCATCAACCACAACTACAGTTGATCAAGGACGGCTTTGTCATCAAGAAGCCCGAGGTGGTCCACTCCCGTTCCCGTTTCCTGGCCCGCCTCGAGGCCAAGCGCAAGGGCCGACACACCGGTATGCAGACCCTCACAGAGGAGGGAGGGAGGGAGGGGAGGGGAGGGAAGGGTGTTTGTTTGTGACTAAAATCAACCATCGGCAGTGGGAGGGGCTTCTTCCTTCCTTGTGTCCTTCACCCTTCGAGGGGGAGGACCGAGAGCGGGAGAGGCCGCCCCCTTCTTCCCCCTCTTCGCAAGAGGAGGGTGCGGAGGAGGAGTGAGTCCTGCCAAGAAAAGACACGAAAAGGAGGCTCTCCACAGGGCGTGGTGGCTCATTTTTAGACTCCCACCGCCGCGCTCTACTAACACTTGCCACCACATCTCATCATGTATATACATTGATACCTGTATGTATGCTTATGTTTCTCCAATTCCTTGTTCGCAAAACACAGACATGCGTGCATGCACACTGTACTGCTTGTATTTCTGTCTTGTCCTTTTGTCTCTCTACCATCCCCTTCACTCACCCTGCCTGCTCCTCTTAATTTACACAGGCTACGGCAAGCGCAAGGGTACCGCCAATGCCCGTCTACCGTTCAAGATGGTCTGGCTCCGACGCATGCGTGTCCTCCGCCGCCTCCTCCGCAAGTACCGTGACGCCAAGAAGGTCGACAAGCACCTCTACCACGACCTCTACATGCGGTACGTCCTCCAGCCAGCCCTCCCTCCCTCCCTCCTTCCCTCCCTTCCTCTCTCCTTCTTAAACTGTTCGTGCATTCGGATGAATAGACTGTTTTTCGACCCCTTGACTCGACTCTCCCTCCCTCCCTCATTCTCTCCCTCCCTCCCTCCCTCTTTTTAGTGTGAAGGGTAATCAGTTCAAGAACAAGCGCGTGCTGATGGAGTCCATCCACAAGCTCAAGGCGGAGAAGGCCCGTGTCACCCAGCTGGCTGCCCAGTCCGAGGCGCGCCGCACCAAGGTAGGGGGAAAAAAGGGAGGGAGGGAGGGAGGAGGGATTGCGTGGGGAAAACTTTTGTGTTTAGCTGAGGGCTCTCTGGGTGAGCTGTGAGACGTGCTGGCTCGTACATCTACTATCACTCGAACAAGGGCTCACCACCACTTTTTCCTCCCTCCCTCCCTCCCTCCCTCAAACACAGGCCAAGAGCAAGACCGAGCGCAAGGAGAAGCGAAAGATTGAGGCGGCGGGCTTGGCAGAGAAGGAGGAAGAGAAGTGAAGAGATGGTTAGATAGGAAGAAGGGGGGGAAGGAGGAGGGATGGAGGGAGGAAGGGGGGTGGTGGAGGTGGACTCTGCCCTTCTGTTACATCGTCGTCTTCTTTTCCAGGACCCTGCCGGGATGGGAGGGTAGGGAGGGAGGGAGGAAATGTTCTGAAAGAAGGTTAAAGGAGGAGGGGAGGGGAAAGACCGAGCTTAAGAAGCTCACATCTACAACAAAAAAGAAAGAAGCAGCATCAGCAGCAACAGCGGCAACTTTAGCTCTCCTCACCGATCTTGTGGCCTTGTTTTCTTGCCCTCCAACGTCCCCAGCGAGCAAACAGATTGAATGAATGTATTGGCCTCACTTCCCACAATTGTTGGTCTATCAAGTCCGTTTTCTCTCGTTTTCTGCCGGGCAGTGTTTTCGTGTCATGCAGGATAGACTTGTTTGGTTTGCCTCCATAGGGTCAAGCAGGTGATTGACAGGATGGAGAAGTGGGGGTTGTCGGCGGGCGGGAGGAAGGCACTGGAGGGGCTGTTGAGTTTTGACCCGGTGGAGCGCCCGTCTTTGGAGAGGTTGGAGGAGACGTGGGAGAAGGCGGAGGAGGAGGAGGGGGAGGTGGTGGTAGGGGCGTAGGGTAGGGTAGGGTAGGGTGGTGGGGGGACGGGTGGAAGGACATTTTGAAAGCAGATCAGATCTGCTTGTTTGAGAAGAATACTCTGTCTGTGTGTGTATTCAGGTATTTGTGTGTATGATCGTCGAAAACTGTAGGACTGCGTGGTAGATGGAGAGCTTGAAGGTCCCAAGGAAAGTGTGTTTGTGTGTAGGAAGAAGAAACGAACGAGGAGGGATGGAAGGAGGTGTGTGGAGTGAGCGTGGGTATCCAATTACATGGATATGCTGCTTGGGCAAGGAGCCACGACTCATTTTATAGAAGAGGGAATAATCGCATCTCAAGCTTTGAATGAACGAATTGGCGTCAACAGAACTAGAAGAATCCAAAACCGAGTCCATTACCACACACGAAAAACTAGAGGGGCTACCTCTCTACTTGTGGGGTGTGTGTTGTCATAGTCTGATTCTTCTTCTTCTTTCTTTTCCTCTCTCTCTCTCTTGTTCTTGCTATTTGAGCCGAGTGTATTTGTACTGTCCTCCCTTCCTCCCTCCCTCCCTCCCTCCCTTCCGTTCGCTTCGTGCCACTGCTGCCTTCACAAGGAGGGCAGGCACCGAAGGAGAAAAGGGAGAAAATGCAGGAGGGAAATCTGTCGCTGATCTGTTTCTCACTACCTCATTCCCAGCATTGCTTCGTCTCCTTTCTCCCTTTCCCCTTCAACCTATTTTTTGTTTCTCGTCGTTGCTCCTGGTTTTCCTTCTTCTCTTTCTCACGCGCACAGTCACTCACCCTCTTCTGCACACTTCCTTCCCTTCTTCCGGTCAGTCTCCTCAACTACTACCTAGTGCCAAGCTACTACTATCGATTCGTGCGCTGCTTCTCTTTCCTTTCGCACAAGGAGGAAGATCCAATCAAATCCAAGAAACACTTTCTCTCGCACACACACACAACCAAACACACAACACACACACACACACTCGACGCACACACCACACGCGAAGATCAAATTAAATCCAAGAAACACTTTCTCTCGCACACACACACAACCAAACACACAACACACACACACACACACTCGACGCACACACCACACGCGCATACGCCCAAACAAACCGACAAACACAATATTTTTTTATGCACAAAAGCAAACCAAGAATGCATGACCTGTCTCTTTACAATAACACCCCTCCTTCCCTCCCTCCCTTCCTCCCTCCCTCCCTCCCTTCGTATTATACTATCGCTGCTACACAATTCTCATCCCCTTCTTCCCTCCCTCCCTCCCTCCCTC
>Ga0209491_10008081_pt1 | contig 13516 bp, 21 predicted proteins | sample BON02_FD_187213 | JGI IMG/M metagenome (GOLD analysis project Ga0209491, IMG submission 187213) | Freshwater microbial communities from Lake Bonney liftoff mats and glacier meltwater in Antarctica - BON-02 (SPAdes) (version 2) | ecosystem: Environmental > Aquatic > Freshwater > Ice > Glacier... | reverse complement strand
TTTTGTTCAGAATTTGCTTATGTATTTCGGCTTTCTGTCTCAATGAGAAAGGTTGCTGGCGAACATCCGTTCTGTGTACTCATACACATGAATTCTTATATATTTCACATTTGTTTCATTTTATTTATTTTATTGTCATATTGAATATTTGATTTTGTATGCTTGACGTGATCATTGGCCGACACACATGGAATTGCCAAATACGCACGCACAAACATACGGGATATACACACACATTCACACACACACAAAAGAAAGAAAGAAGAGAATCAGAAAGGACAAAAAGAAAAGGGGGGAAAAGAAGGAGGAAAATGAGAGGAAAAGGGGGGGAGGAAAAAAAAGGAAAAAAAGAAAAGAAAGAGGGAGGGGGATGGGTTTAGGGGGGTAGAGGAGCGTGGGTACTGAGAAGGGTAGGACCTCACACTAATAACGCTAAATTGACTTGAATATTTTTCAGTTTTTCATCATCTGCAAAAGGACAAACAACGCAAACAACGCCAGTCATTGAACTAGGTAAGAAAAGACGAGAGAGTTCCAAACGCAATTACTACATTTTTTCTCCGAGAGTGATAATAAAAGCAATCATCATCATTATATGTATATACATATACATGTACACACATAAAAACAAATATCATGACAGTGCACCGAGAACTCAGATATGAAAAGAGATGAGCAAACAGAACTTCCAGTCACGTTATTAGAACATTTCTTATTAAGTAATAAAAGCACCATTAATCAAATCTATATATATGGGGGGGAGGGTGCTTCTCCGAGTAGCCTCGATTACTTAGTAATCGAGACTCACAAGCTTTTGTCTCAGCCGAATAATACATACCACGCGCGTGCAGACTAATACCGGTTGCAGGATCAAATTTGCCCGGGGAAAAGGTCTCGATCCTCGGAACTTTTGCTCGGAATTTTTGTGTCCGAATTCCGTTTTACTGTGTGCATTCCTTGGGGCTGTGGAGTGGATTGGGCGCGCAGCGGCAAGGCGCGCCAAAGTTGCTGCGCGCCATCAGGGTAGGTCCAAACGAGGGGGGAAAGAATGCCCGACGGATATATAATAGAAAATTTGGGGAATTTTGGGGAATTTTAGGAATTTTTGTTGTTGCAATCTTTTGATCAGCCAATGTTTTTTACAAACATTTGAAAGGCTCTTTACAAAAAAGAAAGGTGAAGAAGAAGCCCCCGAGGTTGAAGCGTAGTAAAATGCCGAGAATTTGAAGGAAAAATCCGCTGAAATGGATTGTGTCTATCCCCGAGATTACTGGGTTTGAAAATTACATTAAAATCACTTGATTAAAATCCGAGAACCGAAAATTCTGAGAAAAGGTTCTAAGAATCGAGACTCATTCCCCGAGCAAATATGATCCTGCGACCGGCATAATATTTGCACATCACCTACTTAGCACGCTTGCACTCTAGATCCTCGGCCTTTCCAACCTCGTTCAGGGTGTTTGCCACAATGCTGTGTAATCGCTTGTAGGCCACACCGTCATCCTCCATCACACTTCAGTACGTGGATATCAAGTGCACATAACGTCGATTTGGCTGTCCTCGACGGCGATCAACTTTCTCGATTAAACTGAAAACAAAACGAGTATTGTTTCGTTCTTGGAGAGCAGAAAACTGATTTTGCTAATTCGACAATTTAAAGGTAGTGTGATGTCCACAGGACAACCTTTCGATACATGGGCGTTATCGATGTCCGGTTGATCACGTTGGCAGCAGCCCGAGCGTCAGTCTGGAACTGCTTAGTAATCTGGCAGACCCTGTCCACGACATTCCCCTCTTGACTGCTCTTAACCCTCTGCCGACGTCCTGGTGAGATGTGCCGGTATGGAACCCGCCATTGGGCATTCAACTCTCCCACATCGATCCTAGGGCCTCCTGACATATGGTCGCCGTAGGCTGCCGTGCTTACGCCCGTCTGGCCTGTGTCCATACAGAGATTGAAGACCCAGAAGATACAGACGAGAGCCCCTGGCTCCTCGTTACCAGGCAACAACACATTATAACCTCCCTCGCCCGGCCTTCTGCTTGCACTACCCATCTTTGGAGATGACTGGTAGCAAAATCTGGGTAGGAGCGGTGGTATTGGAAGGACTTATGGGGGGTGTTTCCAGAGCTGTCTGTGGCCTCTGGAGCACCAACGTCCACGGACAGCCTGCCACCATGGGCCTTCAAATTCTAGAAGCCCTTAGGCCTCCCGGATGGCGTAGCGATGACCAATCCCCGCGCACCTCCTCGACCCATAAAGCCTCCGGAGTCGACTGTCCGGCCTTTCCACTATTTGTTGAGATTAATGTACACCTGCATGAACCCTGCTCGGTAGGATTAAGAGACTCCTTAGAGAAGTTCACTGTCAATCGCAACGGGCGCCTCCTCGGTAGATCTGGTTGAACAAGCTCCTGAGCAGCCGGTGGGCACTACAGACTACAGTCCCTAGCGAACAAGCCTGCCTGGCCCTCGGTACGATGGTTCTCCTTGCGGAGTTCAATAAAATGACGGATAGGTGGGCAGATAAAGGTAAGCACACGGAGACACAGGCAAAATGGACGAGCCTGAGACAACGGCCAATATTTACATGGACAGCCTCTGGCATAGCCCACCGCAGAACCATGAGCAAGGTAGTCAAACTCGGCCCCACCTCATGGCAGCTAGACTCCAGATGAATGAGCACGACAATCACTCTGCCAAATTCCTGAAGAGAGAAGGTAACTGCAGGTCGGTACTCGGAGATCATTGGAAAGACAAACGAGTCAGTTTCAGAGCCAAGCGCCGCCTCCTCCAAAGCATTAGCTTTCAGTTCCCATGTGCCGTGAATTTCAAGAAATGGGGGTGGCAAGAATCAGACGAATGCAGACTATGATGTAAGTCCCTCTACCCAGAGCAACCCGCCTTCTCGGAATGTCTAGGGCACATACAAGGCTACTGCAAAGCCCTGCAGAAGCCAAGGATAGCGGTACATCATGGCATCTGGAGGGACCTGATTAGGAACATCGGAAAATAGTCTTTGGAAGAACACGAAGATGGATCTCGGATTATGGGCCTTTCCCACATCTGTCCGTGCCGTCAAGCACGAGGAGTGAGAAATGAGAGAAATCTTCAAGTTGACGCATATGGGTCTGATGACTAACACGCAGCTAGGCCGCTCGGCCGTCGGAAACGAGATTACAGAATTGCACTGCGCAATGGGGTATTGGGACTTAGATGACTTCAACGACACAAAACCAGAAGCATTCAAGAGTCTCAAGGTCCGACCAGATGGGGTCGCCTTCAACAAAAAGGTCAAGGTATGCGCCTTTCTCGAATTCACAAGACCAATGGACTCAAGAGACGGCGCCTCTGAACAATCCGACTGGTACACGGGGGCTGATTGGTCCCTAGATTGGGCACAAGACAAAGACCTCGAGAAGAACACCAGACATGCTCGCCACCTCAAGTATATCGGGTGGGCGGCACGGAAAAAGGGAGCGACCTGGACCACTGCCAAATACAACTTCACGGTGGGATTCCGAGGCTCTGCAATTGAAGCTGCCTGGGAGGACCGGCTCACTAAACTAGGGGTTAACAATACAAAGACTCACGACGTCATCCGACGGCAGGCCATTCGAAAAACACGAGAGCTTTGAGATGCTATTCTACGACAGTTCCACATGGCCACGCACACGAGCCCCGAATGGGCCCTACAGGCTCTAGCGAACGACATCTCTAACACGACCACCGAACAATTTCACCTCTACAGAAAATTTATGGGCCCAATGAGTGGGCTCCAATAGAGTAGCAAGAACTTGAATCGTGCAAAGCCAGTCCATGGCAACCGGCCGACATCGGAGGCTGCCTGAAGAGGCGGAAATGAGATTCACTTGGGCAGGACCAGGACCGACACGAAACGGTCAGCCCGGGACAAACAAGAAATCTCCTACGCCACGCCAGTCAGAACAGAAGAGATTATCATAGCGCCGACTCCCACTGAGACATCCCCCAAGCGACAGGGGGGGACTCAGACGAAGGGGGAGAAGGAGGGTGCAACATATTACGGCGTCTGGCACGACGGCCAAAATGACAGTCCCCAAGGGACTTCCCCAAGAAGTTGACCAGACACACTGGTCGACCCACGATTCAACACTTTTAGGTCAACTCTAGGCGGCCTCAAGGGCTCTGCCCCCCTCCCCTTCTCCCTACCCCCCCCCCCCCCCTGGGGGGGGTTGGGGAAGAGGGAAAGATAAGTGGGTTCTCTCCCTCCCTTTCCTCTCGTTTTCTTGCTGAAAGGGAAATCGCACATACAAAGGACCACACAGACACCGAACGTTGCCGCCACCGCGACCGACGCAAGGCCTGTCAAGAGTATAAGACATGGAGCCAATCAGAAGAGGCCTGCCTTCACCTTATTCTCTTCTCCACCCCTGCCTCTCTTTCTCCACTTCTTTCCTCTCTTCGACAAACCTGCTCAGTCATCGCCCAGATAAGCCAGGCACAACCAGGTCACAACCCACACAACAAATCCCATATTATTCAACAACGAGACGAACACAGAATCCAACCGCGTTCTGCCCAAGAAAGTATCAGCACGTCTTATACTTACCATAGTAGGTTTCCTTGCTAGTATCTAGTCATAAGAAACGCCTAGGAGACCAAAAAGTCTTCCTGTTAGGTTTTGTCCAAATATGCAAATTTATCTCCCTCAGAATTGACCAACGACTCAAGGTCATCTCAGTGGAGCCTCTTCTCCTTCTCAGCTCCACAGATTGATTGGCCGAAATCCGATCTCAAGCTACTCACGGCAGTCTGGGTCAGAGCACACAAGAACGCCTGGAATCTAGGGAAAGTTACAGCCACATGTCTATTCACTTTCCCTAGGGCGAAAGCTGGGCTCCAAGTCAAGCTCCCGCTTGGCACACTATTCACGTCTGTATGGGGCAATCTCGTACGATGCAGCCAATTTGACGATGGAACCACCAAAATACTCGAAACTAGCTATCGAGAAGCCCTGCAGAACAACGGCTTCCTGAACCTTCTCGAGCTGCAGGACACGGCGCAACATCTCAGCTCGGAAAAAGCTAGCAAAAATGAAGTCACCTTTGCCTGCTATCTGGCTAGCTTGCTCGACATACGAGTGGAATGGGATCCATTCCATCCGGACATCAGTGCATCATCATCGAGTCCCCTAATACCACTCTGGCAGCCCTGGCCTGCCAGATCAAGTTGCCACTCTACATACAGATTGAGGGAGTGATGATGGCGGTTGCATGCCTCAAAGTCAACTCTGACCTCAGGATTACGATTGCAGCTGAATACCAGCATTACTCCATCCTCATAGATGGACAAGCCAAGAATCCAGGACTGCCCTCTCTTCGGGAATGCATCTCCCACAGTTATGGCCAGGCCCGCTGGCGTCATGACCTTCCCGGCATGGCTGTGGATCCAAGTTTCGACGAATGGTCCAAGGGTGTCAGAACCCCGCCAATCCCTCTGAAACACCGAGGTATCAGCATCAGTACAAACAGGCAGGGTCCTCCACATACTATTAGTCTGATTCAAGCTGGATCAGCGGCAGCCCGTAATGGCAACAATTTTGTGGGTGATACTACCACCCACACAGATGCGGTGCCATCCAGCACAATGAGCCATGCCGCGGCGGAGCTTCACCAAGCCCTTCTAGGCTTAGAGTACACACGGATCTCAGTAGGTGTTACAGAACCGGGGGGGGTTTCGCAAACTGTCTCTTTCTTAGGAAGCCCACCTAAGAATCCCCAAATCAGTTGGGCCCGAGCATTATAACCTCTCAGACTCAGAGAAAGAAGACGGGCACTCGAGAAGGCCACCAACAAACTTACCAAAGATGAGGAAATGGAGCTTGTTTCATTGTCAGCGGGGGAGGCTTCCTTCATCAAACTCTGGCCCAAGCTGAGAGCACACAGATTCACCACGTTTGATACCATACCCAGACTGAACTCCACCATTGCCCGAACCAAATTCTCTTGCCCGATACTGGACAGATCCGACAATGCAGACACTGTGGTGCTCGCCGGCTAGCTGAATAAATTACATAAAGTGAAAGGCCACATAGCCAGTCTTGAACTCCTGCAAGCCCGACCCACACTTGTGCCCTCGATAAGATGCGTCCGAGAAAGCTTGACTCCGAAACGACGTATCCTAGTTCAATTGGGAGGGCGTGAGGAGGTGGTCGCGGGCAGACTACATACCCTCCACTCCTCCTCCACTCTACGTGGGGCTAGTATTTTGGAAATCCAGGCGGCCTGTGCAAGACTGCACTGCGTGAGGGCCCTAGATGGGTGCCCTCTTCAATGCTACAGGTTTGTTGAAGAAAGCACCGCAGCGATGCGAATGGCCTTAGCAGTAATAGAGCAAAGCCTGCCTGGATTTGAGAAGAATAGACATCAAGTCCACTGGCCGCGCCTCACCGCCCAGGCCCACGCTGTAGCTTCGTCTTAAATCACCGCTCTCACTGCCTCCCTGCAGAAATTGGCTGATAAGCTGAGCCAAGGGGCTGACTGAAGAGTCACCCAGCTCCCAGCTCTTATCAGGTGTCTCTTCAACAAATGCAGCCGAGATCCTGCGGAGAAAGATCTGCATAAAGCCTGCTGGGAGACTATGGTAGAGCTGTGCAAAACAGCCCAGCCTAAGGGCAGAAGTTGGCCCGACTCCCACGACTTAAATACAGTGAAGAAAACAACTTCTCAGAATCTTTGGCCCCAAATTAATTCGAATTAATGTATTAATTAAAACCGCGCGAAGCGCGTTTTAAAAAATCGCGCAGAGCGCGGGTTTTTTTTTGCGGCGTCAGCCGCGAAATTTTGAAAACGTGACATTAGTAGCGCGTCGGAGAGAGCATTTCCAGGTTTTTTTGGCGATATTTTTGGTTGCTCAACTCCCTCCAAAAAGAGGTGTTTTAGTACACAAGAATTCACTCGCTTCTTATCAACGGTGTCGCCACAGCGTCGAGTCACGCGCTCTGACGTGTCCTATCAAACAAAGTAATCTGAGAGCTTGGTCATTTCTAAATCTGTAGGCTTTGAGTGAGGCATTCCCCCTGTTGTACGTTGTTTTGGAATTGACATGGTGTTGTGCGATTTGTATCTCAAGAGGTTTGATTTGACAAAGGGTTTGTTATCTGACACTTTCTTAAGTACTGTTTGGTACAAATTACGTCGTTATGATCACTCAGTATTGAAGTTGGAATCATTTTCACCAACAATGAATTGGTAGACAGAACAAGAAACTTCAAATCAAATACACGTCGTTATGATCACTCAGTATTGAAGTTGGAATCATTTTCACCAACAATGAATTGGTAGACAGAACAAGAAACTTCAAATCAAATACATCCCGGTTTAGCCTTCACTGGGACCTATTGTCCATGGCTGTTTCACAAATCGAGCCTACGCTCAAGCCATACGACACAAATCTTCCGCCTGTCAACTCTCGATGGACCCAGGATAGTTCGCTAAACAGCCCCGACAAGGTCCAGAACTGGATGCAACTTCATAGACCACGTGTCAACGATGACAGAGACTGTGGAAACCTCGAATTCCTCTGCACCTTGAACACCCCCGGTGATCCCCAGAGAGAATGCAGTACCTCCTCTAGCTCTGTAAAGAAAAGAGAAACCTTTTTTCTCAGATGCACCCTCCTCGAAGTTAAGGACCTCTTACGAATGCCCCTCTCCTTCTGGGAGGGAGCAGGACATAAGATGGAACGAGGAGGCTGGTGGGTACGAGCTTTTGCGGAGGAGCTCACTGCAAAGTGCACTAAGTGTAGATGCACATTGCCGGCCAAACAGATGGCTAAGGAGGGCTGCACAGACTGCACCTTGCACCTGCACAGGGAGAGGGTCTTGTCAAAAAAGATGACCAGCCTAAAATGTCAGAAGACTTTGGGTATTGTGATGCAATCAGCTCTGCCCGAAGAAATCGAAAAAACGTTCCATCAAAATCTCATATTAGACTCTACTCTTACACTGCCTCACATCTAAAGCTATCTTATATGATGCAGGAGATGGGGATATCGACGACCGATGCCTCTGCCGACCCGTCTATCCAAGTTCCCATCCACTTGTGGTTCACAGCCCCAGAGCTGGGCCATCCTCTTATCGACGATAACCACGAGACACTCCTCCACCCACTGGTGGGCCCGTTTCTTCGCGACTACTTATTTCGATTCGAAAGCATGGACGACGACGACGACGAGATGGGGCACCTGATGATGATGATTGCTTTTATTACTATAAAAAGAAATTTAGTTCCCTTGATCGAGGGTCTATGCGCTCAAATATATTTTAGATTTGAGATATCGGTGGTTTGCTCACATCTTCTTCTTTTCTTTTTTGTGAAAGAAAAAATACGTTAAAAGAAAACAAAAGGCAATTAGTCCTCTAACTGTAGCCCAGCATATATATATACATGTGTGATTCGTAACCGCACGGTATATATGTATACAATCACTACAGTACATCTGGATTTCTTCCGGGCCATCCAGGTGTCTCGTCCCGACACCCGGGCTCACATCCGAGTACACCACATGCAGTGTGTGTGTGTGTGTGTACACACACACACACAACACATACACATCAACCCCCTGTAAAAAATAGGGAGACACTTCCATCGCCCAAACGAATCCCTCACACTGGAAACAAACACCAACCGTAGACCAGCTGGAAAAACCCCGCTCACCCCTCTTCTACATACGCATGCAATGGTGTTTAAAACACCTGTGAATAGCCCCGAAAACACCTGTTGAGCATACATACGCAAAGAGAAGATGACCACGACAAATGGAATCAAAATGATGACTGAAACGACAAGCACGACGACGACGGTGCGCAGAAAACTGATGCAAACGTAAATGGTCCTGCACTTCTCCCCTCCGTCAGCAGCAAGCGGGCACGTTGAGCTCCCCCTAATCCTCCACCCCACAACCTCCCTCCCTCCTTCCCAACCCAGGAACAGCTCATGGTTCTTTTCTGCTGTCCCACATCATGATTCCGCTCTCTTTCCAGACAGCGGATCCGCTATCCTCACAGATAGCATGACCCGAGCTCCATGTAGCCCATTATGGCCCCGTGCGTAGCTGAGAGAGGCAGGAGGAATACAGTGGTGTAGAATACAACGTGCCTTTTCGCGAAGAGTCGTGCAGAAGCAGCTGCATTTACAGCGGCCCATTACACAGTTGCAGCCGTAATACCGTCCAGCCAGCATCCGTCCACCCGCGCTGGTGCGGAGTCAACCCAGCTGATCTATAGCGGGCGCACATTACAAGCACTGAGCGACCTCGCTCGGCAATTTGGTGTCACCCCATTTTTTGGCGGGAATTTCCACACAGGCTCCAGCGACACCAGCGACACTAGATGCTTGTGCGAGGACTAGGAGGTCCAGAAGGTGGCGGGGGAAGGCGATAACGGCAGCGTGACGCCAGACTTACACATACACAGGAGCAGAGAACGGGTTTCTACTCCCCCCACAGCTAGAGATCCATGCAAAATCGAGGAGACCGAGCTGGTGTGCGAAGATCTACAAGGAATGATCCGACAACCACCGAGGGTTGGGGCGGTCCGGTTCCATCATGAACCAGAAAGCAAAGACACCTCACATGCTGGCGAGACAGCCACAACTTTCCAAGGCACCACCTCAGTCATCACCGCAAGAGGGCCATACCAGCTAGAGAGCGCTAGGTGGCACCTTCTTACCAAGGTCTTCAGCAACGTGGCATCCTTCCGGGTTGATCTCCAATCAGAGATACATCTACAGGAACGTCTAGACGACAATCCTAAGTATAGATTCTGCTCCTGGCAGGTTCTTTGCAGAGCCGCCGACATCTTTGGAGCAAAAACGTACATAGGCAAGACCGGGCTTACTACCCCTCCCTTCTTCTCCAACGCGCATAGAGGTAAAAAAATCATATAAGGGGGGAGTGCTGGACCAAACCCCCGTCATAATGAATTGGAATGGGCTTGATCAATCGGAACAAGCCGACATCATCCCAATCCTAGAATCCACCGACAACTGGCTTATATTCACGCACCCCCTGGGCCCGGAGAAGACAATCACTCCCCAATTCCGGCTGGCGCCAAAAGTATTCTCCACACAAAATAGGAAAGTCAGCAGGGAAAAAGGGTGGTGGCGCATGCACGGGTATTGACAGACTTGCCTCTTACGGCCTTGAGACTGAGGTGTGGATCAGTCAAGGAAGAACGGTCCCCGGAGCCGACATACTCAGTTTGGAAGCACTTCTGCAGACGGGATCTGAAAATGATCTGCCAGATATGCGCTCGGACGGAGTGGAATCGATATACTGGGCGGGGCCTCATGGATATTCACAACTTCCCTGGGGTCATCTATGCCACCGATGGATCAAAGAGTAGCAAGGGGATGGGAGCTGGGTTCTACAGACATGCCACCAAGGGAGGCGGCTGCTGCAGGGTCGGTGGAGGCGCCGGAGGAGGGTCATCGGGCAGGGCCGAATTCGCGGCAGTATGCCTGGCCCTAGAAGACTATCTCACCCATGACCAACCAATTTCCGTTCTCACCAACACTAAGGGTTTTATGATAGTCTCTTCAAATTGGGTAGGAGAAGGCAAGGACCCCTTGTTCCGCCACTCCCCTGACGGCAACATCCTGGCACGCATCATCAAGGTGCTACACCAAAGGGTCGACCTCGAAATCTGCACCATCTTCATCAAGATAAGAGCTCACAGAGGGAGTTCTTTAATGAGAAGGCTGATAGATGGGCAGACGAATGACGAGACGACGTTGATAGTGTGAGTTTGGACGGCCAAAGCCTCCAGCCCACCTTCTCTTGGGACAGAAGCAGGAGTCAAGCACAGATGTTCTATGAACAATATGATCCGTGCTAGAGTACACATGAAAGTGGCAGATTTCCAACTCCCTCTCCATAACAACTTCACCTCCGAATTTCTCAACCGACAGGATGATATCAGGGATCTACTGGGGAAATGTTGGCAAGACAGGACCGTCCCGGACAGGTCCAGGAGGCGACTTTTACATAGCATGGGCTACCAGTTTCCGTGTGCCAAGCTTCTCAAACTCTGGGGAATTCGTGAGAGCGACGAATGCAAACTCTGCAAACGGCTGCATCTGGACATAGCACCGTGGCTGGAAAGCCTCGGTCATATCCAAGCACGATGCCCGGTTCTCTGGAAACCCAGAATTGCGGTGCACCTTGGCATATGGCGCCAACTGCTCACAGCTATCAGCAGAAACTCCCTCGAGACACATGACGACGGCGAGAAGAAAGGGTTCTTTCCTTCAACAGTCAGCGAGGCCATTCACAATGAATGGACGGTCCGCCAAATCCTCGTCCACCTAGGACTCTTCTCTACGATCAGACGACTAGAAGAGGAGGTCGCCACGTTTCATGAGCAGCAACACATCTACCTCACGGCAGGGGAAATCACCACTTCCAGATGGGGTTGCCTTTGACATGAAAGGCAAACACGAAGCTTTCCTTGAATTCACTCGACCCATGGACTCAATATCATCCTCGGACGAGGGTGACTGGGCAGAACGCAAGAAGCTCGATAACAATGAGAGATATGGCCTACACCGCTACTTCATCCACCATCTTAGCGCAATGAAGGGCAAACCCTGGAACTGCTCACAGATTAAATTTACGGTTGGAGCACACGGCTCCCTGAAGAGAAAACAATTTCAAGATAGACTTCAACTTCTCGGAGTGACTAAGTTGAAAGCAAAAGGCAAAATATGAGCGCTTACGTGTCAAAAACGCTAGCTCTGTCTGAGATTATTCTCAAGCCTTTTCACGTTTCGATCATGCGCAGTCCCGGAATCGGCGAATGGGAATTAAGCTCTCTTCCAACGGACTTGGCAAACACGCAAACCTCTTCCTACCACCTCTTCCAAAAAATCACCGGCTCATTTAGTGGGTTGGTAATTTGAGAAGACTCACACGCTGGCTGCTCTCCCAGAGGCCCAGAGGGAGAACGGCCACTCAGCAGGGCCGCAGCAAACACTGCCACCCCCCCCATCGCTCGCCCACTCGTGGGCCGAGCAATTGTTAGCGGACCCCTCTACAGAGAGGTTCTTCTTTTACCCCCTGTGGCTTGGCCGCAGGGGGTACGATTCCATAAGAGTTAGTTTATCACGTCAGCATTGACGCTTCTCAGCAAGTCCATGTCTTGGTTGCTCATCAACCATACATAGCGCTCACAAGGATATATAGTCATATGCTTACTTCCGTTTGCTCTCGGCAGCAAAATACTGGCTACTGACAACCGCACGCACTTCAATCCCAGATTCTCCTTAGTTGGCACACAACCAACGAATCTATGAAGCTGAATAAAAAAAGCCTGCTATCGTCGCCTGGATCCAAGGCAAGATCATGGATGAGAGCACCGCTTCCTGCTGTGTCACGCTCAAATGACCATTCACGAAAGGTCCTTCCACTTTCACTCGCTTGTAGGCATACGGATTGAGCTTCAAACTATCCATGAGTTTTTTCGCCAGCGGGTCGCCACCCGACTTGTTTGGCATTAATGAGGTCATCATCCAACAAAGGCACGCGGGTCATAGTGCCAATGCGCAATTCTTTTTGTCTGGCTGTCGACTGCAACCTTGTTGACGGACGTGAAACGCAAAGGCGCAATCCAAGGAAGCTTGTAGGCATCAGGTGGAAGAAGCGCCAAGATTTTGATGCTCGAGGGCAAGACTGAGTCTGTCATATTGTCGTCACTAGGCGTCAAGCCCTGGTTGAGCAAGTGACCCACGATCTGAGCTTCTTTCACCATTGGGGTATGAATGAAGAGGCGAGTTCTGCTCCACTCCACCTGAGGTGGTCGGTCCAGTAGCACTTCAACCTTACTATAATATCGCCATTTTCCTCACACCAGGAGTTGTAGACCTTATCTGTCTCGCGCCACAACTTCAAACACAATTAGCACTGATAATTCGAGGTCTTGCATTCTTGCGTAATAGAGCATTTTGTCCACATCTAGAACCATCGTCCTCCTATAAGAGGACAAAAAGGCCCTTGTGCACAGGACTCGTACTTTCAGCATTGGTGGGCCACCGCTTTTCTGGGCCACGGGCACTTGCGCTCATCAAGGCGCCCGCTTTCACTGCCTCAGGTGCCATAAATGTTGGCGCGGCGAAGATCTCTTTGACAGGCAATCAATGCTCTAGCAAGTGTTCGCAGATCTGGACACATACCCCCATCTCCGTCACCCCGGACACCTTTGCCAGCTGCCAAAAACAACCTAGACCACTGCACGCAGCTTTGATGAGCTCCTCATCGTAGACTGAGTCCTCTGCCTTCTCATTTTTGGGCAGTTTGATCCTTGTCTCATCAATCTGCAATTTCATGATGCAAGGTTCGAACTGGCGGACTTGCCATGATAAATGATGGGCGCAATAAGTAGGTTCTGTCCCAATTGCGTCTGCAGAGACTTTAGGAAAGTGTCACTTCCTTCCTTGCAGGCCCTTTCTGAAAAGAAAAAAAATGTATATATATTTAC
>Ga0209491_10008079_pt1 | contig 13518 bp, 20 predicted proteins | sample BON02_FD_187213 | JGI IMG/M metagenome (GOLD analysis project Ga0209491, IMG submission 187213) | Freshwater microbial communities from Lake Bonney liftoff mats and glacier meltwater in Antarctica - BON-02 (SPAdes) (version 2) | ecosystem: Environmental > Aquatic > Freshwater > Ice > Glacier... | reverse complement strand
TATATATATATATATATATATGCACATATATATACATATATATATGTGAATATATATATATATATATATATTGATATATATATATATTTATATATATATATATATATAAATATGTATATATATATATATATATATATATATATATATATATATATAAATATGTATATATATATATATATACATATATATATATATATATATATAGAAATGCATAATATAACAATGTCCGGAAGGGTCAGGGCCAGCTCGTTTTCGTCGCCGCTGAAAAGGTCGCGTTGCAAATCTTCGGGAAGGAAATTATGAAGCCAACGAGCGCATCCGCGCTCATGTTCTTCAACTGCTACCAAAGTGCCTGTGAAAAGTGCACATCCAAGGCCACACCCATAATGATCAGGTGGAAGCATTGGAACTTCTACCAGGTCATCGGGGTGCCCGCGACCAGGCTGAGCCGTCCTAACAATCCGTAACGGCATATCAAAGAGTTCCAAGGGGTCCTGCCGGAGGACGACTCCGCGTCGCCAGTATGGCGACTCAGAGTTGGTGGATGCCGCACGGTACGCAGCCCCGGGCGAGACGGGTTGCTTCTTCCCCCGTTCTTGCGAGTTCGCGTGATTCAGTTCGCGTCGAGATTCCAGAGAGGCAAAAATCACGAAATCTCTGGTACTAAAGTTTTTGCGTCTGTTCGTGGTTTTTTGAACTTTTTCCACGAAATCTCTGGTACTAAACAGCACGAGAACTACAGAGTGCATCGAGAGTGCAGCGAGAGCTGCATCTTGCATTCATGTCGGGTGGTGCGGCGGGCGGACAAGCTAGGGCGTCTCCAAAAGCACCGGACGATGCTGCTCTTGACACTACGGGTGCAGCAGGAACTTTTGCACTTACCTGTACTTTGGTCAAGCACGAACATGACAGCAGCGATCAAGACTCACAGGACGAAGACATTGCAGTCGCAAAGCTGTATGTACAGCCAAGGGAAAACGCCCGCGAAAAACGTGTTTGTATGGGCTCGTCGGTCTTGGATTTGAAACCGGGTGTCGATCGCGAAATGATACAAGAATGTGCCCGCATCGTCATTCATGCCAACAGAAGTCGCCACCAACGTGTTCTTGGTATACATGCATTTGCATTCTTGTATGCAGCTTGGCTCGCCAGTACGATTATGTGTTAATTCTACATCTTGTGTCCTGTGCATACTTCCAGGGGCTTCTCTGGCAGTGAGTTGGCGACAACTGTCTACTCAAGCGGACAGTGAAAGCCCCGCCGCTTTGTCTACTTGGCCACCTTCTACATCCTCCTTGGGCGAGGCAGAGAAGAAGGAGCGGAAGAAAAAGACACCTGCTGTGAAGCAACCATCCACAAAAATAGTGAACACGTTTCATTTTGTCGACACTCTTCGCCAGAATCCCCCATGCGTTGAAGGACGTCTTGTCATTTCGATTGTGGCTTCATGTTCAACCTCTCAATCGGTGAAAAGAGATAGGGTATATGCTGATCTTTTGCTCCTGGCAAATGACATCAACCGCAGCATTTCAAATGATGGTTGTGCCCCTGATCAACCTGTGCTTACCAAACGCCCAGATGGTACTTGTGTTGGATGCTCTGCACTTTTAGCTGGCTCGCGAGACTATTGTTCCAGCTGTGGCAAAAAGTCGTTTTATAATCAGCACTCGGGAGCTAGCAAAGAATATGTTTCACTCTGGTGCGCCTGTGGAAATGCTGCGAACAGTGGCAAAAAAACTTGTCTGTGCTTTGAGACTTGCATGGATGAGAAGAACATGTCAATGGAGCAGCTGATGTTATCTCGTACAAAGCTCAATATAATGCACAACAGTAAAACACTGTCCTATCATTTTCAGCCCACTGACGGTGACACACAGAATACTCTTGAGGTGGAACGCACACTCGCTCTCGACAAAGAAAAACACAAGCTGCAAGAACTGGTTGTTGCGATGCAGTATTCTGGTTTTCTTTCGCAAAGCTTGCGCAAGTTGTCAGACTCCCAGCGCGACATCATGCACTCGATTATTGCAAAATCACACGTGCCTAGGTAATATAAGATCTCGTTTGTTGTGCTTGTTAATTTCATGCGTGGCTGCTTGCATTTTACTGATGACATTTTGTGTGCAGTGAGGAACGGCTGTCGAATTTCTGGGAGGCTTGCTGCGCCGCATATTGTGACACCAGCAGCGAGGAGACTGCCAAATCTACACAAGACGGTGCCCGCGGGGTGATAGGTGACTCAACAATGACCGAGCCAACGGAAAATAAAAACCCTGTGGGTATTTCTCCCCTTGTCGTCGATAACAGTGGGTTCGATAGTTATGGCTACCATCCGAAACTCGAACATGGACCATTCGGTCTGTATAGGTACAATTGGCTGGCCAACGACCTGTTGCAGAGCTTTAGGACCGTGTTGAAACGCGTAGGAAGTCTGGACAGGAGCGCGGACGTGAAGAAAGTCGTTGCTGGACTGAATGAGCTGGTCTATGAAAATTACGTAGAAGGAGGCAACCCAGTTTCTGCAGGCAGTGTGCACGGTGCAGATGCTCAGATTAGCGTAGAGGTGGACTTGAGTGGTGGTGAATGTGTGGCAAAGGGGGGAGAAGCAGCTGGGAAAAATGTGCACGGTGAAGATGCTCATACCAGCGCAGATGCAGGCTTAGGTAATGATCGTGTCGACCCTTTTCCGCGTGGCTCAAGCACAGAGAGTGTAGATAGAAATGTCCAGGGACGCAAAAGAAGCAAGTCAGATCGCTCGAGCCCCCCCCTGGCGTCTTACACGGGGGATCTGTATCAGCTACCGCGTGTTATTTGTGTTCTACTCAAGTTGGTTGTTCACTTTATGGTGAGCACCTTTGCGGCACAACAAGCGCTTTGTGAATTTGCCAGAGACTCGAAAGGGGCCGACAGCCTGGATCGGTACAATGACCAGGCTAACCACCGGCAGCGTGGCATGAAACACATGCTGGCAATGTTTGAGCTCTCGTTAAAAACACGACTCGAGTATAGTCTTAAGATTGCCTTGTGCTCCTGTATACCATCCAGCTGTAAGTCACAAGAGAACGTGATGGTCACCTTAATGGTCGGCGCAGCGATTGGGCCATTGCAAAATCAGGAACACCAGGACACTTGTGCCACACTGTGGTTTGAAGTTCTCCTCATGATCGGTCTTTTACGTGAAGGGCGGCTGACTGAAGGCACATTGCATCGGTTCAACGCCCTATCCTGGCAGGTATTGTCGATTGTATGATTTTCCAGTGTCCTGTGGTTGTATCTTTGATTTTCCCCTGACAATAAACTTTTTGCAGACCCAAAGTGATGTGCACATAAACACCCGCGACATCAAAGGGAAATCTCTAAGTGAACGCTCTTCTTCGATCCGGCTGCAAGGCGCTGTACTTTCTCGTCGGTGCGCACTTGTGCATGCCTTGGCCAGCATCATGGATGGCGGGTATATTGACAGGGCGCGTGCCAATATGTTCAATTGGGGTGGGGACATTACTATTCACAAGCGATTGTGTCCACTCTTGCCCGTGTACTGTGATCCTTGCACCACACTGCAGGCGTTGAAAGAAGTAGACATTGTGCGTGGCAACACTAATGTCGCAGTCAGCCATCTCATCGTATCGGCCATGTCAATCAACAGCAATTGTGCCAACACTGGCATGCTTCGTCTTTCGAAAGTGTCAGTTGAAGAGCTCCGCGCTACCCAAGATTGCAAAAATATCCAAGCTGCCCATATTGACTACAAGGAGTCGAAACGCATAGAAAGTATTGTGAGTGATTGTTTCGTTTGCATTTGGTGTGTGCTGTGTTGCTGGTGTGCTTGCTACAATGAACTGAACAAGGTGAGCCTCAATTCACACAGGGCAAGCTTTCTGCAGATGAAATGACGAAGCTTTCCAACAAAATCGACCAACAAGGCGAAGAATTGCTCAAGAGTCTCGACAAAATGTTGTCATCCAAGGGCGAATTGGTTAAGAATGAAGCCATTGCCGAAGCCCTCGTGGACGCCCTGGTTCGCGCCTACGCCGCTGCCCCCGATGTGAATGTGGTGCTCGTTTTGAACTCTTGCACTTCGTCTCACATTTATGACAGAATGGTCAAGATTGCCGAAGCAAAGATCAACCGTAACCACATGAACCAGTGTTGTGTGATAAGCACGACAAAGCAGTGGCCGGGGTCAATTCTGCCACGTTTTTTGCAGACTATGCTCCTTGCTGCGAGGGGGGGTGTGGAAAATAGGGATCAGCTCGAAATGATCAGTGAGCTTGCAGAGACACTGGAAAAAAGCGTAGAGAGTTACGCCGAAATCGAGTGCGAGGGCCAGAGTGAGGATAATATCAATGCTATGGAGTATGCGCACGCCGTCAGCATTTCAACACTCTGAAGTTCCACACATGCACCTGCACGCTCCACCACGCTCTTTCCAGCACAAACGAGTCAATAAACGCGAGGCGAACGCATTGTTTCTACACTTTGTCGTGTCTTCACTTTCGCAACTCTTTGACGCGAGACCGTGGAATCGGCACTTTTGCCCCTCTGGTAATACGCGCGCAAGCTCGTGGTCCAGAGAAACATCGTGACATGCTATGTCACAGAGGGCCGCTGAATAGGCATATTCGACCATCCAAGCACTTTGTGTGTGATTTTGGGTACTCTAGAGATTCTCTGTTTCCTATCGTCTGTCTGTAGCACCGCAGCAAAACAGCAAAGTGTGATTTCGAAGAACCGTGTGGTCGTATACACCATTCAATCAAAAAACGTCTGCCAAAAACACCCACCAGACACGAACAAACGCTGGGAACTTGCGACAATAGTGCCGCTCAGATAATAAAACCCAGCATTGGGGCCCAGGGATCCACGCAGGTGGTCGTGTTCGTTGTCGATTTCTTCGTGCGAGTACATGGAGATGTCGAGCTCATCATCATACTCCAGCCAGACCGGCCCATATATCTTTCTGTGTGTATATATATATATATATATATATACATATATCTATATATATGTACATATATACAAATGTATATATATGGACAAGATATATGTTTACATGTATATATCTATACATATACATATGTATACTTATATGCATACATATATAGATATACCCATACATATATATACATATATAATCATATATATATAAACATATATATTAATATACAAATGATAAGATATCTATGTTGATATATAGATATATATAAATATACATCACAATGTACCTTAGTATATATACATATATCTGTATATGTATATATATATATGTATATATAAATACATACACCTATGTGCATATGTATATTCACATATACATGCATGTATTTAAACACAAATATACATATATTCACATTTTCATACATACATATATATATATATGTTTGCGTGTGTATATATATATATATATATATATACATATCCACGTGAGAATACTGGTACGTACAGTTATATGCATAAATACATACATATACAAACATTTTATATATATATATATATATGTATGAATCCATTTATATATATATACATATGAATACATATACATATGTACATATAAATACATATGTATATATTTGTATACATATGTATCAATATACACATCTACATATTTTCACATACATAAATTTTTATTTGTACACGTATAAATCGATATGTATGTGTATACATATATATATATACATGTATCTGTAAAATGGAAATTGACAAAGACGTAAGTTTTATATTGATATATAGGCATACATAAAGATGAACACATGTTGGTGTGTGTGTGCATGTGATTGGTTTAGAGTGTGTGTGTGTGTCTGTGTGTGTCTGTCTGTGTCTGTGCGTGTCTGTGTGTGTGCGTGTGTGTATATTGGTGTGTACACCTGTGTGTGTGTGTGTGTGTGTGTTTGTTTGTGAATGTGGGTGTGTGTGTGTGTGTGTGTGTGTGTGTGTGAATGTGTGTATGAATGTATGTGTGTACGCGGGTGTTAGTGTTTGTGTAAGTGGATATTAGTGTGTGTGTGTGTGTGTATGTGGTGTGCATGTTTGTGTGTGTGTTTGTGCGTGTGTATGCGTTTGTGTCTGTGTTGGTGTCTGAAAGTGTGTACGTGTTTTTGTTTGTGTATGTGTGTGTGTGATTGTGTGTTTGTGTTTGTGTGTATCTGTGTATTTGTGTGTGTGTTCATGAGTGTTTTTTTTGTTTTTTTGTGTGTGTGTACGTGTATGTGGAATTTTGTAGAGTGTGTGTGCGTGGGTGTGTGTCTGTGACTGTGTGTTTGTTTGTGTTTTGTTTGGTGTGTTTGTGTGTTTGTATGTGTGTGTGTGCGCGCGTGTGTGTGTCTGTATGTGTGTATTTGAGTGTGTTTGTTTATGAGTTTATGTGTGTGTGTGAATAGGTGTGGACGTGTGTGTTTATTTATGTATTCATTTTGTGTGAATGTCTGTGTTTGTGTATGTGTGTGTGTGTGTGTGTTTGTGTGCGATTGTGTGTGTGTGTTTGCAGGGGGGTCAGGGGATGTTGGTGTGTGTGTGCGAGGGTGTGTGTGCTTGTGTGTGTGTATGTGTGTGTATAGGGGCGTTTGTGCGTGCGTGTTTATGTGTGTGTGTGTGTGTGTTTGTGAATGTCTGTTTGTGTGCAAGTGCATGTGTGTGTGTATATATTGGTGTGTGTGTGTTTTTATGTGTGTGTGTGAGTGTGTGTGTGCATGTACATGCGTGTGTGTGTTTTTATGTGTGTATGTGAGTGGCTGTGTGCGTGTGCATTTGTGTGTGTGTGTGTTTGTGTGTGTGTGTGAGGGTGAGTGTATGTGTAAGTTTGTCCTTGTGTGCATTCGTGTGTTTGTGTTTTTTTCTGGCTGTTTGTCTGTCTGTCTGTCGGCTTGTCTGTCTGTCTGTCTGTCTGTCTGTCTGTGGTTGAGTGCGTGCGTGTGTGCGTGCGCGCACTTGTGTTAGTGTGTGTGTGTATGCATGCATGTGTTTGTGTGTGTGCTTGTGTTTGGGTGTTTGTATGTTTGTTACTGTGTGTGTGTGTGTTTGTGTGTGTGTTCGTGTGTGCGCGTGAGTTTGTGCGTGTGTGTGTGATTGTGTGTTGTGTGTGTGTGTTCGTATATTTGTGTGTGTGTGTGTGTGTGTGTGTGTGTGTGTGTGTGTGTGCGTGTGTGCGTTTGTGTGTGATTATGTGTGTTTTTGTTGGTTTTTGTTGTGTTTGAGGTGTGCACACGCGCGCTCACGTGTGTGTGTTTGTGTGTTTGTGTTTGCGTGTGTGTGTGTCTGTGTCAGTTCGAGTGTCTGTGTCTGTGTCAGTGTCTGTGTTGGTGTTTGTATGTGTGTCTGTGTCTGCGTCTGCGTCTGGTGTTGGGTCTGTGTCTGTGTCTATGTCTGTCTGTCTGCTTTTGAGTGTGTGTGTGTGTGTCTTTGTGTGAGCGCAGGCCCCCACTTGTGTGTGTGTGTGTGTTGGCATGCTGTTGTTTTTGTCTGTGTGATTGTGTGTGTGAGTGTTTGTGTGTGTGTGTGTCTTTGCTTGTGTGCGTGTGTATGTGTGTGTGAGTTTGTGTGTGTTTGTGCGTGTTTGTAAAGTGTGTGTGAGTATATGTGTGTAGAGAGAGAGTTTTATTTGTGTGGGTGTGTGTGTGTGTGTGTGTGAGTGCTCTCGTTTGTGTGTGTGTGTGTGTGTGTGTGTGTGTGTATGTGCATAGGTGTGTGCATGAGTGTGTGTAAGTGTGTGTGTGTGTGTGTGAGTGCTTGCGCGTGTGTGTGTGTGAGTGTGGTTGTGTGTTGGGGTCAGTGTGTGTGTGTGTGTGTGTCTATTCTTGCGCGCGCGTGCATGTGTTTGTGAGGTTGGGTGTGTGTGAGTGTGTTTGTGTGTGTGTGTGAAGTGCATGTGAGTGTGTGTGTGTGGCATTGTTCGTTTATGTGAGTGTGTGTGTGTGTGTATGTGCGTTTGTGTTTGCATGAGTGTGTGTAAGTGTGTGTGTGTGTGTGTGAGTGCTTGTGTGTGTGTGCGTGTGTGTGTGTGTGTGTGTGTCTGTCTGTGTGTATGTGTGTGTGTGTCTTTTCTTGCGCGCGTGTGCATGTGTGTCTGAGATTGGGTGTGTGTGAGTGTGTTTGTGTGTGTGTGTGAAGTGCATGTGAGTGTGTGTGTGTGAAATTTTTTTTGCAAGTGTGTGTGTGTGTGTGTTTGTGTGTGTTTGCTCGCGTGCGTGTGCGTGTTTGTGTGTGTCTGTTTGTTTGTGAATGTTTGTGTGTATGTTTGTGTGTCTGTGTGTTTGTGAGTGTGAGTGTGTTTGTGTGTGTGTGAGAGAGAGAGTGTGTGTTTGTGTGTGTGTGTGTGAATGTGTGTTAGGCTGTGTGTTTGTAAGTGCATGAGTGTGTGTGTGTGTGAGTGTGTGAGTGTGAGAGTTTGTGCAAATTCATAATGTCAATCAATATGTACATATCCATCAATATGTGCATAAATTAATGATGTCAATAAATATGTACATATATGTATATATTTACACGGATAGATATGGGGTAATACATTTAAAGTAGATTTTCATTACATGCTTTACATGAATTAAACTGTATACCTGGATATGTATGCATTTATGGTCATATTTGCATATATATATATACATATTGAAGCTTGGTATGTATATACATATATGTATATCTAGACTTATATACGTACAAAAGTATAATTTTCAATTACTCTTCATTAAAAATAATTATTTGACACAATCTCATCAAAACTGTATCGGCGTCTCGGTTGTGGGTTGGGCACCGGTCAACGGTACAAGTTCCATTGGATGGTGGTGTGCAATCATGTTAGGACCATCGAAAAAGATTTGTTGTTTTTCATGCCACGTTTACAATAGTCTTGAATTTGCCATGATAGATTACCATTGAGTCTTGGAACACACATGCTCCTCCTCGTTACAAGGACAACTTCTGTGCTGAGCTGCTTCTCGAGGATCGAGACAGGTATGAGAAAGATCGCAGTGTAAACCCCTTACACACCTGCACTGTATTCAGTTCTTCTTCTTTTCAAACACCCAATTTGATTCCACAACATAATTTGATAAGTACACTTTGTATTTCCAAATCATTGTTGTCAATCAAGACACATGGGTGTGAACCATCTCCACGTTGTCTCTCCCTTCCTTTCCAGCCTATATACTCCAAGTACTCTCATTCAGACTTGTTTTGTGAATTTTGTTATGTACCACCGAAATTCCACATCTTCCCGTAGAGTGTAAATATAATTCCACAACTTCACTTGACGTGCAAATATTGTCGAAACGAATATTTTTTTTTTGTTGCGTTTATTTTGGAAGCAAGTATGTTGACACAACAATATTTTGTAAAGAACTAAAAAAGAAAGGCTTGTTCCCAGCATTACTCCGAACCACAATAAATCAACCAGAACAGCAACAAATTGTTTCGAAACATGATGTGATGTTTGCCCAAACTGTCTCTTTTCAATTGTCCACGAAGAGTGAGAGTTCATCAAGTACGGGACAAATTGGGTTCTAACTGGAAACTGTTATACTAATACGTGCAAACTTCCAAGACAGCTGTTGACGAAAACCGAGATGACAACAATTAATATTCAAATGTTTGCTAACTGACACGCTGGATGAAATATGTGTTATATAAACTACTTTCGCGCAGAAAAGTGTGGTGGCACCACAAATATGGGTCGACGTGGATGCAAAGAGAAACCCCCACCCTTGGGAGTTTGCTTTAACCATGTGCCCGGATCAAAAACCGTGTGCATTGGATTTCGTGACGAGATGCGACCGTTGTATCAAGTTGTGAAATCTGTTACACACAGGTCTTGATTAGGGAACATAGTCAGTGAACAACCAACCCGGGGGTATGCAGTTTCTTTCGTTCAACGTTGTGTAGAGCGACACATATTTTGCGTACATGTTTGAAGAGGTTGATTGTTCGCAATTTCAGAGACCAAGAAGACAGAATGATAAAGTCCGTGACAGGGGTGTAGTTTGAGAAACTGCCCGAATACCTCTTTCATCTGCATGTATTATATTCTGTACACATGTGGTCCAGCGCAGCAGAAATTATACGTACCTGCCAATGTGGATTCTAACCGGTACTAGTTGAGGTGCACATAGTAGCAAGGTACAATGCCATAGTTCATGTCAAAATGTATACGTGCCGACATATGAATGCACATATCTGTAAGTAAATGTAGGCATATGTGTACATGTGTGCGTAAATTGATTTCAATTTGCATATGTCCACATTTTCCTGCAACTTTATGAATACGCAAATATACATGTATGTACAAGTAAAAAAATTTATATGTACATAAATACAACTGTACGTATGCGAATCTGCGATATATGATGACACATGTATGCATATTATTATGAATTTCAATGTATCTGTATACAAATATGCATATATACAAATAAATGAAGATATTGCCATGATTATCAATAAATTTGCTTGAATATATCAGTATATGCATGTACATGTATACATGTATATATAAACATATGAATGTATGTATTAATACCTGGATACAAACTTACAAATGTTCATTACTGCAATCGTTGTATAAATGTAAATATATATGTGAATACATATATATATATATAACTATGCGACTAAAATACATATGTATATCAATTGACATACACGTATATATATTAATGTATTTGAATGTTTATGAAAATGTCATTATCATATGAATGCAAGTCTGCGAACGCATGTTTAGGTATTTCTATATATGTTGAGTTAGACCGTGATATGTGCCCGAATATATATGTATTTTTATTTATATGTACTCATTTGAGCTCTTTCGCCATGAGTCCCATTGTGTCGTTGCCCTAAGCGTCATCGTTAGTAGTCTTGATATAGACTATATGTAGTTGGTGAATAGACGGGGGGACGGGGAGTGCAATGGAGGACGTTTGCAAGAGCTTGTATTGCTGGTAGAATTGGGGGAGAAGGGGACTTCAGCAGGATCTGCCTCCAGGATCAAGTCGCCCGCAGCCCCATCCAGTTGGTTGAGGGCCTCTATGAGCTCCCTTACAACCTTTTCTACCGAATCAATGAAGAGGTGCGCGAATTTGATAATGCCAAATTTGTTGAGGTCCTTCGACACCTCGAGCAGGTGCCGCAGCTTCTCCCACCATGTCGCATGCCACAAACCACAACAAATGTGTAAGCACAAAGGTGCAGGGTCGGCGAAGACACCATTTGATCATCCTCCTTGCCGAGTCAGGTGACAGAGATATCAGGCAAGTTTAGAGACTGCACCTTCCCTACCAGTGAATGCAATTCACTGATTGGTGTACGAGTGACAATGGCAATGTCAGCGAGGCTGATGGCATGTTTCAACCAGACTGGTGGCTTGAGTCTGTGTATGGCCACAATGAGGCAGGCGCCTGCAACGGAGGATGGCTTTATGCCAATGGCATCAGTCTCCAATATAAATAGGTCACACAAGTAGAAGGACATGGCTTCCACGACAGGGGACGGCTTTAGCAGCAAAATGAGTCCCTGGGTGAATGCAAAGGGCGTGGGTGCGTGAATGTGGCCGCCAGTAATATTCAAAACATGGCGCTCCATGACGAACAAGCCTTTTTTGTCCGTGATTGTGCCAAACGTGTGCAACATGTCCGCCATGGACAGGTGTTTAGGCTCACAGAATTTGGATGCAATCCAAAGGCATACGCCGCAGAGAAGGTATATCTGTCCCGAGTGAATTGACGGCTGCGCCTGAGTGCAACGGTCGAAAAGCTGGAATGAAGATTGAAGCGTATCAACAGACAACTTGAATTTAAGATGCTTGTCGATCATCCATTTGAACAGCTTTTTGCGAAGACTGTTGCAATACACCATCCCCATGTGGGGTTGGTTCCGCAAGTGTGTGCACGCAAATGTTGATGAGTCCTCACAAGAGTACAGTGTCTGTAAGCACGCGAAACCTGGCAGCTCTTGGCACCAAGACGGCATGAGAAATAACTTTGCCCTTTCCTGCGTCAATTTGACCGCGAATACATGCTCCTGATAGCCTGCTTTTACAACACGACTTTGAAACGAGCTGGCGTCCTTGCTGTCTTGCTCCATTTTGCCCTGTTGGTGGCTGTCTTGTAATACAGTTTTATGGTTCTCTTTAATCATGATTGTGTGTTGCGCCCTCTTTCTGCCTTCAGTGCATCTTCCGCCAAGTAGTATATCCTTCTCCTCTTCGTTTTGGCCTTGCATCATCAGAGTTGACCCCCTCCATCTTTTGGCCACCTGACCCACACGCACTAGAGCATCAAATATTTATTGTCACAATGAATAAGAACCCAAGAGGAGGTAGCATACAAAGGAGGTAGGCTACAAGGCTTGGCAATAACGCCTGAAAAAAGAGTGTTCACAATTCGTTGCGAGACTACATGCGCACAAAGAACATGTTCTCTTGCGTGTGCTGCTAGTGGAAGCTGAGTTTTTAAAGTTGAAAAGTCCAACCTCAGAGACAGAGCCAGAGAAAGAGAGAAAGAAGGAATGCGCGCGCAGGAGCGAGAGAAAGAAAGCGAGAGTCAAAGTGCGAGACAGAGAGAGGGAGAGAGTTTTTTCAAGTACGCGCTGGCATTTTAGTACAATTGGCCCATTTGGTATGTGTGTGTGTATGCGTTGACGAGAGCAAGCATGAGAGAGTGAGAGAGAGAAAGAGAGAGCGCCCAAGAGACAGACCTGCAACCAAAACTGTGGTTCCTCGGTGGGTGCCAACTTCCGTCTTGTGCACGACATTTGTTTGACATCCAACACTGCACTTCCTGAGGATGCTCTCTCCTCCAACACATTCGGAGTTGCTTCAGATGCTGCATCCATTGTCACTTCTGCGGAGAACTGGAACTGATCAAGGACCCGAGGAGTATCATCCACAGGGCGCTGCTTGGGGGAAGGCTTCAAAATGGAAACTTCGCAGTCATCTTTTCCCATTGTCTGGCACAGCGGCTCGACGGTGTCCTGTTATCAACGAAAGTGGTGAATTTGAAGAGAGAGAGCGCGCAAGAGAGAGAGAGAATGATGAGAGAGAATTACAGGGTAAGAAAGCGAGGAACAGAGAGAGAGAGAGACTGAGACTGAGAGCGAGAGAAAAGCACACAGCGCGGACAGCGAGAGAGATAGAGAACAGAGAGCGAGAGAGAGAGAGAGGAGAGCAAAAGAGAGCGAGCGAGGGAGACCGAGCGAGGGATAGAGATTTGGACTGCAACAGTTATTGCAGTTTACCTGCGTCTGGATAGAGAGCGAGAGAGAAGGAGCACAGAGCGAGACAGACACAGAGAAGGAGGACGAGAGGAAGAAAGAGTGTGTGTGGGAGAGAGAGAGAGAGAGAGAGAGACAGAGAGGGACAGCAAGCAAAAGAGAGCGAGAGAGAGCAAGAGAGAGAGAGAGAGACCGGAGATATCGCCATGGGAGACATAGGATGAGGGCATGATGGCGAGGCATCGAGTGAGGGGTCAACGCCTGCTGGTATTGCCTGACGCTTCCCGTCCGCGGAAAAGCTATGTGCTGGTTCTTTGCAATGCTTCC
>Ga0209491_10008074_pt1 | contig 13522 bp, 17 predicted proteins | sample BON02_FD_187213 | JGI IMG/M metagenome (GOLD analysis project Ga0209491, IMG submission 187213) | Freshwater microbial communities from Lake Bonney liftoff mats and glacier meltwater in Antarctica - BON-02 (SPAdes) (version 2) | ecosystem: Environmental > Aquatic > Freshwater > Ice > Glacier... | reverse complement strand
CTTTTGCGGAAGATATAGTTCAAGATGTTTATTTGAGAATTCACAAATATAATTATGGAAAAAAGATAGTTAGCGGAGATAAAATAAACAACTATTTGATGTGGGCGATGATTAGAAACGCCACTCATGACCAAAACAAAAACAACAAAAATGAGTTATTGATACTAGATAGCTTTCACGATTTAGCAGTTGACGAATTTGAAAATGAAGAATTTTATAGTTTGGAAAGGTTACACGCAAAAATATTAAAAGAAATATTAACTTGGCACTGGTACGATATCAAACTATTTTTAACTTACTTGGAGAGTGATATTTCAATGAGACAAATTGCAAAAGAAGCGAACATAAGTTTGACTTCAATATTCAATACTATCAAAAATTGCAAAGAAAGATTGGTTAAAAATGTGGGTGAAGATTGGCAAGATTATTTAAATAAGGATTACGAATTAATATAAAAAAAAATGGCGAAAAAAGTAGTGAAAAAAGTAGTGAAAAAAGTTGCGTCAAAAGGATTTGGCGACACCGTAGAAAAAGTATTCAAAGCTTTAGCAATTGACAAGGTAGCAAAATTTGTGCTGGGAGAAGATTGCGGATGCGATGAGAGAAAGAAAAAATTAAACGAACTATTTCCTTATAGACAATTGAAATGTTTAACCGAAAAGGAGTTCAATTATTTGTCTGCAAATAACAATGAAGTACTCACAAAAAAATCTGGCATTTTACCCTCAGAACAATACGCAATGATTGATATTTGGCATCGGATATCTGGAGTAAGGTGGCAAACCACATCTTGCGAGCCGTGTGTACGTGATTGGCAAAGAGAATTGTTAAAAGTTTTAGAAGCATACAAAAAAGAAAATAAAGATGAAGAATTATAAATCAAGTTTAGGGGTAATTATTTTGATAATCATGATCTTATTTTCATGTGAAAAGGCAAAGATTAACAAGTCGGAAGAGCCTGAACAAACTTGCAACTGCTACGAGCAACATGAAAAAGCGCAAGGTGGACTAATGCCTAACGGGTCAATTGGTATCGTTTGGGTGTTGGATTATAACACTACAACAATAGGGACAGACTGCTCAATGGCAACCGATTTAATTTGGACAGACAACGGAACGAAAAGATACAAAGTAATTTGTGAATAATGGAAAAAAAATAGGAATATATGTATTTTATCATTAAATTTAAAAAAACAAAAAAACATGAACGAACTATTTGACTTTCCTAAAAACATTGTAATAAAAACAAATGACAAACTATCATTTAAAGCATCAAAAAAAATAGAAATACAAAATTTAAGAGTTTCCAAAAGAGATGATAACTTTAAAGAAATAATGAGTGAATTGTCTGGATTTCCGAAAATAAATCAATACCAAGCCATAAAAACAAACGGCACGAGCGATTGTGGGTCAATTTTTACCTATGCACTTAATAACTGGGAGGAAATTACGGAAATGTATTTAGCAACTTGGACAATTTCAAAGGCAAATATAAAAAGACTTTCTGATGCGGTTATATCTGGGAAATTAAAAAAATTAACGATGGTTTTTTCGTCAACATTAAAAGCGGCAAACCCATCCCTTTACTCATGCCTTGTTAATAGCTTGAAAGATTTTGAAAATGTTAAATTAAAAGAAATAAATTCACACGCTAAAACTTTTTCTATATCAAATGGAGTAGACTATATAACAGTAAGCGGTTCAGCAAATTGGAGTGAAAATCCAAGAATTGAAAACTTTTTAATATTAAACGACAAAGATTTATTTGAACACCACAAAGAATGGATGTCAGAATTAACAGATTTAATTTAATGGCAAAATCAACAGACGCAGAAATAGAATTAAGAGTATCAACAATTTACGAAATGGTTGTTAAAGGTGCTTCTAGAAAATATATTGTTCGATATTGTTCAGAAAAATATAATATATCATCAAGACAAGTTGACACATATTTATCAAGAGTAAACGAAGAAATTAAATTAACTTTTGGCTTAGAATATAAAGAGCGAATCATTGAAAAACATTTAGCTCAATTAGATGATTTATATGTTAAAAATTACACAATAGAAGATTTTAGAGAGTGCAGAAATTTAATTGAATCAAAATCAAAACTACTAGGACTTAACGAACCTGAAAAAAAATCTATAAGTCAAAACTTACTTCTTAACGGTTTAGATATAAAATTCTCGGACATAATAAAAGGATTTGATACGGATAAATAACAAATACATCGAGGGATTTAATTCGAGTTCTCGTTACTTTATTGTAACGGGTGGTCGTGGTTCTGGCAAATCATTCAGCTTAAACCTACTAATTTGCATGTTGACCTACGAAAAAGGACATGTAATTTTGTTCACAAGGTACACTATGTCGTCTGCTCATATTTCAATAATCCCAGAGTTCATAGAGAAAATTGAACTAATGGGGAAACAGGAGGATTTTTACGTTACAAAAGACGAGATAGTTAATAAGCTAACTGGCTCAAAAATATTGTTTCGAGGTTTAAAGACTTCTAGTGGCGACCAAACGGCTAATTTAAAGTCATTGCAAGGCGTAACCACTTGGGTTCTCGACGAAGCAGAGGAACTGCACGATGAGGATATGTTCGATAAGATTGACTTATCAATACGCCAAAAAGGTCTGCATAATAGAGTGATATTAATCTTAAATCCCGCAACAAAAGAGCATTTTATTTACAGTCGTTTCTTTGAAAGTAAAGGCGTAAAAGATGGTTCTAATGAAACGAAAGTAGATACAACGTACATACATACAACGTACCTAGACAATACAGACAACCTGTCACAAAGTTACCTTAATCAACTTGAAAATATAAAAATAAGACGACCCGAAAAATACAAACATCAAATTCTTGGTGGGTGGCTCGATAAGGCGGAAGGTGTAATATTTACCAATTGGTCAATAGGTGCATTTATTAATTGTGGCACGTCTGTTTTTGGTCAAGATTACGGATTTTCAAATGACCCAAGTACGCTTGTCGAAACATCAATAGACAAAGAAAATAAAAAAATATACATCAAGTTGTGTTTGCATAAACAAGCGCTCACGACTACGGATTTGTATAACTACAACAAACAATTTGCTGGAGATAAATTAATAGTTGGGGATAGTGCTGAACCTAGATTAATATCGGAACTTAAAAGTAAAGGAAATAATATCGTCCCAATTAAAAAAACAGAAATTACTTTTGGTATTTCGCTGCTTCAAGATTACGATATTATAATAGATGAAAGCAGTATTGAATTAATAAAAGAAATGAATAATTATAGTTGGATGGATAAGAAATCAAGTACGCCTATTGACAAATTCAATCATTGTATTGACGCAATGAGGTACGCAGTTACACATCAATTAATAAACCCCAATTCTGGAAAATATGCAATACAATGACGAGTTACCAAAAATGAAAGCAGTTGTGGAGGAATACATCTACCAACAAAAAGGAGTAAGAGTAAAGATAGTAATTAATAATCCGTTTATGGTTAGGATTCACTGTCAAATGTTGGCAGATGCTTATTCGTATGTGCTACAAAAAAAAGAAAATAAGTTATAATATTATGGAAATCAAAATAAATGTTCCGACGTCCTTATCCGAAATAGTATTAAAAGACTATCAGAAATTTGTAGGTATTCAAGCAGAATCAAACGACGAGGAGTTTGTGGCTCAAAAAATGGTTGAGTTGTTCTGTGGACTTAAATATTCGGAAATAGCGAACATAAAATTAACATCGCTGAACGAATTGGTTAAACATTTTTCGGAGTTGTTCGCTAAAAAATCGGAGTTTAAAAACAGGTTTTTTATTGAAAATGTTGAGTTTGGATTTATTCCAGAATTGGAGGAAATAACCTATGGCGAGTATGTTGACTTAGAAGAAAATTTGCAAAGTTGGGATAACTTTCATAAGGCAATGGCAATACTTTACAGACCAATTAAAAGTAAATTCAAAGACAAATACGACATAGTTAAATATAAGCCAAACAAAGAAATGGAGGAACTTATGAGGTTCGCACCTTTAGACGTTTGCTTAGGTGCATCGCTTTTTTTTTGGAGTTTAGGGAGCGAGTTGTTAACGGCTACCCTGAACTATTTGGAGAACAACTTGACGGGGGAGATTCGAACGAATTTAGCGATAAAACTCAATTTGCCAAACGATGGGGATGGTATCAAAGTCTATATGGACTCACTAAGGGAGACCTTACAAAGTACGATGAAATTGCAGAATACAGACTTACTAAATGTCTCACCTATCTTACGTTTGAAAAGCAAAAAAACGAAATCGAAGATAGGGAAATCCAAAGAATAAATAGAAGGTAATGGAAAAATCGGAAGTTCAAATAGCACTGGAAAGGTTTAGAGACCACGTGATAAGCGTGTCTAGACGTAACTTAACGAGCAACCAAAAGAATGCTTCAAAGACCTTGTATAATTCACTTAAAGGCTCTGTAAAAACAAGTAAGAATAGTATAGAAATTGACTTTTCTATGGAGCAGTACGGCGTGTTTCAAGATGAAGGAGTGAAAGGAAAAGACCCAAGTAAGGTATCTCCAAATGCAAAGATAAGAGGACAACAAGCGCCAAACAGTAAGTACAGATTTGGGAGTGGAAGTGTTGGTAGATATGGCGACTTTGTTTCATCGATAGAAAAATGGGCAAAGAAAAAGAACATAAGATTTAGAGATAAAAATGGCAAATATAAAAGTGGAAATTATAAATCTTTGGCTCATGTTATTGCGGGAAATATTTACAACCGAGGGATAAAACCAAGCCTATTTTTTACCAAACCATTTGAATCTGCATACAAAAACTTGCCACAAGAATTGATTGAAAAATACGGGCTTGACGCATTGAAATTAGTTAACAAACAATTGGACGAAATAGTAAAACAAACAAAATGAGTAACACGATATTTATAAGGTCACCTTACATAATTGGCGTAACTGGAACAGCTGGACAGGTAGCAAAAGTAGAACTTAAGATTTGGAATAGTCCATCTGCCGCACCCGCAACGGCAACACGCATACTTTCAAAGCCTATCCCATCAGCATCGGTAACGACTGTTTATTTTGATATTTCTCCATACATTCGAGAGTACGTTAAGCCGTTATCGTTTACGGAAAGTGCGGTCATTGGAACGATTGCAAACAACGAATTTGCAAACGCAAGTATAGTTGTCAAACTAAACGAAACGACGGAATTTATCAACTCGTTCACTTGCCTAAAAGGTTTCAGCTATTTTCAGCAAGGATATAATTCAGCTAAAACAACTCCATTTTCAGCGCTAGAAGATGGCACTTATTTTGTCAGAGATACAACGTGCGGAAGTCTTTATTTTGATACACAAACAGATGGGCTTAACTATACTGCAACCTACTCAAACCTAGCAACAGGCGCAACGATTGGGGCTATTGTAATGAATGGAAATATAAGAAAAGTACCGTATGCTTTACCGGCTTCATTTGCCCAAGGTGGCAATAAATTAGTTGTTACAAATCCAAGCGCATCTGTTCTTGGAACGTTTAATTTTGTAACTCAATGCGAACAAAAGTACACGCCAATAAATTGCGACTTCATAAACAAATTTGGTGTATGGCAAAGGATTGTTTTCTTTAAAGTTTCTAAATCTACAATCGACGTAAAAGGAAGTGCCTATAATTTCATGAGTGGGGCTGTCAATTATAGTATCACAGATGCAAAGAATAAGGAATTAAACATTAACGGAACGGAATCTATTAAGGTAAACACTGGATTTGTTCCCGAATCTTATAGCGGTGTAATAAAACAACTTATGTTGTCCGAAACAATACTACTTGACAATAGACCTGTTCGAAGAAAGACAAACAATATGCCTTTGCCAACCGCTGTTAACCAAAGGAATATTAATTATCAACTAGATTTCGACTATGCAAATCCAATAATTAATTCAGGAATATGAGGCGTACAGATTTTTGGATAGAAGATAAAAAACTAGATTTATTTGACGATGAGCAGATAAAAGTGAACTCGCAGGTTCAAAGCTTTCAAGACATTAGCAAGGTATTTTCAGACTATTCGCAGACGTTCACATTGCCAGCAACGGACAATAACAACGAAATTTTTGAGTACTACTATAACAATGATTTGGACGGTTTGATTGACCACAATCTACGGAGAAAATCCAGACTAGATGTTGATTACGAAATATTCAAAACAGGACTTGCTCAACTAGAAAAAGGAACTATTGTTAACGGAATGCCTCAAAACTACACCGCAACCTTTTACGGCGATGTGGTTAGCTTAAAGGATAAGATTGGCGAGGATATGTTAAGTGATTTGGACTACACGACAATTGACCACGCCTACACGGAAGGGGAAGTATTTAGAAGAGTAAAAGGGCAAATTGTTGATAACGTTAAATATCCGATGATTACAAGTCTATCAAATTGGAATTATGCGGGTGGTGGAGTAGATGACATAACCACTTCAACGGGTCAAGTTAAACATACGGACTTATTTCCAGCAGTTCCATTGTCTAAGTTATTTACGTTAATTCAATCAAAATACAGTATTAATTTTCTTGGTTCTTGGTTTTCTTCGCCTAACTTTTTGAGGTTATGTTTGTGGTTCAAAAATAAAAACCAAATACGGCAAATTTCTAAGCCTTACGACTTGGTAAATGACAATGACGAAAATTTTACAAATGGATTTATTTATGGAGAATTGTTTTACACGTACAGAAATCCATCAACTTTGTCAGGCATTCTAGGGCATAGCGTATCGGTTCAGGTTAACACAACCTCAACTTTTGACTATTATTTAGATGTTTTTAAAAATGGTATTTACTTAAATACTTTAACAAGATTTGGAGGTGGAAGCAACCTTTTTCAAGTCGTTACATTACAAGCTAATTATTTATCACTTTCCGAATCCTACACGTTTAAAATTAGAAGCAAAGGAGTAGCAACTTTTACTGGCTCTATAAAATACTCAATCACTTATTACGACAACACAACATCGTCAATTTTATTAGAATCCCATTCAAATAATTTCAATTCTATAAGCACAACTATAACAACGGATTTAAGGTTGTACGCACCCGAAATGAAAATACTTGACTTCATAAAATCGGTCATGCAAAGTGCGCAATTAACCGTAGTTGGGAATAGCGACACTTCATTTACGTTTATGCCTTTAGACCAGTTCTACAAATATGGCAGAAATATAGACATAACTAAATTTGTTGTAACGGATTTGATTGAGTACAAAAGACCGAGCCTATTTAGCGAGATTAATTTTAGCTATCAAAAAAGTGAATCTGTTTTAAATTCAAATTTCCTGGACACTTATGGTAGGTCATTTGGCGACCTTAGAAGTACGTTTCCTTACGATGGTGGAAAGTTTGATATTCAGCTAGGCTTTGAAAATATACTTCAACAAAAATTTACAGGGACAAATCTTCAGGTAGGTTATTCGTTAAATAAGAACTTGCAACCATATATTCCTAAGCCTGTTTTGTTAACCCAACTAGACACTTCCCCCGGAATGTGGCAAGTTTTTCTAGGCAATACTGCCTATACTGGAAATTACGTCCCGTTTGGTCAAGAGATTTACAACGGTACAGATATTTCTACAATAAATTGGAATATTGAAGTAAGTTCGTACACCAACAACCCGCAGTCAAATGGGTTGTATCGAACTTATTACGAATCATTTTTGCTAAATCTATTTAATAAAAAAACAAGAGTGGTTTCTTTAGCTGCAAATTTTCCACAGTCTCTATTAATCGACTTAAAGCTATCGGACAAATTAATTATAAAAGATAAAAAATACATAATTAACGCAATGCAAACCAACTTAAGTACTGGTGACGTGAAACTGGAGTTGCTAAGTTGGTTCAATGCAGATAGCGTGGACAGAAATATTAGAGTAAGTCATTCTTCAGGAACTGATGTTGTTGGATTTGAGGCTGGAGATGGAACAATAAACATAAGTGGCGATGGTTTGTCATTTGGTTCGTTCAGCGCTTTATCTGGCACGGGTTCTTTCACAAGCAAGTTTACATATCCAGCAAATAAAACTGGTTCAGACAGGACACAAGTGGTTCAAGTTACAAGTGAGCGCAAGCAAGGAAACGAAACAGAATTGATATACTCACAAATAATTATAACGCAAGAAGGATGATAAAAGAAATAATTGAAATGTTACAAATTGATGATTTTATTAATGAATCGGAGTTTATCGAAATCGCAAAAGGGAAATACAAGTTGCATACAAGTTGGGGAAAAGCAATTAAGCAAGGAAAAAGAACAATAAAAAATATCAAAAATGGCAGAAACTAAAACGATAATTCTAAATTTAGACACTAAAAATACTGACAAAAATCTTAAAGAAGTTAATGAATCGCTAAAAGATATAAAGCAATCGTCTAAGCTAGCGTCCAAAGAAGTGAAAAATACGGACAAAGGAATTGAGGATTTAGGCAAGTCCAGTAAAAGCTCTACGTCGGGATTGAAAGCCGTTGGCACAGGAGTTAAGGGGGTGGGGAACGCGTTAAAGGCTGCTGGCATTGGACTTATAATAGCCGCATTTGTATCTTTAAAAACAGTATTTGAACAAAATCAAAAAGTAGCTGATTTTGTTTCAGCAGCTTTTGAAACGGTATCTATTGTTTTTAATAAAGTGACGGAAGTATTAACAAATGTTTTTCAAAGCGTTTCAAAATCTACAAATGGATTTCAGTCGCTCGGAAAGGTTATGTCTGGACTTTTAACGATAGCAGTAACGCCATTAAAATTAACTTTTTACGCTATAAAATTAGCGATACAAGCGGCTCAATTGGGTTGGGAAAAATCTGTTTTTGGAAGTGGCGATTTAAAAACCATAAAGGCATTAAAGGAATCAATAAAGGAAACAAAAGACGAGATTGTAGGCGTAGGAAAAGGAGCCGTTGACGCTGCCATTGGTATAGGTAAAAATGTTGTAGGTGCAATAAAAGAGGTTTCGCAGTTTACGGTTGGAGCGATTGATGGAATTAGTGAAATATCTGTTAAGAGTGCGTTCGAGCAAGCTAAAGCATCTGTTCAGGCTCAAAACCAAGCCGAGATAGCGGCTGCTCAACAAGGTTTATTAGTTGAACAATACGACAAACAAGCGGAAAAATTAAGACAAATAAGAGATGAGGAACGTAACTCGATAGACGACAGAATTAAGGCAAATGATAGGCTCAAGGAGGTATTAGAGAATCAACAAAAAGCAATGCTAGCTACTGCTGATATGCAAGTAACTGCCGTTGAATTTGATTACAAAAAAAATAAATCAATAGAAAACAGAGTAGCTTTAATTGAGGCTCAAGCAAATAGGGAGGGCGTATTAGCACAAATAGAAGGACTAAGGTCTGAACAATTAGCGAATGACCTTGCATTAGATAGAGAAAAAATAGAACTTTCAAATGCAAAATTAGAAGCCGCCGAATTACTGTCCATAAGTGAAAAAAAGTTTTTAGCCGAGCAGATAGTTGATGATGAAGAAAGACTAAAAAGAACTATCGAGATACTGAATGAGGAAAAATTAATCGAGTTAAAAAGACTAGAGGAAAAAGTAGCGCAATACAAAGAAGGAACTCAACTAAAGTTAGATGCGGAATCTGAGCTAAATACAAGAACTCAAGAACTAGGTCAAGAATTGGTTTTAGCGGAAACAGAATTAAACAAGGTAAAAAACGCTAAAATTGAAGAGCAAAGATTACTGAAAAATGAAACACTTTTATCGGAACAAGAATTAGAAATTGAAAACTTAAAAACAGCTTATGCGGCAAAACTTTTATTAGCGAAAGATGATGCGAGATTAACTGAAGCCTTAATTGAAGAATCAGAAAAAAAGCAAACGGAAATAAAGAAAAAATATGCGGACATAGAGAAAAAAGGGTCTAACGAAAGAAAAAAGCAATTAATTCAAGGCGTTCAAGATGGTTTATCTATCATTAGTGGTTTATCGGAATTATTCGCTGGAAAAAATGAAGCACAACAAAAAAAGGCGTTTAAAATACAGAAGGCGGCAAACATTGCCAACGCTTTAATTGACACCTATAAAGGTGCGCAATCTGCATTTGCGTCAACAACTGGTGGAATTCTCATAAAGAGTTTAGCAGCGGGGGTAGCTGTAACGGCTGGTTTGCTCAATGTAAAAAAAATAAAGTCAACACAATTTAACTCAACAACCGCCGACAATTCGCAAGCGCCAACAAGTGCTGGTGGTGGTATTGGTGGCGATGGCTCTCCCTCTGCCGTAACAACTAACGCTCCTCAATTTAATGTAGTTGGCAATACGGGAATTAATCAATTAAACAACTTGAATCAGCCTATACAAGCCTACGTTGTGAGTGGAGAAATGACAACACAGCAGCAGTTAGACCGTAACAAATTAGCAACGGTTACCCTGTGAAAATAAAACAAAAAAAACAAGTTCAAGTTATAATGATATGAATATAATTGAATTATTGATAGACGAGAAAGACCCAATGTCTGGCATTGATGCGGTTTCAGTTGTTTCTTCGCCAGCGATTGAGGAAAATTTTATTGCTTTAAACAAGCATGAAGTAGAACTGAAACAGATTGACGAGGAAAAAAGAATTTTAATGGGTGCGGCACTAATACCAAAAAAAAAAATTCCTAGAAGGGTAAACAAAAAAGAGTTCGATGTTTATTTTTCCGAAAAAACAGTTAGGCGCGCTTCTGAATTATTCTTGATGAAATCGAATCAAAACAACGCAACATATGAGCATAAGACCGTGTTGAAAGGAATGAGCGTTGTCGAAAGTTGGATTATTGAAGACAAAAAAATGGATAAGTCTGCAAAGTACGGATTTGATTTGCCCGTTGGAACTTGGATGATTTCAATGAAAGTTGACAACGACGATGTATGGAATGACGTGAAACTGGGTAAGGTAAAAGGATTTTCTATTGAGGGGTATTTTGCTGATAAGGTAGCGGACAGTCCAAGAGATGAGGATATGAATAAGGATGAAATAATTAACCAATTAAAAGATTTATTGAAATGAAAGGAAAAACACCAAGCCACGCAAGTCCAAAAAGTGGAAGTCGAAGAGGTTGTTTATGCGAGAACGGCAAGTACTCAAAAGAATGTTGCGGTGGTAGTTTGCAAGCGCAAGGAATTGGAAAGGTAGTTGGCAACGGCTCTGACAATGTTATAAAAACAGAAGTCGATGGAGTGCGCACAATGGTTCGGCAAAATAGTTGAAAATACAACAGATAGAAAAAAAAAAGTTATAATGTTATAAAATAAAATAAAAATGAAAGAAAAATCAATTTTAAATAAAGTGCGAACACTTTTAGGTATGGAAATTAAATTGGAATCAATGACGTTAAGCGACGGAACAACTGTTTTAGATGCGGAGATTTTTGAAGCTGGACAAGAAGTATTTATCGTAACTCCAGACGAGCAGAAAATAGCTGTTCCAATTGGAGAATACGAACTTGAAGATATGCGTACCTTAGTAGTTGCCGAAGAGGGAATTATCGCGGAAATTAAAGAAGCGGTTTCAGAGGAAGAAGTAGTACCTGAAGAAGCAGTAGTTGAGGAGGTATTATCACAAGAGGCAGCTGCTCCAAAGAAAGAAATAACAACATCTTCAACAACAAAAGAAACGCATTTTTCAGCAGAAGAAGTTGAGGTATTGAAAAAAGAAATAGAGGAATTGAAAGTTAAATTAGCTAGTCAAGTTGAGGTAGCGAAAGAAGTAGCGCCAATTGAATTAGCGGAAGAACCTAAGCCAATTTCTTACAATCCAGAGAATGAAAAAGAAGTTTCTATGTTCAGAATTTCGCCAAGAGCAAACAGAACGACAATGCATTCAATTATGGAAAAAATAAGCAAAATTTAAAAACAATTTAAAACAACTAAAAAAATTAAAATGGCAACAACGACTTCAATTACAACAACTTACGCTGGCGAATTTGCTGGTAAATACCTAGCAGCTGCATTGCTAAGCGGACCTACTTTAGAAAAAGGAGGGATTACAGTAATGCCAAACGTAAAATTCAAGCAAGTAATCAAAAAGATTGCGACAGACGGCTTGGTTAAAAATGCCACGTGCGATTTTGACCCTACTTCAACAATTACATTGACGGAAAAAATATTACAGCCCGAATCTTTTCAGGTGAATTTGCAACTTTGTAAAAAAGACTTTCAATCAGATTGGGAATCGCTATCAATGGGTTTCAGCGCATTTGATACATTACCGAAGAACTTTGCTGATTTTTTGATCGGTCATGCTTCTGAAAAAGTAGCTGCAAGCATCGAAACTTCAATTTGGAGAGGTGTTAACGCAACAGCGGGCGAGTTTGATGGTGTCATGACGCAATTAGCTACTGATGCGTCTTTACCAGCTGGTCAAGAAATAGCGGGAACAACTGTAACGGGCGTAAATGTTATCACGGAACTAGGTAAAATAGTAGATGCTTTGCCATCTACATTGTACGGAAAAGAAGATTTGAAATTATATGTTTCGCAAAATATTTACAGAGCATACATACGCGCTCTTGGTGGGTTCGGTGCTTCTGGACTTGGTGCAAATGGATATGAAGGAAAAGGAACAAATCAAGTTTTAGGCAATTTATTTTTTGATGGAGTTGAAATCTTCATGGCAAACGGCTTAGCGGCTAATACTGCTTTACTTGCACAAACTTCAAATTTGTATTTTGCAACTGGTTTGATGAACGACCAAAACGAGGTAAAAGTCTTGGATATGAGTGATTTAGACGGCTCTCAAAATGTGAGAGTAATCATGCGATTTACTGCAGATGCGAAGTACGGATTTGCAAGTGAGTTAGTTACTTACGGAGTAGTTAACACTGCAAACTAATATTAACAAATTAATTAATTGGGGAGGGGTAGACGCTCCTCCCTTTTTTATAACTTAAAAAAATTAAAAATATGTCATGTGCATTAGGAAATGGTAGATTAGAAGTGTGCAAAGATGCCGTTGGTGGTATTGATGCGGTCTACTTTATAAATTATGGTGATATTACGGGAACAACTTTTGATGTAACAAATACCGATTTGATTGAAACGGTTACGGGAGTTGCTATTTTGTATAAATACGAAGTAAAAGGTACGAACTCTTTCGAACAAGTTTTCAATTCAAGCAGAGAAAATGGAACAAGTTTTGTTGAGCAAACTTTGTCAATTATCCTGAAAAAGCAAGATGCTGCAACGCATAAAAATGTTAAATTATTGGCGTGGGGCAGACCGAATGTTGTAATTAAGAATAGGAATAACCAATACTTTTTGGCTGGTTTGGAGCATGGAATGGAAATTACTACTGCAAACGTATCTAACGGAACTGCAATGGGAGACCTTAATGGCTATACACTTACATTTGTAGGTCAGGAGAAAATATTTGCAAATCTAATTGATGCTTCGAGTGATGCAACTTTAGAAACTGCATTTTCAAGCGCATCAATAATGAACAATTAATTCAAATTATTTTATTTTAACGGGGGTGGCTTA
>Ga0209491_10008069_pt1 | contig 13531 bp, 15 predicted proteins | sample BON02_FD_187213 | JGI IMG/M metagenome (GOLD analysis project Ga0209491, IMG submission 187213) | Freshwater microbial communities from Lake Bonney liftoff mats and glacier meltwater in Antarctica - BON-02 (SPAdes) (version 2) | ecosystem: Environmental > Aquatic > Freshwater > Ice > Glacier... | reverse complement strand
GCCTGAAGAAGCTCTAAGAGCTCTTAAACGTAAAAATGCATCTCTTTTAAACAATTTAAAAACATTCAATTAGTTGATCTGGAGAGATCTTTCAATGAATTACTTATTAACTATTGCGGAAGTCCTGTGTTTTAGTTGTATAGCCATCTTTCTGTTTGTTTTCGGTTTTCAGTGTTTTACTCAAAAAATCACCTTTACCAGCTGTAACTTCTTTTTTTGTAGTAGTTATCACTGTGCCATCTTTTGAGAATGTTTTTTCTTTTGTGAAAAGATCACCCTTGTTAGCGCCCTGACTCGTGTCTTTGAATATGTTTTTTATTGTATGAGTTCCGTTTTCAAAGCTGGTCTCGGTTCTAATTGCATCAGGATTCTTAACTCTATTGGCTATTTCTCTATTTAATCGCTCAAAACCTTCTGCACTTTGCTGAGATGATTTTTTTATTTTTGTCAAAAAACTGTCTTGAGGAGTCGATGCTTCATCAGTAGTGGTTTTAGCTTTCGGTTCTTTTTCTACTGTTTTCTGCTTAGGTTTGAGTCCTGTTACAACTTCGCTTGAAAGTTCTGCGATTTTCTTTTTTATTGCTTTGTACTCAGCTACTAAAGTATCCTGATATTCTTTTATTTTTTCTGGTAAGGTCTTTTTGACTTTAGTCGGTTTCGTATTTCCAGATTGATTTACAGGTTCTGAAGTTACTTTGTTTGCAGGTGCTGGATTAGCTTGACTTGGTTGAGGAGTAGGGTTTGATAATTTATTAAATTGATTTAATTCACCTACAATAGCATCTGTTCTTATTTGTTTTCTTTCTAGACTTTTACGATTTGCAAATCTTTCTTGTGGTTTTTCAACAACTGGTTTTTGAGAAGTTCCTTTATCAGCAAGTTTTGGTTTGCCTGGTTCTAGTAAAAGTGAATTTTGTACCATTTGTTGTTTTTGAGCAAAATTCTGTGGTTGAGCGGATGGGTCTAATTTTAAACCTACGCTGTTGGGTCTTGTATTTGAAGCTTTACTTGGTTCTTTCATTTTTGAAATTTCTTCTGACCATTGTTTTGCTTTTGCAGCATTAGCTTTATTTCTTGCAACTATATCGCTTGTTTTAGCTATCGTAGTTTTACTTGATTTTAAAGCTTCTGCTGTAGTAGCTTGAGTTTTTTTTGCGTCAATTTCTTCCCTCATTTTTTGTGCTTGAGTTTGTTGTGGTGCAGTAGGTTGTGTTGAGGGTGTCCTTGCGGTACTATTTCTAGAAGGTTGAGCTTTCGCAGCATGCATTTCATGCGTAGCACAGATTACCATTAAGATGGTCATGAATTTATTTATATTCATCTTGATTCCTTTTTTATAAAAAATATTATCTATTATGATCTTAACATTTTGATTTTTTTGAAAGCAATGATTTCTGATTTTTAATGTGAAAAAACCCCCTTGTATAGTGCATAAGCATTAAGCAAGGGGGTTTTGAAGTGATAAAAAATTAACTACATTTTTTTAGGAGATGAAATTCCCATAAGGTTAAAACAAAGGTGTAAGGTCTCATTAATGATTTTGATCATGAAAAGATTGTTTTTAGTCTGATCAACATTATCTACAAGTGCTTTTGAGCTGTTGTAGTAGGTGTGGAATAAATTTGATAATTCATACGTGTAGTAAGCAACCAAATGTGTCTGATAGCTTTTATCAATAGTTGCAAGAAGTGATTGTAGGGATACAATTTTTTTGATTAAGTTTTTTTCTTGTAGATTAAGCTTTTTACAATCATCAATGCTGATATTTAAAAGTTCTGGATTAATATCACGAGCTTTTTCTAAAATACTGTTGGTTCGTACGTAGGCATATTGTACATAGAATACCGGGTTTTCGCTCGTTGTGGTCAGTGCTAACTCGAGATCAAAATCAAGCTCTGCGTCAGCTCTACGATTTAGATAAAAGAATCGTGCAACATCTTTGCCCACGGTGTTAATAATATCATGTAAATCAACGATTGTGCCGGCTCGCTTTGACATTCGAGCAGATTCTCCGTTACGAGTAATGTGAACTAATTGGTATAAAATAACGGTCAAACGATCTGAATCATAACCGATCGCTTGCATCAAAGAATGAAGTCTCACAACAAAACTATGATGATCATGTCCTAAGATCATGATTAATTGATCAAAGCCACGTTCTAATTTATTAACTAAATAAGGTAGGTCACCAGCAAGGTAGGTGTATTGCCCGTCAGATTTTTTTAGGACTCGGTCTTTATCATCGCCAAACTTTGTTGTAGCAAACCATAAAGCACCATCCAGCTCGTAGGTATAATCTTTATCTGTTAATTTTTGTATGTAGTCTTTTATCGAGACACTGTTTTTTAATTCTTTTTCTGAAAACCAGATATCAAAGTTAATGCCGTAGGCTTTGAGAGTTTCTTTTTGTTGTGCGAGCATTTTTGTCTTAGCAATATCTTGGAAATATTCTTCCTCATTGTTTTCGAGGGTTGCACCATGTTCTGCTGCAAGAATTACACCAAAGTCGATCAAATATTGTCCGTGATAGGCATCTTCATCAATAGCTACTTCTTTTCCCAATGCTTGTAAATAACGTACCTTTAATGATTTACCAAGTTTGATGATTTGTGCTCCAGCATCGTTGATATAAAACTCACGAGTGACATTATGCCCTAAAAATTCTAGTATATTAGCAAGTGTGTCGCCTAAAATACCATTTCTACCATGGCCAAAATGAAGTGGACCGGTTGGGTTGGCACTTACAAACTCAACATTTATTTTTTTTGGTTTAAAATTTGATGGTTTGAAAAAATTACTTTTTTCATCAAATATTTTTTGAGCAAGTGAGATAATTGATGCATCAGTAAGGAAAAAATTTAAAAATCCAGGCCCTGCAATTTCTATTTTAGAAATTAATGGGTGGGTGTAACTATCAAGAACTGTTTGAGCTACTTTACGAGGATTCATTGATAATTCTTTGGCAAGTACCATTGCTGCATTACTATTAAGATCTCCAAAAGTGCTTTTCTCTGGATCGGTGTTGAGATCAAAATTACAGCGTGAAAGTTGTAGAGCATCAAGATTATATTGATTTGCTAAAAATGAAAAAAATGATGATCTAATAAGTTCAATACTGTTCATGACAAGCCTTTATTCATAAATGTCTTACTAATGATCTCATAATCTTAACACAACTTACTAAAATGCTCAATTAAGATCCTGTGCAATATCCGAATTGTAATTTTTTATTATTTAACGATGACGTTGTGTTGACTATGTGAAAACAAATGTGGTATCTTTTTTTTAGTACCTGTTTAGAAAAATAAAAGGATATAAAATGATATATAAAAAAATGATTGTTATTCTGTTTTTATCTGCTTGCAATCTAAATGCGAGTTATATTGATAGTCAAGATGATTTCAATCTAGATAATAGTAATGTTGAGAACCAAACTGTTTTTCATGATTTAACAGATCCATTGGAAAAACCAGAAGATTCAATAGCTGTTAAATGTCCTACAAGTATTACAGCTTTGGAAAGTAATCCAGATTTTTCATTACTAGAAGATGATTCTGAAGAAGAATTGTTTTTTGATACGCAAGAAGGTCCATTTTCTGTATCTGAAAAACTTCTTGATTTTAATAAAAATTATCCAGAAAAAGATAGGTGTACAGGTATTGATAAACGGCTTGATGTAGAACGATTATCAGTAAGAGATCATATTCATAATTGGTTAAAATATTATTTATCTGATGTAAGCAAAAAAGATGTTTATCAACAGTTTGTACATCGTTATGATAAGATTCAACTTAAGCGTTTACAGGCAAAAATAGATTACGATAATCAGCCAATTAAAATAACAAAAAAACAACATGTTCAGCCAAAAGATTTTCATCAAGAAATGGATGATTTTGATGCAAATATGGAAGAATTAATGAATCAAGAGTTTGGCCAAGACTCTGATGATTTTGACACGGATTCAAGATTTACAATGCAGCAACAAAATGAACAAGATGCGTATGAAAATTCTTATAATGCGTTAGTTCAAGATGAATTAAAAGAACAAGAAACAGCAGCCCATCTATATAATATGAGAAGAGATAGGTTGAATAAAAAGTATAATAAAGTTCCAATTAAAAAAGCACCATCTAAAAAAATAAATCGAACTTTTATTAAGTAGTCTTTTATTGTAAAATGGATTGATTGCAAAGGCTTTGATTCCAAAGAAGAAATGGAGTTGTTTGTAAAAAACTATCAACCTGAGGCGGCACATTAAATAAACAGAGATTGTGTGATGTTACAACAAAAATGAACCTATTTGAAAAAATAGGTTCATTTTTATTTGCGTTATACAGTTTTATACTTTATGTATTTCTTGATTTTTATTAATAATCTGAGTTATTCTGCCTAGAAATATTAATCATTTCGATGGAAAATTGATTCTATGAAAAAACTATATAAATTTCTGATTATATTTTTTTTCGTGATGACACCCTGGTTTTATACCAGTTTGATACATGCTCATAATCAAGATACTTATACAGTTACTGCTGTTCTACCAATGTATCTTTCAACAGAAGAAAAAAAAGATCCTTATGATTTTCCAAAAATAGAAAATACAGGATGTAAGTCTGACGCAAGATATCGAGAACATGCAGATTCTGTTTTCCAACGATGTGTATTCATGCCATGTGGCAATGGAAGTGCTATACCCATTACTTTAGAAGATAAGAATCTTGTAGATCGTATTTGTGCTGATAATCAACATTATCATCCTGATTACATACGATTTGTAGTTGCACGAAGTTTTATTATTAATGATGCGCAACAATTTATTATTGATAATAATCAATATTCTTGTTTTCGATCAGATATTTTTTTCGATCAACGTCATTTTCAGCATCTTTCAGATGCGAAAAATCGTACAAAAAAATTTAAAGATGCCTGCAAAAAAGTTTTGGAGTATCAACATAAGCAAGAAAAACAGCTGCTTTTAGATGTGCAAAAAAAAAGAAAAATCATCTAAGAAGAATCTATCGAGATCTGAAAAAAAGGTTTTAAAAAGTGAACATGATACGCAATGTTCAAATTTAGAAGCACAACAAAAAAAAGAAACGAATGAGGGCTATGCTGCCCAGGTTCAAAAAAATGTAAAAATACAGCAGAAAGTTATTGAAGGTGCTGTGAAAAAACAGAAAGCCACCATAGCATCCTTAGATAATTTATATGATCAGCATAAAAAGATTCTTAATGCTCGTGCAGATGGTTCATTACAAAACAATCAACATGAATTTAAGAATGTTATGCTGGGTCGGGTTCAAGCTCTTAAAGATTCAGTTACATATCAAAAAACAACACAAAAAAACTTTCAGATGAAAGATCAAACTCGTGGATTTATTCAGGCTCAAGGTCTTAATCAACATTTATTTGAGCAGGTTGGTGGTTTACCAATTCAGCATCAAATTACGAATGAATTACTTGATGTTTTAGATTCAGTTGCAGATTATGCTTTGCATCATGCTCATCAAACATTACAGCAACATTTGATCAGTTATTGTGCGAATTTATCATCGTTAACACAACAAGCAAATCATAGTAATGATCTATCGGTTGCAATGCAGGGAACTAATTGTTGTCATGGATTGTATCATTACATGAACAGTTTAGCCGGTGATGTTGCACATCAATACCAGCATATGGTGATGGCTTTACAATATTTCAATCCGGTTTTGGAGTATGGAACCGCAATAGCTCAAGGTCTTATAAAAGGGGCAGCTATATCTTGTGGTATTGGAGCTGCTACGGCTGTTGGCATGGCCGTTGCACCGGTCGCAACACCAATTGTATTAACTTCAGTGGTTGTTGCAACCGCACTTTTGATTGGATCGCAAGCATCTACTCATCTAGCAACGCTTGGCAGTCATTATATTCATAGTGAGTGGGATCAAATTGATGCATATCTTAACAAAAGTTATGAATATGTAACGAGTCTGCAAGGTGTTGAGAAAGGGGCAGAGCTTGTCGGGGGCTTTGCGACCGCTTGTTACGGTGGTGCTATGACTCAAGAGTTACAATCTTTAACCAGTATTCGACCGGTTATTGCAACCGTGCACCAAAGTTCTGGTTTAGTTACAGAATCAATTGGGCTTATGACAACCCAAGCGCTCGAAGAAGAAATGATTTTGTCAGCAAAATTGTTAGAATTGCCTGAGTTTGCAAATTTCAGCATGCATTATGAAAATATTTTTGGGTGTAAGTTTTTCAGTATTTTACCTGAATCTCATCCATCGTTGGCTTCGGCATTCGAAGTTGCTGGCATGCAAGGTCTATTGAGTTCAGGCGAACAAACCGCGCTATCAAATTTTTTAATGGCCCAAGAATCATCAGGCGTAGGCAGTGTAGCAAAATCATTAATTGCATCAAAAGCATCAAGTGCAGCATCGGATGCTACTCAAGTTGTTACAACTTCTATAGAAAGTAATATTCAAGAAGTTGGAACTTTGACAGAATCATTAATTGTTCAAAATGTAGCAAAGGAAACTGATTTTGTTCAAGCAGCAGAAAAAATAAGATCAGCTGCCCAAATGACTGAGTGTGGTTATACAACAAACTTAGGTGAAGCTCTACAAAAAGAGATGGTTCAGGCATTGGAGATTTCTTCTCCGGAACTATTTGTTGATCTCATGGCACCAATTAATAACGATAGAGCAGTAGAATTATCTCAATTATCTTTGAGTGTTCGACAGTTAAAAGATCTTTCTCGTTTAACGCAGAGTTTCACAAACCTCGATAATTTAATTCCCGAAGATATCTAGTATCTGAATCGAATTCACAGCCTTGGACCGTACCGAGCTCAAATTAAAGAATTTTTAGATATTCATAAGCCATATTTTATACATGAAGAGCAGGTTTGTTTTCTAGAAGATATTGCATCGTATCATATTCATGCAGCTGATTATTTTGTCAAACATAAACCTGCTGGTGGGCATTCTAATTATCAAGGAAATAAATTAGCTTATTTTAATCCTACAGTTTTAAAAGATGGCCCATTAGGAGCTAAAGATGTAATTTTTTATAACTCTAGATTTTTTGATAAAACTAAAGATTCATCGATTTACCCAGAGTTATGGTCAGAATTTATGTGCGATTTAAAAACAATTGAAGTTGTAATGTCTAATAAAGTTATTATTAAAAAAAGTAGTGATAATAAATCATTGAATATTACTGGATATACATCTGAAGGTCTTCAAATAAGAATAGGTTATGATATTGAAACAAAAAGAATCAAAACTCACTATCCATTATTGTAAAGGTGTTATGAAATGAAAGAATATCTATTTTTATATAAAGAATTTAATAATAGATATTATAACTTAATAGATTTTGAAACTACTTCATTAAGATTTTTATCAGATTTTTTTTCCGATGATTATCGGCCATATGATCAACAAATGTTTATTCGTGTTGTTAGTTGTTATAACATCAATTTTATTTATAATGATTTTAAAAATAACATGTTTTATATTGGATTTTCTGAATGGGAATTGTCAGACGGAGAGATGCATTGTCCAGATGATGAAGAATTTCCTGATTATGTAAATGAATCGAATAGTTGTAAAATAGGCATTGATAATTTTATCGAATTAGCTAAAAAAATAATGGATATGAAAAAAAATCCTACTCCATTTGCGATTATGTATCGAGATGATAATGATTGGATTGATTTTAAAGGATTTGATACTCAAGCGGAGATGGAATCTTTTATTAAAAACTATCAACCTGAGGTAGTGCATTAAATGAGATTAGGAATGTTTACTTAAATCGAATTCATATCCTTGTCCTGATTCGGAGAAGTTTTAATGAAAGAATATATATTATTAAATTGTTTAAAAAATAATTATTACATGCCTATGAAGATAGATCTGAATATAAATTGGAGAGATACTTCTTTATCTTCTTTTTTTAAAAAAGGAAAGGTATCTATAGACACTTTTCCTTTTTTATTTTCAATCAATAATTGTTTTAGATCATTATTGAAATTTGATAATTAATTGTTGAAATGTTATTTTCAAGATCATTTATTTTATTATATATCAGAGTTGTATTTGAAAAATTAATCGAATCAGGTGTTTCTTCTAATTTTGTTTCTATACTGCTAATAATATCTTTATTTTTAGTTAGGATTTTATTTACGACATCGATTTCTGTTTGATATACATTAACTAGAGATGTGTTAGAGATGATTTTATCATTATTAGATTCTAGCAGAGCACGATCTTTCGTGATTTTATTGGTGTTAATGGTTTGCTCACTTTTATATTCAGCAATTTTATCTTGATAAAATACAATATTTCCTGTTATTGTCTCAGTTACAGTATCACCTCGTAGCGCACCAAGCGTAGCACGAGAAGTGTTGATGTTTTGATCAAGAGTTGAATTTTCTGATGTCAAATCATCAATTTCTTCTTGTAATTTAATGTTTGCATCGGTTAATGATTTGTTTGATGATCTGTTATTATTATAATAAATATTGCCATCTGTTATAACAACACCAGTTAGATCTTCTATTTTGTTAGAATTGTTTTTAATAGTTGATTGAGCTTGGAAAATATCTTTTTGAGCATTTTTTATACTATTTTGTGATTCATTGTAAAGTTTTATCTCTGATTTTAATACTTTTAATTCCTTTTTTGCGGTGGTTAATTGTGCTTTTAAATCATCTTTTGAACTTGTTATAATAATTGATGAAGTAAGCAATACGCATAAAAGTGATAATGTTTTTTTCATGTTTTTTCCTTTAACTGATTGATTAATCTTATTTTTTATCTTGAAAATAATATTGCATATTGAATAATTTAAAATCAATAAATTATAGAATAATTTGATTTATTGGTATTTGATAAAAGTTCATGATATTCTTAATAAGTATGTAAAACAAAAGGATTTCATGAAAATAGCAATATTAATTTCTGGTGGTGTTGATAGTTCTGTAGCACTTGCTTTACTTAAAGAGCAGGGCCATGATGTTACGGCTTTTTATTTAAAAATTTGGCTTGAAGATGAGTTGTCGTACCTTGGTAAATGCCCATGGGAAGATGATTTGGAATTTGTACGACAAGTATGTACACAGTTTGATACTCCACTCAAAGTTGTTTCGATGCAGCAAGCTTATTGGCAAAAAGTTGTTACCTATACGATTGAAGAAGTTCAGGCTGGTCGCACACCAAATCCAGATGTTTTATGTAATCAGCATGTGAAGTTTGGCGCATTTTATGATCATATTTCTGATGACTATGATTTTATTGCAACCGGACATTACGCACAAGTCGAACATAGATCAGATGGTTCATCATTAAAAAAAGCACCGGATTTAATTAAAGATCAAACCTATTTTTTATGTCAGTTATCTCAACAACAGTTACAGAGAGTTTTGTTTCCGATTGGTCATTTAGAAAAATATGAAGTTCGAGAGCTTGCTCAAAAGTTTGATATTCCAAATAAAGACAGAAAAGATAGCCAGGGAATTTGTTTTCTTGGTAAATTTAAGTTTGCAGATTTTTTACGTGCACATCTTGGAGATAAACAGGGCGATTTAATTGAGTTTGAGACGGGTAAAGTTGTTGGAGCACACAATGGCTTCTGGTATTATACTATTGGGCAGCGTCAAGGAATTGGCTTGTCTGGTGGGCCATGGTATGTTGTCGATAAAGATCCATCAAAAAACTTAGTTTTTATATCTCGTCATTATCAAGATGCATCAGAACATAAATCAGGAATGATTGTTTGTAAAATGAATTGGATTTCTGGTACAGCTCCAATAAAATCAGAATTGATGGTTAAATATCGTCATGGCGCAGATATTCATTCAGCATCTGTTGTATATGAAAATGATGCATGGGTTGTAAAACTACTAAAAGAAAGCAAGCAGGGCATTGCGTCAGGCCAGTTTATTGTGGTTTATGATGACAATAAATGTTTAGGTGGTGGGATTATTGATAAAGCATTTTAAGTTGATCTTAATTTAAGATAATTAATTTTTTAAAATAATAATGGAACCTATGTTTTACTTTTTTAACTTTTCGACATGCATTACGTTGCTACGTGTTTTTTTGGTTCCTTTTATTATGACTGCTGTTTATAAACAATCATGGTTTTTAGCAGGATCTTTATTTCTTGTTGCTGCATTAACTGACTTTTTTGATGGTTATTGCGCACGGTTATTTCAGGAAGAAACTGAGTTTGGAAAAGTGTTAGATCCTGTTGCTGATAAAATATTAATTTTTACAACAATCTGGGCATTATATAAAACAGTAGGGCAAGAATTAATTCCAGAATGGTTTGTACTTCTTTTATTATTGAAAGATTTCATTTTGATTGTGGGGGCTTTGTTTTTACTGAAAAAGAAAAATGCAGTTTTAAATCCATCAAAGATTTCAAAATGGACAACATTTTTATTAATGATTTTAATTATATATATTTTCATGATTAAATTTGGCTACTTGCCAGATTCATTTGTTAACATATCTATTCAACTTTTAACATTATCTACAATTGTTATATTTTTTGATTATGCATATAAAATATATAGATTATAAAGGGCTTTTCGTATGTTGAAAAAAATGATCTATAGTTGTTTTTTTGTTATGACAGTTATGACCATAACATCAATTGTTTTTTCTCAGGATAAACAAGTCGGAAGCGAGTTTGTTGTTGTTAAAAAGAAAAAAGAATCAACGGTACATGTTAAAGAAGATATTGGATACGCTTTAGAAATTTCATTGCGACAAATTGGTAAAAATATTACCCAAAGTGTCATTGTTCAAAATCAAATTTTTAATAAGATAAAAGACCTTTTAGGTGCTTGTGAAAAAAATAATGATAGTAAATCTACTTTTGATGCATCTACAGCCCAATTGAAGATATACCGAAATCAATTAGAATCTTTTTATCACAAACTTGAGCAGCAACAAGTTGAATTAGAATCATTTTTATCTTGTTTTAAATAAGAAAAGCTTTTAATTCTTACTTGAATCTTGATTCTTTTTGTACCATACTAAATATATTAATTCAGTAAGTTTCAGTAAAATTCCAATTTAAATTTGTAAGGACTTGTGCCGATGGCTAGTTATAATCGTATTATTATTGCAGGTAATTTAACACGCGATCCTGAATATAAACAATTGCCATCAGGGCAAGGTGTTTGTCGTTTAGGCTTAGCGTCAAATCGTCAATTTAAAAATCGTCAAACAGGTACACAAATTCAAGAAGTTTGTTATGTTGATATCGACGTTTGGGGACCTCAAGCAGATAGTTGTAATAAATTTTTACAAAAAGGTCGTGGGGTTTTGGTTGAAGGTCGTTTGAAGTTTGATACATGGCAAGATGCTCAAGGTCAAACTCGTAGCAAGCATAGCATTGTTGCGGATCGAGTTGTTTTCTTGGGTAATTCTGGTGATACAAATGAATCAGCAGAAGATACTCATTCGAATGAATCATCTTCTTCTTCTTCAAATAAACCGTCGTACTCAACTGCAGATACTCAAGAATTTTCTAAAGCAGCTCAAGCTGTAGCAGATAAAAAACGTAAAAAAGATGCTGCTCCATCAGCAGATTTTGTAGATCAACCTCCATTCGAAGATGATTTACCATTTTAAAATAGTTTATACTTTCAAAAAAGAGTCTTTTAATAAGGCTCTTTTTTTTTGCTTATTTTTCTCTTAGAAACTATTTAAAATAAACACAACTCTGTTGTGTTGACAAATAGAATTATTAATTGGTATAATGTTTTTAAAAGAGTCTGATTGTAGATCATCAGAAATGATGAGTAAAAAAAGGGGCTAAAGTGAAAAAAATAAAAAAAATAGTTCAATTGTATTCCATGTTTTTTATGGCATATAATGTTTACGCTACGACTTTAGATAATAATAATCAAAATTGTATTATTGATTTTAGCTATCCTGTTTCTCAGGTAGAATCTGCTCGTCAAGATATTGCACAAGCTTTATACTTTTTACAAGATGGAACTTATCAGGATGTTGATAAAGCATTAAATTTAATAGAGTCAGGATCTGATAAATTGAATACTAGAATCGTATTAGATCCAGATGACCGAGATTACTTGCAAGCAATGATTGATAAAATTAATAGTCTTATTAATGCTTTGGAGAATGACGATCAACGATCTTATCTTGCTTCATTGAGTAGTCAATTACAAAATCAATTTTAAAAATCATAACTCATTTGAAAGTTAGATGTTCCGCCAGCAACATTGATTTTAGGTGTGAGCATTCCATTTAAATCCATAGCATAAAAAAATGAGAACATCGGCGCGTTTGGTGCTTTTTCATTCTTCATATTATAATCAAATTGAAAAGTTATTGCACCAGAGCTTCGTGGTGCTAAAAGAGAAGTATCGTTAATTAAATCAGTTGAAATTAATGTCTTTTTTAGTGGAGTTATTGTCCAATTAAGTCCATACATATAACTATATGCGATAGTTCCTATAAATTTATTTAATGGATCATGAGCTTCAATATAAAAGGTTGATGTTAAAAAAGGTTTAGGGCTGAATGTACCCATAGTTTTTTCTGTCATTAATAATTGATTGTGAGAAGGCGTATTGTTAATAGGTATAAAAAGTGTTTTTGGTTGATAAGGAATTATTAATCCATATAATCCAAAATTTAGATGATCCAAGACACCAAGGCTCACTATGGTAGCAATTGGATAACCAAAAGTAATGTTAGCTATAAATGGATATTTCAAAATTGAATCATTGTTTTCATACATACACTGAGGCGTAAGAATGCCAACTCTAAGAGTTATTTGTAAAAAATCTAAATGTTCGAAACTTTCTAATGTTTTTTTATAACCGGTATAAAAACCTGTTGTCAGCATACCAGATTGGTTAATTTCTTCGGGAAGTATTTTTCTTAATTTTTCTAAGTAAATAATTTGATTATCTGTTAATGGTTCTTCTGTTGGTGCAAATTTAGCTGTAATAGATTTCACAGTAAGGTTATCAATTGATGTTGTTATGAAAATAAACAAATTGTTATGGATGTTTTTATATAAAGATAGTTGGAGCTGTTCAAATTCATATTTACCAGAAAGTTCTCCATGACCTTGGCTTGTAATGTTATCATTACTCAGGGTTTGGTCGATAAATTTATTTAAAAAATCTTCATAACCATATTGAGATAAAAATGGCACAGTTTCGTGATTTTGATTAAAAGCTTTGTTCGTTTGTCCGGCAGTAAAAGTTATAGAGCTATCAAAAAAATATGGTTCAGAAGAGTATGGTTTATTATAAAATGTAGTTGGTCCGTATTGACTTGATTGAATGTTTTCATAAGTAACAACGAATAGTAAAAATATGAAATTCTTTATATTTAACATAATAGAGATTTTTTTTAATATTAATTTTTTCATTGGCCCATTCAACTGCGAAGCGCAACACTCTAGATAAATAAAAAAGACTTAATTTTATATAGCCTCCATGGCCGGCTGGCCAGCTTCAACTTAATGCAGCCGAAGGTAAAAATAGAAA
>Ga0209491_10008068_pt1 | contig 13536 bp, 10 predicted proteins | sample BON02_FD_187213 | JGI IMG/M metagenome (GOLD analysis project Ga0209491, IMG submission 187213) | Freshwater microbial communities from Lake Bonney liftoff mats and glacier meltwater in Antarctica - BON-02 (SPAdes) (version 2) | ecosystem: Environmental > Aquatic > Freshwater > Ice > Glacier... | reverse complement strand
CATTCCGCCTGTGTGATGTTGCCGGTAGTTTCCTTGGTCGGCGTCCACTGATCGCCTTTGAGGGTCGAGCCCCCGATTGTTGCCTTGGTTACCTCAATTTCAGCCTGACCTTTACCGACGAGAATGGCGAGTAGCAGGAGAACGATGAATCGCATGAACAACCTCCTCATAACCGGGGCAGCGTGAATGAATTCGCGCGAAGCATTCACGAAGGCGGGCCTTCATTCTACTCGACCCCTCAGTCATCAAGATGGCCTAGACGTCGACTGCGGGGTTATGAGCCCGGCATGAAAAGCGCACGGCCTGACTCGGCTGAATCGAATCTAAGCCTTGTCAGGATGGATAGCACGGAAAGTTCAAGTGCATTTCAAGACCATCCACTCAATACAAAGGAGATCACCATGACCACCACACTCGAAGAGCCACCGGAACACTCTCAAACAAGCCCGGCTGACCACCTGCGCAGTTGTGCAGCCGCCATGCGTATCAGCTTCACATGGTTTGGCGTTCGCAAAACACTCACCCCGCCGCAGGATCATTCGCGGACGACAGGAAGGTGCAGTGTGATGGATCTCGTCATTGATACGGGCGGCAACGTAAGGTGCCTGTACAGTGAGATGATTGATCTTGCAGCTCTGGGCAAGCTGACCATTAGACGAGCGAGCCATGTGGAGCCAGATGAGCAGGGTCAATGGTGAGCGGATATGGCACCTGTACATGGGCCGAGGCTGGGGCCGTTCAGAAACCCGAGTGAGGCGCTGACAGCAGAACGGGATTGGCTTGCAACACAATTAGCCGGTGCGGATGGTGAGGAACGAAGCTCCCGACCACATGCTTGACGCCACATCGCAGGTACACGAAGCGTACATCCGTTTGGTGGACGGCACTGTCCTAGCTGGCACAATCGCGGCCACTTCTTCGCCGCCGCTCGCCGCATATAATCCCGTCATGCAACAAAACACCCATACCGTTGTTCGACTCATTCTGATCCTTTCGCTCCTCGCCAGCACTGCCAGCGCCACCGAGTCCTGGCCTGCGTGGCGCGGCGATGCCGAAGGCTCGGGCCGCACCGCCAGCGCTGACCTGCCCGTCGAGTGGAGCAAGGACAAGAACGTCCGCTGGCGCATCGACCTGCCCCAGCGCGGCAACTCCACACCCGTCATCTGGGGCGATCGCGTCTTCGTCACACAGGCGATCGACAAGGAAAAGTGGCGCGGACTTATGTGCTTCAGCCGCACCGATGGCAAGCTGCTTTGGAAAAAAGGTGTCACCTACGACAAACCTGAACGCACCCACGGCACCAACCCTTACTGCTCCGCCTCCCCCGCCACCGATGGCAAACTCGTCGTTGTCTCCTACGGCTCGGCAGGTGTCGCGTGCTACAGCGCCCTAGGTGAAGAGATGTGGCGGCGCGACTTCGGTGCCATTGATCACGTCTGGGGCAACTCGACCTCGCCTGTGCTTCACGGCGATCTGTGCATTCACTACCACGGCCCCGGCCGTGGCGCGTTCCTCATCGCGCTCAACAAAAACACCGGCGAAACCGTCTGGAAAATCGATGAGCCCGCGTGGAACACCGACGGCCGCACCGACGGCTTCAAGGGCGACCCCGACGGCGTCGTCGGCTCATTCAGCACGCCCATCCTCATTGACACCGGCAAGCGCACCGAACTGATCATGAGCTTCCCCACCGAAATCCGCGCGCTCGATCCCAAGACGGGCAAGCATCTGTGGAACTGCGGCGGACTCAACCCGCTCGTGTACACCTCGCCTGTGCACGGCGATGGCATCATCGTCGCGCTGGGCGGCTACTTCGGCAACTCGATCGCGGTGAAAACCGGCGGCGAAGGGGACGTGACCAAGACCCATCGCCTCTGGCAGCACGTGCGCCACAACGGCGGCATCGGCAGCGGCGTCGTCAAGAACGGCAGACTCTACTACCACGACTCGGGCGGCGTCGCCTATTGCCTAGACCTCAAGACCGGCGAAACCCTCTGGAAGGGCCGCCTCCCCGGCATCAGCAAATCCTGGGGCTCCCTCCTCCTGGCTGGCGACCGCATCTACGCCTTGAGTCAAGCCGGCGAAACGGTCGTCTTCAAAGCGAACCCGCAAGAGTTTGAAGTGGTCGCACACAACCACCTGGGCGAGATGACCAACTCATCGCCCGTGCCCTTCGGGAAAGAACTTTTCATCCGCACGCATGATGGGTTGTGGTGTATTGGGTTGCCGACCCCAGATTGAAGGCTGTCCCGTATCTAGCGCTTACACGTTCACATCGGATACGGATTGAACACATGTTTGTTATTCCTTTGCCTGCCCGGGCGTTCCGGAGCGGGAGACTTTTCCATTGACTTTTTCAAGGAGACATGATCTATGAAGATTCTCTTCCTCAACAACAGCGGCGGCGGCTTCGCAGTGGAGGTCACCTGTGTCGAATCAGTTCGTAATGTTCCACCGTCAGCATCCTTATCAGCCTCTCGCACAAGCAGGTCCCATTGCCTGCTCACACGATCTCGGCCACGAGATTGGTCTGGTCCGGCGTATTGCCCCCAAACGAGAACCTATACAATGGGTCGCCCCTTGAATCGCGCTAATATCTGAGCAATGAGCCAACCGGAAGAACAACTCATCACGGAGATTCAACAGACTCGATACATCGCGGCAGCGACTGTGCTCGCGCTACTTTGGACGATAGAGTCATTAGCTCCCATGTTCGTTGGCCGCGTTCGTCGCGTTTCACATGCAGCGGCCAATGTGGCCTTGGCTAGCCTGAACGCTGTGTTCGCTTACGCCTTTGCGTTTGGCATTCTGTTTGTCACCGAGCTAGCACAGGAACACCGCTTGGGCCTGCTCGCTCAGTTCGACTTGCCCATCTGGCTTCATGGCCTGCTGGCACTGCTGCTTTTTGACTGCTGGCAATACTGGTGGCATCGGATCAACCACCGATTGCCGCTACTCTGGCGATTTCATGCAGTGCATCACGCTGATGCGGAGATGGATGTCAGCACGGGGGTGCGATTCCATACCGGCGAAATGGTTCTCTCCCTGCTCATGCGACTGGCGGTGTTGCCTCTGATCGGCATGACGTTGCCACAATTGCTGCTGTATGAAGCGATCTCGCTGCCGGTGATCCTTTTTCACCACAGCAATATCCGCATCTCGGCTGGGGTGGACCGCAGTCTGCGCTGGTTGATCGTGACGCCGTGGATGCATTACGTTCATCACTCGCGGTGGCAGCCGGAGACTGATTCCAACTACGCAAGTGTCCTTTCGATCTGGGACCGGTTGTTCCGATCCTTTCGACTTCGAGAACGGCCAGACGAAATCGAACTGGGTCTGGACCACTGGGAACCATCCGAGTGGCGCAGGCTGGGCGGCATACTGATGGCACCCTTCCGCAAGCGACGCATGGTTAAGTCAACATCCGACCGCGAGCAATCGACGCGGGGGAATGCCCCTCCTTGAAATAGTTTCGCTACTTCCTCGGTTGACTATTTCGGGGCAACACACATCGGTGCGCCTGTCCGAACTACGATCCTGCTGTCAGGCCGCCCAGTTCCGATCTTATTCACCATCAATCGCGGGCGTGGATCATCACCCTGCCCAGGCTTGGTGGTTGGAGTTGGTGCATTCTCCGCGGTTCGTCTGATAGGAGTCTGTTCATGAGTGAACTCGACCAATCCATTCCCTTGAACGTGCTCGACGGGTCCTCCGTTGACAACGCGTTCGATCGGTCTGTCCGCCGGGAATCCAGCGAAGAGCTGCGACCACTCTCTATCGAGACGGTACAGGTGAACATCGGTTTACGCTGCAACCTGGCGTGTCACCACTGTCATGTGGAATCCTCGCCCAAGCGCACCGAGCAGATGGACTGGCCGACGATGCAGCAGGTGCTCGTGGCAGCGCGCAAGACTGGGGCCAAGATCCTCGATATCACTGGCGGTGCGCCGGAGATGCACCCGCATTTCACTGCGTTCGTTGATGCTGCGCTGGCACAGGGGCTGCACGTCATCGTCCGCACGAACCTCACGATCATGCTCACAGCGGGCTACGAATATCTGCCCGGATTCTTCGCCAGCCGGGGGATTCATCTGATCGCATCGCTGCCTTGCTATCTCGAAACCAACGTGGACAAGCAACGCGGCAAGCATGTTTACCGCGACAGCATCGAGGTCATTCAACGGCTCAACCGCGAAGGCTACGGCGACGGTTCTCGTCTTGAACTCGACCTGGTTTACAACCCCGGCGGCCCGAGCCTGCCGCCCGCACAGGACAAACTCGAAGCGGCATATCGTCGCGAAATGATGGAACGATTTGGCATCCGCTTCACACGGCTGTACACGATCACCAATATGGCGATCGGTCGGTTCCTCGATGACCTGCGCCGCCAGGGAAAGGCCGACGACTACTTGCGCTTGCTGCGCGATTCGTACAACACAGCGACCCTCAGCGGTCTGATGTGCAGACACCAGCTTCACGTCGGACACGACGGCACGATGTACGACTGCGATTTCAACTACGCCATCGCATTGCCGATTCGTTCGCAGTCGCGCCATGTCCGAGACTTCGATCCCCAGGCATTCATCCAACGCTCCATCGCCACTGGCGAGCACTGCTTCGGCTGCACTGCGGGCTGCGGCTCGTCATGCCAGGGTGCGCTGGCGTGATCGCGGAAGCAGACCATCGGCTCCCTGCATATACATCAATGGACACAATTCGGATTAGTTCACTTTTAAAAGGGACCTGCAAATGAAAACGCACTCATTCCTCACTACCTCCAACGACGACATCGCCCCTACACCACAGGTTGCCGCAAGCCCCGAACAAGTTCGGCCGCTCAAAGTAAACGACCACGCCGCAATCGCGAACCTGAGGGATATACGCGGCGAGTTGATTGACATCGCATCTCTCTACGCTTCGCAGCCCACCATCCTGATCTTTTATCGCGGCGGCTGGTGCCCCTACTGTAGCACGCAATTGATGGATCTGGTCCATGCAGAGCCGAAACTGGTGGAGTTGGGCTACCAGATATTAGCGGTCAGCCCCGACCGTCCCGAGGCGATGAAGGAGAGCGTCGATAAGAACGGCTTCTCCTATCAGCTCCTGTCCGACAGTGACATGGCGCTGAGTCAGGCATTCGGTCTGGCATACAAAGTTGATGAGCCCACGCTCGTCAAACTTCACAGCCACAACATCGACTTGGAAAAAGCATCGGGCAAGAAGCATCACCTGCTGCCGGTGCCGGCTGTCTACATCATTGACACCAAGGGCATCGTTCGCTTCGCCCACTGGGATGCGGATTACACCAAGCGACTGCCGGCTGACAAATTGCTGGAAACCGCAAAATCTGTTGCAGCAATGTAAGGATTGACGGGTGACCGCGACTCACAGTTGCAGCAATCAGTGCAGCGGTCATCGCTCGCCTTATCCCTCACGATCAAGCCATGAATTCAATCACTTCCCATCCTGGCCCCGAGCCTGACAGTTCAGCCGTCTCTGACGAGGCGGCGACTATGGGTGGCGGCTCCAAGTGGCCTCGCTATGTGCGAATCGCTTCCATCGTGGTGATTCTGATCTGTGCGATTCTGCTGGCGCGACTGCTGCCGATGGACCAGATTGTGCGCTGGCTCACGACGACGATTGAGGGGCTGGGCATCTGGGGGCCGATCGTCTTCGGCCTGGTGTACATCGTTGCCACGTTGATGTTCGTCCCCGGCTCAGCATTGACGCTCGCCGCAGGCTTGCTCTTTGGACTGGCAGGTGGCACTGCTGTGGTGAGTGTGGCATCCACCACATCCGCAGCCTTTGCTTTTCTCATCGCACGTTACCTGGCGCGCGGAGCGGTGGAGGGCATGGCTGGCAAGTCGCCGCGCTTTGCCGCCATTGACAAAGCCATCGGCGAAGGCGGCTGGAAGATCATCGCGATGCTTCGGCTCTCACCGGCGATGCCGTTTAGTCTCGGCAACTATTTGTTTGGCCTGACGCGGGTGAAGTTCTGGCCTTATGTGCTGACGAGTTGGCTGTTCATGCTGCCGGGCACCTTTATGTATGTCTATCTGGGCTACATCGGCAGCGCGGGGCTCACCGCTGCTGGTGGACAGTCCAGCCGTCCGCCGGCTCAGTGGGCACTCTTGATCGTGGGCCTCATCGCCACCATCGGCGTCACCGTATACGTCACCCGTCTCGCTAGGCGGGCGATTGCCCAGCACATGGAACAAACCAACAAGGATGATGCCATGCCTTTAGAACAATCCTCCGCATCCGCCAAGCGTTCATCCAAACCTTGGACTGCCGTAGTGTCCGCCGCTGTGGCCCTCGCACTCCTCGTGACGACGGCCTGCGCTTACATGAACCCCGGTGCCATCTCACGTCTCTTCGGACCGCCGATGGTGACGCTCACCGAAAGCTACGCGGAGAATTCCAGCGGGCCAACCGTTGACCACTCGTCCTTTGATGCCTTGCTCAAGAAGCATGTCTCCAAAGATGGCTGGGTGAATTACAAGGAACTAGCCAGAGATGCAGGTCAGCTTGATGCCTACATCGCCACGCTGGCGAAGGTCCCGTTCGACAAACTTGGCCGAAGTGAAAAGCTGGCGGCGCTCATCAATGGCTACAACGCCTTCACGCTTCGCCTCATTCTGGATCACTATCCGCTCAAATCCATCATGGATATCCCCGCCGACAAACGCTGGGATGCAGTGCGCTGGCAGATCGGCCAGATGAAGCTGAGCTTGAACCAGATCGAACACGAACAGGTGCGGCCCAACTTCAAGGAGCCTCGCATTCACTTCGCGCTGGTCTGCGCAGCCGTGGGCTGCCCGCCGCTGCGCAGTGAAGCCTACACCGCTGACAAACTCGAAGCGCAACTGGCGTCGCAGTCGCAGTACGTGCACACGCATGACCGCTGGATTCAGATCGCCGCCGATGGACAAAGCGTCGGCCTGACGAGTCTCTACAAGTGGTACGGCGGCGACTTCGAGCAGGTCGCAGGTCCCGGGGGCAGCGTGCTCAAGTACGCAGCCTCGCAGTCACCGGCACTCAAGAAACTGATGGACGCTGGCCACAATCCTTCGGTGCGATACCTCGATTACGACTGGTCACTCAACAGTGTGGAGAATGCGAAGTGAAAATCCCTGTTGAAGCCAGTGCTGCAATTCAAGCGAACATGGCCTCTGGCGGCGATGGCGATGATGATGGTCGTGTCGTCGTCGCGCCCATGGACGATCACAATACGAAGCTCGTGGCACACACCCACCCGCCGGACTGGGTGAATCCCAAGCCAAGTTGTCGTTACAACCTCGTAGTCATCGGCGCGGGCACGGCTGGCTTGATTGTCGCCGCAGGTGCTGCCGGACTGGGCGCGAAGGTCGCCCTCATCGAGCGGCACCTCATGGGCGGCGACTGCCTCAATTATGGCTGCGTGCCGAGCAAGGCGCTCATCCGCTGCGCCAAGGCGATGGCGGATGTTCGCAATGCCCACGCACTGGGTGTGCATGTGCCTGAAGGTGCTCGTGTGGATTTTGCGCAGGTCATGGAGCGGATGAGGCGAATTCGCGCCGGCATCTCGCATCACGATTCAGCTGCCCGTTTCAAGGAACTGGGTGTGGATGTCTTCCTGGGCAATGCCTGCTTCACGGGCAGCGACACCATCAAGGTCGCAGGAACCACATTGCGATTTGCCCGGGCGGTCATCGCCACCGGAGCCCGCGCTGCTGTACCGCCCATTCCCGGTCTGGCCGAGGCTGGCTATCTGACCAATGAAACCGTCTTCTCTCTCACGAAGATCCCGGCAACGCTGGCCGTGATTGGCGCAGGCCCCATCGGCTGCGAACTGGCGCAGGTTTTCGCCAGACTTGGATCAAAAGTGCACCTGATCGAATCCGAGAATCGGATCATGCCTCGCGAGGATCCGGATGCAGCAGCCATCGTCGAGGCTTCAATGAAGCGCGATGGCATCACCATCGTCTGCGGCGGCAAGGCGGCTCAGGTTCGGCATGATGGCGAAACGAAGATCATCACACTGGAGTGCGAAGGAACGGCTCACGAACTGCGTGTGGATGAAATCCTCGTGGGCGTTGGCCGCGCTCCCAATGTGCAAGGCATGGGGCTCGATACCGTCGGTGTGGAGTTCGATTCGCGCACCGGCGTGAAGGTCAACGACTACCTGCAAACCACCAACAAGCGAATTTATGCCGCCGGCGATGTCTGCTTTCCCTACAAGTTCACCCACACCGCCGACGCGATGGCTCGCATCGTGATTGGCAACGCGCTCTTCTTCGGACGATCGCGCACCAGCAAACTGACCATCCCCTGGTGTACCTACACCGATCCCGAAGTTGCACAAGTCGGCCTGACCGAACACGAAGCTGCGAAACAGAACATCGCCATCGACACCTTTCGCGTGGACATGAACCGCGTCGATCGCGCCATCCTCGATAGTGAAGAGGAAGGCTTCCTCAAGATTCACGTGAAAAAAGGCAGCGACAAAATCCTCGGCGCAACCCTCGTGGCCAGGCACGCTGGCGACATGATCAGCGAGATCACCCTGGCCATGTCCAAGGGCATCGGGCTGGGCAAGGTCGCCAGCGTCATTCATCCGTATCCCACGCAGGCGGAGGTGATCAAGCGCGCCGCCGATGCGTACAACCGCACGCGATTGACTCCGTTTGTGAAGAAGCTGATGAGCAAACTGCTGGCCTGGCGTCGTTGATGGGTCAGTGGATTTCCTGGATATCGCATGTTCACGCGCTGCCGTGCCTGGGAAGACACGGCAACGCTTTCCTATTCCCTTCCCACTGTCTTGAAAGGAGCATCATCATGCGTACCTGGTTGATCACTGCATTGTTAATCGTCGGTTTTTCTCTCGTCACGATGGGTTGCGAATCCAGCGGCCACAAAGGATCGGGATCTAAGGATTCATCGAAGCAAACAGGCTCAGGTAGCAAGTGAGCCACGTGTAACTGTCGATCGTGGTGACGACTCGATGCGAATAGATCGAACACCAGATCATTCATCTCAACCAACTTCAGAGGAATTATTAATGCGGACCTTACTCATGGCCACCTTGCTACTGGCAGGTTTCACAGTCACCGGCTGCGGCAAGAAGGAACCCGACAAGGGATCACCCCCCAAGGATTCACCGGAAAAGAAACCGCGCAAAGGTTCGGGCACCAGTTCGAGCGCCGGTTCAGGTTCCATCCTGGTGGTGGACGCGGGCTCGCCTCAGTATTCAGGCTCAACGACACGCTGATGGCTTTAGGTCAGTGATTCACTTACTCCTGGCCCGCTTTCGGTAATCGCATACCGGGAGCGGGCTTTCCGTTGATTGGTCTCGCGCATGATTGCTTCGCCTGATGCAGATGTTGTGTCATCTGATCTTCCTCCTTCCTCAGGCGGTGCGCTGTCACTTGCTCTTGTTGTGCTAGTGATTTCCTTTTTGGCACTGGCGATCCTCTCGCCGCTGTTTGCTTACGAGAAGGAATCCTCCCCCGTCCTCGCGATCGTGGTATTGCTCGTCACAGCGGGAGTCGCGTACTTGGTAGTGGTGCGAGACATCCTCACGCGTACGCTCACTACTCGTCATGCCAAAGTCATCATCCTCACCGGCCTGTGCATGCGCGCGCTCATGCTGCCCAGCGTGCCGATGCAGGAAGATGATTACTACCGCTACCTGTGGGACGGGGCCATGGTGGCCCATGGTTGGAATCCGTATCAGTTCGTGCCGCAGCAGATTGTCGAGGGAGAAACGGCGATCCCCGAAACGGTGAGAGAACTTGCCAATCAGTCGCGTCCGGTGATCGAGCGCATCAATCATCCGTGGCTGCGCACGATCTACCCGCCCACCGCTCAGGCACCCTTCGCACTGGCTCACGCAATCAGCCCCTGGAGTCTGGTGGCACTGCGTGTCATCTGGCTGGGACTCGAAGCCATCTGCATTCTGCTGATCATCAGCCTGCTTGGTCAGCTCAAGCTTCCCGTCAGTCGTGCGGCCATCTGGTGGCTCAATCCGATTCTGGTGAAGGAAATCTACAACAGCGGCCACATGGAACTCACCGTCGTCGTGTTCGTGCTGCTGGCGCTTTGGTTGATGGCAAAAGCAAGGCCGGTGCTGGCCGGCGGTGCGCTGGGACTGGCGGCGGCTGCAAAAATCTGGCCGGTGCTGCTCCTGCCGGTGCTGCTGCGCGCCATGCCGACACATCGCACAAGGCTGTGCAGTGCAGCGTTATTCCTGTTCATCGTCATCGTCAGCGCTGTGCCGATTCTCGTCGCCGGTCTTGATTCCGATTCGGGTTTTACCGCCTACGCCCAGCGCTGGGAGATGAATGACCTAGCCTACATGGCCTTCAACGAGCTTGGCCAGTTCGTCGCTGGACCGCAGAGCAAACTGGGCCGCATCCTGGTCATGGTGACCATTGCCAGCGGCGTTGTGTGGCTCATCCGCAAACCCATTGCACAGGATGGCGATCTTGTTCGCAGGTGTCTGCTGATTGCCGCAATGACATTCCTGCTCAGTCCCACGCAGATGCCCTGGTATTACCTCTGGCTGCTCCCGCTGCTTCCCTTCTGGCCGTTGCGAGGCTTGCTGCTGCTTTCAGCCATGTTGCCGCTCTACTATCTTCGCTTCGCGCTGGCATCAGTGGACATGACCCACTGGTTTGACCATGGCATCATCTGGCTGGAGCATCTGCCTGTCTGGATCATCCTCGTTGTCGATGCAATCAAGTCCCGGCGAGCAGCGCGTGAGTCCGCCAAAGCACCGGCGACAGCAACCCAAGTGACCATATGAAAAGCGGCAAGATCATCCATGTAGTCATCCCAGCTCTCAACGAAGAGCAGGCCATCCCGCGCGTGCTCGATGCCATTCCCTCGTGGGTCGATCGCATCATCGTTGTTGACAACGGTAGCACCGATCGCACAGCCCAGGTCGCCAGCGCTCACGGCGCTCACGTCGTGCACGAAGCTCATCGAGGCTACGGAGCAGCCTGCCTCGCGGGCATCGCAGCGATTGAGCGCGGCGATGTCGTGGTGTTTCTTGATGCTGATTACAGTGATGATCCAGCCCTGATGGACTCACTGGTCGATCCCATCGTCCGCGATGAGATGGACATGGTCATCGGCTCACGCGTGCTGGGCCATGCGGAGTCCGGTTCTCTCACGTTGCCTCAGCGCTTCGGCAACGCACTGGCTTGTAAACTCATGCGGTGGACCTTCGGGGCCAAGCACACTGATCTGGGGCCGTTCCGTGCGGTGAGTCTGCCAGCGCTGAGGCGCATGAACATGACCGACCGCACCTATGGCTGGACCGTGCAGATGCAGGTCCGCGCCGCGCGCTTGGGCATGCGCGTCTGTGAGGTGCCCGTCTCCTATCGCAAACGCATCGGACAATCCAAAATCTCCGGCACTCTTCGTGGCATCATCGGTGCAGGCACCAAAATTCTGAGCACCCTGGCGGTCGAAGGCTGCCGGCACATGTTCGGACAATCGCTTGATGCGATGCGTCAGCGACTGCTCATTTTCGCGCGATACCCAGAGGCGGGAAAAACAAAGACGCGCCTCACCCCGGGACTCGGCGCGGAAGGCGCTGCTCAACTGCATGCCCAGATGATACGCAAGACGATGCACACCGCAGCAAGGCTTCGCAGCGTCGGTATCGAGGTTCACCATCACGGTGGCACTGCACGCGACTGGCGATCGCTGATTCGTTCACCGCTTCATCTGATACCTCAAACAGAGGGCGATCTTGGCGCGAAATTGCAAAGTGCTTTTGAGCGCAGCTTCAAGCGCGGCGATGAAGCCTTGGTCGTCATCGGCACCGACTGTCCTTTCATCAAACGAAGCGATCTGCAAGAGACCTACGGCAAGCTGCGCCATCACGACATGGTCATCGGCCCCTCCGCTGATGGTGGCTATTTCCTGCTGGGCCTTCGCCGCTGGGTACCGCAGGTGTTCACGGACATTGATTGGGGTAGCGAACGTGTCTTCGAGCAAACGGTCGCCAGCGCGAAGACGGCGGGGCTGACGATTCATGAGCTGCGCACGCTTGACGACATCGACACACCTGATGACCTGACCGCATTTGCCGGCAGTGGTTGGCGTCGAAAGTTGCCGCGCATCTCCGTCGTCATCGCGGCCCGTAATGAAGAGAGTCATATCGCCGCCGCCATCGCCTCGGCTCGTGACAGACATGATGCGCAGATCATCGTCGTCGATGGCGGCAGCACCGATCGCACTCGCTCCATCGCGCGTGGAATGGGTGCACAGGTCATTGCGTCATCACCTGGCCGAGCGATACAGATGAATCTTGGAGCACAATGCGCAACGGGAGATGCGCTGGTGTTCCTGCATGGTGATACGACACTGCCTCCTGATTACGCGAAGCACGTGCAGGCGGCGCTTCGCAAGCCCGGTGTTGCTGCCGGCGCGTTTCGTCTGGGCATCGCCGCATCGCCCTGGCGCTTCAGGCTCATTGAGATGATGGCGAATTTTCGATCGCGAGTGCTTGGCTTGCCCTACGGCGATCAGGCACTCTTTGTAAGGCGTCAAACTTTTTTGGACACAGGCGGATTCGCGGAGATTCCCGTGATGGAAGACTACCAATGGATTCGCCAGACCCGGCGACTCGGCCGAATCATCATCGCCAAACCACGAGTCACAACCTCCGCCCGCCGCTGGCAGCACAAGGGTGTGGTGCGGCTCACGCTGGCTCATCAGTTGATGGTGATCGGGTACCACCTGGGCGTGTCACCGGAGAAACTAAAACGTTGGCGCTGAAATGAATCTCCGCGTAGAACGAGGCACACCAGCTCCCTATTCATTTATTCTGGCACACAAACAACTGGCCAAATTTGCGGCCCGCGCGAGCCGCTCTTGGCTCGCGAAACATTGAATAATCACCGGCATTGAGCCCCGGCGCGCACCGATCGCGCCGAACAACAACGAATTGCAATGTCCCGATGCTCGCCACCCTCACGCCGCCTGCCGGTAGTAATGCTTGAGCAGACCACCCAGCCGCATCCGGCACTGGATCGCTCCTTCGTCCGGCGGTGCCGACCAGTCTCCCGTCAGCGGCAGGTTGTCCTTGGCCTGCTGCGAGTTCTCTTCGTATTAATGAACAAAAAGCTGATGCTTGCGTCACCGATTGAACAGGACCACGCGACCGATTTGGGTCATTTTGTGTCAATTCCAGTTCAGAAACAGTCCAGAAACCAGTTCCAACTCAGTCCGAAACCAGTTCATAACCCTTTTGAGGCCAGTGCGTAAAGCCATTATTGACAGTATTTTACAAAACACCTTAATGGGCCTTTTAAGCCGTTGGTCGAGGGTTCGAATCCCTCCCGGCCCACTTGTCAGTAAAGGACTTACGAGAAGGACCTAACGGCCTTGCGCGATTTTGGGTCAGTTTTGGGGCAGTTTGTGTCAGCTCATTTTTGTCGCGCATCCTGATATCTAAAAGAAAGACCCCTCGCCATCGAGGGGTCTTGTACATTCTGAACGTTCAGAGTGTCGCGTCATCACATCGTCTTCGCGCGCTCGTAC
>Ga0209491_10008067_pt1 | contig 13536 bp, 8 predicted proteins | sample BON02_FD_187213 | JGI IMG/M metagenome (GOLD analysis project Ga0209491, IMG submission 187213) | Freshwater microbial communities from Lake Bonney liftoff mats and glacier meltwater in Antarctica - BON-02 (SPAdes) (version 2) | ecosystem: Environmental > Aquatic > Freshwater > Ice > Glacier... | reverse complement strand
TTGTTTGGATTCTTAGGACCATCACTTAGGTTAGGCACATTGGTGGATTTTTGATCGATGTAATTGATCATTGCCGTTACGCTCAATTTATCAGTAATATTTTGTTCCACATTCAAATTGATGCTCAAACGATTCACATCATTATTTGGGACAATAGATTTTGCATCCAGGTTGGATATGGACATTCTAAACGAACCATCATCTCCTAATCCTTTTGATAATGAAACAGTATTAGTAAAATTAGTCCCAGTATTGTAAAAATTAATATATCCGTCACTAGTAGGAGAATAAGGGTACTGATTACCATCAAATCCAATTACTGGGCTTCCATCCATCCTTGAGCCCCATGACAATCTGCCTGTAGATTGTGCATCGGCTGCTGTCGCAGGTTTCAATCCTCCAGTGCCTTGACCATATACTTGCTGAAAATCAGTAAAATCCACCGCATTTTCGGTCATCATGTTCATCGTGTAGTCCACAGACCAACCACCTCCTTTGGATCCTTTTTTTGTTGTAATCAGAATCACACCATTGGAAGCTCTTGAACCATATAATGCAGATGCTGCCTGACCTTTCAAAACAGTCATGGTTTCGATATCATCCGGGCTAAGATTACCAATACCATCGCCGCTATCTGCTCCTCCCCACTGTCCAGCACCACCTCTTTGAGTGTTATCCATCGGAATACCATTTATCACATACAAAGGAGATCCTGTACCACTGATACTCGGTAGACCTCTCAATGTGATTTTAGAAGTACCACCTGGACCGCTATTTGTTCCCTTCACTACCAAGCCAGCTACTCGACCTGCTAAAGAATTTGCAACGTTGGTCTCACGAGCTGTTGTAAAAGATTCACTCCCTACCTGAGTCACTGAATAACCCAAAGTCGATTTGTCTTTACTAATACCCAGAGCGGTAACGACCACTTCTGAAAGCTCATTTGAATCCTCAGCAAGCGTAACATTCAACTCGGTAAGATTTCCTACAGTAAATTCCTGGGTCACAAATCCAATAAACGAAAACACCAGCACTGAGCTAGGGCTTACCGAAATCGTGTACTCACCGTCTATATTAGTAGTGGTACCTGTCTTATTTTCTTTATCCAGAATTGTTACTCCCGGCATAGGGAATCCGTCCGACTCTGCAGTCACGACTCCCTTCAATACTCTTGTCTGGGCTTCTGTGTAAGTCGATAGACCCAACATCAGCACAAGAGAGAAAGCAATTGATAGAACTTTTCTCATAGTTAAGAATAAATGGTGAAATTAAATTGTTTTAAGTTTTCGGTCATCCCGGTTCTTTCATTCGAAAGAAGGTTTTGGAACTCTATAATCATAAAATTTGGGCTTAGTTTAAAATTGAAATATTTAACAGTATCGATATCATCCCAGACAATACAAAAAAATATTATCAAGGGAATGTCCAAAACTTTATTGGGTTTAAATCTAGAAATTTAAATTTCTAATAAAAATTTTTCCCTATTTTTTTTTAGACTAAAAGATGATTCTTATTTAAATTTTTTAAAAAAGCGTGATTTATCTTTACTTTATTTTAAAATAGATCTCGCATAAAAAAATTAATTTAGAACAACTTCTTGATCAATGAAAAATTTTAAAGTCAAGAAATAAAAGTTCCTCTAATTTTGTTTAACTCCAGCTATAAGAAGCTCAAACAAAATTTTATTTCTTGCTCATAATCTTTCCATCGCAATCCGTCTTTCTGTTTTATAATAAATTAAAAATGAATTTTTACACAAAAAAGCCATCTCAAATCAATGAGATGGCTTACAAAATTTAGAGAGAGATTTAGCGAATGAAAAGCAACTCTCGGTATTTCACCAATGGCCAGGATTCGTCATCCACCAGCAGCTCCAGTTTATCTACAGCGTATCTCATTTTATCGAAATACATTTCTTTCACATCCTTCTGATAGCTTTTAGCCTGAAATTCCATATCAGGATTTTTATTGATTTGCTTTCTGGCCTCAATCATTGCAGTCACGTTTTGCTTCAATGATTCGATATGCCTAGATACGTCCTTTATTGTGTCTAAAGGCGCCGAATGATCCAATCCCAAACCTTTTAAACCGTTGGCATTTTCAATCATTTTATTCTGATAAAGAATTGCTGTTGGTATAATATGGTTTAGTGCAAGATCACCCATCACGCGACTTTCGATCTGCACTTTCTTAATGAAATTCTCCAGCATAATCTCATGACGTGCATGAAGCTCTACTTCGTTCAATACGTTATTACGTCCAAAAAGCTCTTTGGTGGCTTTGGTTTTATATACATCCAAAGCAAGAGGAGTAGATTTCAGGTTAGATAAGCCTCTTTTTTCAGCTTCAGCAGCCCACTCGTCAGAGTAGCCGTCGCCTTCAAATCTTACTTTTTTGGAATCCTTGATATATCTGCGAAGTACATTCACAATCGCTATCTTCTTTTCTTTGCCAGATGTCATCTCCTTTCCAATGTCTTTAATCATTGTTTTCAATACATCCGCTACGATCACATTCAACACCGTCATCGGCCCGGCCACGTTAGCCTGAGAGCCTACAGCACGGAATTCGAACTTGTTCCCGGTAAATGCAAAAGGTGAGGTTCTGTTTCGATCGGTATTATCCAAGATGATTTCGGGGATCTTGGAGATTCCAAGCTTCATATACATATTATCCCCTTTTTCAATCTTGAGGTTGCCATTTTTTTCAAGCTCATCAAGCACCTCAGATAAGGTGGTACCTAAGAATACCGAGATAATCGCCGGAGGAGCTTCATTGGCTCCAAGTCGGAAATCATTCCCCGCAGAAGCGATGCTGGCACGAAGCAAATCAGCATTATCATATACCGCTTTGATCGTAGCTACCAGAAAGGTGAGAAACTGTAGATTTTCCCTAGCAGAATTGCTTGGTTGGAATAGATTGACACCTGTGTCAGTAATAAGCGACCAGTTGTTGTGTTTTCCACTACCATTGACTCCCGCAAAAGGCTTCTCGTGAAGCAACAATTTCAAATCATGCTTCTCCGCAGCTTTATCCATCACATCCATTAATAGCTGATTGTGATCTGTAGCTTTATTGATCTCTTCGAATACCGGTGCAACTTCAAATTGGCCAGGGGCTACTTCATTGTGACGTGTCATCACAGGAATACCAAGCTTGTGCGCTTCGACCTCAAATTCCACCATAAAATCTTTGACCCGGGAAGGAATAGAACCAAAATAATGATCATCCAACTGCTGACCACGAGCGGGGCTATGACCAAAGACAGTCCTACCCGCCATCACCAAGTCTGGTCTAGCTGCAAAAAGCGCTTTGTCTACCACAAAATATTCTTGCTCTACGCCTAGAGATGGTTGAACCTTCTTGACATTACGGTCAAAAAGTTGGCAAACCTGCACCGCAGCGTCATTGATCACTTCAATGGACTTAAGCAGTGGAGTCTTGAAATCCAAAGCTTCACCTGTATAGGAAACAAAGATTGTCGGAATACACAACGTATTCTCGAAAATGAAAATCGGGGAAGAAGGATCCCACGCGGTATAGCCTCTCGCTTCAAAAGTAGATCGGATTCCTCCATTTGGAAACGAAGAAGCGTCTGGCTCCTGCTGGACTAATGCTGAACCTTTGAATTTCTCAAGTCCTGCATACGCATCAAAAAATGAATCGTGCTTTTCCGCTGTGGAACCTGTCAATGGCTGGAACCAGTGAGTATAATGTGTAATGCCTTTGGAAAGTGCCCATGTTTTGACCGCCGAGGCTACCTCTTCAGCAGCTGATGCATCGATTTTTGATCCCCGGTCGATTGCCTCCATTACTTTTTTGTATACGGAGGGAGCAAGTGATTCTTTCATCTGCTTTGATCCGAATACATTAGTACCGAAGTAATCCGAGATTTTGTTTGATGGAGCAGTGACAGGTTTCCGCTGTCTACCCTGCACCATGATTAAAGCTTGTTGTCTTAGTGTTGCCATTTCTACAATATGTGGTTTAAAATTATAGCTACAAAAATAGAAAAATACTTTTCTTGAAAAGCTTTTGACCCATTTTTGAAGTCATTTTTTGAAATATTTATACAATTTTCAAAAAATCAAGTAATTTTTAGCCCTGAATCCTAAAAAACGTCTATTTCGGAGGCTAAGATTGGAGAATTGAAAACAAGCCAAGTTTAATTACCTTTACAATCTCAAGAATAAGAATCCGATTTGTGAAAAAAGTAGCCTTTTATACCCTTGGTTGTAAACTCAACTTCTCCGAAACGTCAACCATTAGCAGACAATTTGAAGAAAGGGGATTCCTGAAAGTGGATTTTCAGGATAATCCAGATATTTTCATCATCAACACCTGCTCGGTAACCGAAAACGCAGATAAGAAATGTAAAAAGATCGTCAAAGAGGCTAAAAAGATCTCTCCAGATTCTTATGTGACTATCATAGGTTGCTACGCACAACTGAAGCCGCAAGAAATCTCCGAAATTGAAGGGGTCGATGCTGTACTTGGAGCTGCAGAAAAATTCAGGTTAATCGAGCTCTTGGATGATTTTGCGAAAGCTCAGGATACCAAAATCCTTGCTTCCGAAATCCAAGAAGCCACGCTATATAATATTGCGTATTCGATTAATGATCGGACTCGGACTTTTTTGAAAGTTCAGGATGGCTGCAACTACGGTTGCGCATTCTGCACCATTCCCCTTGCCCGAGGCAAAAGCCGAAGCAGCACAGTCGAATCAGTTCTGCAATCTGCACGAGAAGTCGCAGCCACAGGCGTAAAAGAAATAGTACTCACCGGAGTGAATATCGGTGACTTCGGCATCGTAGAGGGAAAACGGAATGAACGCTTCGCCGACTTGGTATTTGCCATCGACGAAGTGGAAAGAATCAATCGATTCAGAATCTCTTCGATTGAACCAAACTTACTGACAAATGAAATCATCTCATTTGTTGCTAATTCCAAACGGTTTGTGCCACATTTCCACGTACCGCTTCAATCGGGTTCGAATACCATACTTCGGAAAATGGGACGTCGATACTTGCGTGAACTGTACGTAGATCGGGTGGCCAAAATCAAAACTCTGATGCCTCATGCCTGCATCGGTGTGGATGTGATCGTAGGATTCCCGGGAGAGACGGACGAGCTGTTTTTGGAAACGTATAATTTTCTGAACGAACTCGATGTTTCATACTTGCACGTATTTTCCTATTCCGAGCGGGCAAATACCAGAGCCGCAGAGATGGATGAGATCGTACCCATAAAAAAGCGAAACGAACGCTCCAAAATGCTTCGGATTCTATCGGAGAAGAAGCGAAGAAAATTTTATAACGAAAATCTAGGAAAGACTTTTACTGTACTTTTCGAAGAAGGTGTAGAAAATGGAAAAATCCACGGTTTCACAGAAAATTATATTCGTGTTGCAGTCAAATATGACCCGATGCTAATCAATGAACTCAAACTGCTGACCTTGGATCATATCAATGAACACGGAAATGTAGAGGCCTTGGAGCCGGGTTTTGTGTTCGAAAAACACTAAGAAAGAAATAAGAAGCTAGATTTTAGAACCAAGAATTAAGATGTTAGTATTTAGGTATTAGTATCAAAATTTTAGAATAGAAAGCCAAGGAGGTAGATTTTTAGAGTCAAAAGTCAATAGTTGAGAAATTAGATTTTTTTATCAAAGAATCAAGATTGGTTGAAATATCCAAAAAAGTAAAAGTACCAGCGGTGCGTTCCGATTGTAGAAGATTAAAAAAGACCGAAGAGAAAGCACCAGCGGCGCGCTGTGATTGTAGATGGATTGACAGCACCGAAGTGAAAGCACCAGCGGTGCGCTTTGTTAAAGAAAAGTAGCTCAAAAAAAAATTTCTTCCAGTGAATCTAAATCAATAAAAACCTTCGTGATCTCAAAGCAGGAGATTACAACCGTAAATAATCTGTGCCACCTCGGCATCGTACCTTTTCGCAGATCAGTTTTCATTTTTAAGGAAATCAACGTAGACTCCATATTCGCATCGCTTCAAAAACCCGAAATAAGTAAAATCTTTCCTCACCCCCTACTTCCAAACCAGTCTATTTTTCCTAAATTCAGCTTTGACAAATTTCATTTTTCGTGAGCAAAAAACATATCCCCCTACTAGTACAGGACGAACCTTGGTTGGAAGGTTTTGAGTCACAGATCCAAGAAAGGCAAGATCGCTTCGAAAAAGCCTTGTACAAGATTGAGAACTACAGTGGTAGCATTATCGAATTTGCAGGAATGCATCTCTACTACGGGATACATTTCGAAACCTGGCGCAATGGCTGGGTTTATCGGGAATGGGCTCCAGCCGCAAATCAACTCTATTTCATCGGTGACTTCAACGGTTGGAATCTAGCTTCGCATCCCATGCGAAAAAACGCACGTGGGGATTGGGAGATTTTTCTCCCTTTTGAGGAATATAAAGACCGTTTTATCCACCAAGGCAAAGTGAAAGTCCGGGTAGAGTCCGCCAGATTCACCTTAGACCGCATCCCAGCATATATTACCAGAGTGGTCCAAGATCCGGGAAACCATGATTTCGCCGGACAACTTTGGTTTCCTGAAGCCTACCAATGGACTGATTCCAATTTCTCTTCTAAAACAAATTTCCAACAACCCCTTATATACGAATGTCATATCGGCATGGCCCAAGAGAAGTTGGGGGTTGGCACTTATCAGGAATTTGAAGAGCTCACTTTACCTCGGATCAAATCGGCCGGATACACTACTATACAAATGATGGCTGTGATGGAGCATCCCTATTACGGTTCATTTGGTTATCACGTTTCCAACTTCTTCGCACCAACTTCTCGGTTTGGCACGCCTGAGGAGCTTAAATCCTTAATCAATGCTGCCCATGGAATGGGAATAGCAGTCATCATGGACATTGTACATTCGCATGCAGTGAAAAATGTGAATGAAGGCCTCAATGAATTCGACGGTAGCGATCACCAATATTTCCATCCCGGTGAAAAGGGCTATCACGAGGGCTGGGATTCCAAGCTTTTTGACTACGGCAAATTCCAAGTGCAGCAATTCCTGCTTTCCAATATCCGCTATTGGCTGGAGGAATTTCATTTTGACGGATTCCGATTTGATGGAGTCACTTCGATGATTTACGTCCATCATGGCCTAATTACTTTCGGCGATGCAGCATTATATTTTGACGAAGGTGTAGATGAAGACGCATTACTTTACCTGCAACTGGCAAATACACTGATTCATACTGTCAATCCAAATGCACTTTCCATTGCTGAGGAAGTGAGCGGCATGCCTGGGCTTTGCAGAAAAGTCACCGATGGTGGAATTGGATTTGATTTTAGACTGGCGATGGGTATTCCCGATTTTTGGATCAAAACGCTGAAGCATAAGCTTGATGAGCAGTGGGATATGTTTGAACTTTGGCATGAACTGACCAACCGACCAAAAAAAGAAAAATCGATTGCTTATGCCGAAAGTCATGACCAGGCTTTGGTAGGCGATAAATCGCTTGCTTTTTGGCTGATGGATAAGGAGATGTATTTCAATATGTCTGTCACGCAACAGAGTTTGGTGGTGGATCGAGGAATAGCACTGCATAAAATGATCCGCATGATTACCCTCACACTTGGCGGAGAAGGATATTTGAATTTTATTGGAAATGAATTTGGGCATCCGGAATGGGTGGATTTCCCACGCGTAGGCAATGACTGGAGCTACCAATATGCAAGAAGACAATGGTCGCTAGTCGACCAACCCCTACTCCGCTATCAACAGCTGAACCTTTGGGATAAGTCTATGATCCAATTGGTTATCACCCATCAACTACTTGCCTCATCGCAAGCCACACAAATTCACCTAAACCCAGACCAAAAAATCTTGGCGTACGAGCGAAGTAATTTGATCTTTGTATTTTCGTTCAACCCAACTGAATCCCTTTTCGGATTTTCAATTACTCTTCCCAAGCCAGGAAATTATCAGATTATCTTAGATTCCGATGAGAAGCAATTTGGAGGATTTGAGCGCTTGGATCAGGAGGTGACCTACTCCACCGATTCCCAAAATCAAGTCAGTCTATATCTCCCAAGTCGAGTGATGATGGTGCTGTCTAGAAACAAATAAGGTGCAATAAATGGCTACTATCGTGACAAAATTGGAAAGTAACCGTTATGGGATTTCGACAATAAAGAAGTTATTAGCAATGCTAAAATACGACAGACAACACATTGAAAATATGAATTATGGGAGACAATATTAATCAGAAGAATGTTTTTGGAGCTAACGTGGTAAAGAGTTCAAAAAAAATATTTGTAAAAATTATTATTAAGTAAAGAGTGCAAGGTTTCATTGCGGGTGTAATCTTAAGTATGATTGCAAGGTACATGTAGGACTTAATAATAAAACATTTGTTATGAGTATAATTCAAAAAATATTTTTGGAGACAATATTATCTACAATTTTTCTCCAAGTTTTTTAAGACAATTGACAGGTGAGTTGCAAAAAGAAATTATTTCTACCCTGTCGAAATTAAATGTTACATCAGTTGCAATTCGCTATGAGCATGGGGCAGAGACAGTCGAATTTGTTGGCATAGTTTCACAATTCCTCATCGACAACGGATTTAAAGTTTATGCTAATGGTGTCAAGATGTCTGAAATTACGAGGAATGAGTTTTCAATACAAAAGCATCCCAGCGACCCTTTATTTGCAATCATTGAAATTGGACCGTCACTTTGATGAAAAAACTGGATTGTAGGTTACGTTTTGAGGTAGTAGGAAAGCATCGATTCGTTACCTTTTCTTCTAAGACTGTATAAAGTTATCGTAGTATTCAGAATTGGACTCTGATCTACTGCCCGTCCACCTTTTTTGCTACCCGTGGCCTGGCACTTCACTAAAAAATATCCACTAGACATTTTCTTTACGCTCAGTCATTCCATGCATACGCATGCTCTTGATCCACTCGCAATCTGATCGGGTTTTACGTTTTCACATAGGACTCTTCTCCCGATATTCCTATGGCTCGTTCCTCATAGCTACTATGACCTCGAATGACTTTTTAGCTAGTAGAAAACAAATCTATTCCAAGATCTCCCCAGAGCTTGTCCCGTATTTACGGGATAAGGACATAGTCCTTTCCTCAATATTCACTGGATCTACTATCTAACCACTGTCGGTTACCCAACTTTTGGACGTCAGCATGCTCCCAATAATCGGGAAGGATAGTGCTATCTCATCCAACTTAAATAGCCTCCGTATCAGTTTCCCGCTTGGGTGGAACAGGCTCTGTTCGTTGAAACCAAGGTTTACAGTCTCGCTTCCTTGCCCACCGAGAGGCGGGCTTCAGTCCATGCCTCACAACAAACCATGACTATAGCTATCGGTCACTTGCTGGTGTTTTGGGGCAGCCTGTTCCGATAATCGGGATTACCCCCGCGCATAAAGGACTTTTACTATCGGGAATAATTTGATATCTTCTATAACATATGCCCGTGCAGGGCAAACTGCTATTTTCTAAAAAAAATGGACTCAGTGCTAAATTGAACATTTGTGCTTCTAATTCCGCTTCTTCGCAAAGCCCTAAAACGCTATGCAAAAAATTAATAAAACCTAAACTCAATCTATGAACATTTCAGTAGCTCAATTTCAACCAAAGAACGGAGATAAAATATACAACTTATCTGTAATCAGAAAACTTGCAGAGAAAGCAAAATCCAACGGAGCTGACTTGATTAGTTTTCATGAAATGTCAATTACAGCTTACACCTTTACAAAAGATTTAAGTTTGGAACAGATTATGGACTTAGCTGAAGAAGTGCCAAATGGAAAAAGCACGCAGGAATTGATTGCGATATCCAAAGAATTGAATATTCCGATCTTGGCAGGTTTAGTTGAAAAATCAAACGGAAAAATATACAATACTTATATCTGTGTAACTGGAGATGGACTAGTCGCAAAATATCGAAAAATACACCCATTTATTAGTCAGTATATTTCCGCTGGAGACGAATATTGCGTGTTCGACCTACTCGGTTGGAAATGTGGGATTTTAATTTGCTATGACAACAACGTCATAGAAAATGTCAGAGCAACAAGCCTATTGGGTGCAGAAATAATTTTCGCACCACATGTTACAGGATGCACGCCATCCGCAATGCCACATCGGGATTATGTAGCGGATAAATATTGGCAGAATAGAGAAAATGATCCTGTTTCATTACGAATGGAATTTGATGGACCAAAAGGTAGGCGATGGTTAATGCGTTGGCTACCTGCAAGGGCTTACGACAATGGGGTATATTATGCATTTACAAATCCCATTGGCTATGATGGTGAACATTTAAAAAACGGTAATTCTATGATAATTGATCCATATGGAGAGATTCTATCAGAAATAAAATCCTTTGAAAACGATATAACGGTTTCAAAAATTACAAAAGAAAAAATTCAACTCTCAGGTGGTTGGAGATACAAAAATGCCCGAAGACCAGAACTTTATAAGGACATAATTGGCGGTAATCACAAATCGGATACAACACCAGTATGGATGCAGGAGAAAACATCCAGAGATTGAGTAAAGCCAGTGCATAATCGAGTAGACCCTTGTTATAGGCTCCTCTTACAGGGAATGCCGACACCACGCCGCACGCAGTCACAAACTATCACGAAAAGGTTTCGACGTTTGATCTTGTCATTAAAAATTGAGACAAGCTGTCTGGATTGGTGGTCGGGATCATCAGAATATACATTCATACTATAAATATATCCATTCGGTGAACCCATATACTTTGTATCAGGGATTTTAGGGTATTACGTTGTTGCGATATCGGCTCTGAATTTGAAAGCACATTGCCTCGGAAATATTTTGTAGCCGTATTTAAGGAGCTGGAAATTACAAAGCCTGTAACAATCAAACAAAATACGCTCATTGAATCTTAACGCACCACATTGGAAAAGGGATTTACAGGAGCTATGAATTTGAGCAAACAAAGAGCTGCTTTGACACCGTCGACAGGTAGCTAAAATTCCACACCTGCGAAAGAATACATTCAGATACAGGCTATAAAAGTCCAAACAAATCAATTCTCTAAAAAAGGGCTTTAATGTACTGGCTTCCGAGTAAAACTAAAACTCTGAAAAACCATGACCCAGTTAGCTCAAAATGAATATTTCAATGCTTTTCTGAAAACTTACCCGCTTTTGAACCATCAAGGATACATCACCTAGAGAGGTACAGGTAAATTTCAAAATACTCATTTCTGAGCCGCTTAATTCCCAAAAACGAAATTTTGTCGGACGCCATTAGATTTAAACAAGTGGGATGTTTACTTGTAAGGAGGAACGGATAGGTAATATTTTTATATAACTGAATAAAACGGAAACCAGCACTGCTGAGGAGCAACTCGTCAGGGGTAGTTGAGCAAAATGAAATATAAGGCATAAGCGAACAAAATTGAGAAACGGTCCAGTTTACAGGGAGTCAGCACAATGGTGTCGACACAAATTTGTCTTTAGCTTTATTTTTACATATGTTGTTCTTTCAATTGACAATAACTCAAAATTATTTTTGTGAAAATCCTTGCCTCCCCGATAGCAAATGTAGAATTGGATAGCCTGTGGCTGGTACTGAAAGATGGGGATAGGAAAGGATTGGAAGGATTGTACAGACATTTTTCGAGACAACTTTTTCAATATGGCTTGTCAATCCATCACGATCATGATTTTGTCCAAGACTGTATTCAGGAAGTTTTTATTGATCTCTGGAAATACCACAAAAACCTGCAAAAAGCGGACAACGTAAAAGTCTACCTGTTTAAATCTTTATCTAATAAGATTTTCAGGGAAAGCAAAAAGGAAAATAAGTGGAAGAAAGTGGAAATCAACGAAAATCAGGAAGCCTGTTTTTTTATTGAATCCATAGAAAGTGAGCTAATTGGTATCCAAAGGGATGAATACCTTCAGAAGAAATTGGCCATTGCCTTAGGAAACTTACCCCACAGGCAGAAAGAAGTCATCCAATACCTGTTTTTTAAAAACTTTTCTTATGAAGAAGTTTCTAGAATCATGGGGATAAATTTACGGTCTGTCTATACCCTGGCCTGGAAGGCTATTTCAAGTTTGAAAAAAATTACTTTAAATGTTTTTTTAATCATGGCTTTTTTTGCCTAGCTGGCATTTAAAACAAATAATATCAGTCAATTGGTATAATTTCATTCCCATATCCAAGATCGTTGGCTGCTTCTCTCTCTACTTCCTTTTGTTTGGAAATGAAAAATCAACGGAGATCAATCACAAAAAAAATAATTTTTAAAGGATAACTTCAGCCACTTTCTGACTCCTGTAATTGAAAGTCTTTATTATGAGCAAATTGGAATATACCGTAGAGGATTTTGTTTTGGACCCTGAATTCAGAAAATGGGTACTATCGTCCGATGGTTCTGCAAAATTTTATTGGGCAGAATACCTGAAGAAAAATCCATCCAAACTCAATGATATCAAACTGGCCAGAAAGCTGCTGCTTAACATGGCGTTGAATTCAGCCCATGTAAATGAATCCCAGTTGGAAGCTGCCTGGCAAAAAATCGATGAGGTGGTTCAGAATATCCAAATGGATTCCCTAGAAAAGAAAGTAATTCCATTAAACTCCCAAAGCACCCTGAAGCGGTATGAAACCGGGTATCTGTCATATTACAAGCACCATCAGCTTTACCGAGTGGCGGGTATTTTGGCATTGGCCTTGATTCTGGGACTACTGACAAACATCATGCTGCCGCAAAATCCGGTTCAGCTTGTTGAAGCATCCATTATTTACGAGGAACATACTGCACCTCCGGGAGTCAAATCCAATTTGACTTTGCAGGATGGATCCAAAGTGATACTAAATTCGGGAAGTTCCCTGCGTTACATCAAAAATTTCGAAACAGATCAAAGGGTATTGGAACTCGTGGGTGAGGCTTATTTCGAAGTGGCCAAAGACAGCACCCGCCCTTTTACAGTCAAGATGGGGCAGATTACCACAACGGCTTTGGGTACTTCTTTCAATATCAAAGCATATCAAAAAGAAGAAATGGATATTTCCCTGCTGACAGGTTTGGTGGAAGTAGGATTTGAAATGGACCAGTTTGATAAAGTGGATTTGGTTCCGGGAGAAGTTCTGAACATCAATCTGAAAAACCAAAAATTCCAAAAGAGCAAGTTTGATAAAGAAAAAACAATGGCCTGGACCCGAAAGACGATCTTGTTTGATCATGCCCCAATTACCGAAATAATCAGAGTTCTTGAGAATTGGTATGGGGTAGAAATTAAATTTATGAACTCCCCCAATAAGGATTTGATGGTTTCAGGAGCGTTTAAGGATCAGACGTTGGAGAACGTCCTGAATGGATTAAGCTATTCGGCAAGATTTGAATTTGAAATACAAAAAGATCAGATTAACATAATTTTTAATTAACCCCTGCCTATGGAGATAAAAAATTAAAAGTAAAGAAAGCCGTAAGTGCATACACACTTACAGCCTTTTTAGAACCGGAACTAGTGACTGTAATCGC
>Ga0209491_10008066_pt1 | contig 13538 bp, 14 predicted proteins | sample BON02_FD_187213 | JGI IMG/M metagenome (GOLD analysis project Ga0209491, IMG submission 187213) | Freshwater microbial communities from Lake Bonney liftoff mats and glacier meltwater in Antarctica - BON-02 (SPAdes) (version 2) | ecosystem: Environmental > Aquatic > Freshwater > Ice > Glacier... | reverse complement strand
TGAGGCCCACCCCCTTAGACAGGGCCCTCGGACGGGTCTTTTTAGAACAGGGGTTAACATATCATTTGTGTTTGAAAAATACTTTTATTACATTCAAATCTAGATTTTTAGAGACTAATTTCTTGAACTAGGGGTAAAAGCTACGGAGTTCAGCGGTAAGAGTCGTGTATTCGTCTATTTTTTTGTTGTGGGCCAGTTTTTTCAAGGTTTTCCTCTGTTCTAGAGTGACGACCACGGAGTTTTGTACACTGATAATTTTGTCAATGTCGAGGGGCATCAGAGCGAATTTGCTACTTTTCGTTTGGTCTACCTTGGTGATTTCTATATCTACGTCTTTTTCACATATGGCAACGCGGCTGTTCATGAACATTCTGGCGTCGTTGTGGCACATTTTCCACTGCCATGCACGTCTTTTCGTATCGGGGTCTCTCATTCGTTTTTCCCTACTCTCTCTGATACCTCCAAACACGGTGAGGTGTTTTCTGCAGGCATATCCTGGTGCAACTCTCCTTGGAAATAAGTCCAAGGCGACGAAATCGTCGCACCCTTTGCAGTAGCGCAATCCTTGTTTTTCTGCCTCATGTCTATCACAAATGGCACCGCCCTCTGCCTCAACAACTTCAGTAGTTTCAAAGTATGCCACTGGGAGGAAGGTTCTGCACTTGACACAGTAGCATGCTTTTGGACCAGTTGGCTTGGTTTCTGAGCTCATTTTGTGTGCAGACCCGAGTAATATCCTTGACTTGTATTACAGATTTTTTTTTTGTCTTTATTATAGTGCAGCGATTACTTTTAAAAATAGAGGGGTATGTAGATGTTGTTTATATATCACCCGGAACTCATCGTGAATATTTCAAGGACAATTCAAGAATCTACTCCGCGGTGAGGAAACAAGACAGTATATGAATATAGAGCGTGTGAAATTATACGGTTTCAAATTCTATTTTGGGACTTTTCCTGGAATTTACTTTGGAACAAACGCGGTGTCGATTTTCCCCCGAATTGGATTTTATTTGGCAATTTCAGGGAAAACTCTTTTTAAATACCGACCGAATCAGAGTGCGGACGGATCACGCGATGGCACGTATGTCTGGCACGCTGGTGTCGATGCTTGCTTATCCCGACCTTATTAACGCGCTGTTTGAAACACTTGATCCATGTGAGGAGACTTTTCGGTACTTGACGTATCTGGCGTGCGTGTGCAAAGCATGGCAATCGAGCGCCGTGGCTACCCGTCTTAATCGAGCCTGGCTAGAGCCTCAGAGACAGCGCGCTATTGCATACTACATCAAGATCGATCAGGCGCGCTATCACCTCGATCTGGACTATTTTATTCTAGGAATCACCGAGTACTTTTCAAGTGTGCAAATACAGGAGAGGGTTGTCCCAAAGATGATAGTTCCAAAGGGTACCAGGCAGGAGGATGCTGTTGCTATTATTACACGATTTAAGCAGGCGGATGCTTTGAAGCTTGTGCCGCTGCTCGCCAAGGTTGGGTTTCGGCATTTGACCAATTTTCGAGTTTTCTACAGCATATGCAAAATCAGTGGTATCCTCTGCCAACAGGACAGCAGGGACAATTCGCAGCACCGCACCCAGCTTTGTGTCGAGCACAAGTTTCTTGCCTTATTTCTCGATGGCGTTGCAGTGCACAAGAATACCATGAACGTAACGCAGTTTGAATACATTTTTGTTGCTATCACTAAATTAGCTGTAATGGACATCAGGGTCCTCCACCTCGGTGTGTACCATATGCGCTGTTTTCCATACTCGGAAAAGATGGCGGAGCAATTCTTATTTTTCATGGTGGATAAAGGATGTGACGACATCACGGAAAAATACGTGCTGGACGAGGACATCCTGAAATTGGTGATCAAGATAGCAACCAAGCATATCTCAAACCAAGAAATCGCGAATGCTTCGTGCCATGTTCTTGCGTACTTTGCCCTCAAAAACGACGAGGCCTTGCTGTCCGTCGCCAACAAGCACGGCATGTCACTGCTGTTTCAAGTCATTCATCAGCACACGCGGCTGGACACTATCAAGGCATATCTCAGGCTTCTAAAAGCAATTGCCCGCAGCCCAAATTATGTATGCTTGCTGCACGCACACGACATTATCCCCCGCATCTTGCTGCGTCTAAATTTGCGCAACATCGGACCTCTTGTCCTGGACGCGGACGGAATCTGTGATTTCCTTGCGATTTTATCCCACTGCGTGTGCGACCGCGTACTTGGCCACAGCGCGACGACAGCCAAACTCGTGGCACATGGCATCGTTCACATCTTGCACACCATCATGCTCGCGCATGTGCAGAATTACGACGTGCATTTTGCTGTGATTTCCTTCCTGAGTACAGTGAGCTCGAGCTGTAGCCTGAAAGCACAGTATTTCAACAACAATTTCATGCAGATTCTTGGCACCAATTTTGTCCGCTGCCTCGACAAGGATTTCATGGTGGCCCCCATGTTCAAACTGTTTTCCGTATTAATTGAAAAATCAGAAAAGGGACGGTGGACAGACATGGTGCATCAATATTTGGTACACATCACAACTGCAATGGCTCTGCACATGGATCACGTGGACATACGGGAAACGGGCACGAACATCATAATGCTGATAGCGCAGAAGCGGGCCTGTCGCTGTACCCCTCTGAATCTGGACTGCATTGATTGCATCCTGCGCGCGGCAAGCTTTTGCAAGAAAAAATCCATCTCCACGTTTTGTCTGCAAGCCTTGACCGACCTGATGAGCAACACGGAGTTTCGGGCACACATGGTGAAACACGGAGCTGTTTTTGTTGTGCTCGAAATCTTGCAGGATGCTGATACGCCACACCTCATCTCTTTGTGTCTGCTCTTTCTTAGTGGTCTTGGAAACAAAGAACACACTCTGGAAATTAGTTTCAAGTTTGTGCTCTACATGTGCTCGGTCGACAAACACAAGCATATGCACAATATCGAAAACGCAGAGGCCTTGATTGCAAAAAGCCTCGAGTGTCCAGGCATCACGGACAATATGCGCAAAATGGCTGCCACTATCCGCAACACCAAGTTCGGGTGATTTTACGCAGCATCAAAAATATATTGTTACCCGGTCAAGAAAGTTTCTTTGACCATGTTACGATTGGCAGTGGTGGCATGCTATCGTGGACGTTTTGTTTCGATCTCAACAAGATACCTATCAATACAAGTACGTGTTCGGAGATCTTGTGTCAAGGACAATCGACTCGATGCCCCGTGCCAACGTAAAAGAACAAATTGTCGCTAAAAACTGCATTCAAGCCGATGGAACAGTCGAGTGCTCCTTCGACGATGAAGACAAGGGTGATTTTTCAAAACTTGATTTTCGAATAAAATCACAATAAATGAGATATGCTTCATGTTACATATAATTTATATTTTTACCCCGGTGTTTGATATATACATACATATATATTCCCACTGGTGTCGGGACGCGCACATGTTGTTGGATGTATTATCGTTGCCAGAACTACACACCAAAATCATGGGAGGAGACGACTTTACAGTGCGAGACATGAGAAACATGTTGTGTGCCAGCAGGGAAGCATATCGTGTACAGACTAACAATACTCAATTGAACAGCAAACTCAAAAAACTATATTCGACAGAACAACTCCAACATGCCACTGCCTTGTGTAATGTGCCACAGAATATTATAGGATCTGGACTGCTTGCCCGCATAGTAAGGGCAATAAAATTCTCGACGGGCGATCTGGAGTTGACGCAAAAGTGGCTTGAGATACTCGGCAGCCCTTATGGGTCTGGTCATACAAACACATGGCCTGTTCTAGATGGTCTAGAGCATGCAAGTACACTGCAGATTTCGCAGACCGGATTGATACAGGCAATACTGTTGTCGATGGATGAATTCCAGTCCGATATAGTGGTACAAGTTATGGGCACTCAGATCTTGTACAAGGTGTTGGCCGAATGTGTGGTTTTCCATCCAATTCATCCACGACAGTCTGTATTCGATAACTGTCGTGTACTCGACGAGCCTCTCAGAATCCAGATGGCGTCCATGGTCATGTCGGCCTGTATGCTCGGCGACACGTGGAAAAATAAAGGGTGGCGCTATCATCACAAGGCAAATGGAATGTATTTGTTGTTGCTGTTGATTTCACAATCTACAGAGTGTCACCATGCACCATGGTGCAGCTTGCTCCCATTGTCACGCAAGCTGGGAAATGGGAATGTTCAGATCATTTCTGACCTTGTGGAAAAAGGTTGCATAGAGTCCTTGACAAACATTTTGAAATTATATGCTGGGTTGGGGGATAAGCGTATGTTTGGTTACGACACTATGGAACATGCGCGCGCTATTAATGAACATGTGCTGGTCTTGTCGCACATTGTCATGCACAGTCCGGCAAATTTGAAAAGATTTGTCGAGGCGAAATGTGTGCATGTCTTGCTCAACATATACTTGTCGTTCTATTTGAAGTTGTGTTTTCTCCATGTGGATGAACCTGATATCATGGACAGTCTGTGTTTTCTGCTTGACACTACACTTTATCATATATGTGTGGTTCTTCTTGAGTATGCAAGCACGACAGAAGGCTCACGTGAGTTGCTTCTGTTTTTGAAAAAAATCCACGGTTTCAATGCGTTCCCTCGTCTTGTACACCTTCGTGAGTTTCCATACGAAAATCTGCACCAGCAAGTAAACAACAAATCCACGCAGCTGTCTGATCTCGTCAACAGTTGTCGGCCATAGTTTTGTCTCGGAATGCATGCGTTTCAAGCACGTACAGAACAAGTTTTCGAGACAGTTCTATAGTTGCATTCATTTTTGATTTGTTTTTATTAAAAACATGGCATGTGCCCGCGATAGCATGTGCCAAAAATAGCATGCCCCTGTGCCCAAGATAGCATGTGCCCGAAATAGCATGTGCCCGAAATAGACATTTTCCCCAAAATAGACATTTTTCCCCAAATAGAACATACAGTGACTTTTTGCCATTTCTGGATTTTTTCTTCAAGATTGCCTATAAATACATGAAAGATTATTCCAACTCCACATCGAGATGAAGACACGCATCGTGCCACGCCCTGCTCCTCTCATGGTTCCCTCCCCAGAGCCGGGGCTTGACGTCTCATCCTCATCTGACTTCGTTTCGGCCATCGACCTCGAGACTTGTGAGGAGCTGTCACCGTCTTGCTGCCTCAAAATGCCTCCCGGTCATTCGTACGGCCCTACGAGTCCTTCGTACTCCCCCGGGGACAAACATTTTGTTTGTGTGAACAGACCTACCCCGTTCGGCTTCCGCCCTTCGACCCCACCGATGTCCCCGATGTCCAAGAGGAACCGGGCGAACTACTGCTCTGTGTTTACAGAGTGGTTGCTCCGGAACAATAAACCCAAGGTAGAGACGAAGACGAACAAGACCACCAAGCGCCCTTCCACCCAAAAGAAGGGCACTGTGAAATCCACAAAGTAAGCCAGCAGCTCGCGAGAAGAAACGTATAATATTTTACGAAATATAATAAAAACAATTCAAATGTCTTGCTGTGTTCGCCCTGTGGTTTCGTCTACGCACAAGAAGTGCATGGCGCAGTTCTGCTCGTTCGCTAGCGAGTGGATACTCAGGATCAAATGAACTAAGCTTGGAAGTGAGGACAAGAGGCCCGTATTGGAGAAACGCAAAAAAAATCCATAGCAAGCCTACCAACTAGGGCATCTGTTGCTGGGGATAAATTATTGAGATTTTACAAGTCAAAATTAAAAAAAAATAAAAATCATTGTCATGTTTATTTTTGTTCAAGTGTCTGTTGGCTTGGGCATGATGATTGAAGATCTCTTACAGTGTCGATCATGAATTGTCTCTCCACGAACTATGCGAATAAATCCCGAAATAGGGTTTTTGGGCTATTTGCGGAAATATCTTCGTTTCTATTATGGGGAAATTTTTTGATTCTATTCTGGGGATTTTTTTCACATAATCCGTTTCGGGCTTTTTTCCACAATAAATACTCGACAGCAAATATTACGAATCCATCCATTCAACACAGCATGCCTGCCACGGTCCTCATTTCGTCTGACACCGTATGTCTGGTGTTTGAGCAACTCCCGCCGAACGAAGCGTCCTTCAAATACTTGACGTACCTCGCTTGTGTCTGTAAGACCTGGCTGGGGTGTTCTACAGTTACCCGAAACAATGCAAGCTGGCTTGTTCCTTTTGTCAAGCGCGGGCGTGACTACTGCAGCACATTGAAAAAAGCTCGCGAAACCCAGGACTTTGACATTTTTTTAAGGGGCATGCGTGATTTCTTCTCGGATGAAAATGTTCAGAAGGACATCATGATAAACATTCGCGCCCCCCTTTCGGATTCCGTTGAACACCATTTCGAATTGATGGACGCGTTCGAAAAATGCCCAGTCGAAACTTTGATTCCGCTGATGGCAAAAATCGTGAAGAAGTACATTCACAGTGAGGCCATATTTTCTGGGGTGTGTAAAATCATTGGCATATTGAAAATCATAGACACACTGAATGAAATGACATTGCGCACTGATGTGCTTCTTGCTGCCAATTTAATGCCGCTTCTCATGGAGGGCATGTTGATACACAAAAATGCGGCGAATCAGGAAGAAGGCGAGATGATTTTTCAAGCAGTGATGAGCATCAATTGGCCGGACATGGACTGCCTGGAAGTTGTTATTGAATACATGATGTCATTCCCCAATTCGCGTCCAATCGTGAAACATACTTTGTTATTCATCAATTCAAGAATAAATGCGGACAAGGTGCGCCTGCTTCAGGGCACAGTCTTGGAACAAATCGTGCATGTGGCTGACCTGTACTCGGACGACGAAATGATCTCTGGTTCCTGCTTTCATATTTTCGAGTGCATCATTCAAGAGAATCCAGATGCGCTGCAGCGCATACTTGAAGAGGATTGCATTGAAGTAATTGGCACCATCTTGGACCAGCAGGCGTATTTCAGATCTTCCAATCAGATCTACTGTCTGGTGAAGGCCATCGCGACTGTACCTCGGTACTCTGCCAAGCTGCATGAGACTGGGATTATACGGCATATGGTCGCAAGTGCTGATTTTTCGGATCCTGCCGTGTGCGCGACTCTTCTCGCAGTTCTGACGGACGTTGTCGAGAATGACAATAATGATTTGGCACAAGCGCTCCTCGATTATGGGGCAATGGCGCTTGTTAAAAATACCCTGCGGACTCACAAGAACTTGGATTCGGTATACTGCGCTGCGCTCGGCTTTATTGCAGTGGCGAGCAGGCACGAGTGTTTTAAAGCCCAAGTCATCGACAGACAGCTGCTCCAGTCTCTATGCACGGGATTCGGATGGCTCAAAGAGCAACCCCAGCTGCTCCCTGGTATCATCAAAGGGCTTTCGGCACTTTTGGAAAACAACAACCCAATGACTTGCTCTTCCGTCACGGACAAATTGCTTGGTGGCATCCGAGGTGTCATGTCAAAATACACAGAGTCTCTCGAGGTACAGAAAGAGTGTTGTCATTTTATCCTGCTTGCGCATGAGAAAGATGCACAGAATCGTGTGTGCGCCACAGATATAAACTCGATTGAGCTTGTGCTTTATGCCGTGAACAAGCACGACGACGACATGTTGCACATTGCTGCGCTTCAGTACTTGACAGTCATGATGACTGTCGATGATTATCGCGCACACATGATTAAAAAAAAAGCAGTCCTTGTAGTGCTGGCCACGCTCAAATGCAGCAGTAAGCCTCAATGCATCGAGCTGTGTTTGCTCTTCCTTAGCATGCTCAAAAGAGAGGACTGTGACATGGTCAAGATAGAAAATATGATTTCATGCATGCCGCCTGCTGAGAAGAAGCAAGCACTAGACAATGTTAAGAGTGCTGTCTCGCTTATTAAGATGTGGGTACAGGGTCCTACCGTCACACCGAGGATGCACGAGTTTGCCAAGGCGATCTCGCTCACATTTTTGCTTTAATTTCTCAGCACGAGTACAGAATGTTTTCATTAATAAATGGAAAAATACACAATCGCAAAATCGCCTCACCAAAATGTGTACACGTATTAAGTAACATGATCAAACTTGATTTTGCATACTAGAAAAACACTGTCTAGATGTTTGTCCCTGGCCGGGATTTTTGAATCAAAATTTTTTGATGCCACAGTCCAAATCTCATATATACACAACACCACAAAACAAATTCAAAAAAGTATGCAGTCTCAAATCCAAATTCAGATGTACGAACAGAATATTGTAAATATGTACTGCATGGAGTATCTGCCCCGAAAATATACTCTGTACCGAATGGAACTCGTGCTGTGCGAAATTCGAACTGGAATGGATTTGATGAGGGCAGAGGCGGCTGCAGCCCAAAATTTCACCATCCACCCTGTCACAGTAACTGCATCCGAATCCCATGCAGCAGCAAAAAGTGTGCTCGAACACAACTTAAAAAATTGTGATGCCTACTACACAGCATTGTGTGCATCACAAAAATACATTCGTATCATCGAGGAGCTCGATTCTATAAGGCCTGCTATGCTGTCATTCCAGAAAAAAAACAAAAACGCTTCGGCCATCAGAATGGAAGCAATTGCACGAATAAAATCGCACTATGTAGAACAAACATGGACGGAACTATTTACCGACTCGTGTGCATGATGCATCCCTACTAATAGCACAAGCGTCTATCGAATCAAGCACAATCCTTGCCAAGTGTAGAAATGAAGTGAGAGTCAATTCAATAAATTCATAATCATTTAAACCAGATCGTGTGCTTGGGAGCGCACAAACACCGCACCACACATCAACAGTGTTAAAAAAGTCGATGAAATCTTAATTTTTTTTTATTTTGAACAAATAAAATGTTGTATCTATTGCGTCGCAGTATCGGGCTGCTGAGAGTCGTATGTATCAAACTCAGGCTTGTTCAGGCACCAGTTCGAGTACATGTACTGGTCAATCTCGGCCTCCGTTGGGTATCCAGGATTGGCGGCGGGGATGTGGGCATTGTTGCGACGAATGGCGGTTTGTTTTTGGAAAGGCATCGTGGCAACTTGAGCGTGTCGGGGACGAATGAGAATCTCTCGAATTTCCTGATCTTAAATAGACAAAAATGCGGGGGGGGGGGGGTGCGTTTTCTATTCCGGGATTCGCTATTTCGGGATTCGCTATTTCGGGATTCGCTATTTCGGGATTCGCTATTTCGGGATTCGCTATTCCCGGATTCGCTATTTCGGGATTCGCTATTTCGGGATTCGCTATTTCGGGGTTCGCTGTTCCAGGATTCGCTATTTCGGGATTCGCTGTTTTCCCTACAAGTACCTACTATCATATACTGACGGAGAGAAAACAATCCAAGGTTGTGGATACGTAGGATAGTAATCTCTAGTAGTAATTGACTAGAAACAGCATTTTGTCCATTGTCTCAAACCCCTTTCGCGGCCACCTGTTTTCCGCTGTCATCTTGCTCTTGAAAAAATCGCCAAGCGCTACGTGGTGCTCATGCCAACTGGTTTTTGTATGATGTTTGACTGTGCCTACGTGACCGTTCATGATGCCAAAATTGCTGTCTCTTACGACGAAATAGTACTTGTCCTCGGACAAGAGACGTAACAGGCGGTGGTGCACATATGTATCTTCGTGCTTGTCTAGTGCTACAGAAAACAGAAATTGACACACATTGGAGTAATTTTGCATCGCATTTACAAACATGTACACAGTGTCATCGACACTATGTGGTATATTCGTGGAGATGCACACTACATCTTCATGGGTGTTTTGTTCTAGCATTTTATGCAATTAAGTAGCTCCCACTCTAGAAGAAAAGCACTGTTGGAATGAAATCAATTTTAACAAACTAGAGACGGATTAAACCGTTTTTTTGTAAAAAAAACTCCCGCGGAAACCAAATCAGCCCGAAATGGAAAATCCCGAAGTGGGGAAAACTCAGCCATCCTGTATTTAAGCTTGATTTCTGTCTGTGAAATTTATCTCTCATGCCTGCCACGACGTGCCAACACGAACGCGACAGTAGCGACACGGATCATGGACTCATTTTTGCGCTCGTTGCCATACATACTGCCAATAACGGGGGATATTGTAACGGTGTCCGGTTTGATGGACTCTTTCCGAGCAGTGAGATTTTAGAGGCATGTGCGAAGGAAGCCTGCCGCCATTTTATGGTCAAGCACGAAGACACTGAAATTAACCGTGTGAAAGCATTGAGAATGCGCGCTATTCTGTCGCTTAAATACAAAGAGTATGCGCAGGCTCATTGGAGTGGGCATGATGGCATACAGCGCCTGAAAATAAAATTTGATAATACCGTGGAAATGTTAAGGGCACGTGCACACACGTCTTTGGCATATGCGTGCATGCCTGGCCAGATGTGAGTTTTTTAGTATATAAGCACGGCGCGTTTAAAATACGCGTGTCTAAAATAATGGCATGGTGCAGGTATATTCTGCTGGCATTGATGTTGCAATATTCCCTGGCGCTGTGTCCCATGAATGCATCCTCTTCCGGTGACCAGTTGACGTGTTCTTGTGACGGAGGCTTTACGGAAGCTGCAAACGGATCGTGCGGGCAGTGTCTTGCAGGAACTTATTCTGAAATCACGCCTTCGCGTCAGTATAGATTTACTGTCCTCAGAAATAATGCTATCACTGGTCCACCTGGTATTGGAGAAATCAGATTCTTCAATACAACTATGTCAACTCGTGTGCCTATTCCCATAGCATTCATGTCAAATGTTGGTGGAGCTAATCAAGCAAGTTTGAAATATCTGAATGATGGAAAGACAGACCTAACTAATTTTAATCAGCATTGGTATGACGACAATTACAGAAATAATATTTCGTATACCAGTACAATTATGTTCCACTTTGATACTCCTGTATCAATCACATCATACGAATGGTTCACAACTGAATTTACAACACGCTATCCTGTCTCGTGGAGGTTTGAAAAATTTCACACGCAAAGTGGACAATGGATAGAGTTACACTATATTGAGCGGTGGACTGGAACGTTTTCAAATTATCTTATGATTGGCCCGTTTATATTTCCGTGCATGGCATGCCCCCTGCACTCCTCATCACCGACCGCAAGCGCTGTAGCGGAATCATGCTCTTGCAAGGCCGGGTATGCGGGAGAGAGTAGCAAGTCTTGCGTCGCATGTGCAGCAGACTCATTTAGTGCTAGCTCTGGAATGCAAGACTGTTCAGCATGTCCCAGTAACGCAGTAACACGCAAAAATACGGTTGCGAACACAGCGTGTTTATGTAGTCCTGGATACACCGGCATAGGAATATGCACACCCTGCACTGCGGGTTCCTATAAGAATAGTACAGGTGGTGAGATATGTTCTATGTGTGAGCCTGGGAAATTTAATTCCAACGTCGCACAACAATCGAGTATCTCCTGTCTCAAGTGTGGCCGTGGAAAATACAGTGCCCAGGTTGCTGCGGCGTCGCCTGACATGTGTTTATCATGCGCACCCGGAACTTGGCACCGAAAAGTGGGTGTGGTCCATCCTGACGAATGCAAAACGTGTTTGTGCAAAAAATAAAATCAAAATTCGTAGCTGACATTGTCAATTTTGTTGATACTGATTAAAGAAAGTTTGTGAATTGTTCTACAGTGATTCAGAGTTTGCAATTGTGGTGATTTGCGGTAATCAAAAACAAATATCATATATACACGAATTCCGAGCAGTGATTCACATACGTCATATACAATCTCAAGAGCAGGTTGCTGTAATGAAACACAAGAATCAGAGCTCGCTGGTGCAAAACAAAACATACGACGTTCAGATGTGGGTTCAAGCTTCCATCCCCAATCGGAAGGTCGACGAAGAAATTTCACAAAAAAGCTTCGAATCAAATGTGCGCAGGAAGAAATATGAAACCAGAGCAATTCCAAAGTTTGTTTACAAGACAATTCAAAATTGATTTTCTTAACCACCAACCCTGAATTTTTAACAACTCTCAAGTCGTATTGAGAGCCAGGCTCACGCACGTGTCCTCTCGAATTCTATTTCTGTTTGTTGTACTGTAGTTGTATATTCCGAGTGCATATACACACTCCACATGCATTAGAAAACTCAAAAGCCATGCTCACAAATGTATCCTCGGAAAGTGATACCTCGTATCTGGCAAAGAGGTCCATATTCGCAGGATGCACGATTGCTACACTACACTCGTCCGTACTGTGGGTTTCGTTGCGGTCCTTATCAAAACATCGGCGTCTTACATGGATAGATTCCAGTGAGAAATTTGACAGGGCGAATTCTAGGACAAAATAGTGCTGTGGAGGGGGGGGTGATTTTGCGTAAGACGAGGCCATATTCTGTCTGATTTTTTTGATGGAAGCATCTGTGATCTTGATCACGTATTCCATCATATTGTTCTTGCTGGTAGTTATGAGGTCGCAAAAGAATCCGTCTATCGTTAGTGACAGTGGTATGAGAGGACATGGTTGTGGGTCCCGCATAACTTGACGGTGAAAATTTGACATCAGGCAGTTCAAGATTTTATCTTCTTGCGTAAATAAATTCGAGTACGGTGTTTGCGGAAAAGTCCTGTCCACATGCGTGTAAATCATTTTGAGAATTATCTGTGTAAACTTTGAATACTTATTGCCGAAATGTTCAAGCTGTGATAAAATCTTCTCACGATGCTTTCCAGAATGTGTACCGGGCGCCTCAAAATCCTCATAAATGTTAGCAATATGATTCATGTTAGACATGATCATGCTCTTGTTCGTATTGTAATCACTGTCTGCTCGAGGTGTCTGACAAAGGTTACACCCCATTGGTTGTCTATTGTTTGCCACAAAACATTTGCTGCACGTATAGACGTTTTGTTTCCGGTGTTCTCCAACCTGGCACCGGATTTCCATTGGTTTTTCGCAGAGATGCTGCCGCATTAATAAAAGAGATTCGCAGTATTTTCTGACTGTGTCCAGCTCTGCGTCGACTAGTTCTGACGTATACATGGTAGTACTGCGAGGGCAGTGTAACAGTATTTTGTTGTACTGTGAAGTCCAATTTTGCAAGGCCTCTGGATAAAAGGTATTTTTTGATTTTTCATCACAGCCAGGACATGTTTTGGATTCATCAACCCGGTACATCACGCGTGCCTGGCCGATTTTTCCCTAATATAGACTTGACACCGTTGAGATTCTAAATTATAATTCAGAACACACAATGTGTTGAAAACGGCAGTAACAAAAATTTTGGCACTTGATATGCTTGCTGCTGCTGAAAACTCCCGACGACAGCAGAGGCAATTTGATATTTCAATTTAATTTTGTATTTATTAAAATTTTGAGCACACCACCTGAGATCCCTCCCACTCGCTCACAAATCATTGTGTGGTGAAAAGGGCAGTAACAAAAATTATAGCACTTGATATGCTTGCTGCTGTTGAAAACTCCCGATTACAGCGGAGGCGGTGTGATATTTTAATTTAATTTTGTATTTATTAAAATTGTCAGCACACCACGTGAGATCCCTCCCACTCGCTCACAAATCACTGTGT
>Ga0209491_10008065_pt1 | contig 13538 bp, 12 predicted proteins | sample BON02_FD_187213 | JGI IMG/M metagenome (GOLD analysis project Ga0209491, IMG submission 187213) | Freshwater microbial communities from Lake Bonney liftoff mats and glacier meltwater in Antarctica - BON-02 (SPAdes) (version 2) | ecosystem: Environmental > Aquatic > Freshwater > Ice > Glacier... | reverse complement strand
GTAAACTCTACCGCATTGAACGCGAGCATAAAGATGACACCATTGACCAACGTTACGATGCACGTCAGAAGCTAAGCTTGCCCGTGCTCTCAGAATTACACGATTGGATGCAAAAGACTCAACCCCTCGTCACGCCCCAAAGCACGCTGGGCAAAGCACTCACTTACATGCGTAACCGTTGGGCCATGCTCATGCGCTACACCGAGCGGGGCGACTTGCCGATTGATAATAACCAGGCCGAGAATAAAATTCGCCCGTTTGTCATTGGTCGTAAAGCGTGGCTCTTCAGTGACACGCCAGCAGGTGCGCATTCAAGTGCGGTGATTTACTCGCTGCTCGAAACAGCCAAAGCCAACGGCTTAGAACCCTACACTTGGCTACGCCAAGTGTTAAACGAACTGCCCGCCGCCAAAACGGTTGATGAGGTTGACGCGCTCATGCCTTGGCATATTAAAAATAAAATAATTACTCAATCGTAATCGTAAAATTGTGGCCATCACAGATGGCTTAAAGAAGCAACACTGGGGTTTGTGGATCGCTTACCAAGTCATAACCTCAGGCACGCGCTTCATGGGGGAGCGACTGAAAGACGAATGGAGAGTGAAATCGGAATTTTTCCGCTTACCAACAGTCGTTAATGAAAAAAAGTTCCAATATGATGCTGAAATAGATGCTAGCATGCGTGCGAATTTGGGTCTGGCCCCCGACCAACCGGTTTTGTTCTATTCAGGTAAGTTCGGTGGTCTATACTATGACGTGGAAATAGCGCGTGCCTTTGGCTGGATGCGTGAATTCGATCCTCGCCTTCACTTGTTGATTGTCACGCCAAATGACGACGCTTATGTTCATGGCCTATTTACTCAAGCTGGAATCGACCGCACTCAATATTCGGTCCGTCATTCCAACTGTGATGATATTGAACGTTTATATTTCGTGGGAGATCTGGGTCTGATCACTATCCCCCCCCGTCCAGGGCAAAAATTCCGCTCCAGCATCAAGGTGGGAGAATACCTATGCTCAGGTATGCCCTTCCTGACACCTACGGGCGTGTCGGAAGACTACCTGCATGCGCATGAGCAGGATGTGGGCGTGGTGGTTGAGGATTTTACCGAAGCGGCCATCCGTGGCGCTTGGCCTGAGATCAAACGCTATCTTGAGATGAATAGCGACACGCGGCGCACGCGTTGCCGGAAATTCGGGATATCCTATCGCGGATTTTCCTCGCTCAACCCGGTATTCCGCGCGGCCATTGACGCGCTGCGTGCAAAATAAGGAACAGTATTATGCATCAGGTTATGGTAACAGAATCGGCTGATTTCCGATTGAATCGCGGTGGATTTTATGCCTGAAAAAACAGCAAGGGTTGTGGTCTTTTTCTACAACCGACTATTCGATCCACTGATACAAGGCAACTTCTTAGTTTTTGTCGAGTCTTACCTCAAACAGGAGCCGGGGCGGTATCGGTTCCACTTGGTGACCTATGAAAACGCGCAGTTGCCACTCACTCCCGCGCAGCAGACCACGGTTGCCGAGATGAAGCGCCAGGGCTTGGAGTGGACGCCGCTCCAATGGCACCCGGGCACCGGCATCTTTAACAAACTGGCCGATATCGCGGCCGGGTTTTGGGCAGTGCTAAAATTACGTTCCAAGGGTTATCGCCACCTGATCGCCTACAACTCGGTCGCAGGTTCATTTTGCTATCTCTACGCCAAGCTGTTTCGACTTCGTTTGTTCCTCTATACCTATGAGCCTCATAGCGAGTACTCAGCTGATAACGGCATGCTGTCCATCGAGTGCATGCAATATCGCGCGTTGAACTCGCTTGAGCGCAAGGCGGCCTTTTACGCTGCCGTCATCTCCTCCGGTACGCGGTTCATGCAGCAGCGGCTGGAGCGGGATTGGAAGGTGCCTGGGCGGTTCTTCAAGATCCCCAGCGTGACTGATTGCCGAAAGTTCGCTTTTACCCCGGAAGTCCGCGAAGCGGTTCGGTCCGAGTTGGGCATTGCGCCCGAGACGCGCGTACTTTTTTACCCCGGCAAGTTTGGGAGCCTCTATTACGGTGTGGAAATCGCCTGGATGTACCGTTGGCTATTGGACGAGGAGCCTGCGTTGCATTTTCTGGTGGTCACGCAGCAGCCTGAGGCCGAGATAACGGCGATGTTCACGCAAGCAGGGGTACCGCGCGTCAGCTACTCAATACGGAAAAGCGATTACCACGAGGTTCAGCGCTTCTTTTTTGCCGCTGATTTCGGAATCATCGCAGTACCCGCGGGTCCGTCGAAAAAGTTTATATCCAACATCAAGGTGGGTGAATATCTATGCTCTGGATTGCCCTTTCTAATAACTCGCGGAGTGTCAGAGGACTACCTTGTGGCCGAAGAGCGTGGTGTTGGCGTCGTGGTTGATGACTTCGCCGAGACTGACATCCGGCTCGCCTGGCCAGCCATTAGGGCCTTCCTGGAGATGGATCCGAAGAAGCGGCGGGCCATCTGCGTTGAGGTGGGGCGGACCTATCGCGGCTTCGAAAGCCTTAACCCTGTCTTCCGGGCCGCAATGGAGGAACTGATTTGCGACTTGCCAGCGCTTGATAGCTCCCTATGAACAATACCAATGTCCTGTTTGTCTCGGTAGCATTTCCACCAAAATTCGATTCTGAGTCGTTGCAGACTGAGCGGGTTTTTCGGGAATTACTGACGCGCAAAGGTTATAAGTTTGGGGTTGTCACCGCCAACCCAGCCCATATTCGAAATATGCCGGTCTCAGCCACGATGACCGATTTTTCGAATCAAATAGATGACTACATCGAACTTACTGTCTACGAGAACAAGTGGTTAAATCGTACTCTTGCTATCTTCGGGTTGAGCCAACTGCCTGACACCAAACGAGCTTTTCATCGCTCACCCCTAGAGGCGTTCGATAATCTGTCGCATCAGCCTGACGTGATCTATTCACGTTCATTCCCACCTAGCTCAGCAATTCTGGCATACAGGCTTTCGGTGCATTTTGATGTACCCTGGGTGATGCACTTGAGCGACCCCTGGACGCTAAGTCCGATATTGCACTACAGTAAAATTGAGTTGAGTTACAATCAGGCTTGGGAACGACTTTGCCTTGAGAGGGCTCGCTTCATAAGCTTTACCACCGAGCGCACGCTGGATCTTTATGCGGCGCATTACGCGGAGTTGGCCAATAAGTTCTTCATCACACGAAACAGCGTCGAGATCAATGACTCCATGCGAGAAACGGGCACTGTGTCAGCGACGGAGCTACGCGACGATAAGTTAAGAATCGTACATACCGGATTACTAAACCGTCACCGAAACCCCGCAATGATGCTCAAGGCTCTAGAGACGGTTCGGCACGAATGGCCCGAGGTTTTCGCGCGGATCAAGTTAATCTTCGCAGGACCCTGCGATCGCCACGTTGCGCGGATTTTCGCTGAACACCATAATCTGGTTTCCTATGTCGGGACAGTCACCTACGACGAGTCGCGAAAGATGATCGCAGAGGCAGACCTTGTCCTATCAGTCGACATTGATTTTCCAAATGATTCATCGGCGGTGTTTTTGCCATCAAAACTGCTTGACTATGGCGCTGCCGGGAAAAAGATCATTTGCATTACCAACAAAGGTAGCCCATCGGCGGACTTCGTGACCAAGAGTGGTGGTGCGGTGTTTGAACATGGCGAGTGGAAACAGCTGGTCAGTTTCTTACTGGCCATGGCCGGCGCCAAGGCGGCGGGCGAGGTTACAGCGTTCAAAATCGAGCCATTACCCGGGTGCTTCATGACACCGTTCGTGGTCGATCGAATTCTGGAAAAGATCGATGTTGCGCGTAATTATTTGGAATTAACTGTGAATAACCCGTGATCAAGAAGGAGATTCTATGCACCATTGAAACCCGCCCGGAGGCCATCAAGATGGCACCCATTAACCTGGCACTGTGCGGCGAACCCTCGGCCGAATTGAAGGTTCTTACCAAGGGCCAGCACCGCGAGATAGTCGACCAGATGCTACCTGCCTTCGGTATCACGCCTAACATCTATCTCGACGTGATGCGACCGAATCAGGATCTGACATCGCTTACTGCGCGAGTAATGCAGGAAGTCGGGCGGGTGCTTCAGGTAGAGACCCCAGACGCGGTCCTGGTGCAGAGCGACACGACAAGCGTAATGGCGGTGACTCTTGCCGCCTTCTATCAGCGCATACCGCTGGGGCATGTCGAAGCTGGGCTAAGGGCCGGGAACATAGACCACCCATTTCCAGAAGAGATGAACCGAGTGATTACGGCGCGGCTTGTGCGATGGCATTCTACACCAACCGAAACGTCGCGCAGGAACCTACTGCGGGAGAACGTTCCAGAGAGCGACATCTGCGTAACTGGCAACACGGTGATCGATACACTACTACACGATGTCACGAGAAACACCGGGAAGTTTTTGCCGCTCGACCGCAGAAAGAAACTGGTCATAATCACCGCGCAAAGGCGTGAAAGTTTTGGCGCACCTATTCGTAGGATCCTAGCTGCGATCCGGAGCTTGGCTCTAGGTTTTCCCGACGTGCAGTTCCTCTACCCCGTTCATCCCAACCCCAATATCCTCGACGTCGCCCACGTGACGCTAGCAGGTATTGACAATGTTGTTCTATGCGAGCCGCTGGACTATTTCACCTTCGCCCACGCGATGCGCCGAGCCTACATAATGATCACCGATTCTGGTGGTGTGCAAGAGGAGGCGCCGGCAATCGGACTGCCGACGCTAGCGCTGCGCGACGAGACCGAGCGTCCCGAGGCCGTCGAGATGGGAGCGGTCCAACTGGTAGGTACTGACCACGAAACCATTGTGCGCGAGACTGCCCGTCTGCTGACCGACAAGCAGGCCTACGAAGCTATGGCTAAGGGCGGGCCCCCCTACGGCGACGGCAAGGTGTCTGCACGGATCGTGGCACGGCGAAGACTTGATATGGCGCCATGATGGCCGGAGCTATGCCCAGTCAAGAATCTGTGCGGTTCATAGTCGACGTATGCGGCACACTGGTGCGTGACGACACTACGCTGGGCTTACTGCATCATCATTTCAAAAGGAACAATTCGAGTAGCATGCGCTCCTCTTTGCTCAGTGCAATGACGTCTAGGCACAGCCTGTTGCGCTTGGTTTTTAGTTTGTTGGAGTGGCTCACGGGGAAGCACCTACTGAAACATGTTGCCGTTTGGATGCTGAGGGGGGATACGGTTGCAGCACTGGATCAAAGCGCTTCTGAATATGCAGAGTTTCTGCTGAAAGAACGGCGCGTCACTTCTGTGTGGCGGTTGTTGGGCGGACCGTTGGACGCCGGCAATGTAGTTCTCGCATCCGCCAGCCTTGAGCCAATTGTTGCTGCGCTTGCATCGACTATTGGCGCACGCCATGTTGCCAGCTCGCTGGAACAGCGAGCTGGTGTGCTGACAGGGCGCTACGCCGTTGATCTGACGGGGAGCAAGGTGCAGGCATTGACTGAAAAATATGGTCAAGCTGTGCTTGCGGGGCAGGTGTGTGCAATCAGTGACAACTTCAGCGACCGCCCTTTACTGGAAAGGTCAGCGCGGGCGTATGTGGTCCTGCACCAGGAATCACATCGGCAACGGTGGGCAGGGATTGAGGCAACATTTCTCAAGGCGAGTGAATGAACTTCGCTTACCTGCTGCCTTTCAGCTATTTTTTTAACACAAGGCTGCGTGGCGGAAGCGTGGCGTTTCACGTCATCTTTGAATGGCTTGCGGCTGTCGTATTGGTGTGCACAGTGGGGGCTGTCGGCCCGGCGCAGGCACTGTTGTTGGCGGGTTTGTCTTACCTTGCCTTTATCAGCCTGTACGAAATTGGTTATTTGGTGAACGATCTATTTGCCTCGCAAAAGGAAGCCTGGGGACGCCAGCGCGGGCCGCAAGGGGCAAGCGGCTATTGGATGGGAGCTTGGTTCGTATCGCGTCTTGCAAGCTTTGCACTGGCTACTACGCTTATGGGCAAGTTGGCAGCGCCGGAATGGTGGTCTTTTTTTTCAGCGTTGTGCGTGGTCTTTGCCTTGCACAACGGGCTGAAAGATCGTGAACTCAAGACTGCTACCTTTCTCTGGCTGGCGTGGTTTCGCTTCATGGCACCTGTTATGTTTGTGGTGGAGGATGTCCAGCGCTTAGGCGTTGGTCTGGCAGCCGCGATGGCCTACGCCTCATTTCGGCTGTTTGGCTACTTGGACAGCAAGGGCTTGCTGCAGATGTCTGGTCGGCAGCGACCAGGATTCAGGTTGTTCTTTTTCTTGATGCCGCTGGTAGGTGCGCTGGCACTTTGGCCGTATGAAGGCGCGCGCGGCTTCTTGTTGTTGACTGCTTACTTCGCATTGGCAGCTACGCTGGGGACTGTCGCTGGGCTGGTTCGATCTAAGGATGGTCTGAAAAAGTCGGGTTAAGACAAAGTTTCCCGCGCTTGGAATTTACTGATTAAAGAATGTTTACCTTTTTGGCCAATTTGGACGGATATTCGGGCATTTCCGCCCGTTTAGCACCCCGATTCGGGGTGCTGCGCCCTTTTTAGGCGCACCTATCCCATTTGCCTCAATTTATTCCTTACCAACCACACGTTGCTCAACGCAAACAGCGTGACAATTTGTGCCGTGTTTTTGACAAGTCCTCTATAACGAGTCTTGCGATAGCCAAACTGACACTTGATGATGCGGAACTGATGCTCGACTTTGGATCTGACCGAAGCTTTCAGGTACTCGAGTTTTTTGATGGTCTTGCCCATCCGCTTACTCTCGCTCTCAATAGCTTTGCGCTTGGAAGGCTTCATGGCGACGTGCCAAGTTGCTTTGACGTGTTTGGTGTCTTCGCGTTTCTCGACACCGGTGTAGCCAGCGTCACCGAAGACGGCTTCTTCTTGCCCATGCACCAATTTGTGTGCCTGGGTAATGTCATGCTCGTTAGCCGGTGTGGTTTGAACACTGTGAACAAGGCCAGACTCTGCATCGGTACCAATGTGTGCCTTCATGCCAAAGTGCCAGTTGTTGCCTTTCTTGGCCTGATGCATCTCTGGATCCCGTTTGCCACTGGCGTTCTTGGTCGAGACAGGGGCTTCAATGAAAGTGGCATCAATGATGGTGCCTTGCTTGAGGAGCAAACCGCGCGCGGCCAGCATCGCATTGATCTCTTCAAGGAAACGGCTAGCGAGCTTATGCTCTTCGAGCAGATGACGGAAGTTCAAGATGGTGGTCTCGTCTGGAATGCCCCCACGGGTCAGCGTAAGACCCGCAAACTTACGGAGCGACTGCATGTCATAGAGGGCCTCTTCCATCGCAGGGTCACTCAACGCAAACCACTGTTGCATGAAGTGAATCCGAAGCATCGCCTCAAGCGAATAAGGCGGGCGACCACCCTTGCCTTTGGGATAAACCGGTTCAATCAACGCGATCAGTCTTGCCCATGGCACAACCTTATCCATCTCGGTCAAGAATATGTCGCGCCGTGTTTGTTTACGCTTGGCGCCGAATTCAACATCAGAAAAGCTCAACTGGGACATGACCGTGACCGAAAAGTTAGCGATAGTATTCAGACAATCAACTAAAGCACGAGTTCGATGATTTCGGGGACTTTTTCAGACTTTCCCTAAATAAATAGTCGCCCCTGATTTATTAATCCCCTTCTTTGCGAACCGATGCTCGCGATAAATTTGGTACACCTTTAGAGCACCGATTTAAAACAAATCAAATTGTGAAAATGATGCAAAATGCAGGTTTAATCAAAATAACGTTTTCTGAATCAGCACCATACTGGTGTGTGGTTGGTACAAAGGCTTAAAGTTTAAGAATGTGCGGATTAGTAGGTTTTGTTTTATCTAATGGTAATTTTTTATCTGAAAAATTATTGTCAACAGCCAATAAACTATCGACTGCGTTAATTCAACGAGGTCCAGACGACTCAGGAGTTTGGGCGGATTATAATAACTGTGTAGCTTTAGCCCACAGAAGGTTATCTATTATTGATTTATCAACCGCTGGCCATCAGCCGATGGCATCTGCAAGTGATCGTTTCGTGATTGCTTTCAACGGTGAAATTTATAATCATTTATCTTTACGCGCTGAGCTAGATTTATTAGCTGACTCAAAGGGTGTGTCAATTAAGTGGCGCGGCCATTCAGATACTGAGACACTTTTGGCTGGTTTTGAAAAGTGGGGTATTGAAGAAACTTTGCAACGTACGTTAGGAATGTTTGCTATTGCAGTCTGGGACAAATTAAGTTGTTCATTGACATTAGCGCGTGACCGTTTAGGTGAAAAGCCCCTTTATTATGGATGGGTGGGAAGCCAAGTAGGTGAAGCTAGGCAGGGTGCAGTTAAGCATGGTGACTTTAATCAAAATGCTGCTGATCAAACTGAACTCGGCCAAGCATTTGTATTTGGCTCAGAGCTTAAAGCTTTAAAAGCCTACCCAGGTTTTAATAATGAAGTGTGCCGTGAAGCCTTGGCTGAATATATGCGCTTTATGGTGGTGCCTGCACCAAGAAGTATTTACAAAGGTATTTATAAACTAGAGCCTGGTTGTATGTTGACTATTAAAGGCTCGCCACCTCTTATTGCACCTTTACAACCGATACGGCCTGGTCAAAGTCATGGTTCGGTAAGTGTTAAACGTTGGTGGGCTTTAGCCAATGTTGTTGAACATGGAAGTGCAAACTTATTAAATGACGAGGCTAAAGCCATAAAACAGCTTGAATCGACCTTAAGTGAAGCGGTTCGTTTACAGTCTTTCGCTGATGTACCGTTAGGTGCGTTTTTATCAGGCGGTGTTGATTCGTCAACCATCGTCGCCGTTATGCAGCAGCAGGCTAAAGAAGCGGGTCATGCTTCTATTAAAACCTTCACTATTGGGTTTGATGAATCGGGGTTTGATGAGGCACCTTATGCTCGTGCTGTTGCCAAGCATCTAGGTACAGAGCATCATGAAATGCGTGTCACTTCTGACATGGCTCAGGCAGTAATTCCTTTACTGCCGCATATGTACGATGAACCCTTTGCTGATTCATCTCAAATACCTACACATTTAGTCTGTCAGTCGGCTAGGCAAGAGGTAACTGTTGCTTTGTCAGGTGATGCAGGTGATGAGTTGTTTGGGGGGTATAACAGGTATTTTTGGGGACCCCGTATTTGGAATAGGCTATCTTGGTTGCCCTTTCCTGCTAGACAAGCATTAGGCGCTTGCGTCTCTGCTGTGCCTATAGATGTTTGGAATACTTTAAGCACAGTAGTGAAAAGCAATCAGTCAGGTGGTGTGAATCAAGCGGGTGTTAAATTTCATAAACTGGCTAAACGTTTAAAAACCGTCAAGAGTATGGGTGATCTTTACCTTAGTTTGCTTTCTGAATGGCAAGACCCTGCTGATATAGTGATTAGCGATGGGGTAAAGTTGCTAGGGCAACCTGATACGTTAATGCGAGACCCGTTACCCTCTTTAGGGGTAAATGATCAAGCTTTAGAAATGATGTACCGAGACAGTATGATGTACTTAACTGATGATATTTTATGTAAGGTAGATAGAGCAGCCATGGCTTGTAGTTTAGAAACCCGTGTACCTTTTCTTGATCATCGTGTGGTGGAATTGGCTTGGCAGTTGCCGTTAAATATGAAAATTCGTAATAATCAAGGTAAGTGGGCTCTTAGGCAAGTGTTATATAAACATGTGCCTCGTGAACTTATTGAAAGACCAAAGGCCGGTTTTGCCATACCTATTGGTCAATGGTTACGTGGGCCTTTGCGTGATTGGGCAAATAGTTTGCTTGATGAAAAAAGGCTTAAACAAGAGGGTTATTTAAAGCCAGACCCAATTTTGCAAGCTTGGAAAGAGCATTCAACAGGCCGTGTAGACCACACCCCTAAACTTTGGGCGGTGTTGATGTTTCAATCTTGGCTTGAGGTAAATCGCTAGAATGTTGGCTTATTGGTTGATTTTTGGCTTTATAGCTTATATGGCGATTACACGTCGTCAAGCTTTTAAACCTTACAGCGTTGAAATTAATTATTCATCACCACAAAGCCGTGGTTTGGGTTGGTTTGATTTAACCTTGGTTTTGCTGGTTTTAGCTATTGGCCTACGTTTTGAGGTAGGGGGTGATTGGAGAAATTATTTACCTGCTGTTGAAAGAGCCAAATGGAATACCTTAGCTGAATCATTATCAAGGGGCGACCCCGCCTATGAGTTTTTAAATTGGCTGGGTGCTAATTGGTTTGGTGGCATTTATTTAGTGAATGCTGTTTGTGCAGCGTTCTTTGTATGGGGTTTGTTGGCATTTTGTAAAAATCAGCCACGGCCTTGGTTAGCTTTGTTGGTGTCAATTCCTTATTTAGTGACTGTTGTTGCGATGGGTTATACACGACAAGGTATTGCAATAGGTATTGCGATGTTAGCCTTGGTTGCTTTGCAGCAAGGCAGCATTAGAAAATACCTTTTGTATATTGCCTTTGCCGCGTTGCTTCATAAATCAGCAGTTATTTTAATGCCTTTGGCTATTTTATTTAGCACTAAAAACCGATGGCTTGTGATGATAAGTGTTGGTTTTATATCTTTTATAACCTACATTTTTTTGTTGGCAGATTCTGTACAACAACTCACTAGTGGGTATATAGATGCTCAGTATGATTCAGCAGGTGCGTTAATACGTGTAACTATGAATGCCTTGCCGGCCATTATTTTTTTGTTCTACAGAAAGCGGTTTAAGTTAGAACCCGCACAATCAAAGTTCTGGGTATGGGTTTCATATATTGCTATATTGCTTCTAGTTGCTTTGTTTATTTCACCATCATCAACTGCAGTTGATCGAGTTGCCTTATATTTTATACCTATACAGTTATTTGTTTTGTCTCGGTTACCTGATGCTTTAGCTACTAATAGAAATAGCCAAGTATGGGTATTGGCTGTTGTGGGTTACAGCGCAGCGGTGTTATTTGTTTGGTTGTTTTTTGCAACGCATTCTCAATATTGGCTACCCTACCAGTTTTACCCTTGGGTATGGTTGTGGTCTTAATTTGACCAAAATTTTAATTTCAATCAACACCTCATGGAACTTGTATAACTTTCGTGCGGGTTTAATTCGTGCGTTGGTTGAGGCCGGTTATGAAGTGGTCGTTGCTGCGCCACCTGACGATTACTCTGCAAGACTTAAAGAGTTGGGGTGTCGATACATACCGTTACCCATGAGTAATAAGGGTACAAACCCAGCTAGTGATTTGTGGTTGCTAATGCGTTTTTGGTGGTTGTTCCGCCAAGAAAAACCTCACGCTTATTTAGGTTATACCGTTAAGCCCAATATTTATGGCTCAATTGCAGCGCATAGCTTAGGTATTCCAGTCATCAACAATATCGCAGGTTTGGGTGCGGTGTTTATTAAAGATAATTTATTGACCCAGCTTGTAAAGCGTCTATATAAGCTGGCTTTGTCAAAATCGTGTACAGTTTTTTTTCAAAATGAAGATGATAGGGTTATGTTTGTCTCTGCAGGCTTAGTACCAGCAGCAATAACAGATCGGTTGCCCGGCTCTGGGGTTGATTTGGCGAAGTTTGCTTATCAAGCGCCTTTAGAAAAATCGGGGTTAGACCAGGTAGACGAGCATGCTGCGTCAGATATTTTAGGCTTAGAGCCGGTGCGTTTGGAGCATAAAGTAAGCTTTATCTTAATTGCACGTATGTTGTTTGATAAAGGTATTGGCGAATACGTTGAGGCAGCACGCCTGATTAAAGTCCGCTACCCTCAGGTAACTTTCAATTTGCTGGGTTTTCTAGATGTACAAAACCCAGCAGCCATTTCACGTTCTCAAATGAATGAATGGGTTAGTGAAGGTGTTGTTAACTATTTGGGTACGTCTGATGATGTGAGACCATTCATCAATAGTACAGATTGTGTTGTACTGCCTTCATACCGTGAAGGTGTACCCAGATCATTATTAGAGGCTGCTGCCATCGGGCGACCCATCATCACCACCAACGCAGTCGGCTGCAAAGAAGTTGTTGATGATGGGGTCAATGGTTATTTGTGTCAGCCCAAAGATGCTGTCGACCTAGCTAACAAGATCGAAAAAATGTTGTTGTTGAGCGATAAACATCGAACTGAAATGGGGCTTAGGAGCCGAGAAAAGGTTGAGCGTGAGTTCGATGAGAGGGTTGTGATTGGGAAGTATTTGAGGGTTTTGGCTGAGTTTAATGATTCTGTTAAATAAGATAAATAGGTAGTTACAGTACTTAAAATTTACACATCATAAATTTGTTGTGGACCATAGACCAAATTAAAATAGCCGTTGTAAGCTCAAATGCCTACCGCATTAATTTACTAATCCTACATAAATTTATACACAATGCAACCCGTTTGGCCAAGGTCACTGTACATGTTTGATAAATTACTTATTAGTTTGATTTCGCCCCTAGGTACGTCATTGTTTTTTGGTGTAGTTACCTTGGAAAGTCTCGGGTTGCAGCAACGAGCAGGTTTGAACACGAAGCTATTAAAAAAAATGATATTTTGCTAACGCGGAATGGGAAAGAATTGCTGTGAAATACAGACGAGAAATAGACGGACTTAGGGCACTTGCTGTTGTACCAGTCATACTGTTCCACGCTGGTTTTGAGACATTCAGTGGTGGCTTCGTTGGCGTTGATGTGTTCTTCGTAATCAGCGGCTACTTGATTACAACAATTATTCTTGCTGAACTTGAGCAAGGAAAGTTCTCGATTGTTAATTTCTACGAGCGGCGTGCTAGGCGGATATTACCAGCGTTGTTCTTTGTAATGCTTGTCTGCATTCCATTTGCTTGGTTCTGGCTGCTACCAAGCGATATGAAAGAGTTTTCGAAGAGTTTAGTCGCAGTTTCTTTTTTCGCTTCAAATATTCTATTTTGGCGTGAGAGCGGTTACTTTTCTACGGCGGCAGAACTTAAGCCACTATTACATACGTGGAGCCTTGCAGTTGAAGAACAATTCTACGTTCTATTCCCGTTATTTCTGATGTTGTTCTGGAAGTTAGGTAAGCGTTGGATACTTGTAATACTTGGACTTGTATTCGTTGCTAGTCTTGCCTTAGCACAGTGGGGTTCTTACACTAAGCCAGCAGCAGCGTTTTATCTATTGCCCACGCGAGGTTGGGAGTTGTTGATTGGTGTTTTTGCTGCTTTTTACTTATCACAAGCCAATCGTAAAGAATTTGGAAAAGGCTTAAGTGAGTTGGGTGGCTGGTTAGGTGTTGCACTGATTCTTTTCCCAGTTTTCGCATACAGTAAGACCACGCCGTTTCCTGGCTTCTTTGCGCTAGCTCCTACGATTGGTACGGTACTGATTATCTTGTTTGCTACACAGCAGACTAGTGCAGGAAAGTTTGTTGGAAACAAAGCGTTTGTTGCTATTGGTCTGATAAGCTTCAGCGCATATCTTTAAAGTGGATCCTTTCGTCAAGACAAAAGGTGTAGGTTTTTAAGCTGTAATCTTTTACTGACCTGCAGCGGTTCGGCGCTGCCCCGTTCGTGCTTTTTCTTTAA
>Ga0209491_10008057_pt1 | contig 13551 bp, 10 predicted proteins | sample BON02_FD_187213 | JGI IMG/M metagenome (GOLD analysis project Ga0209491, IMG submission 187213) | Freshwater microbial communities from Lake Bonney liftoff mats and glacier meltwater in Antarctica - BON-02 (SPAdes) (version 2) | ecosystem: Environmental > Aquatic > Freshwater > Ice > Glacier... | reverse complement strand
CGCTCACCCATCGCTCTTCCATCGCTCACCCATCGCTCACCCAACGATCTTCCCACCCAACCAAGAGGAACACCCCATGCCCACCAACCAACAAATCGTGCTCGACAACCGCCCAAAGGGCGAGGCGACCGCAGACAACTTCAAGCTCGTCACCACCGACACGCCCGCGTTGCAAGACGGCCAGGTGCTGGTCAAGCACCACTTCCTAAGCCTGGACCCCTACATGCGCGGCCGCATGAACGACAGCAAGAGCTACGCCGCCTCGCAGAGCCTGGGCGAAGCGATGATCGGCGGCACGGTGGGCGAAGTGCTTGAGTCCAAGCACCCCAAACTCAAGGCGGGCGATCAGGTGGTTGGCATGGGCGGCTGGCAGCAGTACAGCGTGGTCGACGCCACCCAGCCAGGCGCGCTGCGCAAGGTCGACACCACCCATGTGCCGCTGTCCCACTACCTGGGCGCGGTCGGTATGCCTGGCGTGACCGCCTGGTATGGCCTGGTCAAGATCATCAACCCCAAGGCTGGCGAAACCGTGGTCATCAGTGCCGCCACCGGCGCGGTGGGCAGCGCGTTTGCCGCGCTGGCCAAGGCCCGTGGTTGCCGCGTGGTCGGCATCGCTGGCGGGCCGGACAAGGGCAAGTACGCGGTCGAAGAACTGGGCTTTGACGCCTGCATCGACTACAAGCTGCACAAAGACATGTACTCCCTGGCCAAGGCGCTCAAAGAGCACTGCCCAAACGGGATCGACGGCTATTTCGAGAACGTCGGCGGCATGATTCTGGACGCGGTGCTGCTGCGCATGAACGCCTTTGGCCGCATCGCTGTCTGCGGCATGATCGCCGGCTATGACGGCGCGCCCCTGCCGCTGACCAACCCGGCACTGATCCTGGTGAACCGTTTGAAGATCGAGGGTTTCATCGTCAGCGAACACATGGACATCTGGCCCGAGGCGCTGACCGAGCTGGGCACCCTGGTCGCCACCGGCAAGCTGCGGCCCCGCGAGTCGGTTGCTGAGGGCATTGCGGCAGCACCCGAGGCTTTCCTGGGTCTGCTCAAAGGCAAGAATTTCGGCAAGCAGTTGGTCAGGCTTTGATCCCCCCCCCACTCCTCACCACCCCGTGCCGCAGATCTTGACGACCACCCCGCCGCGTTGTGCGCGACCCCTCAAGGGGCGCCACTGGCGGTTTGGCAAGGCCGGCTCCTCAGCGCCCTGGGCTGGGCCTCCCCGCGCTGTTGCCGAGTCACTTGATTGGCTCAGTCTGGAGCTTCTATGACGGCCACGCACGAGGTTTTCAACCAGCCTGAGCCGCTGGTGAACGTCAATCTGTTTGATGGCAACCGCGCGTTGCAGTCTGCTTTGACGTTCAACGCGCCATTGCTGGACACCGCGCCTTTGAAGACGCTCGGTGAGCAGGTGGGCAGCGCGGACATGCAGACTCACGCTCGGCTTGCCAATGTGTGCACGCCCGAGCTCAAGAGCCACGACCGGTTTGGACGGCGAATGGATCAGGTGGCGTTCCACCCGAGTTACCACGCGCTGATGGCAGCGGCAACCAGGGCAGGTTTGCACGGCACGCCGTTCGGTGAGATGGAGCAGGCCACCGGCCACGCTCACATGAAACGGGCCGCAGGTTTCATGCTCTTCACCGAGCTAGACGCATCCATCCTCTGCCCGGTTTCCATGACCTACGCGGTCACGCCAGCGTTGCAAGACAACGCCTCCATCTACCGCGACTGGGCGCCGCAGCTCACCAGCCGCGCCTACGACCCAGCCTTGAAATTGTGGAAAGACAAGCCCGGCGTGACCATGGGCATGGGCATGACAGAGAAGCAGGGCGGCTCGGACGTGCGCGCCAACACCACACAAGCGGTGCTGGATGGCGAAGACGGCTGGGGCCAACGCTTCCAGGTGACCGGCCACAAATGGTTTTTCTCGGCACCCATGTGCGACGCCTTCCTGATCCTGGCGCAAACGTCATCGGGTCTAAGTTGCCTGTTCTTGCCGCGCGTGCTGCCCGATCGGTCTTTGAACCAGCTGTTCATCCAGCGCTTGAAAGACAAACTGGGTAACAAGGCCAATGCGAGTTCCGAAGTGGAGTTCGCAGGCGCCACCGCCTGGCTGGTGGGCGAGGAAGGGCGCGGTGTGCCGCAGATCCTGGCAATGGGCTCGATGACGCGGCTCGACTGCGCGCTCGGTACCGCAGGCTTGATGCGTCACGCGCTGTCGCTCGCGCTCAACCACACAGCGCAGCGCCAGGCATTCGGCAAGGCGCTGATCGATCAGCCGCTGATGCAAAACGTGTTGGCCGATCTGGCGCTGGAGTCCGAAGCGGCCACAGCGCTGGCCCTGCGCCTTGCGCGCACGTTCGACCGACCGGGTGACGAACACGAACGCGTGATGCAGCGCCTGCTCACCCCGGTCGCCAAGTTCTGGATCTGCAAACGCGGCAGCCACTTCGCCCAGGAAGCCATGGAGTGCCTGGGTGGCAATGGCTATGTGGAAGAGGGCGGCGAGGGCGTCATGGCGCGCATTTACCGAGAAATGCCGCTCAACAGCATCTGGGAGGGCGCCGGCAACATCATGGCGCTGGACCTGCTGCGCGCCCTGCGAAGTGACCCCCACGCTCGGCCGCTTCGCGGGCCGCTGCCTCCCGAGGGGGCGGTTTCGTCTTGGGGCGGCCCAGCGACGAAACAAGCCGACGCAGCTACCGCGCTGGCCCACGAACTGGCCCCGGCGCGCGGCATGCACCGAGCCCTAGACCACCTGGCCGACACCCTGCCGATGCGTGTGGAGCAGATGGCCACCGAGATCGAAGCGCGCCGCCTCGCGCAAGACGTGGCCCTTGCGGTGCAGGCCGCCTTGCTCGCACAGACCGCACCGGCTGCCGTATTCGGCGCCTTTTGTGAATCGCGTCTGGCGGGTCACAGGGGGCACAGCTTCGGCTCGCTGGGGCGTGGCACCGATTTCGGCGCCATCATCGACCGCGCGCAACCGCGCTGACCCCTTGCTTGAAGACCGCATGGCCGACCTCATCCTGCACCACTACCCCACCTCGCCGTTCTCGGAAAAGCTGCGGCTCATCCTGGGTCACAAAAAGCTGGCCTGGCAGAGCGTGATCATTCCGCGCATCCTGCCCAAGCCCGACGTGCTGGCGCTCACCGGCGGCCACCGGCGCACGCCGTTCCTGCAGGTCGGTGCCGACATTTACTGCGACACCGCGCTCATCTGCGATGTGCTGGAGCAGCACCAGCCCGAACCCACGCTGTACCCGCCACAGCAAAAAGGCGTGGCGCGGGTGCTGGCGCAATGGGCCGACGGCACATTGTTCTGGGCCGCGATGGGCCACAACCTCAGCCCCAAGGGCGCGGCCGCGCTGTTTGCTGGCGAGCCACCCCAGGCCGCGCAAGCCTTCGCCGCCGACCGGCTTGCGATGCGCACCAACATGACCAGCCTGCGCCCGGGTGACGCCACCGCCGCCTACCGCAGCCACCTGCGCCGCCTGGCCAACATGCTGGACGACCAGCCCTTTCTGCTGGGTGATGCGCCCTGCGTGGCCGACTTCGCCGCCTACCACCCGCTGTGGTTCAGCCGCGTGGTCAACCCTGCGATGGCCGACATTCTGGACGCCACCCCCGGCGTGATCGAGTGGATGGACCGTCTGGCCGCCATCGGTCACGGCACTGCCGCCAAATTCACGGCAACCGAAGCCATTGCGGTGGCGGCCGCCACCGAGCCGGCGCCGCTGCAAGACGAAGCGTTTCGAGATGAGCACGGCATCGCCCTGGGCAGCCGCGTCAGCATCGCCGCCGATGCCTTTGGCACCGAGCCCACCGAAGGCATCCTGCGCGCCGCCACCCGCACCCGCTACACCCTGGAGCGCGAGGACGACCGCGCGGGCCGTTTGCATATGCATTTCCCCCGCATCGGCTTTGTGTTGAAAGAGGTGCGGGCTTGAGTGCTGTCGTGACGCAACGCCTGCGCTGGCGCAGCCTGGCGTTTACCGACCTTGGCGCAGCCGACCTGTACAGGGTGTTGCAACTTCGCTCGGCTGTTTTCGTGGTCGAACAAGCCTGCGTGTTCCAGGACATGGACGGTCTCGATCCCGCCTGCCTGCATCTGCTGGGTGTTGCGCCGCAAGCAAGCCAAGAGGACGACTTGCTCGCCTACGCGCGCCTGGTGCCTGCCGGCTTGGCATTTGCCGAAGCGAGCATCGGCCGCGTGGCGACCGCAGCGCAGGTGCGCGGCACCCGCGCTGGCCACGCGCTGATGGTCGAGGCCATCGCCCAGGTGCAGCGTCTCTGGGGGCCACAGCCCATTCGCATCGGCGCCCAGTCGCATCTGCAAGCCTTCTACCGCCAACACGGCTTCGAGACCGATGGCGATTTCTACCTTGAAGACGGCATAGAGCACATCGAGATGCTTCGAAAGTGAAGCCCCCCTGCGCCGCTCCGCGTCTCCCCCCCGGTGGGGAACCCACACCAGCGGCCCGACAAAGCCGGTTCTGCGGTTTGCGCTGAGCTGCTCTCCCCACCCCAACCCAATCGTTCACAAGGAGACATTCCCATGATTTCAGACTTCAAAAACAAGACCGCTGTGCTCACCGGCGCGGGCTCGGGCTTCGGCCTCGAATGTGCGCGCATCGGCGCGGCGCACGGCATGAACCTGGTGCTGGTCGATGTGCAGCAAGACGCGCTCGACAAAGCCGAGGCCGAGTTGAGAACCGCCGGGGCACAGGTACTGGCGCGCCGGGTCGATGTGTCTGACGCCGCGCAAATGGAGACCCTGGCTGCACAGGTTCAGCAGACCTTTGGCGCGCCGCATTTCGTGTTCAACAACGCGGGGGTGGGCTCAGGCGGGCTGGTCTGGGAAAACTCGGTCGCCGACTGGGAATGGGTGCTCGGCGTCAACCTCTGGGGCGTGGTGCACGGGGTGCGCCTGTTCACGCCCATGATGCTGGCCGCAGCCCAGGCCGACCCGGCGTACCAGGGTCACATCGTCAACACCGCCAGCATGGCCGGCCTCCTCAACGCGCCCAACATGGGCATTTACAACGCGACCAAACACGCGGTGGTGAGCCTGAGCGAGACGCTCTACCAAGACCTGAAGCTGGTCACCGACCAGGTGGGCGCCAGCGTGTTGTGCCCCTATTTCGTGCCCACCGGCATCAGCCACAGCGAGCGCAACCGCCCGGTAAGCATGGCCGAGGATAAGCCCACCCAAAGCCAACTGATCGGCCAAGCCATGGGCGCCAAGGCAGTGAGCTCGGGCAAGGTGAGCGCCGCCCAGGTGGCCCAAATGGTGTTCGACGCCATCGCTGCCGACCAGTTCTACATCTACAGCCACCCCAAGGCGCTGGGCAACGCCAGGCAGCGCTTCGACGCCGTTGTCGCCGGTACCAACCCAGCAGACCCGTTTGCCGAGCGCCCGGAAATTGGCTTGGGCTTGCGCCAAGCACTGCGCGGCGTCTGAACCGCAGCGGCACCTGGACGCTGCCTGCCCGCTCTCGCGCTGATCGGCATGTCACCAGACGCTGAGCCACTCGCCCTGCCGCCCTATGCCACGGCGCGACAATCAACGGCATGCCTGCTTCCCGTTACCTCAAAACCGCCCTGATCCTGGGTCTGCTCTCTGCCATCGGCCCGTTTGCGATCGATATGTACCTGCCCGCGCTGCCCGACATCGGCCGCAGCCTGGGCGCCGATGTGGGCTCGGTGCAGCTCACGCTGACCGTTTTCTTCCTGGCGATGGGTAGCGGCCAGCTGTTCTACGGCCCCGTCTCCGACATGGTGGGGCGCAAGCCGCCGCTGTACTTTGGTCTGGGCCTGTTCACCCTGGCCAGCATTGGCTGCGCACTCACCAACGACGTGCAGACACTGATCGCGCTGCGGTTTGTGCAAGGCCTGGGCGCGGCAGCCGGCATGGCGATTCCGCGTGCGGTGGTGCGCGACTTGCACACCGGCACCGAGGCGGCGCGCCTGATGTCGCTGCTGATGCTGGTCTTCAGTGTTTCGCCTATCTTGGCGCCCTTGGTCGGCAGTGGCGTGATCGCACTCACCGGCTGGCGCGGCGTGTTCTGGGCGGTGGCGCTGGCCTCGCTCGCCGGCTTGGCGCTGGTGTTCGGCGCGCTGAAGGAAACGCGGGGACCCGAGAAGCGGGTGGAAAGCAGTCTGGGCAGCGCCCTGCGCGCTTACGCGCTGCTGCTGCGCGACAGCCAGTTTTTGGGCCTCGTCGGCATTGGCAGCAGTGCGATGGCAGGCTTTTTTGTGTTTTTGGCCGGCTCGCCTTTTGTCTTCATCAACCACTACGGTCTGTCGCCCACGCAGTACAGCCTGGCGTTTTCCCTCAACGCGGTGGCTTTCATCGGCGCCTCGCAGCTCACCGCGTTGCTCGGGCGCCGCTTTGGGCTGGTGCGGCTGGTGAAATTCGCCGCCAGCGCGTCTGGCGCGGTGATGCTTGTGCTGCTCTGCTTTTTCCTGCTCGGGGGTGACAGCCTGCGGGTGCTCATGGCCTTGTACTTTGTGGCCAGTGGCTTCATGGGCCTGGTGATTCCCACCGCCTCGGTGCTGGCGCTGGACCGCCACGGCGCCATCGCCGGCACCGCTTCGGCGCTCCTGGGCACGTTGCAAATGCTCGGTGGCGCGGCAGCGATGGGCATCGTGAGCCTGTTTGCCAATGGCCAGCCGCTGCCCATGGTGGCGGGCATGGCCATTGGTGCGCTGATTGGTGTGGGGTTGACCTGGCTGACCCTGAGTGGTCCAGTCTCCGCAGACAGGGCATCCCACAGCCTGGGCTGAATCGGCCGGTCTGCCAACCGGCTTGGTGAATCCTGGTGACAGCTTGGCGGGTTTGTCAGCTTGCCGGCCCCGACGAAGGGTGATCGAATATGGGGTGTTCCCACCCTTGTGCTCACCCGTTTCTTTCACCAAAGAAAGCCCGACATGTTGCTTCTCGACCACATCTATCAGCACGAAACCGCCCAGGCCGGCCGGATCTTTCTAACCCAGCCGGTTGGCAGCGGTCAGGTAGCAGATTACACCTGGACCCATGTGATGGACCAGTCGCGGCGCATGGCCGCGCACCTGCAAGCCCAAAATTTTGAACCTGGCTCGCGCATTGCCATCCTGTCGAAAAATTGCGCTCACTTCATCATGGCGGAGATCGCCATTTGGATGGCTGGTCACACCACGGTGGCGATCTTCCCCACCGAGACCGCCGACACGGTGAAGTTTGTGCTGGAACACAGTGAGGCCAGTCTGCTGTTTGTTGGCAAGCTCGACACCTGGTCGCAGCAGGCGCCTGGCGTGTCGCCCGATCTGCCGTGCATCGCTTTTCCGCTGGCGCCCGAGACGTCTTTCGACACGTGGAACAAGATCACCGCGCGCACCCAGCCCCTGCAAGGCCAGCCCGCGCGCGGCGCCGACGACCTGGCGCTGCTGATGTACACCTCCGGCTCCACCGGCACGCCCAAGGGCGTGATGCACAGCTTCGCCAGCGCCTCGGCAGCGGCCACCGGCATAGCCGCCAGCCTGCGCTTGAAACTCCCGGGCGAGATTCGTGTGCTCTCCTACCTGCCGCTGGCCCACATCTTCGAGCGCGCCTGGATCGAGTGCGGCGCTTTGATCGACGGCCAGGTACACATCTTCTTTGCTGAGTCGCTCGACACCTTTCTGTCCGACCTGCAGCGCGCGCGGCCCACTGCGTTCATTTCGGTACCGCGCCTGTGGCTGAAATTTCAACAGGGCGTGTTTGCCAAGATGCCGCCGAAAAAACTTGGCCGATTGCTGAGCATTCCCATCCTTGGGCGCATCGTCGGGCGCAAGGTGCTCACCGGCTTGGGCCTGGAGCAGGTGAAGTTTGCCGGCAGCGGCTCGGCCCCAATTCCGGCCGACCTGATCATCTGGTACAAGCGGCTTGGCCTAAACCTGAACGAAGGCTATGGCATGACGGAAGACTTCGCCTACTCATTCACCTCCAACGACGATCAAAATGCGCCGGGCTTTGTGGGCGTGGCGCTGGATGGCGTGCAGGGACGCCTCAGCCCGGAGGGTGAGATTCAGATCAAGTCGCCCGGTCAGCTGGTGGGCTACTACAAGCAGCCCGAACTGAGTGCGGAGTGTTTCACCGACGACGGCTTTTTCCGCACCGGTGACCTGGGTGAGATCCGCGCCGATGGCCTGATGAAAATCACCGGCCGCGCCAAGGAGCAGTTCAAAACCGCCAAGGGCAAATACGTGGCGCCAGCGCCGATCGAAAACCTCATCAACGTGCACCCCATGGTCGAAATGTCCATCGTCTCCGGGGTCGGCCAGGCGTCGGCTTACGCCATGGTGGTGCTGAGTGAGGCCCTGCGCCCGCGCCAGCACGAAGCCGCCTTGCGGCAAGAGGTGGAGAAAGAGTTTGGTCAGCTGCTCGACGCGCTCAATGCCAAGGTGGCCGACTACGAGCGGTTGCAGATGATTGTGGTGGCCAAAGAGCCCTGGAGCATCGAAAACGGCTGTTTGACCCCCACCATGAAAATCAAGCGTGCGCGCATCGAGCACATGGCCGAGCCTCAGATGGAAACCTGGTACGTGAACAAGCAAAAAGTGCTCTGGGCCTGAACTGGCGAGCGCCGCTGGCTGTGGCAAACTGGTGCCAGTTACCTTCAAACGGCACCGAAGGGTGCCTTTTTTGGCACCGAAAATTGCCTTTTTTTTGGCACCGAAAATTGCCTTTTTTTTGGCACCGAAAATTGCCTTTTTTTGGCACCGAAAGGTGCCTTTTTTTCGCCATGCAGAAAATCATCGCGCAAATCGCGCAGGAACTCCGGGTGGCGTTGCACCAGATCGAGGCTGCCGTGGCGCTGCTCGACGGCGGCGCCACCGTGCCCTTCATTGCCCGCTACCGCAAGGAAGCCACCGGTGGGCTGGACGACATCCAGCTGCGCGAGCTCGAACACCGCTTGACCTATCTGCGCGAGCTGCAAGACCGGCGCGCCACCGTGCTGAAAATCATCGAAGAGCAAGGCAAGCTGACCGATGCGTTGCGCCGGGCCATCGCCGCTGCGCCGACCAAGCAGGAGCTGGAAGACCTGTATTTGCCGTTCAAGCAAAAGCGCCGCACCAAAGGCCAGATCGCGCGCGAGTTCGGTATGGGGCCGCTGGCCGACAAACTCTGGGCCGATCCGACGCTGGACCCGCTGGTTGAGGCCGAAGCGTTCAAACGCGAGCCCGAGGTGCTAGACGACGGCAAACCTGGCGCCGACTTCTCCAGCGTGCCCGCCGTGCTCGATGGCGTGCGCGACATCTTGAGTGAGCGCTGGGCCGAAGACGCTGCGCTGCTACAAAACCTGCGCGAATGGCTGTGGGCAGAAGGCCTGTTTCAGAGCAAGCGGGTGGCTGGCAAGGACGAAACCCACCCCGACGTGGCCAAGTTCCGCGACTACTTTGATTACGCCGAGCCGATCGGCCGCGTGCCTTCGCACCGTGCGCTGGCGGTGTTTCGTGGCCGCTCGCTGGAAATCCTGGATGCCAAGCTGGTGTTGCCCGAATCCGAACCGGTGGCAGCGAAGGGCGGCAAACCGGCGACTGTGATCTCGCTGGCCGAAGGTCGCATCGCGCTGCACTTGGGCTGGAGCCACAAAGGCCGCACCGCCGACGACCTGCTGCGCAAATGCGTCGCCTGGACCTGGCGCGTCAAGCTCAGCCTGTCTGGCGAGCGCGACCTGTTTGCGCGCCTGCGCGAAAGCGCCGAGGCGGTGGCGATCAAGGTGTTTGCCGACAACCTGCGCGACCTGCTGCTGGCCGCGCCCGCCGGCCCCAAGGTGGTGATGGGGCTGGACCCTGGCATTCGCACCGGCGTCAAGGTGGCGGTGGTGGATGCCACCGGCAAGCTGGTGGACACCGCCACCGTGTTCCCTCACGAGCCGCGGCGCGACTGGGAAGGCTCGCTGCACACGCTGGGCGTTCTGGCAAAGAAGCACGGCGTCAATCTGATCGCGATTGGCAACGGCACCGCCAGCCGCGAGACCGACAAACTGGCCGCCGACCTGATCAAGCTGCTGGAGAAATCGGAGCAGGGAGCGCAACAGGGGGGGGTGCAGAAGGTGGTGGTGAGCGAAGCCGGCGCCTCGGTGTACTCCGCCAGCGAATTCGCCTCCCAGGAAATGCCCGATGTGGACGTTAGCCTGCGCGGCGCAGCCAGCATCGCGCGGCGCCTGCAAGACCCGCTGGCCGAGCTGGTGAAGATCGATCCCAAGAGCATCGGCGTTGGCCAGTACCAGCACGACGTGAACCAGAGCGCGCTGGCGCGCACGCTGGACACGGTGGTCGAAGACTGTGTGAACCGCGTGGGTGTCGATCTCAACACCGCCAGCGTGCCGCTGCTGTCGCGCGTCTCCGGCCTCTCGGGCACGGTGGCCAAGGCGGTGGTGCGATGGCGCGAGGCCCATGGCGCGTTCAAAAGCCGCCAGCAGCTGATGGAAGTGGCCGGCCTGGGCGCCAAGACATTTGAGCAAAGTGCCGGATTCCTGCGCATTCGAGGCGGCGACAACCCGCTGGACATGACCGGCGTGCACCCGGAAACCTACCCGGTCGTGCAGCAGATCCTGGAGCAGACCGGCCAGCCGATGGCCGCACTGATGGGCCGCGCCGACATGCTCAAAACGCTGCGCCCCGAGCTGTTTGCCAATGAGAAATTTGGCGTGATCACGGTCAAAGACATCCTGACCGAGCTGGACAAACCCGGCCGCGATCCACGTCCGGATTTCCAGGTGGCGCGTTTCAACGAGGGTGTGGAGGACATCAGAGACCTGAAGGAGGGCATGTTGCTGGAGGGCACGGTAAGCAACGTGGCCCAGTTCGGCGCCTTCATCGATCTGGGCGTTCACCAAGACGGACTGGTGCATGTGAGCCAGCTGGCCAACAGGTTTGTGAGCGATGCGCGCGAGATCGTCAAGACCGGCGACATTGTGAAGGTCAGGGTGGTGGAGGTCGACGTGGCGCGCAAGCGCATTGCGCTGACGATGAAGCTGGACGCCGCAGCCCCGCGCCGCGACGCCGGGGCGCCGCGCGACAACCGCTTTGAGCCGGCTCGCGCCGGACCGGGCGCCCAATCCGCCGGCGCGTCCAGTCGGCAGGCGAAACCGTCATCGGCGATGGCCTCGGCCTTTGCCAAGCTGCAGGGCGAGAAGAAGCGCTGAAGCGTGTGGGCTGTTCGCCAGCGGGCGAAAAATGGGCGCCCGTTGATGCTGCCTGCGGCTGGGCTTGTTTGGAGGCAGGCAAAGCTCAAGTTGGGTCTGGCTGGGTCGATAAAGAGAGCACTACATAAAAAAAGTGTTCGCCCCGTCATGCAACTGGAAGACCTGCTCAACTACCCCCGCGCTCTGCCGGCCATGCCGCGGGTGGTTGGCGATCTGCTGGGCGAGATGAGTCTGGTGGACCCGAGTGCGCGGCGCATCGGAGATCTGATTTCGCGCGACCCTGCCCTCACCACGCAGCTGCTGCGGTTGTCCAATTCGGCGTTTTTCCGGGTCAGCCGCCAGATTGGCAGTGCTGACGAGGCGGTGGCGCTGCTCGGGCTGACCCATGTGCGCTCGCTGGTGATGGCTGCTGCGCTGAGCTCGGGTTTCAAGGATGTGCCGGGCATCGATCTCAAACAATTCTGGCGCTACAGCTCGCGCTCGGCCCAGATCTCGCTCTCGCTGGCCAGGTCGCTGCAGCAAAACGAAGGCAATGCCTTCACAGCGGGGTTGATTCACGCCATCGGCATTTTGATGATGCACATTGCCATGCCCGACAAGATGGCGCCACTGAACCTGCTGACACCGCCCCTGGACCTGAACCGCGCGCCAGCCGAGAAGGCGCTGCTGGGCTATTGCTTTGCCGATGCAGGCGCCAGCATGGTCCAAAAATGGCAGTTTCCGCCCGATATTGTGGCGGCACTGGCGAACCAGGTTGATCCCTTTGGGGGCGACACCTACGACCCGCTGGGCGGTGTGCTGCACCTGGCTTCGTGGCGCTCCCGGGCTGAGGAGCTGCGGCTTGACAACAGCGGTTTGGCCTCCACCTTTCCCGACGTGGTCGGCCTGACCCTGGGCCTCGATCTGGATAGCGTGCTGAGCAAAGACCCGTCGGCATGGTCCTTCAACCATGCACTTTGCGCGTTTGCGGGTTGATGAGAAAGCGCTCAAGTTGTTGGCCAAATTGACGAAAAACTGTAAGCAGGCAACAGGGTATGTTCCCGGTCCTTTTCTTCCCAGGCAGGCGCACCATGCAGATCGAAAAACTCCTCAAACAGCCCAGTGCTCTGCCATCACCACCCAAGGTGGTGCGCCAGTTGATCGCCAGTTTTGACCAAGAAGAGGTTGATGTGTCGCAGGTGGCGGCGCTGATCGAGGAAGACCCCATCCTCACCGCCCAGCTTCTGAAAATGTCCAATTCGGTTTTCTTTGGCCTCACCCGGTCTGTCTCGTCGGTGCGCGAGGCCATCAGCGTGATGGGGTTGATCAAGGTACGAGCGCTGGTGATTGCCGCCTCCTTCGGCAGGGGCTTTCACAGCGTGAGCGGTGTCAACCTGGGCCAGTTCTGGCGCTACAGCGTGAACACCGCCAATCTGTCGCGCTATATCGCGCTGCCGATCCGAATCGACGAGAGCACCGCGTTCACCTCCGGGCTGGTCCACAACATTGGCGAGCTGGTGATGCACGTGGGCATGCCCGAGGCCATGATCGACCTGGAGCGCAGCGTGCCCATGCTCGATCTCAAACGCGCCGCCGCCGAGCGAGCCCTGTTCGGCTACAGCTATGCCGAGGTGGGCGCGGCGCTGGCCAGGGAGTGGTATTTCCCCGCCCGCATGGTCAACGCCATCGAGCACCAGTGCGCACCGTTTGAAAATGGCACCTATGAGCCCATCGCGGGTGTGCTGCATGTTGCGTCTTGGCGCGCTCGGGCCGAAGAAGGCCACATGCGCAGCGAGCTGCTGATCAACACCTATCCCGACCCGGTTGGCGTGGCGCTGGGCATCGATCCCGATATCCTGGTGAGCGAAGACATCCCGGTGCTTACCCGGGTGGACACCGAAGTCGAGAAGCAGGCCGCGTAAAACCATTTCTTCCCAGACCCAGAGCAGGCGATCGGGTTGGGGGGCAGCGCTGCTGATCAGCAACAACACCAGCCAACGCCATCGCAGCAGCGCCGCGACCCCGAACAACACCGGTCACGGGACACGCTCGCTGCGCTGCGGCATAGCAGCCTGCCTGCGCGACAATCGCGCCCCATGCCCCCTTCTTTCCAAGCGCTTCGCCTTCACGCCGGGCCGCGCGCCCGACAACACATCGAGCAACACGGCCTGCGTCCGCAGGATGTGGGGGTTATCCCGGCCGCAGCAGGGGGGCCCAAGGGGCTGATCCTGGGGCCCCTGGACCGCTTTCTGTTCGGCCACTGGCTGGCGCAATCGACCCAGCCGGTCGATCTGGTGGGTGCATCCATCGGCGCCTGGCGCATGGCAACCGCTTGTCTGGACCACACGGTGACAGCGTTTGAGCGCTTGGAGCATGACTACATTCGCCAGCATTT
>Ga0209491_10008055_pt1 | contig 13555 bp, 14 predicted proteins | sample BON02_FD_187213 | JGI IMG/M metagenome (GOLD analysis project Ga0209491, IMG submission 187213) | Freshwater microbial communities from Lake Bonney liftoff mats and glacier meltwater in Antarctica - BON-02 (SPAdes) (version 2) | ecosystem: Environmental > Aquatic > Freshwater > Ice > Glacier... | reverse complement strand
TTCGACGGACGGCAGGCCCGGGGCGGACTCCACGGCGAGCGGAGGGCTCTCATTTTGATCATCGTTTTGCGCGGTCTTTTTTTTTAGTGAGTCGTCCGTCGGCGATCGCCTTGCGCACCGTATCGTAGCCGATGTCCGAGCTCCCTGGCTGTCTCTGAAACAATCGCCCCGGTGTCGCGGAGGAGCTGGGCTTTGGTGCGAACCTCCGGGGTCAGGACGGTGGAATTTCCTCGTGTTTCGGGTGGCCGGTAGAAGGTGTTGGAGCCATTTTCGCGGAAACCTTTGACCCATCGTTTGAGGGCCTGGACCTTGATGCCAAAGGCCTCTGCGATCTGGGTCTGCCCGGCGCTGCCATTGGTGTAGATCTGACAGGTGATGGTGCGGAAAGAATCGAGATCATCCTCTTGGTGGGAAAAAATGGGCATCATGCCACAGTCAATTCCCTTTCCTGTTCCGGTTTTCCTGAGAATCACCCAAACCCTGTAGCCAGCAGCATTCCGCACGAAGCACCATCCGTCGAAGTCAGGTGCTCTGAGTTTAAAACCCGAGGAACGTTTGAACCGCTCACTGACATCGTGGGCGGCGGCCCCTTTGGTCTCAAAGCAGGCAAATCGGACCGTGATATCCGTGGCACCGGTTACGTCATCGAAAGCCTCGAAGCCGCCCTCTGGGCCTTTGAAACGACGTCCTCTTTCGAAGAAGGCGCGCTCAAAGCCGTCAACCTCGGCGACGATGCCGACACCACCGGAGCCATCTTCGGCCAAATCGCGGGAGCTTTCTACGGAGAAAACGGGATCCCAAAACGCTGGTTCAAAAAACTCGCCTGGAGAGAAAAACTCACTCAAATGGCAGACCAACTCTTGAAGATCGCGACCTCGAATTGAGGGCATCTCAAAATCGAAACTTCTCCCCACTTTTTCATCGTCGCCCCTCCCTCCTTTGGAATAAAGTCGGCTAATGAAATCCTTCAGCGTCGCCGCCCTCCTTCTTAGCTCCTCTTTCCTCCACGCCAAGGACTGGCCGCAGTGGCGCGGTCCCGACCGCACCGGACTCTCTTCTGAGACGGGCATCATTAAAGACTGGGACAAGAGCCCGCCCAAGCTTCTCTGGAACGTCGAAGGGGCCGGAAAAGGTTTTTCCTCGGTCTCCATTGCCGATGGTGTCATCTACACTTCCGGGAATTTTGACGGTGGCCAGGGCGTCAGCGCCTTCTCCCAAAAGGACGGCAAGCTCCTCTGGCAAACTCCCGTCACGGATCACGTTCCCGAGCACGGCTACGGCGGGGCCCGCTCCGTTCCCTCCGTCGATGGCGACCACCTCTATGTCACGACCTCCAACGGCGTCATCGCCTGCCTGAACACCAAAGGAAAGGTCATCTGGTCCAAGGATTTCAAAAAAGAATGGAGCGGAAAAATGATGTCCGGCTGGGGCTTCTCCGAATCTCCTCTCGTTGATGGCGACAGCGTCATCTGCACCCCCGGGGGCAACGACGCCTTCATGGTCTCGCTCAACAAAAAAACCGGAGCAACCCAGTGGCAAACGAAAATTGGGGAACTCGGCAAAAAGGGCGCAGACGGTGCCGGCTATGGCTCCATCGTCATTTCCAACGGCGGCGGCGTGAAGCAATACGTGCAAATGACGGGCCGCGGAGTCATCGGCGTGCGCGCCAATGACGGCCTCTTCATGTGGAACTACAACGACGTCGCCAACAGCACCGCAAACATCCCCACCCCCGTGGTCGATGGCGATTACGTCTTCTGCTCCACCGGATACGGCACCGGCTCGGCCCTCCTCAAACTCACCGCCAAAGGCAGCGTCGCGGTGGCCGAAGAAGTCTACTTCCTCAAGCCCAAGACCCTCCAAAACCACCACGGCGGCATGGTCCTCGTCGATGGCCACATCTACTGCGGCCACAAGCACAATGGCGGCGACCCCATCTGTATTGAAATGAAAACCGGCGAAGTCAAATGGGGACCCGAAAAAGGAGTCGGCCACGGCTCGGCTTCTGTCACTTACGCCGATGGACACCTCATCTACCGCTACCAAAGCGGCCACCTCGGACTCGTCAAGGCCACCCCCGAAGGCTACCAGCTCAAGGGTTCCTTCATGCCCGCCCACCAGGAAGCCGAATCGTGGTCCCACCCGGTCGTCGTCGACGGTAAACTCTACCTTCGCGAGCAGAATCACCTGATGTGCTACGAACTCTAAGAGATCTCGCTACGCCCCAAAGCTCTCCTCAAGCGCGGCTGCGGTGCGCTTCCCTGATACGATTGCGCCTTCGATCGAGGCGCTCGTCACGTGGTCTCCGCAGATCCAAATATCATCGATCCGCTTGAAACCCTCGCAGGAATTGACACCGCCTTCCGGAAGCTGCTCGGGGAGTGCTTGCTTGATCAAATCCGTCCTCAGGTGGCCCCATTTCCAAACCTGCCCGCCAAACCAGGCGGACAGCTCTTTCTGAATTCTCCCGGGTAAATCCAGGTCGCGATGGACGCCCAGGACTGAAACCGAAATGAGCGACTTTCCCTCGGGGGCATAGGACGGGGCCACATCCGAAGGCACGCACACGTTGTTCACCATTCCCTCTCCGCTCGTATTCAGGGCGATGATCGCCCGCTTCAGAGGTGAAACTTCCGCGCTAAAGTAAAGATTGGTCACCGAGCGCCATTCAGGCACTTGGACCTTAAATGCGGGAACCAAAAAGCCGGTCTGCGTCGCCTGGGTGGCCACCACGACCTGCCGCCCCTGAATCTCCTCGCCCCCCGCCAGAGTCACCAAAGTCGGGCTCACCGAGGCCACCGCCGAGTTGATCCGAATCGTTTCCGGTGGAAGCCGGCGCGCGAGTTGGAGCGGAATCTCCCCCATCCCCTTCGCGGGAAGAGTGGCGCTCCCCTTGCTAAACATCTTGAAGGTGAACTCAAACATGCGGCTGGAAGTCCGCAGTTCCCGCTCCAGAAAAATCCCGCCATAAAAGGCCCGGAAGAACCCATCAATCATTCTCTTGCTGAATCCAAACCCACTCAAAAAAGACTGGGTCTGCAGATCGGTGCGATTCGCGATCTCCCGATCGGAACTCCCCAATGTTCGAAATCTGAGCAGCGCGACCCGAATCTTGTCCGCCACGCTCCCCACGGGTGCCAAGGCGCTCTCGATGAGCTTGGACGGCTTTCGAAAAACATCCATGACACAATGCAGCTTCTTGCCATCGAACACGATCGCCCCGGGCTCGAAGGCATGAAGAGAGAGGGCATCAAGATCCAACAGCTGGCCCGCCTCCGGATAGGCACTCAGGTAAACTTGAAACCCGCGATCCAACAGAAACCTCTCCACCCGGTCCGTCCGCACCCGTCCCCCGACCCCATCGCTGGCCTCAATGATCCGCACCGGAATCCCCGCTTCGTGAAGGCGCAAAGCACAACTGAGGCCGGCCAGTCCCGCACCCACAATCAAAACCGGCAAAGTGTCTTGTTCGCTCCCTTCCTGATTCACCGCTCCACCGTGCTCGACATTTCGGATTTTTCATCCCGAAAATCATTCTAATTTTCAAATCTTTTTTTTCGAAGAGAACGTCGCCAAAAGAACCCCCATTCGGTTAGATGAGGTTGTGCAGGATGACCGTTTCTTTCAAATGAACCAGATCGAGAACCATCTCGCCTCCATCTTCGACGACCTCCCCGGCTTCATCTACTTCGTCAAAGACCGTGACCTCCGTTACGTCGCCTACAACCAACGCCTCTGCGAAATCTTCGAAGCCGCCCCCGCCGAAGTTCTCGGTAAAAAGGACGCCGACTACATTCCGCCCCACATTCTTGAGGACATCCGCAAGGACGACCTCACCATTCTCGAAACCGGCCAATCCATCGTCAACCGCGTCGAACTCGTTCCCCGGGGCAATGGCTTCGTCGATTGGTCCAACACCACCAAAAAACCCCTCTACAACCAGGACGGCGAAATCTGCGGGATCATCGGCGTCACGCGCCCCTTTCACCAGGGCACGACCTCGCTGGGCATGAACGAAGAACTCGGCGGAGCCCTTCAACTCCTCCACCAAAACTATCGCGACAACATCGCCATCACCGAACTCGCCAAAGGCGCCAATCTCTCCCTCAGCAGCTTCCTTCGAAAATTCAAAACCTGCTTCAACATGACCCCCAAGGCCTACCTCCGCCACCTGCGCGTCCAGGAAGCCTGCCACCTCATCGTCCGCACCACCCGAACCTTCGCCGAAATCAGCCACCACAGCGGCTTCGCCGACCAGGCCCACTTCTCCCGCGAATTCTCCCGTATCATGAAGGAACCCCCATCCGCCTACCGAAAACGCTACCGGATTTAACATTATGCTTCCTTTCGTTCACACTCCACCGCATCCAACCACCCACCAAGGCCCTCGCGGAAGCAAACGCGATAGAGATCAACTTCGTCACGACCCCGGAGTAGCGCGGCGGCGGGCGCTCAGAAGCCTCCTCATTCAAGTCCCCCAACCTTCTGCTCCTTCTTCTCATTCTGTGGTTCCCCACCCCCAACCAAGCCTCCTCCCCCTCCGTGTTCTCTGTGCCCCCCCCTACCAAGCCTGAACCCTGAACCCTGAACCCTCGCAAACTTCCCCCTGACGATTTCATTCAAAAAACACCCTATTTTCTTCAAGACTCTTGCTCCTTCCTCCTGTATGAGTAGCCGTCATGAAAACCGTCGCCATCCTAGCCACCCTCGATACCAAAGCCGCTGAAGCCGACTTCATGCGCACCGAAATCGAGACTCTCGGCGGCAAAGCCCTCCTCATCGACCTCTCCCTCGTCGGCGACTCAGAACTCAAAGCGGACATCACCAAGCGGGAAGTCATTTCCGCCGGTGGCGGCAATCTCGAGGAACTCCTCGTCAAACCCAACCGTGAGCAATCCAATCCCTTCATCGTTTCGGGAGCGACCAAGCTTCTCCTCGAACTCCAAGAAGCCGGAAAAATCGACGCCGTCGTCACTCTCGGCGGGACCCAAGGGACCTCGACCTGCGCCCCCATCCTGCAAGCCCTTCCCTACGGCTTCCCGAAAGTCATGCTGTCCACTGCCGCCTCCGGCGACACCTCGCCCTTCGTCGGCATCAAAGACATCACGATGATGTTCGCCGTCTCCGACATCCTCGGCCTCAACGTTTTTTCCCGTAAAATCCTCGCCAATGCCGCCGCCGCCGCTTGGGGCATGGCGCAATCCGAGCAGTGCATTACCAAATCCACCGCCAAAGGAGTCATCGGCATGTCCAATCTCGGCGTTCTCACCAAGGGCGCGATGCATGCCATCGAACTCTTCGAAGCAGCGGGCTATGAAGTCATCACCTTCCACGCCATTGGCGCCGGTGGCGATGCCATGGAGCAGATGATGAAGGAAGGAATTATCGACGCCGTCTTCGACTACGGCCTCGGCGAAATCGCCGACGGAGTCTGGGGCGTCCTCCGCGCCGGCGGCCCCGAACGACTCACGGTGGCGGGTAGACTCGGCCTGCCCCAGGTCATCGTCCCCGGCGGATCCGAGCACCTCGGCATTCTCGTCAACAAGCCCAGCGTCATTCCTGATGGCTGGACCGATCACCAAATCACCTGGCACTCCCCGTACGTCTTCGTCCCCCGCCTCAATGCCGAAGAACAAGCCCGCGTCGCCAAAGCCATCGGCGAAAAACTCGCCTACTCGACAAAAGACACCCTCTTCCTCATGCCCCTCAAAGGCGTCTCCAGCTACTCCGCCGAGGGTGGCGAACTCTACAACCCCGAACTCGACGCTGCCTACTGGGAGTCACTCCAAAAAGAACTTCCCGACACCATCGAAGTCGAAGCCATGGACAACAACGCCCAAGACGACGCCTTCGTGGAACGCGCAGTCAACTACCTCATCAACAAACTCGAAAACTAAGGAACGTGGGTTTCCACCCCTACGTCCCCAACCAAGCTCCCACAGAGTATCCCAAATTGACAAAACCTCCTCCAAATGGCATTTTGTCGTAAATAAAAAAAACCATGGATACCCTCACTCTCAACAGCAAAGGCCAGATCACCATCCCTGCCCATGTTCGAAAGAGTCTGGACTTGAAGCCAGGAAGCACACTCAAACTTTACCTAGATCCGAAAGGAAAAGGATTCACAATCACCAAAACCGCTTCCATTTTGGATTTCGTAGGTGTTCTTCCCAAATCCAAACGAGCTTATACTGTCGAAGAAATGAACGAGGGCATGGTAACTGCAATTGCAAAACACGCGACGAGTGAGGAATGATCGGTCTCGATACAAATATCTTCATCCGCCTGTTTGTCCAGGATGACTCCAAACAACTAAAAGATGCTCGCCAACTCATCTCTGAAAAATGCTCTCAAGACGATCCGGGACACGTCTCTATCATCGTTCTGGCCGAACTCGTCTGGACTCTTGCGAAAGTCTATGATTTTTCCAGAGACGACATCTCTTTCGTTCTCAGATCATTGATCGAATCCAAAGACCTTTCAATTGAACACGAGAACCACGTTCTCAGCAGCCTCATGATCTTTGATCAATCCACCTCCGACTTTCCCGACATCCTGATCGGCGAAATCAACAACGCCGCTGGTTGCGAAACCACGATGACCTTCGACAAAAAAGCCAGCAAACTTTCCTCTTTCACAAAAATCTAAGTCTCCGCAAATGGACTTTGTTAAATCGCTCTACCAAGTGCCCATTCGCGTATCTTCGCGGCCCAAAAAATTCTCAACCAACCCAATCTAAACCAAAAAAACTAATACAATGGCTGACCTAGACGACATCAGAGACGGAGACAATTTTGGTCTCAACACACCCGCCGACACCTCTTCATTCTACCTCAAGGGAATGAACAGCATGTCCTGGGGCATTAAAAACCGCATGTCCCGCATTTTTAACCGCCAATCGGGCCGCACCGTGATGCTGGCTTTCGACCACGGCTTCCTCATGGGACCGACCTCCGGTCTTGAGCGCATCGATCTCAACATCGCTCCGCTCGCCGAGGAAGCCGATTGCCTCATGGGTTGCCGCGGCATGATCCGCACCTCCATCCCGGCGGACAACACCAAGCCTATCTGTCTCCGCACCGATTCCGGCACCACCATCCTCACCGAGATGAACCACAACGTTCTCATCTCCGAGATCGACGCCATCAGCATGAACGTGTCCGCCATGGCCGCGATGCTCGCTATCGGCGACAAGGACACCGAAGCTTCCACCGTGGCGAACTTCAGCCGCCTCGTCGACATCGGCAACAAATACAGCATCCCCGTCATGGGCGTCACCGCCGTCGGTAAGGACATGGCCCGCGACTCCCGCTACTTCGGTCTCGCCTCCCGCGTCTGCGCCGAAAACGGAGCCAGCATCGTCAAAACCTACTACACCGAAGGATTTGAAAACGTCGTGGCCGCCTGCCCCGTTCCCGTCGTCATCGCCGGTGGCAAGAAGCTCCCCGAGCTCGAAGCCCTCGAACTCTGCTACAACGCCATCCAGTGTGGCGCTTCCGGAGTCGACATGGGCCGCAACGTCTTCCAATCCGCGAAGCCTCTCGCAATGATGAAGGCCGTGAAAGAAGTCGTTCACAACGGAGCCAAGCCCTCCGAAGCGATCGAGATCTTCAACGCTGGCTAGTCACCCTGGCCGGGGCTTCCAGCCCCGTCGCCAAGCAACTTCAACCCCGGGCGCAAGCCCAGGGTTCCTCTAAAGGAGCCGTGGCGCCCTCGCCACTGATCCGCCAAGACCCCAAAATTCGCTCAACCCAAACCGGTCCTCGCATCCAAGCGGCGAGGGCGCCACAACTCCTTTCCCATGACCCGCGCCGAAACAATCGACCTCATTCGCAGCCGCCCACAACTCTCCGTCGCCACCCTCAGCGCCGACATCGGCAACCAGGCCGCCGCCCTGCAAACCCTGCAAGAAAACGGCGTGAATCTCCTCCACTTCGACGTCATGGACGGAAACATCTGGCCCAATATCACCGTCGGCTCCCCCTTCGTTGCCGGCCTCAAAACGGACCTCCTCAAAGACGTCCACCTCCTCATCGACAAACCCGAAAAGCACATCGCCGCCTTCGCCAAAGCCGGTGCCGACCTTATCTCCTTCTCCGTCGAATACACCGCCGACATCGGAGCCACCCTCTCCCTCATCTCCGAGGCCAATCCCGGGATCCTTCGCGGCGTCTCGCTCAATCCCGGAACGCCTCTCGAAACCATCAAGCCATTCCTCGCTCAGATCGACTACGTCCTCGTGCTCGGCGTCGGCCCCGATACCGGCAAGGAAGCCTTTCTCGATCTCATCCCGGCCAAAATCGAGACCCTCCTCAACTGGAAATCCGACCTCCTTATCTGCATCGATGGTGCCGTCAAAAAAGAAACCATCCCCCAAATCGCCGCCATGAACCCCCACTTCGTCGTCTCCGGTTCCGCCATCTTCGACGGCAACGACCCCGTTGAGAACCTCGCCTTCTTCAACAACGCACTTGCATCGTAAATCCTAAATTCGAGAACCAGAGATTCTAAACAAACTCAAAACCCTCAACCACATAATCGCGTGGGGCAAAGCCCTTTACGCGACCAAGTTTCATCTCTTTCGTGGTTCCAAACCTCCACGACCCAGGCCTTTAAAAACCTTCGCGTCTTTGCGGTAAACAACCTCTGCGTCACTCCGCGTCCTCTGCAACTCTGCGATCAGCAAAAATTCCCAACTCTCAATATCATGTCTGAACAAATCCACGCCGGAAAAGTCGCCATCGTCACCGGAGCCGCAGGCGGTATCGGTCGCGCCACCGCTGAAAAACTTCGCAACGACGGGGCCACCGTCGTTGGCCTCGACATCAATCCCGCAGTCATCGAAAACCTCAAAGGCGAGCGCCTCGCCGGAGCGGTCTGCGACATCACGGACGACGCAGTCCTCAAAGCCGCCATCGACAAAACAGTCGCTGACCACGGCAGCCTCGACATCATCGTCGCCAACGCCGGCATCTTCAAATCCGGAGAATACATCGAGGACCTCCTGGAATCCTGGGACCTTCACCTCAAAATCAACCTCACCGCCACCCAGCGTTTCCTCAAGTTCTCCATCCCACACCTCAAGAACGGGACCAACGCCTCCATCATCATCGTCGGCTCGCGCAACTACGCTGCTCCCGGACCAGGGGCCGCCGCCTACTCCGTCACCAAAGCCGGCGTCACCCAACTTGCCCGCGTCGCCGCCCTCGAGCTTGCCCCCGCTGGAATCCGCGTGAACGTCATCCACCCCGATGCCGTCTTCGACACCGAAATCTGGACCGAAGAAGCCTTGCAGAAATCAGCCAAGCGTTACGGCATGACCGTCGAAGAATACAAAACGAAAAACCTCCTCCACACCGAGATCACCTCGGCCGGAGTCGCCGCCATGATCAGCACCGTGGCCGGCCCAGTCTTCTCCGCCACCACCGGAGCCCAAATCCCCATCGACGGCGGAAACGACCGCGTGATCTAGATTGCGACTTCATCCGATCTGTGGAAAACTGCCATCATGATCGCTGAAACGATCCCAGCCCTTGCAAATCTCACCAAGGAGGAAAAAGTCATCCTTGCTGCCGAACTTTGGGCGGATGCCGAAGGCGTCGATGACGTTTCCGAACCCGATCCAACGGTTCCCCAACTCCTCACCGATCGCCTTGCCCAATATCGTTCCGATCCCGATTCAGCCCTATCCTGGGAGGCTTTCCGCAACACCCTGAAAGCCGTCTCGAATGGCTGAAATCGTCATCCTCCAAGGCGCACAGAGCGACCTCATCAGAATCACCATTCGTCACGGGGACCGCTTCGATTCAGCCCTCGACCGCGCCTTCCAACAATTAATTTGGGTGTCGGTTACGAGATAATGGGCTTTGGCGAAAGCAATAATGGCTGCTTTGTTTTGCTTTGAATTCATCTCAAGTTGGTCAACTTTTCCCTGCGCCCAGAGCTTCGGGGCAATTTCTCCCGAATTCTTACAGGACCACCCGCAGAATGAAGGGCGGAACTCAATCGAACTTCAACCGATAAGCCTGCGCGGCATTCTTCCAAAAATAGCGCTCACACGCTTCCTGTCCTTTCGCGGAAAAATACTCGTTCACCAGCTTCACAAAGCTCGGGTAATCTCCACTATTCTTCGTACATGGCCAATTGCTCCCAAAAATCAACCGCTCCGCCCCGAGATTCTCCCAAAGCACATCGAGAACACTGCGATAATGATCCAGGGTATGAGGCGCAGGCTGCTTGAGACTGCGCTGATAAAGCCCGGAAATCTTGCGCCACACGTTCTTGTTCTTCGCCATCTTCTCAACCGCCGCCACCCAATTGGGGTCGGCAACCTTGCCGTCGAAATTATACCCGAAAACATGATTCACCACGATCCGTAGTTCCGGAATGGCCTGCGCCAACTGATCCACCTGCTCGACGGCTTCCACCCCTGCCCCATTCACGAGAATATCGACACTGAGCCCACTCTTCGCGAGCTCACGCATGCTCGCCAGAAACTTCGGGTCGGCGTAGTCGATCTTCTTCTTGTCACCGCCATTGCGCGCCCGAATCCCCACCAACCGGGAGTCCTTTTTTAAGTCCTCCAACTGCGCCGCGAAGTCGTCGGCATAAGGATCGATATTACCCACCAGTCCTACAAAATAATCGTCTCCCTTCACGAGATCGAGCACCCAACGGTTATCCACCGGTCGGTCGCTCGCTTCCACAATGATCACCCCGGTCAGACCTGCGGGTTTCGAAACTTTTTTAAACTCGGCCGGCAAGTGCGGTTTATATAGCACTTCGTCGTCCTTCGGCGGCCAGGGAATGCCATCTTCGCGGGTCGGATCGTAAAGGTGGATGTGGGTATCAATCATATGCTTCACTTCCGGAAGCGGACGCTCGTCACCCAAGGCGGTCGTCATGAGGAGGATCAAAGAAAAAAGGCACTTCATGGAATTCCCCGATCCTACGACACACATTTCAAGGCGCCAGAAAATTGCAAGGCCGCTGGCCCCAGGGCGATCAAGCCAGAGAGAAAACAACCGCGAATCTGCGCGAATCGACGCGAATCTCTTGGGTTCCGCGTTCCAAATGAAGCTGACTTGGAGCCATTCTCCCAAGATTCGCGAAATTTCGCGCAGATTCGCGGTTAACAATTCTTCATTTTCGTTTCGATCGGCGCAGAGGCAGCCGATTTCCCCAACCTTGATGGCACAGCCAGCGGCCCCTTCCTTCCCGGTGATTGACTGAGGTGCTTTTACCAGTTCGTTCAGCTTTTCACCCTTCCTTGATCGCCTCAGTTCTTCCCCGCCCCCCCCCGCCATCTTCCTCAACGCTCGAACCATCAGGAAGACGAGAATTCTTGCTACAAATCCCCCATTTCTGGCGTAGCAAGGCCGCTGGCCCCAGGGCGATCAAGCCAGAGAGAAAACAACCGCGAATCTGCGCGAATCGACGCGAATCTCTTGGGTTCCGCGTTCCAAATGAAGCTGACTTGGAGCCATTCTCCCAAGATTCGCGAAATTTCGCGCAGATTCGCGGTTAACAATTCTTCATTTTCGTTTCGATCGGCGCAGAGGCAGCCGATTTCCCCAACCTTGATGGCACAGCCAGCGGCCCCTTCCTTCCCGGTGATTGACTGAGGTGCTTTTACCAGTTCGTTCAGCTTTTCACCCTTCCTTGATCGCCTCAGTTCTTCCCCGCCCCCCCCCGCCATCTTCCTCAACGCTCGAACCATCAGGAAGACGAGAATTCTTGCTACAAATCCCCCATTTCTGGCGTATCTTGCGCCACAGTCCATGGATCACTTTTCACGCCTCATCCTTATCGCCCTGCTCGGCTCTCTCTCCGCAGCCCGCGCCGAGTCGCGCATCAGCTTTAACGACCAAATCCGCCCCCTCCTCACCAAGAACTGCACCACCTGCCATGGCGGAGTCAAAAAAGCGGGCGACGTCTCATTCCTCTACCGCGATGACGTCCTCGGCAACGGCAAATCCGGCCTGCCCGTCGTCGTCCCCGGCGATCCCGGCAAGTCCGAGATGATCCGGCGCCTCAAGAGCAGCGATCCCGACGACCGCATGCCCCCACCCGACCATCATCCCAAACCCATCCCCGCGCGCGATATCGCCCTCCTCGAACAATGGGTCGCCGAAGGAGCCGAATGGGGCGACCACTGGGCCTACGTCAAAGCAACGGAACCCACCAAACCCATCATCACCCAAACCGACTGGCCCCGGACCAGCCTCGATCACTTCATCCTGGCCACTCTCGAGCGGGAAAAACTTCAGCCCTCGCCCCCCGCCGCACCCGCCGCCTGGCTCCGCCGCGCCAGTCTCGACCTCACCGGACTCCCTCCCACCCTCGAAGAAAGCAACACCTTCCAGGAATCCGCCACAAAAAATCTCACCCAAGCCAAAAAGACTGCCGTTGACCGCCTCCTTGCCTCCCCCGCCTACGGCGAACACCTCGCCGCGATGTGGCTCGACCTCGCCCGCTACTCCGATACCTTCGGCTTCGAAAAAGACCCCAATCGCGACATCTGGCCCTACCGCGACTGGGTCATCAAATCCCTCAATCAAGACCTCCCCTTCGATCAATTTACGATCAAACAACTCGCCGGCGACCTCCTCGAAGATCCCGCTCCCGACGATCTCATTGCCAGTTCCTTCCACCGGAACACCCAAAACAACACCGAAGGCGGGACCGATGATGAAGAGTGGCGCATGGCAGCGGTCATGGATCGCGTCAGCACCACCTGGACCGCCTGGAATGCCACCACCTTCGCTTGTGTCCAATGCCACTCCCATCCCTACGAACCCATTCCGCACGAGGACTACTACCGCTTCCTCGCCTTCTTCAACAACTCCGAGGACATCGACCAAAACAACGATTTTCCGCTCACCCGCGTCACCAACGATCCAACCCTCCAAGCCGAAACGGTCCAGCTTGAGAAGCAAATCCGAAACACCCGGCAAGGCCTCAATCAACAAGCCCGCGACATCGCCGAAGCCATGAACGACTGGGTCCCCTTCAAAGCCTCTTCCAGCGTTGCCACCCCCGACACCGGCAAGGTCCGCCAACAACCAAACGGCGATTTTATTTCCTCCGGTACCAACCCCACCCGTGCCGTCTTCACCCTCACCACTCCCGCTGTCCCCTTCGGTGCTTTACGCCTCGACATCCTCCCCCTCAGCAACGACCCCGCCCAATGGGATGAACAAGGAGCCGTCGTCTCCCAGATCGAGATCGCCTTGGTGGCACCCGATGGCAAGCGACGTCCCGTCGCCCTCAAAGAAGTCATCGCCGACTTCCTTGCCGGCCCTTACGATCCCAATGACGCCCTGACAAAAGGCCGGAGCGGCTTCGGCGAATTCCCCATGATGAAAGGGCCTCGTACGGCTTGGATCGTACCTCAGGAACCCGTCGTCCCGCAAGACCGCAACCAACTCAGACCTCACTAAACGACCTCGTTTTGGGCGGAGGGGCGAGCAAGTTGATTTCCCTCAAATTTGGGGGGATTGGGGAGCGGCATGACTTTGCCGGGTCGCGGTGGCGTCGTCGATGCGCACGCTGA
>Ga0209491_10008049_pt1 | contig 13562 bp, 14 predicted proteins | sample BON02_FD_187213 | JGI IMG/M metagenome (GOLD analysis project Ga0209491, IMG submission 187213) | Freshwater microbial communities from Lake Bonney liftoff mats and glacier meltwater in Antarctica - BON-02 (SPAdes) (version 2) | ecosystem: Environmental > Aquatic > Freshwater > Ice > Glacier... | reverse complement strand
GGCTAGTCTCGCGATACACACCACTAGGCAGTCTTTGAGACTGCCTAGTTTCCGGGCTGGTCTGTCCATACACACCACTCCTTACTGCTCTCTTGTTCCACACCGCCTACCATGCCCCCCCCACACACACTCTCTCTCTCTCTGGGTACCGCCGTCTTGTTCCAGAGCGCGTAGCAGGGCACACCAAACAAGTCGGCAAGCATGCGCGCGTGATCCTTGCACTCGGCCTCGGGCGTGCGGATACCATTGATGTACGTCACCCGCACCTACTCTCTCTCTCACACACGCATCAGTCTATCGTCACGTCGTTACCCGCACCTAGCATACACCCGCACCTAGCATACACAAACATTTGATACCATCCATGCTTTTTCAGACACACTCTCTCATGAGCAGACACATACAAAATACACGGAGGGAAAGAAACTGAGAGAGGCAGAGCCAGAGAAAATAAAAGTGACCAACACTGATACAGACACACAACAATGCAGCAACAAAAAAAATACCCAGACACACGGGCAAAAAAAAAAAAGACGCGCTGACGCCGAGACAGGCACAGGCACACACTGAGACAGAAATAAAGACAGCGACAGAGATACAGCCAGCGACAGCGACAGAGACACAGACACAGACACAGACACCCATATGGCCACGTTGGGTCTCTCTTGTCAACAAGAGAGGGTGCGCGAGCGCGCGTGGTGAGAGAAAGAAAGAGTGAGAGAGGAAGAGCGAGAGAGAGGGCGAGAAAGAAAGAAAAGGAGGAAAAGAGAGGACAAGACGGAGATTGAGATAGAACATGTGTGATGGTTTTTGTGTGTGCGCGCGCGTGTGGGTGTGAGAGAGAGACAGAAAGAGACCGAGAGAAACAGAACGAGATAAAGAGACACAGAGAGATATAGAGAGATAGAGCAAGCAAGCAAATGCTAAAGCGGGCGAGCGAGCGAGCAAGAGAGAGAGAGAGAGAAAGAGAGAGAGAGAAAGAGAGATACAGCAACGCAGCAACACACACGACACATAGGTACACTGACTCACAGAAAAAGATATTGACACATACCTGACACAGACAAGACAACGACAACGACACACAAACAACACAAAGACACAGATAAACACTACCAAAAGACACAAGCGCTCACCTTTCGATTGAAAAACATTTTGCACCCGATCTAGAGCAAAGGTATTCTTTGGTTGCAAACAATTTTGCCCCGCCAGAATTTTTCGGTAGCTGCGGCCCAGTTCGGGTCTTCAAAAGAATGATTTAATGACACTACAATTGCTCCTCATCCTCATGTCTCTTCTCGGGCGGGGTTTTCCTGCGCACACGGTGCTATCGTCTGCCATGCCGTTGGCGAGCCGTGCACGGGACCGTTTCCCTCTTCTTGGCCCGCACCATTCGAAGACTTTGGTCCAGAGCGAAACGCGCGGTGGTGGAATTTTGCGTGATGAGGAGGCAGTGCTGCTGTCGCGCCGGGATTTGTTGGATCTTCTGCGTCCAAAAGACGACTTATGGCTCCAGGACAGCGTGCGCCGTCGAGTTTGTCACGCCTGCGTCGCTGGAGGAAAGAGGGAGAAAGAGGTCTGTCAGAGCACATCTTCTCAACAAGCGTGCACATCTTCTCAACAAGCGTGCATGCCTGCTGCACGCAGCAGCGCGTTGAGCTTGCAGTCCCCATTGACATTACTTGTGCAAAAAAAATCGACTCACCGGAACCTGCCCTATCCTGCATATTGTGCGCAGGAGACGGCACGCTACGGTGTTGCTTCCGAGACTGGTGATTTACGCTGGCTAGTGCTGCTGTGCAAAGAGTGTGTGAGCGGGCCGCGCCCCCTGGCACCGCACTTGATACCCCTCTTTAGGTGAACCCCCTCCCCGCGCTCAAGCGGCGGCGCGGACAGAGTGTTGCTAACAACGAACGCATGGGCAGGCGCTGTGTACAGTGCAGACGATACGCGACATTTGGACTGCCCGATGGTGGGCGGCACGCGGCCAAGTATTGCAAGGAGCACAAGGGCGAGCATGACGTTGACGTGACGTGCGCCAAGTGCCAGCACTCTGGCTGTGTCCGTCGTGCTCTCTTTGGGCAGCCGCCTAATCTTCTTCCCCCTGCCAGATGCACCAGGTCGCAATCATCGCGGCCCGCCGGTTCCTCGCCTGCACGGCAGCAGCATCAGCAGGCAGTGAGACGGCAGGCGGTGCGGTGTGGCCTTCACAGACTGGTCTGAACCCACCCCTCTCTCCTCTCTTGATAGACTCGTCTGAAGCCAACCTTTCCCTCCTTCATAGACTCGTCTCTATCAAGGCGACGATACACTCACCTCAACCCATTCTCCCCCTCTCTTTCCTCTCTCTGTATGTTTCTGCACCTGCCCTCGCTGGGTGGATCGCTCGCTTGCTGGCAGTGTGGTTGAAGATATGGAAAGAAAGGCGATTCCAAAAGGCGATTCCATAAAGCACACAGCGCGCGAATCTCGAAAAGACGCCAGTCCTTTCATGTATTTTGTTTTCGTTGTATCATCAATGAGTCAGGTTCTCAATTGCGAACAGATGGAATGGGCCCATCGCACAATTTTTTCCAAAACAATTTCCAACAAAAAAAAAAAGCTTTTCTGTTCAAGGACCGGACACATTCTGTTTTTCCCCAGAATCTCGAAAAACAGGAACGGACGCTCCCGCAAGGTGCTGGGAGTCAAGGGCACCCGCCGAAGTGGGCGCGCGGGGGCGGAGGTCGCAGCTGCCGCCATCCCGTTACCATCGTTTGACTATGATGCTGTGTGCAGGGTGGCGACATGCAAGTGTACTCGCGTTTCTGTTGTGCCGTCGGTATCTTCTTCTCCCTCTACCTCTTTTGAAGCCTGAGCGCACACCCGACTTTCACGAAGATGCAGGATGGATAATATGGCCTAGTGGGCTAGTGCGTGCATCACCTCCTCCAACTCTGCCCTCCATCTGTTGCTTCAACCCCACGCTGTGTGCTGAAGCACTCTTGCCCCTGTGTCCCTATGCTGTGTGCCCAAGCACTCTGGCCTCTGTATCGCTGGCGCTTGTGTGTGCGCAGAGGCAGCAGCGCGATGTGACGAGAGGAGGGAGCACAGGTTGCCAGCAGCATGCCACCTGTGGACCAAGTACTGCCAGTGCTCGCCGCACCGTGTGTGCCAAGCACAAGCGTGGTGCATCAGCGCGCGCAGGCGTTCCGTTCCAAGACCTGTCTTCGCTGGTCTCGTGTGTCTCGTGTGTCGGCTCCCATGACGGCTTGCCTGTTGCGGCACGCCTCTTTTGCCACACCTCTTGCCCAAACCTCAAGCTCCCAGTCCATACACATAAAGATTCTATATATGTGTCACGAACTCATCGTGATACTCTATGTATGTGTCACGACCTCATGATGATATCATGAGCTGGTGACACTGATATGGAATCTCATGTATATGTAGGCATAGATGAGGCATAGATACAATATCTTGATGACTTGGTCACACCTATATAGAATGTGTGCGCGTCTGTATTGCCCACACGCATGCCCACACACAACCATTCTCAGATCTGTGTGTCTGACACGGTGCGGCATGATGGCAGAAATGTCGTCATGTGTTGGGCTGTAAACGCGTGGCCAACTACGGGCATGCCTCTACGTTGCTGGCCAGGTACTGTGTGTCGCACCGTCACCCTTTCGCTACCTCTGTGCGGGTGTACTCTTGGTGTGAGCACGGCATGAAGAGGGCACAGCAAAAGATTGCACAAGCCATGCCACCAGGCCTGAGTCCACTGGCGGGTGCTACTGATAACTACTTTGTGACTCATGTTATGTCATAGATGGTATGTCATAGATGATATGTCATTCTAGTCACACATCATGTGTCATTCAAGTCATCAAGTGATTCATTCAATGACATACCATCTATCATTCTAGTGACACATGATGTGTCATTCAAGTGATAGATGATATGTCATTGAATGTTGCGGTGGTGTCATAGATGCTATGTCATTGAATGTTGCGGTGGTGTCATAGATGGTATGTCATTTATCCTTTCCACTGCCGCTAGTCCCAAAAGGTTTGCTGCTGCCAATTGCCGGTTGCAGGAGGGGCGTAGGAGGCTGATGCCACAAGAGCACATGCCTCAAGAGCGTATGCCCCAAAACCAGGCTTGCAGGTGCAATCTTGTGTCATCTTTGGAGGTGCATCTCCAAGGATTGCTCTCCGTCTTTGGGTACCATGCTATGAGTGGCACCTCTTTCTTGACATTGCAGATGACGACATTGAAGATGTTGACGACATTGCACATGTTGACGACATTGCAGATGTTGACGACCAAGCATGTTTGATGCTATATGCTATATATCTGGCCAGATTCTGCTGCGCGCACAAAGGAAGTGAGGATGTGGAGGTACGCTCGCGGTTAACCTCTGCTCGCCACCTTCGACTTGTTTTAAACGTCACTCTAGACATGAATGCGTCCATTTGGTCGACGACTCCCAAGGTTGGTGCCGCGCATGAAAAGCCTGCCGGATCAGGCGGCGAATCAGGCGGCGAATGGTCCTCGTCTCCCTCGCCCTCCAGTCATTCTTGCAACATCACACAGCCCAAGGGCAGAGGAGCAAGAGGAAGTAGAGGAGCAAAAGGGGTGCTTGGGGCTAGGAATGCACGAAAGGTGCTTGGCAGCCGCTTGGGGTGCATCAATGCCACAGTCGTGAATGACACAGTCGTCAAGGCCACAGTCGTGGATGGCACAGTCGTCAAGGCCACAGCAGCGCGGCAGCAAGGAGGTAGAGGACAGATAGCCAAGACATGTCGAGGCCCTATGCCATAGCACATATCGAGGCCTGTTGCATAGCACATGTGTAGGCCCTGTTGCATGGCACATGTCTAGGCCGTATTGCATGGCACATGTGTAGGCACTATCGCACACATGTGCACTTTCACATCGCTCAACCGAAAAGTCGCTAGCCATACCAATTAGGCGCAATTCTACGGCATACACCAACTGATCCGTGTGCCTATTGACTTATCGGTTGACCACATGTCTAAGGGCGGGTGTTATGTAAGTTGCGAGTTGTAAGACCGGTGGCCTTGCCTGCTCGTCATGACACCATTGCTGTTGACAGTCACAACCCTCTAATCAATAAACTTTGTTTTTACAACAGGTGTCGGGTGTGTCGGCTCGATTCAGTCTCGAAAGCAACTGCACTCTACATGCCCCTACCATGTAGCTGCACTCTACAGTCTCGAAAGCAAGTGCACTCTACATGCCCCTACCATGTGTAGAGCCCCTACCATGTAGCTGCACTCTACATGCCCCTACCCTCCTTGTCACCCTCCACCGTGTGTGCTGTCGGCGTGTGCGTAAAAGAGAAAGGAGGGAGGAAGAGAGCGAGAGGGCGGGTGTGAGCGAGAGAGTGGGTGTGCGGGCGTGTGCGCGTGGTGGGAAGCGCAGTAGGCGCGCGAGATGAATAGTGGCTGAGTGGTGCTTGACACATCCGGAGCCAAGGAAAGTGGGTGAGAGGTGACAGATCTGAGAGGTGACAGATCTGAGAGGTGACAGATGAAGAGTGGAGGTCGCTTCTCTGAGGGGTGCATCACCTGTAGCGCACCATGTCAGCGACCTTGAAGCACTCTCATGTGTGGCGTATTAGCGCAATAACCCGTATGCATACATGCGAGTGCTGCATCTAAGCCGTATGCATGCATGCGAGTGCTTGATGTAACGCCTATGCATACATACATCCACCGCCGCCTGCAAATCACTTGAAGACCACACCGCATACACACCAAATGACGAGTGCTACACACCAAATGACGAGTGCACAAACAAGAACAAGACAAAGACGAACAAGAGAAGCAACAACAAGAGTTGGGACCTTATATTTTGTCAATCTCCCCCTGCCCCTTGACCCCTGTCGTTTCCTGGTGCTGCTGCACGGCGAAATAGAGAGCGTCAGATCCCTGGAGACACGAGACACGAGACACGAGACACGAGACACGAGACACGAGACACGAGACATGAGACATGAGACATGAGATATGAGAGATGAGACATGAGACATGCGACAATGTGGAGACAAAAGACACGGTGAAGATATGAGAGAGGTTGGAGATAGGAGACACCGTCAAGACAGAAGACAAAGTCATGAGACACGGTGGAGACAGCAGACAAGGTCATAAGCACCTGGCGCGCCACCTGCATCTTGTGCTGACCCCGCTGCATTCTGGCTACCGATTCTGTTAGCACAGTACATAGTCAGGCCTCGTGTGAGCGTGTGAGTTTCGACACTCATTTGTGAGTTTAAATGAGTGTCGACGACTCTGTCAACAAGCAACCAGTAAGCGAGTGTCAACGACTTGTCAACACATCTCAAGCACTGTGTGCGCCTTCCACTGTGTGGTGCAGTGCAGTGGTTGTTCTCCTATCTTGCCCCATGTGTGTTCGAGGGCAGTGGGTGTGCATCAAAACTTGATGTGAGGGTGTAGTTTGCTTGATAGCAAGTCTAAGTAAGCAATACACTAACCTCGATACACTATCCTCGATACACTAACCTCCCACTCAGGGTCATGCCTCATGGCTTATGCGCCATGCCACGCGCTCTCATGCCATTTTTCGAGAGAACAAATCTCTCAAAGAGAATGACCTGAGATGGCAGTGGTCTGGTGTTGTTGGAGAAGATGTTGAGACGCTAGCAGCAAGGCAACTTGGGCGTGCTGGGCCTTGATGCTGGCCTCCAGCGCCTCCTGCTCAGGGCCCCTCCCACTCTTGATCACTCGCCTTCAACTCCCTCCGTCAAGGCACAAGGTACTGTACTACAACTTACAAGCATGTCTTTTGGCGCGTTTCAGGCGTGTTTCAGGAGTGTTTTGAGCGTGTTTGGGGCGTGTTTGGGGCGTATTTTGGGCGTGTATTGGGGGGATTCTGCAGGGTGGCGGTGGCAACACGAGTTGAACATTTGGAAAGTTTTGAGCATCTCGCTGCCGCGCGCCCGGTGCATCGCTAATCAAACTGACACATAGATGGCAAAACCTGCTGAAGAGGCATGTTGCTTGTAAGGAGCGCTCCCTCCGTGCTGTCATGCCCGACTCCCTTCTCTCTTTCTCGGATAGTCTTGATCTGTTCCTGTAGAAAACAAGTGGCAGATGCACGCAAGGTAAGTTTGAAGTTGACGCAACCCGCTGTACATTCGGCTCGCTAAGACCACATGAGTCTATACGCTCCTCTCAAACCACATGAGTCTATAGAGCCCTTTTCACATGAGTTTTTAGCCTCTTGTTTCTCTCGCCTGTCACTCCGCCCTCCTGCTGCCGTCTGCGCACTGCGGCAGCGTGCATGATGACAGCACGCATGCGTGTCTCCCTGGTGTGTCACGGCAAGTGTGCAGATTGAGCGCAAAAGACAGGAGAGACGTGAATACGTGTCACGAGTCCACGTGTCACGAGTCCTTTACCCCCGCCAGCATAGGCGTGTCTTGAGGAGGCAGCGTCTTAAAGACACGCCTATGTCTTGAGGAGCCAGCGTCTTCTTTACAAGCACCTGGCGGGTATGCATAGCGTTGGTGGCGCCTCCTGACACTTGTGCTGCCAGGCTATCATCGAGTTCTGCGGCACCAGCATCTTGTGCCCGTATGGCAGAGTGGGCGGAAACTCGTGTGTAATCAGCGCGCATCCTGCTGAGCTCCACTTTCTGTTGCACTCTCCACCCCCAACCCGTCAGCGCTTCATTTATCTTGGATATGTGTCATTATGCCTTGAATGTTTGGGCTTGAGACATGACTCTGCCTTGAGACGCCGTCACCGTGGGCATGACTATCTACAGTCTTTATCTACAGTCTTTACTTGACTATCTACAGTCTTTACTTGCTGTGCATGCATGTGCAACTTGGGTGTGGTGCACGCAGCGAGTGAGGTGCATGTAAGTGGGTGCATGCGCAGAAGGCATGTGCTCAACAAAGGCAAACACCCATACAGCCGTTGAGGTCTTGATGTGCTTCTGGGCACACGTGCCTGCAAAAGAGCAGCCTTTTGGTTGGCGATAGCATAGTCCCAAATGGCCAGGTCTTTTGACACGCTTCTTGCAACCTCTGCTGCGTCGTGCTTCCGTGCTTGGCTGTCGGTCGGCAGTGGGTGTAGATGGTGTAGATGGTCTACTGCACAGCCAAGGGCCGAAGACTCGGTAACGACACCATCGACACCATCTTGCTGCCTTGACGAGCCTTGCCTAATCTGCCAAGTATCTTATCTGTCAGCTGTCAGATGCTGGTGGGTGTAAAGGCATGTGTAGATATCAAAGGTGTAAAGGCATTTGTAGATGTAGGTGTCAAGGCATTTGTGGATATCAAACCCTCTCTGCACGTCTAAATATCAAAGCCTCTCAGTGCGAGTGCCAGAGGCCAAAAGGCACGGCTAAATGGCGGAGCGCAAGCACAAGTCATGTAGTAGGCAAGCAGCAGTCATGTAGCACAAGTCATCAAGCACACGTCATCTAGTCGGCACACTCGATAAAGCACACGTCACAAGTCATCAAGCATCTAGTCGCCTAGATGACGTGGCAGACTAGATGCACACCACGGCTTACACCACACGTCTAAGACGATGACAGGTTGTATGCCAGATGTAAGCACCTGCATTTGTTGTTGCTCTTGGGCTACAGTGCTGGATCGCGCTCGCGCTATGTCGCATCGCACCTGGTTGTTTCACGGCTTGAGTCACCACACAAGTACACACACTTGAGCAACTACACACACTTGAGCACAATACAAGTACAAACACCGCGCCTATCAACAGTGACTTTCAAGTATGACTTTGCTGAGACGACACTTGACGACACTTGACGACACTTGCCGTATCTCCACCCTTGTCATAGCATGTGATATGCGTGTGATATGCATGTGATATGCGTGTGATATGCATGTGATATGCGTGTGATATGCGTGTGATATGCATGTGATATGCGTATGATATGCGCGTGATATGCGTATGCCTATCCACTTGCAGCTGAGACATGATGGGGGCATTATGGGGGCATCATGGGGGCATCACAACATCCTCATGCCCTTTAGGTATATATACACGTAGAGTCTTGTAAATTGAGTATTGCAGTTGGATGCAGGTGTCTTTTGGTGTTTGTCCCATATTTGTCATCTTCCTCTCACTCCTTTCCACGTCCATTCACATTCATACACACACACACACACATATATATACTCAAAAACGCACACACACGCACACACACGCACACACACGTTGACACACACACGTTGACGCATGTACAGGTGGTGTGACATGTCTTTAGATGCACGGCCAGTATGTGTGAGGATGTTGTATGTTGTATGTGTGTGAGGATTGAGTATCTTGGGACCTTGTGGACAAGAGCCTTCCACAGCGAGGTATCATGCGTGAGCGAGAGCATCACGCTTTGCTCTTTGTGCTGTGACATGTGGGCATCGCATGTTGAATGTCAGTAGTTGCATCTCATGCCGGATGTCACATGTGACTTGTTGCACTAGTTGCAGTAGTTGCAGTAGTTACAGTAGTTGCAGTAGAAGCATCGCATGTCGAATGTCACTAGTGGTATTGCATGTCTCATGTCACTAGTAGCTGCAGGTAATACGCATCGTGACACACCTCTGCCGTCAAGTCGCCATGCATGCCCATGCAATCGGTGACAAGTTGTTATGTGGACGTGAAGATAGTTACTTAGCACCATCCAACTCTTATATGTCACTGCAATTGTCAAGAGGCAGGCCAAAAAGAAACAAAAGAAACAAAGGGTGGCGATATACGGCTTCTTTTGTACCTGTATGCTCACTGAATCGTGCGATACGTCTTGCTCAAACGATTGGGCATGGCCAGCCACTAACAGCGCATGCTTGGCACGTGCTGCTGCTACCTTGTCAAGCTGCAGTCTAGAATCTGTCAACGTGGTGTGGGAGTGCTGAAAGGCAGCTTGTGCCTCAGCCTCTACCTGCCTCTTGCTACTGCGAAAGGCAGCCATCTTGGCCTTCTCTTGGACCGTCATTTGGAGGGCAGTGCTTTTGAGACGCTGACCAAATGTGGCCATGTATGCTTTGTGATCCTCTTGCATATCTACCTCTTTCTGCTCTGAGCCAGACGCATCCTTTGAGACTGAGGAAAGGTCAGCGTTGGCAAGGCGCTCGGCCATGTGCATGTTCATATGCAGGTGTTGCTTGGCCTCTCGCACCTGCGGTTTTAGGTCTGCAACGCGTTGGTGGTCCCTCACTTGATCTCGTCGCCACATTGCCTCATCTGAGTGGAGTGCATTACGCTCACCACCAAGCTGCGCCTCGAAACTTTGGTGCATGATCTGTGTCATCTTTGCCGAAATGCTTCCTGAAACCTGCTAGTGTGTGTGCGTGTACGTGTGTGCATGTGAGACAGAGACAGTGACAGAGACAGAGACAGAGACAGAGACAGAGACAGAGACAGAGACAGAGACAGAGAGAGAGAGAGAGAGACAGTGACAGAGAGAGAGAGAGAGAGAGAGACAGTGACAGCGACAGCGATACCCACACTGACACACACACACTGACACACACACACTGACACACACTGACACACACAGAAAAACACACACACACACACACACATAAATAAATATAGACACAGAAATAGACCATACGCACACACTGATACGCACACATACACACAAACACACGCACGGACACACAAACACGCACGCGCACACGCACAAATGCACACACGCACACACATACACACACACACACACGCACACACACACTGACATACATACACATAGTCACACACATAGTCACACGCATAAACATAGACACAGATGCAGATACACACAGAGACTCACAGACACGTACACAAATACAGACACAGACACAGACAAAGACACAGACAAAGACACAGACACAGACACACATTTGCATGTGCATATATAAGCACTTGCCTTGCGATTAGACTCAGCTGATTTGATGATTTCCATCATCAGGGCTTTCTGGTCTTGTTGCAAAATGGTGTCGCTTTTTAGACGCTCCGATCTGTCTCGCGTTCTGAGTTGCTCCAAATCCGCAATTGCCTTTGACATGTGCTTTGTATGCAGGGCCTGCGAACACACACATGCACGCGCGCACACAGAAATACTTGGTTCCTAGTCTATTTTGACTGACCAACAGATTTGCAATGATACTCATTCTGACTCACTGGTGAGGTAACATCTCCCTGTCTCATCTTCAATTACCCAAGTGATAACACTCATCTTCAATCACCTGAATAATGGTAAGCTCATGCTGCGCCGCTGCCACGGCGCTCCGCTCAGCCGTGTCTGTGAGAAGTTCGCCCGACTGCGTCCCCTGGGCTTGAAAAGCAAGAGCCAGCAAGCACAGCGCAGACATCATCATCCGATGATGCATGCAATGCTGCATCCGGATCGATGGCGACATCATCACAAACTTGTCCATGGCCACAAGTCCTATTTTCGATTGGGACCTTGTTTTTTTCCAAAAAACAAACATAACGGTTCATGCCGTTGTAAGTAAGTGTCGCTCGACTTGTGTCGCTCGACCAGCAACATCTCACCGAGCCAGGATGCACTCGCTCCACCGGCAGCGCTACCTTGAACAGGCGGCAAACGAAAAGACCAAAATACGGTCCAAAATTCCCCCTTTTTAGCTGTCTTGCTTCGCTATCACTTGATGAATCTCCTAATCATACTGTGGTTGTTGGCTTGAGCAGCAAGAGCACGGATTTCGAGCCCTTTTCGCATCCGGAATACCTGCGGGTATGCTCCCCCCGAACGCATCAAAGAAAGAATGGATGTGTTTGACGCTTGGTCAAACTTACGTCTCGAGTGTGTTCACAAGGTCTTCCCAGTCAAGGATGCTGACTATCTGTGGGAAACAGGCTGACGGGATCAAGGAGATTCGCTTGAAACAGCGTGCCAAGACTCAGGACTTTGCTGATAAGCATATGGAAAGAGAGGAGCGCTACAGCGCGGCGCTTGCCGAGGCAAGCGATGCAGGCATAGCACTTTACGGTCCAGCCGCCGCGGCAGAGGATAGGCATCTGTGGGCTGTTAGGTCTCCCCACCCTTTGCTATTCTTGCGCATTGCCTTTTGGTGAAGTTGAGTTGTTTGGTGGCCGCCAAATACGCACGCATACATACACACACACACACACACACACATACAGGCCTACACACACACACGTACACACACGTACACACACGTACACACACACACGTACACACACACACACACGCCGTCCATGTATGTCAGGACCTGACAACACCGTCTGAATTCTGCAGTGAACCGCTCAAGCATCATCCCGACCTGCACGATTTCAGACCGCGCAAGTTTTCTGCAGAATTGGCTCACCCTAACGTGACACCAAACAAGTATGTGCTGGAAAAGGCACGCATCCAGAACTCACTCTTGTCCGAAACTTTTGAAGGTTGTTTGGACCTTTCTTTCTTGTGCATGCCTTTTGAGAGTGCAGCACATGATTCTCTGCATCATGCATGCATTTTTATGCACGCACATACTCATTCATCCTCACATTCATACATGAATACAGATGGGCTTTGTTCGTCCACATGTATATAGCATGTATGCTCTTGTGTATACGCACAACCAATCTATAATCATACCTTGACGATGCATGTGGATAGAGTTGGCGGGTAAGTTATAAAACGGTCACGGTGACATTGCACGCGCACGCACGCGCTGCACACGTAGGTATGTACCTAGGTACCGTCTGGGACGAGCACAGGGGTGGCGTCCACATAGCGCTGGGCAATGAAGATCGCAAACGCAACAAGGAGGTGCAACCAATCATGCGCTTCACTCCTCGCACGCAGGCCGAGCGCATCGAGCAAGACGTCTCTCTTCCCCTTCCCTCTCCCTGTCCCGGAGTCTAGTAACAGAGAAGGAGCCCAAAGAGAGAAGGCTGATACGATTAGAAGGCTCTTTAAAATTATAGGTCTCTTTTGCAAAAGAGCCCCACAAAACAGACTATATTCTGCAAGAGAGACCTATGTTTTTAAAGAGTCTACCAATCGTAGCCACCCCACCCCATAAGAGAGGAGGCTTATAAGAGAGAAAGCTCATAAGAGAGGAGGCTCCTAAGAGAGGAGGCTCGTGAGAGAAGGTCATTGACATAGCACCGAGACACAAGGTCATTGACGTCATCATCATGTCACTCACCGCCCTTGAGATACCAGAGAGACAGAGGCTCTTGATCAACCTCCAAGTTGAAACCAATACAGATATCTATACCACCCACACACAAGCTCTTGAAATACCACCAAAACACAAGCTCTTCAACGTGATGTCACTGCCTTGTCGCTCCTCACCCTTTTCAGATACACACGCACATTCGATTAACTCGCAATCATACAATGTATATATTATATATATTGATATATACATATATACATATATATGTATGTGCATATATATATATGTATATACATATATATGTATATATATTTATATACATATACATATATACATATATATATATATATATATATATATATATTTATATACATATATATATATATATATATATATATATATATATATATATATATATATA
>Ga0209491_10008046_pt1 | contig 13566 bp, 15 predicted proteins | sample BON02_FD_187213 | JGI IMG/M metagenome (GOLD analysis project Ga0209491, IMG submission 187213) | Freshwater microbial communities from Lake Bonney liftoff mats and glacier meltwater in Antarctica - BON-02 (SPAdes) (version 2) | ecosystem: Environmental > Aquatic > Freshwater > Ice > Glacier... | reverse complement strand
AGCAAAGCAGCGGTGGGCTCGAGTTTCATGACCGTTCTCGCGTTTGGGTCAGCTGCGAGCATGTTTGTTTTTTTGAATGCCAGGCCATCGGCAATGAGCTGTTCGACCTGTGTCTTTTTGTCTGTGTTTAGAAAGTGCAGACTGATAATGTCCTCGACGGCTAGAGTGTATTCTTTGGCAAAGTGCTTGTCGAAAAGTTCAGGATCTCCTTTGAAGAGCACTGTCATGACGTTGGAGGCCCGGGAGGAAATGTCGCGTTTGAGGGCCAGATTGGCGCCTGGTTTGGTGATGTCCAAGCTCTGGACGAGAGACGTTTCGAATTCCGACTCGTTTCCGGCCAGTCCGAGGAACATGTCGATTTCCACGATTTCTTCGATACTGGCCTTGACAAGCTCTTCTGCACACTGGGTTGTGATGCTGCTGCTTTTGAGCTCGGTCTGAGTCTGCATGCTGGTCATGATCTTTTTGCCTGTTTTGTCGGCGACTACAATCATAAAGTTGATAAAGATGGATTGTGCAAAGAAAGTGTTTTGAGTTTGCAGAGTCTGTTTGTCCCATACGGAGTCGGGCAGAGGCAGAGTAAACTGGATGCTTCCACCGGAGCCTATTGCAAGAGGCCCTTGCGCCGCGCATATCGGGTCGTGTAGTGCGCACCAGTCCTGTTCGAGCAGAAGGGTGTCGATATCGAGCTTTTTCTGCCCCGTGTACAGGCTGCGACACGGATAGATTGTCCCCGTCGCCCCCTCTTTGCTGAATCCCACCGAGACTGTCAACGAATCAGCAGGAATAATGCTCAGCACATCCGCTGCGGTGACGGACACCGGAACAATCACGGTGATTTTGGCGAATTTCGTGAGGTTTCCAGAGTCCGTGTGTATCACCTCGGAGAGACCCACAGAAACGTCGCGGATAAAGGTGAAATCCGTCGCAGTCTGTGTGCTGAAGACGTACGACTCTGTAATATCTGCCTGGATCTGGATTTGCGAGGTTGAGGCCACGATTCTGTTATTGTTCTGCATTGTCTTGAGATGAGCCAACCCGACGAAGAAACGTAGTCGATTGCCAGCAACCAGCGGGGTTTTCACGGCGGAGGCGCGCTGAACATCTTCCAAGGCAAGGAATATGTTGATGTCTCGATACCCTCGTGTTACTGCACTGTCGATTATCGAGTACGACCTGGGCATCCTTGCAAAGGCCCCGCTGACGAAATCCAGCGCACTGTTCAGCAACTGTGAAGAAGAGTTGCTGGGAGGAGAATTTAAGCCAATACACGAATTCTGCTTGATGATCTCCTTTCGCAATGGTAACGTTTCGTTTGCAATATAGCTGCCAAATTCGCCGAGGGTATTATACTGTTCGTAAAAGCGGTCCAGGCAGCACACGGAGTTCTCACGCTGCTGTTCCAAGATTTCACTTCCTATAGGCAGACACGGAAACGCATCCGCATGGAATGATGCAAGCTCGACGATCGACGGTGGGGTCGACGTGACTTGAGAAACGTATACAATATCCATTACATTATTGACTGTATGGTCATATCTGCCAATCACATCCAAACATTACCACCAACATCTCTAAGAGTTTCGCACACTAGAAATCAGAGACTTTCGGAAAAATTTGCTGCCCGGTCGAGAGAAAACTTTTCGACAGATCAAGCAAAAAGACGAATTGCTGATTTATTCATATGATTGATTGACTTGAATAAAAGCATATAAATCACGCACATTTTGTCGTTTTTGGACGACTTATGGGATATTTTGAAAATGAATACAAACTGAAAATTCAGAAGGCTCTGCAAAAACCTACAAGTTCTCAGCAAAGTTTGCACAGAAAAAATCTGAGACTCTCAAAAATTACAAGTCGAGAAAATCATAATCAAAAAAATCAAGAAAATATGAAACCTCACATTTTACGCCATTTCGTGCATTTCATGCCATTAATCAGCATATATTACACACATTCTGATGATTTTGCAGGATTTCCATAAAGTGATTTATTAAAAAATATAATATTAGGTGAAAACGTGTATATTTGGACAATTTTAGACGATTTTAGGGTATTTCTGGTGGACACGTGTGTGTGGGTGAATAACAAAAATCACAAGTTGTCGAAAAATGTTTGCACACGAGACCTAGACATGTGACGTATGAAAGTATAATATTTACCGCAAGCGGATGTTGAAAGCAGAGTTTTGAACGTCGTAGTCAGTAGACATGATAGAGGAGCCAGAAGAAGAAATTTGGAGAGGAGCTGTGCTGCCTCCTGCAGAGAGAATTCGCATGGAAACGTCGGGGGCGCGCAGGTCGCATTTGCCTTGATTGAGGCAGTCGGAGTCTTGAGCGCAGTTTCGTCGACGGTCGTTGTCACATTGTTGAACAGAGTGAAGGAGACAGGTGGAATCGTCTGGGAAGACAGCTGCGAGGACTAGATAGTCTCGGAAGAGGTTGGAGTTTGAAAGAAGTTGCATGTTGACATGCTGGCTGGGAATACGGAGGATGATGCGCCACAGAGAACGCCCTTGGAATACACCCTGTTCGACGATGTCATTCTGGATGATTTCCAGCGGATAGTCTACGACACCTTCTATCAAAAGCCCTGGGGTACTCTCATCGGACACGAGGTTCATTTGGAGGATGGCATTGATAAGGTGCAATCGGGCCTGTTCGATTTCGAGGAGCATTTCGGGGCGAGTAAATGCTTGCGAGTTGACTCGTCCGGTGACGTTGACGACGATTTCCACACCGCTTTCACTGCACTTGGAGCCGGCTGCAGCGAGCACAAAGTTGTTTTCATCGCATCGACACGAGTATCCGATACCGTCCGGTGGCTCTAGACAGTATGCATTTTCGTGACAGGTGGTGAGACCTCGGATGCATTCGTCGATTGGACGGGGCTGGCAACTTTTGCTAAACTCGAAGCCCGACGGAGGCACGAAAGTGTCTTCGCAGAACTTGTTACAGTAATATCCTGCAGGGGGGAGCACCATGGTTGCATCCATGTTGTTGAAGAATTCTGTAGTGTTGTGGACTGAGTGATAGATGCTGGACCACAGCAAGGGCTGCCACGGAGTGTCGTACTTGCAGATATCGTTGGAAAGACAGGATTGTGTCTCATTGAGAATTCGCAGAGTTTTATGTGAAGGTGTGATGGTCGTGTTTACATCCCATTGCACTCGGTATGTGTCGGTATGGGGTGTGTCGGGACCCATCAAGCGAACGCTGCTGTAGCACATATAGCCTTCTTCTAGTGTACAAGCTGACGAACACCCATCGTTAGATTGGTCGTTGGCATCATCACACATCTCTCCATTTCCCAGTTTTCCATCTCCACACACTGCTTTTCGCGAATTGTCTGGAAAGAACAACACCGAAAAAAGCACTATTCGGAAACTCGTCTGGGTAGCTCTTTGCTCCAATTCCGACGTGATTGAAAACAACGACGACATCTGAATGCGCTGCAGGTTGGAATTTTCCTGGACCTTGAGCAGAATGTTCATGTGAAAGACTCTCTCTTGCACCCCTGCCACAAGCAAGAAAGATTCATTTCTGTGCTGCAGGTTTACAGAGACGTCGGCACGGCTAATATTGCACGTCTCTCCACACGCTTCTTGTACAGCTTCCTTAAAAAAAGTTTCTACCTCATTCTTGTGTTGAACAGTAAAGTTGCTGGAGTTGCTACTGTTGTCAAGTCTCAACGAGACGTTTATGTTGAGACCAAAAAAATCGGTGTTCGTTGCGTCATTCGCTTGTGAGGAGCAACTTGCGATGAACAAGAACAATGTTCCATAGTGCAGAACCTTTCGCTGCATAAAACAGTCCTGAAACGCCAAGCGACAAAAACCTTCAAACCATGAGTAAGTTCTGTTTATATAGCAAGTGCTTGCATTGTCTGCTCGTTTTTGTCTATGTATTGAGCACTCTTTCATGCGAAGAACCGCATTTCTTACAAAACGGCAAACTGCATTTGGACCGCCACATTACACATACTTACTCACATTTTCAACACAGCATGCAAAATTTTGCTCAGAACTTTATTTCGAAACAGGTGAAATTATGCTTGTTGCTTGCGAGGATTTCTCTCTCTTGAGAATGTCCGAAAAGTGGCGGAAAACCACGCAAATTACACATCTGACGACTAAAATACAGTTGTAAACAAGACATTTTCCGATTCATAAAGGGTGTTTGAGTTGGGCTTTTGTGTCTTGAACTAGTGGGACTTTGCCAAACAAACCACTCACGAAGCAATCACGCTGTGAACATATTGTGCCAGATGGAAAATGATATTTTCTGTAAATTGAGTGTAAACTACATTGGCTTGGTCGTGATAGTCGGGCAGAGGGTTGTCTTCCGCGTCTAGTCGTCTTCGTTTTTTTCCAAAACGATAAATACAAGTTCCGAGGGTGGTGATGCTGAGGGTCAATCCTGTACGCTCTAGGAAGGACTGGGATTGCTCAATTTCTTGCAGGTTGAGGCAGTCGGGCGAAGGCGGCAGGTGTGTTTGCTGGTCTGCGAGGAAAGCCAGGTACAACGACCAGGCAGATTCCCATCGGATTATGGCATGCACGTTGTGTTCCTCGATGCAAGGAGTGTATGTGGAGAGAGGTAACATTTTTTGGGTGAGTGATGCAGTGTGTCCTTGTGTTCGGAGATCCATTTTGGATCCAGTATTTCCATACAAGACCAGCATGTGCATGACAAGGTCGGCATTCTGCTCAATGTGTAGCTGCCAGAGAGTAATTTGTCAAAACTTTGAAGGTTGTCAAAATAATTGATTTGATGTAACGTGGAGGTGTGGAATTGTGGTATAACTCTGACATCATTTTTCCAGTCTCACCTCAAGATGGTTGTGTAAATGACTATACGAAATATCTAGATTTCCCCACAGAAAAGGGCAAAACACGTGTTGATGAGCGTGGTGAGAATTTACCATGTTGCACACACGCTGCACGATGAAATTCGCCTCCTTGATGTTGACAAAGGCCTTGCACGTGATTTTGCGGCTGCCTCCGTTTTTGCCGAAGATTTGCATGACGCCCATGCTGGTGTCGACGTGTATTTCGCTCCCACACGGCCCATTATGCTTTGCCTGGTGCATTTCCGCGGAGATATTTTCACTGCAAATGTTTCCATGCACGCTTCCTGTGTAGCAAATGTTGACGGGCTTGGGGTAAGCAAAGTCGCTGTTCGCCTTCTTATTCTTGATTGTGTTTTCAAACACGAAACACACTCGTTCGGTAGTGTGCGCCACGTGGACCACGAAAGAAGTCGCGCGCACGGACCCGACGAAATTGGTGTCCACACAGGAATCTCTGTGCAGATTTCGTCCGTGCATATTTTCTAGTACAGCTCCTTCATTCGCGATGTTTGAGGGCAAGTCGCTGGCGACAAAGGGGCGCGTGCCATGGTATGTCTGTGTGAAGTAATCAATGGCTGCCATTTCGTCTTGCGCGACACATGATTTCTGCCATACTATCAGCCTTTTTTCTGCAAGGTGCCAGCACCTGTAATCGACCTCTTGCGTCCGACAGTCCTCGTCCAAGCGGGTTTCACAAGCCCGTAATATGTGCAAAAAAACCACGCCGCCCTTGACATTGATGCGCAACGACCGTCCATGCTCGAATAAGGAAAAGTCCTCGGGGAAGGCCTCGAAATTCTCACTAATCATTTCATTGAGAATTTTGGTCCCGGCTGTTCGCTTCATGGTACTCCATCCGAGCATATCTGAGCTTTGCAGACGAAGCATGTCCTCTTCTTGAATCCCTGCGAAATTGAGTCAAAAATCGTCCCTCTTGATGCTGACTTGCTTTAGATATAAATCTTTTCCGATGACACCCGCTATTTATGGTCGTGTATGCTGCTCGGAGTCTCTCACCCGCTCTCCACATGAGTTTTTTTGGACATCTCTGGGATGGTGTTGTACGATGTCAAGAAAGCTACTCTATCCATTGGAGACTCATGTGCATCTATCTGTTGTATGTGTTTCCCGTACTCAGTCTTTTTTTGTTCGTATTCATGATTTCCAACATACTATACCGCACATACATCTACGTGCATATTATTTTTTGCAATTTCACACGTGCATGTACTCAATAGAATCGTTCCATCTTGACAAATGTTTATGATTGCTAAAGACTGAATCAACTGTCTAACAAACACAGCATGTTTGACAAAATGGCTACTGTTAGATTTATTCAGATTTATTGAGTGTTGTGTGATTTTTGATACAGATGTCATGGCTTAAATCTTAGACTATTGTGTGTGTGTGTGTACAGTGGTGTGTTTGGGGGGAAAGACTATGCAAAGTCTTAGTAAATCGCTTGCATGTTCATGGAGAGACGATAATGCAAGGACAGTTTGATGTCGATGTTGAAGGGCATCTGCACTACGATATTGGCGAACTGGCCTTTTTTCTCGTTCATTTCTTGGACGTTCTCAGAGCCCGTGATAGACATTTGGCTGAAGCAGCCAGCATTCAGGTCAGTGAACTTGGAGCTATCGATCTTGGCAATGTGCACGGTGAATTGAGAGAGATCGAATGTTTTGCTGGATTTACTCAGAATGTTATCTCGTAGCCACTGGCACGCCTTGTCGAAGGCAGCACGAGGTATTTGTCGCCAGTTTGGGGTGTTGCTGAGTTGGGCCGATGGTGCGATTGTCCCAAACTCCTGGAATTTTTTGTCCAGCAGCTGCACCACCGGATGCTCCAAGTGAACCATCACAATGTCAGTATCGGGAACAGACATAGCACACAAAGATTCAAGATTGTCAGTGTTCCATTTGGCAAATTCTTCCTCCCACGTCGCCATGAGACTTTCATCGCCACGAGACTCGAAAATGCATACCGGTGTCTGGATGTTACTTTTTTGTGGCAGAATGTAATTCCACGCCTCGCCGCTTGCCGTGTATTCATTTGGCACGATTCCGTGGATGCGTATGCCCATGGCGAATGGAAATCCATTGCACGTTCCTGCAAATCGCAATGTGTATTCGAGAAAAATAAATGCAAGTTTTCCAAACCCGACATCAATAAAAATCAAACTACGACTTTCTGATTGAATTCTCATGCATTTTCCCCTACTTGCGTGCACATATCGAGTTTTACGACCTTTGGTGTTTTGCTCTTAGCATAGGGTGCTATGCGAGATCTCTGATATCTTTTCTCGAAAAACAATTTGAGGCTAGCCAGAAGTTTTCTTGAAGTTACAAATGAAGCCCTCTGAGCAAAAATGTGAAAATCCACAAAATTACACATTATACTAGATTCTCATGTATTTAACTCTAATTTAAGACACTTTATTGGGTGTTTTAGACTTTGATATTTTGGTATTACCACACGAGGTGCTCTGCGAGATCTCAGATATTTTTTCTCGACAAATAATTTGAGAATTGTTAAAAGTTTTCTTGAGGTCGCAAATGAATCTCTCATAGGCAAAATGTGAAAAATTACAAAATCAGGTAATTTGCTTCAATTTCTATGGGATTTACCCCAGTTAGGTGTGTATAATGGCCATTTTCGACTTTTTATGTTTAGCCAAAACGTGACAATCATAAAATCGCACATTTTCGTTGAATTGTCATCTATTTTCCCCGAATTATGTGTATATAATGGACATTTTTGGCTTTGTAGTGGTTAGCCAAAATATGGAATCATAAAATCTATCATTTTCGTATAATTCTCGCGTATTTCACTCCAATTGTGTATATATACAGGGCTTTTTGACTTTTGATGCTTTGGTATTAGCACGATGTGCTCTGCGAGATTTCAGATATTTTTTCTCGACAAATAATTTGAGACTTGTTAAAAGTTTTGTTACGATCACAGATGAAGCTCTCTTAGCAAAAATCTATAAAATCACAAAATCGTACATTTTCTCTGTATTCTCATACATTTCACTCAAATCAAGTGTATATACTGGGTGTTTTAGAGTCTTGGAAGTTTGGTACTAGCACAATGTGCTCTGCGAGATCTCAGATATTTTTCCTCGACAAAATATCTGAGACTTGTCAAAAGTTTTCTTGAGATCACAGATGAAGCTTTCTTATCAAAAATGTGAAAACTCATAAAATCGTATATTTCATCTATATTCTCGTATATATAACCCCATTATGTGTATATACAGGGTGTTTTAGACTTCTGAAATTTTGGTACTAGCACGAGGTGCTTTGCGAGATCTCAGATATTTTTCCTGGACAAATAATTTGAGAATTGTCAAAAGTTTTCTGGAGATTACAGATGAAGCTCTCATACCTAAAATGTGAAATTTCAAAAATCATCAATTTTCTTGTAATTTCTTGGCATTTTACTCTAATTGTGTGTATATATTATGTGTTTTGGACTTTTGGTGTTTCGGTACTAGCAAGAGGTGCTCTGTGAGATCTCAGATATTTTTCCTGGACAAATAATTTGAGAATTGTCAAAAGTTTTCTGGAGATTACAGATGAAGCTCTCATACCTAAAATGTGAAATTTCAAAAATCATCAATTTTCTTGTAATTTCTTGGCATTTTACTCTAATTGTGTGTATATATTATGTGTTTTGGACTTTTAGTGTTTCGGTACTAGCACGAGGTGCTCTGCGAGATCTCAGATAGTTTTTCTCGGCAAATAATTTGAGAATTGTCAAAAGTTTTCTGGAGATTACAGATGAAGCTCTCATACCTAAAATGTGAAATTTTAAAAATCATCAATTTTCTTGCAATTTCTTGGCATTTTACTCTAATTATATATATATATTGAGTGTTTTTGGACTTTTGATGTTTTGGTACTAGCACGAGGTGCTCTGCGAGATCTCAGATATTTTTTCTCAGCAAATCATTTGAGAATTGTTAAAAGTTTTTGTGAGATCAGAGATGAAGCTCTCATAGCCAAAATACAGATTTTTCAAAATCATATGTTTTCGTGTGATTTTCGTGGCATTTTGCTCCAATCTCATGTATATATTGGGTATTTCTAGACTTTTGGTGTTTTGATACTAACACGAGTTGCTCTACGAGATCTCAGATATTTTTCTCAGCAAATCATTTGAGAATTGTCAAAAGTTTTCTTGAGATCAGAGATGAAGCTCTCATAGCCAAAATACAGAATTTTCAAAATCATGTGTTTTCGTGTGATTTCATGACATTTTACTCTAATCGTATAGATATATTGGGTATTTCCAGACTTTTGGTGTTTTGGTACCAGCACGAGGTGCTCTGTGAGGTCTCAGATATTTTTCCTTGGCAAATCATTTGAGAATTGTAAAAAGTTTTGCTGACATCACAGATGAAGCTCTCATAGCCAAAATATAGAATTTTCAAAATCATGCGTTTTCGTGTGATTTCATGACATTTTACTCTAATCGTATGAATGTATTGGGTATTTGTCTCGAAAATTGGAGTTGACGATTCAGAAAGATATGTAGTCAATATACAGTAGTGAAAACAGCATATGTGGATGGTGTTTTTGGGAATTCCAGAGAAAGCAGAGAATTATCGCGAGGAAGAGGGGCGCAGCCGAAAAATTTTTGGTTCTCAAAAATGCTTGCACAAAAGCGATCTGAAGCTCTCATAGCCAAAATACAGAATTTTCAAAATCATGTGATTTCTTGGTGTCTCGAACATACAATACCCTAGTTATACGTATATATTGAGTGTTTTAGACTCTTGGAAATTTGGTACTAGCACGGGGTGCTCTGCGAGATCTCAGATATTTTTTCTCTGCAAATCATTTGAGAATTGTAAAAAGTTTTCCTGAGATCACAGATGAAGCTCTCATAGCCAAAATATAGAATTTTCAAAATCATGTGATTTCTTGTTGTTTTGAACATATTCTACCATGGTTATGTGTATATATTGAGTGTTTTGGACTTTTGGTGTTTTGTTACTAGCACGAGGTGCTTTGCGACATCTCAGATATTTTTTCTCGGCAAATCATTTGAGAATTGTAAAAAGTTTTCCTGAGATCACAGATGAAGCTCTCATAGCCAAAATGTGACAAAATTCAAAATCGTGCATTTTCTTGCAATTTCATGGTATTTTGCCTTGGTTCTATTCATATATTGGACATTTCTAGACTTTTGGTGTTTTGGTACTAGCACGAGGTGCTCTGCGAGATCTCAGATATTTTTTCTCGGCAAATCATTTGAGAATTGTCAAAAGTTTTCCTGAGATCACAGATGAAGCTCTCATAGCCAAAATGTATAATTTTCAAAATCATGTGATTTCTTGTTGTTTTGAACATATTTTACCATGGTTATGTGTATATATTTCAGTGTTTTGGACTTTTGGTGTTTTGTTACTAGCACGAGGTGCTCTGCGACATCTCAGATATTTTTTCTCGGCAAATCATTTGAGAATTGTAAAAAGTTTTCCTGAGATCACAGATGAAGCTCTCATAGCCAAAATGTATAATTTTCAAAATCATGTGATTTCTTGTTGTTTTGAACATATTTTACCATGGTTATGTGTATATATTGAGTGTTTTGGACTTTTGGTGTTTTGGTACTAGCACGAGGTGCTCTGCGAGATCCCAGATATTTTTTCTCGGCAAATCATTTGAGAATTGTCAAAAGTTTTCCTGGGATCACAGATGAAGCTCTCATAGCCAAAATGTGACAAAATTCAAAATCGTGTATTTCCTGCGATTTCATGGTATTTTGCTTTAGTTTTATGGATATATTGGGTATTTCTAGACTTTTGGTGTTTGGGTACTAGCACGAGGTGCTCTGCGAGGTCTCAGATAATTTTCCTTGGCAAATCATTTGAGAATTGTAAAAAGTTTTCCTGAGATCACAGATGAAGCTCTCATAGCCAAAAATGAAAAATCAAAAATCATGCGATTCTTGCGATTTTCATGATATTTACTCCGAATTATATGTGTATATGGGGTGTATTTCGACTTTTGGTGTTTTTGTACTAGCACGAGGTGCTCTGTGAGATCTCAGATATTTTTCCTCGGCAAATCATTTGAGAATTGTAAAAAGTTTTCATGAGATCACAGATGAAGCTCTTATGGCAAAAATATGATTTTTCAGAATCATGTGATTTCTTGTGATTTTCATGTGTTGTACTGCATTTGTATGTATATATGGGGTGTTTGTCTCGAAAAATTGGAGTTGACGATTCAGAATGATATGTAGTCAATATACAGTAGTGAAAACAGAATATGTGGATGGTATTTTTGGGCATTCCAGAGAAATCTGAGAATTATCGCGAGGAAGAGGGGCGCAGCCGAAAATTTTTTGGTTCTCAAAAATGCTTGCACAAAAGCGATCTGAGACTCTTCAAACAATTTTGAGGTGAAAATCGAGTTTTTATCCAAGGTTCAAAAACGACACATAAACATGGGTTTTCGGCAAGGTGTGGGTAGGTTCTGGTGGTACCTGGCTGAATAAAGATTTTCTGCAAGTGTATTCGTTTAAGGATGTTACCAGCGAAATTGCCGCTGCTCTGATTGTTAGCGTTGTGGTCGGGAAGAAGAATCTGTTTCATAATGTTTTCTCCCAAGTGGAATTTCCTGCCATTCACACCCTGCAGCTCGAGGAAGGCGAGGGAAGCAGTCTTGGTCAGGAATATATTTGCAATTTGCAGCATGCTATCGTTATACGGTCCATTTTTATCGCCGTCTGGTTTGTTTGCATTGTTGTCATACCCTTGTTGCGAATCTGCTTGTGCATTCTGCGGGAGGTGCGACATGATAGAAGGAAAAGGTTTCGCGTGAAACAAGACAAGCAAGGCAGAGTGTTTGCTGCACTTGCCGGTCGAGTTCAAGCGGATATCTTGGTTTTTATATTACAGAGGCATTAATCTTTCGAATCATCACACCTTTTCGGTTTAGAGGATTCATATTGGTCAATCTAAACACACAATATGACAGTAGAAGAGACTTCTCCCTACAAAAACCTTCACACAAACATGTATCAGACCGAAAACTCGTTTGTAACTCTTTGTTTATTTGAAAAACAACAAAATTCCTAGATTGTCGTCATATTTTCCTCGAAAGCAGGCGAAAATGAATGTCCTGTTCAATCGAGTTCAAGCATAGATTGCCCGAGTGCACGCATAAGATTGTCAACGTTTCCAGATTTCTTTGGTGTCTCGTACTGTTCCTTCTCCGTCGTGGAAGATTGTCCGTCAGCAGTGTCTTCTCTTCTATAATTCTTCTCCGAAACTTTCAAAAATAATTGCTTGATATTACTACGACAAAAGGGACAAGTAATATCAGAAGTTTCACGTTCTTTTGATTTTGGACACTTCAAACTCCAATTATGGTGACACTTCCAGCAAAGCGGATACTTACATTCAGTGCACGGCAAAGAATAATCCACACGAACTTCTTCTTCACAAAGTGCACAGAGAATGATCCCATTCACACGAATGCATTGAGTGCATATCAGCAACAATTGATCCTTCCCACTCTTGTTTTTCATCATGCATGTTTGATCAGGACATACCCATAAAACTTCTCCTACTTCTTTTTGACATATGTCACATATCTTTCTCTTTTTATTTACTTCTTCGTACCAGGCGGGAGTCAAAAGAATGGCTGTATTTGCAATATTTGATCTTAATTGGTAGAAGTGTGATTGCATTGGTCTTCCGCAGTCACATTTCGGTGGTCTTGAATTTTTGCCCAAGAACTTGGTTTCGTCGTATTTGCAAATATTTGAATTATTCACGTCGTCGTTTGGTATTTTGTTTGATTTTGTGCTATTTCCACTCATCTTCGGATGTAGTGTCTTTGTTCTTCGATTTCTAGATTTATGTGCTTTTGGATTCTTGTTGAATCTGACTTCAGTCACACAGAAGATAACGCACTGCTGATGTCAAACGCACTTTTGTGAAATTATAAACTTCGAACTCGAAATCAGTGAATGTCACGATTGAATTTTCTTCTTATATACTTTCCTCTCACTGGAACCACCCTGAAAGTCGACATGCACAAAACCCTCGGAGCTGTTGATGTGTCAAAACGAATTCACAAAATCCAAGCGCCACTGGATATCTTCGACACTCAGAAGAGGAACAGGAGTGTTCTCAGGAAATATTGTCGTCTCGAAGAACGGCACTTGTGGTGAAAGTTGCGAATCTGCGGGTGAAGGAGATAGTGTCTCAGAATTGGATATGTATGACTCAAAAAACTTGATTGGAATGCCCATCGTGGTCGAAAGCCACTGATTCTCTTCTCGACTTGTACTGACGTATTGAATCTACACGATAACGAGTGTTTTTTGTTCTATTTTGTTCTATTTGTGGATTTTCCTTCATTTTTGCACCATATACAAGGCAACACACTCGACACAGTAGAAACACTAGGCAATAGACACACTCGGCATTAGACACAGTAGACGCACTAGGCACTAGACAAAGTAAACGCACTAGGCACTAGACAAAGTAAACGCACTAGGCACTAGACACAGTAGAGACACTGGACAATTGACAAAGTGGACACAGTAGACAAACAATAGAAAGTAGTTGGAGGAAAAAGAGAATGAGTGATTTCGAGGCATGTTTCTACAATATGATGATGTTCGAAGCGGATGCGAAAGTGTTGGACGCTCCCGTCTCTCCTATCTCAACGGTGGCAGTGG
>Ga0209491_10008044_pt1 | contig 13567 bp, 13 predicted proteins | sample BON02_FD_187213 | JGI IMG/M metagenome (GOLD analysis project Ga0209491, IMG submission 187213) | Freshwater microbial communities from Lake Bonney liftoff mats and glacier meltwater in Antarctica - BON-02 (SPAdes) (version 2) | ecosystem: Environmental > Aquatic > Freshwater > Ice > Glacier... | reverse complement strand
AATTTGTAACGGCATCCCGAAGATTGCCAAGGGGTCCTGAAGGAGGACGATTCCGCGTCGCCAGTGTGGCGACTCAGAGTTGGTGGAGGTCGCACGGTACGCGGCCCATGGCGAGATGGGGGGCGTTTTCCCCCCAGCTCGCCGTGGGCGCGGCGACCGTTTGCCAACGGCCGACGCACCCTTCGCCATTTTTCAGTGAGAGATTTTTCCGCACATTTCTTTGTCTTCAGCTTCGAGTTTGTGGGTGAGGAGGTCGGCACGTTCGTTTTTTGAAGGACGTGATTGTACCAGATTTCAAATTCTATATATCTTGTGTTTGAAAGAGACATAATTTCCGACTGCGATAGGTTATTAGCTGCCCCATAGAGAACATTCAAATTTGTAATTTTTTTGAATTTCGTAGTTATCCCGATGCATATTGTCGAAACCCACGAACCTACGTCAAATCCCCTTGAAGTGACGAGTGACGATGCGACCCCTGTGTCCGCGCAGCGCCTGTTAGTTTGATGCTGCTTACTCAACGGTACAGTAGTAGTGTCAGTACCTTGAGATATAGCACATTGTCATTCATTGTCGCTTGTGTTATATGATCCAATGAACCCTCTCTCGCGTGTGTGTTTGCAGCGGGGCCTGGGCGCCCAGGCGCAAAAGACATGCTCCACAGTCACCTACCAGTACGCAGGTAATTGAAAATCTGCATGTCTATGTTTGTCCGATGAGCGTCGCTAGTGGTCATGCAATGTCATTTTTTGGTTTGTTGGTAGTGGTGGAAACGAGGGGCGGCTGATGGATGTGTGAGAGAGAGTTTATTAAAGATCATCCTAATGTAACAATCTTGTCGAGGGCGGCTGATGGATGATATTGTTGTGCAGCAGCAGGCAAGCACAATTCAATCTCGGCTGCTGCCAAGGCCTTTTCAAATGTGGGTTCCTCGTCCGCACGTTGTACTGTCGCCATCTGTCGCGCTTTTGGCGTCCGCCATGCCTCCACCTTCAAGGTTATAACCCTTTTTCCTTCCCTCAACATGCGGCCAGGGCCCTCGCCACTGCGATGCCCCCGTCGTAAGCGGTGGGGGGGGCAATTTCGCAGGACGTCGTAGTACTTGAGAAGGGCTGCAGCAAGTTTTAGCCCACCACATAGTTGAAGTGCAGGGCCACTCCAACTTTTCAATGGTCGTGGCGCGACACGTTGAGCACCTTTTGCAGCAATAGACTTGTGCACCTGTGTGACAATGCGAGTATGTATTGTTGTGCTCCTTCTTCTGATTGGGTGCTTGTATGGACATGACAGAGAGCGTATGAGGGTCATGTGGTTGAGCGTTCAGCTATGGGTGTGGTGCCACAGCCCATCAATGCAACCCAGTGCGCAGAGCTCACGCAGCTGCTGGAAAACCCCCCCGAGGGCGAAGAGGATTTCTTGCTTGATCTCATCACGAATCGCGTTCCTCCTAGCGTGGACGAGGCGGCCTTGACAAAGGCTAACTTCCTGACTTCCATTATCAAGGGTCTCCTTCTCCTCATCTTCCCTTTTTTTCTGCTACTTTCTACTCCCTGTTATGCCCGTGCCTCAACTTCGAAAGGAGACCAAATCGACATGTCGATTCGGTGTGCAAATGTGGACGTGCACAGCCATTGAGTTGCGCAGATTTGATTGTTCCGAGTCGATAAAGAGGGAGATGATGCCAGTATGTTGTAGCACTGAGATGTGCTGAGCATTGAGCTGGGGTTACTGCGTCAGTTTGTGATTGATACAAGCTACTCATCGTTGTGAATGGATGTGGTGGTGCAGGAAACATCAAGAGCCCTTTAATCGACAAGATTCATGCCGTAGACCTTCTTGGCACCATGCATGGTGGGCCTAGAAAAGTGGGCACTCTGGTCGAAGCCCTTGACACTGAAGCGCTTGCACCTGCTGCTACCCAGGCTAGTTCCATCTCCGCGATAGTGCGCTCGCTTGCCAAACAATCGTTGTACAGGCAAATGCATTGTGAGCGGCTGACACGACGCACTGTCAATCTGACTTGCGTCCATGAACAGGCGCTCAAGAAGATACTCTCGCTTTCTGAAGAATGGTTTGATACCTTCTATCATGTTGAGACTCAGGTGCAGACTGCCATAGATCTTGTCATCAGTCTTGCACCTTTTGCAGTGTCGTCTTTTCTGCACTTTGTATGACTAGTGAGTGGCAGGTCAAGCAGGGTAACAAATACGCCAAGGAGGTGATGCAGTCGTGGGCTGATGCTGAGTGGTTCACAGGCAGGCCAAAGTTGGCAGAGAAGATCACGACGACAGTGTTGTTTGTCAAGGGCGAGACCAAGACCAATGACTTGTCGCCAGCGACCGATGCCTGGTCGCGTTCTGACATTCCGCTGCACAGTCTTGCAATGCTCAAAATGACGCGTGAGGGTATCCATCCTGACAAGCATGGCCACGTTGGCCCTATCATGCAAATCAAGGAGCTTAAGAACAAAGGGTTCCCACTGGCATTTGTTGGAGACGTTGTGGGCAGTGAGTCTGAGTCGTCGTACAAGTCAGCTGCTCACTCCATTGTGTGGTTCGTGGGTGACGATATCCCCTATGTGCCCAACAAGCGCTCTGGGGGTATCTGCCTAGGCAACAAAATAGAGACGGTTCTCTTCAATTCCCTGCGTGAAGAGGGCGCCCTTGTGATTGAGCTTGACGTCACCAAGATGAGCACTGGTGATATCCTCGACATTTATCCCTACGAGGGTATTTGCAACAATCATGAGACTGGCGAGCAACTGTGCACGTTTGAGCTCAAGACTCCTGTCATCTTTGACGAAGTGCAGGCCGGGGGCCGAATTCCCCTGAGCATTGGCCGTGCTCTAACTACGCGTGCGCGCGAGTCGCTAGGACTTGAAGCCTCCACCGCTTTTCACCTGCCAGAGGCCACCTCATCCGCGGTGCGCACAGGCCAAAAACAGCAGTGGAACATGAGCCATAACGCTCGCGCGCTCTTTCTCTCAGGCTCTGCCTCTATCTGTTTATTTCTTGTTCTATTTGTGTGTATATTTCAGATGGGTTAGAGTCCATGCAACGTTGAAGTCACGCAACGTTTGTCTCCGCTCGAGTCTTTCAAATCTCGACCTTCACAAGGCATTTGTACCCCCATTAAACATGAATGTGTCTCGGAGGGGCGGCGATGAGTCACAGAACTCAAGTTGCAGTAGTCGTCCCGCTCATCGATATGTCCCAAAAGGGGTGCTTAGCCGACACGCGTGCGTTGTTAATTCTCGAAAAACAACAAAAGTCTCCCAAAAGGTGAAGCTTTCTCAGGCACGTGCCGGCTGGTGAAATACTCAAATGTTTTCGCAAAAGCCAGAAATTGTGCGTACATGGTCTTTCTCATCGCATGAGCGGCAAGAAGCATGCCATCCCTCAGTTTGATTGCTCTCCCAATTGTAACGGCCCACTGATACACAAGATACCATTGACTGATACACAAGATACCATTGGCCCCGCTGATACACAAGAAACTATTGACCCCCGCCGCTATAGGGCGAAATGTTGTAACACCAAAGAAAAGAAAGAAAGAATCCAATCCTGGGGCCGGTCACGATCAGTCGGTAATGATCATTCCCAACATACGACTCTAAAATGTGTGTGTGCGTGTGTGTATATATGTATGCGTGTGTTTTGTTATGTGTGCGTCAGAGCGTGTGTGTGCACGTGCGTGTGTGTGTTCATATGCTTGTGTTCGTATGTGTGCGCGCATGCGTGTGTGTGTGTGCGCGAGCGCGTGTGTGTGAGTGTGTGTGTGTGCGTGTGTGTGTGTGTGTGTGTGTGTGTGCACTTGTGCATGGGGTATGCTTTCATTTGTGCACGTGGTGTGCGTGCACTTGTGCACGTGGTGTGCGTGCACTTGTGCGCGTGTGTGTGTGGCGTTGTATGTGTGTGTACGTGTGAGTGTGTGTATGTGCATGGTTGTGTGTATATGTGTACGTGAATGTCACGGAAAGGGTGTGGGTTTGTGGTTGGATTTGCTGATGTAAATACATACATATATACGTAAATATATTCATGTACATATTTTTACATATGTTTGTGCACTGAGTTCATTTTTTGCTTGTTCACAGTAAAAAGATCATGCTTCACAGTGGTGACTTTCGAGCAAAAAACGGGGCCGCACAAAAAAATTGGTAGTTTTTGCTGCTGTCACAATGTGTTTTGCTTCGTCTTATTAAATCGATACTGAGGAAAGAATCGGAAAAAAAAATCCCCTTGGTCATGACGAAGCGATGCTCCCTCCGAGTCGTACATTCGCAGCTTTCTTTCTTTCTTTCTGCAAGATAATCTACTTGATAATCGGCGGGTTTTGACCCCGCGGCTTCCGCACGGTCTCTTTTACATCTGTATACAATAGAAGTATTGGTCTCTGTTACATTCAAATACCATTCAGTTCGGCTAATGGTACAAATCAAACAAAAGAGGGGTATTGGGGTCGAAAACCCAGTAAAAAGAAGCTTCTGTTCGGTTTGGGTGGCGAATATCCAACTTAAGGCAAGGTTGGGAATGAACGTTCGTATTCAGTCGAATCCAGTTTACAAAGCGTTTCATCGATTTTGTTTTTGTGGAAACGAACCAATTGTTCAGCAGTAATTCAAACGTGATCTTGACGTGGCAAACCTGCGGCCAGCGCTCGAGCGTGGCTGCGGGAAGCAAACACCGAGCGCTAGCATTTTATTTTTCCGTATGAACTTGCTATATGTTCCTAATATCGAAATGTAAAGGAGAGTATAGGTCTGTGCATGACTTCGGGTCTTGCCGAAAAAAAGCCGATGCGCAGAGGCGACTTCCGATTTAAAAACGTGTCTGGCCGCAAAATTCGTTGGAATTCGCCAGTGCGCAGCGGCGTTCTCGTTGCAAGTCCCGAAGTCATGTACAGATCTAGATCTGACTTTCCTCTAAATTTCGATATTAAGAACATATAGCACATTTGCACGGGAAAATAAAATGCTAGCGCCCATCATTTCCTTCCCGCAGCCATGCTCGAGCGCGGCCGCAGGTCTGCCGCGTCACACGTTTGGATTACAACCAAAAAATTCTGTTGTTTCCACAAAAACCGATTCGATGAAATGCTTTGTAAACTGGATTCCATTGACTACCTTAAGTGAAAGGGTCCAGAGCGAGGCAAATTTGCTACACAAACCAGGCTTGCTTATGAAAACCACTGTTAAAAAAACCAGCTGAAAAACTTGCCCCTTTCGGAAAAATTTACCAAGGCAGAAAGGAAGAGACCAGGACGGGGTGGAATAATGTTGAAAAAAAGCATCAAAGAGCATCACGGAAACAACATAGCTTGCATCATTGAATCTTGTTTGATACAACACAATACATTGCGTTTCATGTTCGCACAGTTCGCACTCAAAAGTTATAGTCATACCACCACCACTCAAGTGACCGTCCCGTGCCTCTCACTTATTTACTGGACTAAGGGTGTGGTGAGTACACAATTAATCGCGTAGGACCCAAGAGACTGTCCAGGACTGTTTCTTTTTTTCTTTCCTGGGGGCGAAGACCCAACTTAATCACTGGACTAACCGGGTGCTAACCCGGCGGAGAGCACCCGACTAATCACATAGGACCCAAGAAACTGTCCCGGACCGTTGCCGACCGACCCGCGGGTAAAAACAATTCACAATGTTTGTGGGCTGGCATGCATCTTCGGGCTAACAGGTCCAAGTCCCAACCATCAAGTCTCCTGAACTATCAAGGAATATAGCACCCAAGGAATGGTGCCCCCTTATAGGATAAGTAAAGCACCAAACTACCCTGGTGTCCTCCAAGCAGCGCTGGTCAAGATTGTGACACACATAGTCTTCTGGCAATGCGCATTCGGGCTAAAGCCCTCGACCACCTCTTAGTTGCAGATCGCAGACCACTAAAAGGACAGAGACCTAGACCACACACGTGCAAAAGAGGCAAACAAGACAGCATGGGCAAGGAAACATGGCAAGAGGTAAGTAGGGGCGCCGCACCTTGGGGTACCTTAGAAGTTGATATATCATTGTAATATAGTAAATTGAGGGAAGACACAAGTACAAGAACATTCAATGGGTAGGTCCACCGTACCGGATTCGAGGGAAATGCTGAAACATCATCATCGTATATTTTAGGAAATCAGAGACAGCATGTACACAGAGCAAGACTGGTATTGTGACGTACTTGGGTGATGTACATACCCTCTGTGTGGATACTGTCCTCACTGAACAGTTTGCGCATTACTCTATCCATTAATTCAAGTTGTGACTTTATTCTTGGTGCTGTTTCACGTTTTGCTTGAACAAAATCATTCAAATCTGATAAAGGACCCAACTGCAATGTCCAGAATGGATTTGGTGTTTTTTTTGGGTTTGCTTCTTTACGTTTCGCTAATGAAAAATCAGATATAAATTCCGATTGTTGTACTTTTCGTTCTCCTTTAGTACGTTGTGACGGTCTTCTAATCTCTTCATTCACATTTTCAATCTCGTTTTCAAGTTCTTCAATTCTTAGTTCGATTTCTTAACTTTTTAAGGATCCTGCTTATCTCCATTAATTGCATATGCCTGTGTTAGTCTTTTATTTACACCTAATCTATATTTCTGCACGTGCAGCTTTTTTTTAATTTTATATGTTTCAGGATCATACAGCTTATCCTGACAATTTTTGCTATTAAGTCTAGCTTTGTCTTTCTTTTTTTGGTTCATTTTGTATTAGCGCCTGCCCCGATAGTTTATTCATTTTCTCTACATATCCTACATAATTCAATTTTTAATTTTTAAACATTTTTAATCATTTACAACCAATCTGAATTTTTTTGAATTTTAATTTATTTTTAGTATCATTCGAAAAAAATTGATCATTTATATATAATAAATTATACATATCAATAATGACCTCTCTCATACTGATTGTTTCAAAAGAACCACATCTTGTTATGAAAGAAAGAAACGAAAACCGGCGAAAAACAATATGAATACAGGGAAATTTCCAAATATTGGAGAAATCGTTTATATCACAAAGATGGTGCTTGAAAAGATTTCAAAATAGACCTCAATTTACTTGCGAATTTAAGATATTTCATATATTAAAAGAAGTACTTCAAGAATATGGTACAGGAGTCAAAGCAAGTCATCCTTTGAAAGACCAAGTATATATTAGAATCAAATTGGGATATATTGTGTGTCAAGAACTGAATTGTCAGAAATTGGTGATCTCTGTAAATTTGGTCATCTGCGACAAAAATGAATTCAAATATCATCAAAAAACGTCGTCTCACCGAGGGCTCGGAAACGTACCTTTTCTTCACCAAAACAAAAAGATTTTTCGCAACGGTTCACGGGCCCGGGACGAATGGCCCGAACGCCTTACGCTGGTACGGGCCACTGCGCGTGCAGAAGTCGACGGTGTTCAATGATGTAAAATTGTCAGGGCAATCTTTTCGTTTTGGCAACATTTTTGGAGCTAAAAACTCGATTTTTTGCGTATTGTTACTCGGGAATCAGGAAAGTCAGTTTTTTAATTGCATTGTGAAAGTGCACTTTTTGAGGTCAGACTTTTGCGCCATAAACCCCTTGACATTCCTGATACCCGAAAAGTCATAAGGTTTTTACGGAGCGCCCATATCCCATATCCCATGGAGACAGAGTCCGGTCCATGAGAATGGGGTTTATTATACCATGGTCCTGCAGTGGGGCAGGACCTCGGTATATCCCGAATTGTAGCTAAACCAACCGAGGTCCTTCGTACCAAGCTGGCCGCTGACTAAATTGTTTTGGTCTCTTTTTCAACCTACTCCTTGGGGTTGTCAACCACGGGGCTGACGACAGGGGATGACAAAAGAAGAAATAGGAAGGAGCAAGTTGAAAAAGAGACCAAAATAATTTAGTCAGCGGCCAGCTTGGTGTAAAGGACCTCGGTATGGTTTAGCTACACCTCGGTATATACCGAGGTCCTACAGTATAACAAAACCTATTCTCATGGACCGGACTCTTGACACCTCAGAGCAAGCCGTGATGGTCCTGATTGAAAGTCCCGGCGCAGGTGCGCCGGGGGTTCCGCGAAACATTGCTTGTTGCCAAAAATCGATCCTTTTTTAATACTAAAAGTTGACCAAAATATCAGTCTGCCCGAACCAATCAATCACGTATGTTCCCTTACAAGTCAATAAATTTCAGAAAAGTATTTTACTTATCGTTCAAAACAAATATTTAAAATTATATTCCGGAGATTTTATTCTCCGAATCTGATCCTCCGCACAAGATCATGCGGTACTGGTTTTATTATTCAATCTAGTTGGGGTTTTCATTTCCACCAGACCACGCTGGTCGGGTGGAAACATTTTGTACCACAGTTGTACCAGTGTTGAAGGGGCATCTTGGGGGGGCCAGCCACTAAATATTTTTGCATGATTCATAGGGGCGGGCGGAGGGCTATCAAAGATCAATGAGAGGTCCCGAGCGCGGTGCGGCGCTGCACACCTTGAAACACCTGGGCCTAACTGTGGAGGACTTTAGTGGATCAAGTTCACCACACATCTGTTTGCGGCTATGCTCAGTTGCGTGGTGATCAGATTAATATTCAGCGAGTTGTTTGTCTTTGTCTTCTTGGCGCTGTTCCACTGCGCTGGTGATGACGTGGGCGGTGATCTCAGCACGTGATGGAGAGAGGCTTTGAACAAGGTGCAGGCTGACTTCCTAACCTTGATCCTGGGCAGAATAAACCATCGTGGTGCATGCAGGGTACTTGCACATCGCACACATACCACCTTATGACCCACATCCGGCGAGTCCATAGAGTTGTGCTCGTGGCACCGCTCGGTGAATAATGCAGCAGCAGCGATTGTCAAGCGCTGCAATTGAATTGTTATGACATTATGCGCCATATAGCGCTAATGCCAGAGGACCAAGAGTTGAGATGATGCTTGTCATCCTCCTTTTGCCCGTTGCGATCTCCACAGAGAGGTCCACTGTTCGACCCTGTGCACTTGATATGTGCAACACAGCCAGAAGTTCAACACATGAGTCCAATACATGTGTAAGTAGAAGGTTGGCATTCCTTAAATCTTGGCTGCATTGACCTACTGTCTTGTACACCACTCCCTGCTACCCTGCACAACCTCGCATCGCAGAATTCTGGTTTGTCCGCGAACCTCAAAATCTTGAGATAGAACCGGATTGGCTTGCTCTGACGCGTTGCGTACCCCGGAGAAGAGTCTTCTTTCAGGGGCCCCGAAGGAATAATTTGGCCGCATGATATTTGAAAAAAATTCCCGGAAAGGCCGTACTAAAGTTCAGTCAACAACGTCGGCAGGTGCTCGTGGAGGTGAGGCGTGGCGCCGGAACGTGTGAAGCCCCGTGTATATTAGACTATCACTGCAGCTCAGCCTCACTTTCTTTCTTTCTTTCCTCACTCTGGCCTGCATGAAGGGGCTTTGTTCTGTTTGTTTGATTGTTTGTTAGAATAAAACCCGAAAAACTATATCCCGCCTCCTGTGTTTGGAGGCAAATAAAAACCATGAGATTTGGTATATCCAAAACTTTCCCCTGGAATAGCCGTGGGTCAGGGATCCAACGTGGGACTCGATTTATAAGGAAAGACGAACAAATCGCGTACGCGTACGGACGACGGTCAAGGGAACGATGCGGAAGGGAAGGAACATCATGTTGGTATGAGGCAACGCATATCTGAATTCTTTGTGCAAACCACAAGTGTGTGCACTGTGCACTCTCTGTGGGTGTGTACTCTGTGTGGATGTCAACAGAGAATGAGTGGTGTAACACAAAAGGTAATTGTGCGTTTTCCTCCGACACTTGCCAAAGTCCTCGGATGTGTGAAGTGCTGCAGTGACAAAACATACCTACATTTTGGCTTTGCAAAAAAAGCGAAAGGGAGAGAGATGGGATGGAGGGATGAGAGAGAGAGAGAGAGAGAGAGAGAGAGAGAGAGAGAGAGAGAGAGAGAGAGAGAGAAAGGGATGGATGGAGAAGGAGAGAGATAAATAGAGAAAAAAAAGGTAGAGACAGAGACACAGAGAGAGAGACAGACAGAGAGCGAGAAAGGGAGAAAGAGAGAGAGAGAGAGAGAGAAGGAGAGAAAGCGAGAGAGCGAGAGAGCGCAAGCGCGAGAGAGACAGAGGGATAGGGAGAGGCAGAGAGATACTGTATGCATATATGTATGTACGCATGTATCAAAGAGAGACGCTGTATGTATGCATGAATGTATGAATGTATGTATGTATATGTAAATCTTTGCATGTTTGTACATGTATTTATGCATGCATATATACACAGACAGATAGCACACACACACTTCAACACACACATACATGATGATATGACATATGTAGGCACTGGTATTCGTGGGTTGCAGCCAAAGCTTCACTCCCGCCATTCGCTGGGTCGTACCGGCAAGACGTGCCGCAACCTGGTGCACCCACCCGGAAGTCTTTCCGTTGATACCGGGTTTCTTTCCGCCTATGCACACGCGCCCCGCACGAACCGCTGTCCCCCAGCGCTCACATCTCAGGAATGGGTGGGGTGGGATTGAGTGGGAGAAAAATGAGGGGGTGGGGGGATGGAGGGGGGCGTTAAGAGCGCAGAGGGGGAGCAGAGAAGTGGAAAAATTGAAGGAGTTTGACAACAAATTTTTGACCTACAAGGGGCACCGGTGGCCGCGCGACATGTTTCAGTTTATTGTTCAGGACCTTGGCGTGCCGCGCGATAAAATTACGCACCTTGCTGATCAGACCCAGGTCGCTTTTCGTCTCCGTCTCTCTCTCTTTATACAAAGAGTATCGTACCTATCGTGTGTGTGTGTGTGTTTTCGTGTATACATATTATACATGGACATGTGTGTGTGTACATACATATATGCACGCACACACGCACACTGTGTGTGTGTGTGTATATGTATACACACACACGCCCGTTTGCAATTAGAATTGTGAGAATAGGCGTAGCGTGCTGTCTTACTCAGACGCATCCTCAGCACACCCAGCTAAATATTTATGAATATCTGACAACCTGTACATGTATCTTTGTATGCATGTGTAAGTATGAATGTATCATTTTGTATGTATGCATGCATGCATGCGTGTATGTATATATGTATGTATGTATGTTTGCATGCATGTGTATATGTATGCATGTATGTATGTATGTATGTATGTATGTATGTATGTATGTATGTATGTATGTATGTATGTATTTACGTACGTGTGGATAAATGTACATAAACAAAAGCACGTATGTATGCATGTATGTACGTATGTATGTACGTATGTACGTACGTACGTGTGGATGAATGTACATAATCAAACGCACAGGTGATGTCACTAAACATAACCTCGAACTTGCAGCCGAAAATGGACTACTTTGTTGGCCAACTCCAGGTCCGCTCCCCTCACACACACACACACACGAGAAAGAGCGCAGGGACTGAGAGAGACAAAGGGGGGGAAACAGAGGGGGGGAGACAAGAGGGGTGTTTCGTGTTTGTGCATGGTCTCTCTCTCACTAGAGAGAAGGAGCGCGCGCGTGCGTGCGTGCGCGCGCGCGCGCGCGAGAAAGAGAGCGAGCGAGCGAGCGCGCGACAGAGAGAGAGAGAGAGAGCGCGTGAGAGAGCGAGAGCAAGAGAAGGAGAAAGCAAGAGAGAGAGAGAGAGAGAAAGATAGATAGAGAGAGAGAGAGAGAAAGAGACAGAGAGACACAGAGAGACACACAGAGAGAGAGAGGACAAACACGTGTGTGTGTGTGTGTGTGTGTGAGAGAGAAAGAGCGCGTGCGTGCGAGAGCGAGAGAGAGAGCGAGAGAGTGAGAGAGCGGGAGAGGGCGAGTGTGTGAGAGAAGAGAGACAAGAGGGGTGCTACGTGTGTGTGCAATGTCTCTCTCTCTCCGTAAACAGAACGAAGTAGAGCGCGCGCGCGCGCGCGCGCGCGCGAGAGAGAAAAGGCGAGAGGCAACAGGCTTGCTACTTGTACGAGTTCTCTTTGTGCGCCTGTTGCATCGTCTCTCTCTCTGTACAGAGAGAGAGAGTGCACACCAAAAACTCCGATGGGGTGGCTACGATTAGTAGGCTCCTTAAAATTACAGGTCCCTTTTGCAAAAGAGCCCTATGAAAGAGACGATATTCTGCAAAAGAGACCTATAATTTTAAGGAGTTTACTAATCGTAGCCACCCCATATACAGTTAGCACGCCTCTTGTCTCTCTCTCTTTCTCTCTCTCGCCCTCTCTTTCTCTCTCTCGCGAAACAGGCGCCTGGCAACAGGCGCCTGTTGCATTGTGTCTCTCTCTGTCGAGACTCACTGTAGTGAGCGAGAGAGCGCGAGAGATTGAGAAGAGAGAGCGAGAAAGAGAGAGCGAGAGAGAACGTGAGAGAGCAAGAGAGTGAGAGAGCGAGAGAGCGAGAGGGTGAGCGAGAGAGAGAGAGAGGGAGAGAGACGCGCCTTGACATGTGGGTGTGAGGACAAATCTCTAAATGTTGTCCCTCTTTTTTCCTTTCTCTCTCTCTCTCACACACCCACGCACTCTCTCACGCACTCTCTCACCTCGTTCTGTGTGATGTAAAATTTACCGTGTGGGTGGATGGAGGGTTGCATGATATAGCGCAAGGAGCTAAGGCGCATGTGAATGCGTCGCTCTTTTATATGTTCATTGCGCGATGTGAATACACTAGGTCACACAAATGGATAAGTCATGAGTTGCATAGATATAGCGCAAGGGGCTAAAGTGCATGTGAATGAGTCGCTCTTTTATGTTTCATTGTGCGATGTGAATACACTATTTCATACAAATGAATAAGTCATGAGTTGCAGAGGTATCGCGCAAAAAGCTCAGGCGCACATGAGTGAGTCGCTCGACTCACTCGTCTACATTTCATTGCGCGATGTGAATACACTATGTCACACGAATGAATAAGCCATGAGTTGGATAGATATCACGCCAGGAGCTAAGGTGCATGTGAATTAGTCGCTCTTTTATGTGTTCTTGTGCGATGTGAATACACTATATCACACACATGAATAAGTCATGAGTTGGATAGATATTGCGCAAGGACGTATGAAGGAGTCATATCACACATATGAATCAGCCATGTCACACATGTGAATGAGTGATGTCATACACATGAATACATTATATCACACACATTCTTGAGAGAGATACCGCGCGAGGAGCCAGGGCGCATATGAATGAGTCATGTCACGCATATGAATGAGTCATGTCACACATAAGAATAAGTCATGTCATACATATGCATACACTATATCACACATGTTCATGCGACAGACATCGCGCGAGGAGCTAGGGCGCATATGAATCATTTGTGTCACACATATGAATTAGTCAGGTCATACACATGAATACACTATATTACACAAATGAATGAGTCAGGTCATACGTATGAATACACCATGTCACACACATGAATGAGTCATGTCATAAATATGAATACACTATGTCAAATAATACGTATGAATACACCATGTCACACATATGAATGAGTCATGTCATAAATATGAATACACTATGTTAAATAATACGTATGAATACAACATGTCACACA
>Ga0209491_10008043_pt1 | contig 13569 bp, 9 predicted proteins | sample BON02_FD_187213 | JGI IMG/M metagenome (GOLD analysis project Ga0209491, IMG submission 187213) | Freshwater microbial communities from Lake Bonney liftoff mats and glacier meltwater in Antarctica - BON-02 (SPAdes) (version 2) | ecosystem: Environmental > Aquatic > Freshwater > Ice > Glacier... | reverse complement strand
GCTTCCGTAACCCTCGCGCTGGCCTGCCATTCGAAGCTTCTGGCACGGAAGCGAAGAATGGTGGCAGGACGGGCAGAGGTGGTGGCCTTCCTGTCCGCCATAGCCTTTGGCGACGGCGGATGCAGGTGAAGGCGAGGAGGCGTTCGTGGCCACAATCGGTGCACTGGAGGCGGGTGAAGCCGGAGGCGAGGTCGCCGCAGCGGAGAAAGGATTGGACGGTGGCGACGGCGGTGGGGTCGAGCGGGCCGGGGATTTGCGGTGAAATTTTTCGTAGAGGCCGAGGAATTGGTCCCAGCCGTGGTGGATGATTTGCCAGAGTGGCGAGGCACGGGGGCGGCGGGGCTGTCCCAGTTGGTGAAACGCAAATCGTCTGGCACCTGAAACGCTTGAAGAAGACCCCGAAAAAGAACTGTGTGTCTGCCCGGAACACATCCCTCCAGGCCCTACGGGAACTCGCCGGAATCACCGGGCACCGTTGAGCGAGAAATTCCCCTTCGTCATCCCGGAGGCGGAACGTCTCGCCGGTCTGTTCGGGTAGGAAACGGGAGCGGCGCGCACCTTTCCAAGGGCTTTCCGCCTCATGATGCCTTCGGCAAGCGCTCTCTGCCAAGCTCGTTAAAACATGTCCCGCATGTTTTCTGGGTGTGTTTTCTGCGGCTGCGCCATGATTTGCCTCGGCAAGGTGAAGGGCAACCTCATGATCGACCTCAACGCTTCCAACGAAAAGCGCCGCGGTCGCGCTGCGCGCATGCTCGCCAGCCTACCAAGAGGCCCGCCAGCACCTGGCCGCCTACGGCTGGTACGTCCGCGTCACCCTCGCCGCCAGGGCGTTTGGCTGATGGTTCAGAACACTTGATATTAAAGGAAAACGATCTAACAGAAAATACCTTCAAAAAACGATTTTTCAACGATTGCGGGCTTCCAGCCAATCGCCCTGCCCTCGCCGCGCTCACCGAATGGATCGACTTGACAGCTAGCTGGTTAGCTTGCCATACTGCCGCCATGAAAACGACCATCGATCTTCCGGAGGATCTCGTCACGGACGTTAAAATCCGCGCCGCCAAAGACAGGCGCACCATGAAAGAAGTCACTGCCGAGGCTTTGCGCAACTGGCTTGATGTTCGCAAGGAAGGCATCGCATCGGTCACAGCATCAGAACCAACTCTCAGTCCGGAGAAAAAGAAACGTTTGGAGGCCTTCCGGGACTATCGGTCCCACCTGCAAAAAAATTTACCCTCGGAAGAACGAAGGGCCTCACTGACTGACTACCTCAAGGAGTATCGCGAAGATCGTCAGACTTTCGGAGGAAGGGAACAGGCACCGTGATTCATCTGGATACCAACGTTCTCATCAGAATGGCTGCCTTCGATCAGTCCGTCATGGACTTCGTTGAGCAGCAGCTCGCACGAGGCGAAGAAATCGTCGTGAGTTCCCTCGTCTGGTATGAATTCCTCGTCGGACCCATTGACCGGAATGAAATCGCCTTCGTCCTCCGCTTTCTAGCTAAAGCCCCGATCACTTTCGATGAACCGTTGGCCCGGCAAGCTGCCAAGCTCTTCAACCGAACCGGCAGGACCCGGAAACGGAAAATCGACACCATGATCGCCGCCACCGCTCTCGTATTCGGGGGGCGCATTGCGACCGGAAACCTTCAGGATTTTCAGTGTTTCGATCCCTTCGGACTCGTGTCAGTTGAAATTTGAGGGTGTCTCCGGCAGTCTACTTTCTCATTTTGAAAGACGGACAAATTACTGCGTGGCAGGTCCCGCAGTGACCGAATTTCGCCTGCCAGTTCACCGAGGGTCTCTCGCGGTTTCCGCGCCCCGCCCTTCCTCTTCGGACCAAACCGTTCCCGGCTCGCCTGAAACACCCCGTCGACAAAACCCTTCGATCCAATCACCGCGCCATCCGTGAAATAGCGAACCCGGCATTGAATCACCTTGGAAATTTTCAAATCCCGCGCCTTTTCCTCCGAGAGTCGTGCCAATTCCGCCTCCGCCTTCTCGCGATCCATGCCCTTGCGAATCACCACGCGCTGCTTCGTCTTCACATTCCCTCGTTCTTCCCCCTGCTCTATCCCCGCCGAAATCAAAATCTTGCGATACTCCAACAAGATCAGGATATTCGCCTCCTCGATCTCCCGCTTCACCGAATGGGTATAGCTCCTTGAATACAACCCTCCCGACCGATCAATCAATCAATTCTTCGTCGGTCAGCCCCAAAGACTCTCCCTTCCCGCACCCCGGAGGCACCTCCAACAGGACATGGAGGTGATTGGACATCAGGCAGTATGACCAAATTTTGTAGCCCGAACAATGCGAGCAAGCATTTTAGACGGAGCAAAGCGGAGTCCGGAGGGTCAGAGATTTGCGGATGCAAAACTCTTATCAAAAGCGTTCATACATTCGCAAAAGGATTCTCAGCTGCTCCTTTTGATCAGGCCCCCCGGCCTGCCCCTTCGGGCAACCTTTCAGGTAGTCTCTCTCTCTCCGCTCGGTTCCTCCGCCTGCAGAACGAAATTCCGATCCACAACCCTGGAACGCGGGGTGGTGCTAACCACCAGTCAACAAAAAAGCTGCCGGAGGAGGCAGCCCTGATTAGCTTGGACGAAATGGAATGGAGTCAAACCACATGATAGATCGCCACCGGAGGACACGCCCCCGAGGACTCCACTGGCACCAAGAACCGACGCTTTTTCTTAATCACGCCGGGATCTTATCCGCGTCAAACCCACCAGCCAAGAACAATTTCTGCAAATCGTCTGGCAACCTCTGCACTGCGATCTTTAAAGTTCCCGGCATCAATCTCGATGGGCTTCGGTTTCCCGGCATCCAAAGGCAGCGCCAGCTCCGCGATCTCTGCGGCCGCGTTGAGATACTTCTCCATCAGAAGTGGTGAAATCGTGAGCACGTCACCGATGGTATCAAAGCCGAAGCCGGTATCATCCGGTGGGAAATTGTCATTCGTGCTGAAGCGCACCCCAACAACATCTCCGATGGTGTTTTGATACTCCTCACGATTCATCCGCCGGATGGTGACCCGGCCTGGATCTGGATTTTCGGGATCCAAGCCGAAGATTCGTTTCTCGATCCATGAAACCAATTCCTTCCTTTCGTCGGGAGTCGGTTGGGACTTCTTTTTAGGGGGAGGCATCATCTCCGTCCGGAGATTCTCCCAAATTCTCAGCCAGATTTTTCGGTCCTCAAGGAGAGCAGAGGTGTTCGCATACTCATCCAGCGTCAAATCTCCCTTGTCCGCGCCATCCCCGTGGCCGTCGTAACAATAGTCCTGCAGAAGCGGCTCGATCTTCTTGTGAAATTCGCTTTCGGCAAGTTCCGCTGCTTTCTGATCAGCTAAGGAAAGTCCAGCCGTCAGGCAGAACGCTGAGACGATGGGCAGAAACTTTGACAAGGGTTTTCATCTGGAGTGGGGAATCGATTCTTACTCAACGGCGTCGACGGCCGCCATTTTTCACTTGTACCTGAACTTCTTCCGGAAGACCACTTGTGCCCAGCCAGACCATCGCGGCATCACGGTCTCGACGCATCCATTCCCGCGCCGTCCGTTCCAGAGTCTGAAGGCGAAGATCCGGGCTGCCAATGGAACTGGGTCACTTCAATTGAATTCCTTCGGCAGCTCGGTAGTGCCTCATGACTTCATCGGCGCTCAAGGCCCGATCGTAGATCGCGATCTCATCCAAGGCCCCGGACCACTGGCGAGCATCAAAGTCGTGTTCGAGAGGATGCATCCGCCCAAGCAGCAAATCGTAGTTCTGATCGTCCAGAGGTTGGTTTGAGTTCGATTGCCCTGCGAGTTCCCCATCGACGAAGATCTGCAGCACTCCGTCTAATCTTACCACTGTCATGTGGTGCCAGCGATGAATAAGGTGGGATATGTTCGAGTATGAATTGACCCCCCCGGAATAGCTGGCAGGAGACCTATGCAGGGCTCGCATGCAAAAATTTGGATGGATGTGATGGTCGTTAGATCCCGAGATGCCCGAGCGCTCAATGAGCAGCAGGTGGGGATTGTGGAAGAAATCCTTCCGCAAAACCTCTGGCTTTGGTCCATTGAGCACCAGACTTGCCGCAGACTGCCAGTTGACCGAGTCGGAATAAGCCCAAAACTCCAAACTACACCCCCGCTCCGTATTCAAATTAGGGAAAGCTTCCGTTGACATGGCGAAGCCTCTCTGCAGCCCCTGTCCCAACTGCAGGCAACCACTGTGCCGTGAATGTTTGACATGAGCTCCACCCTCCAATCTCAAGGCGACTGCCCCAACCCGGTTTCTGGCCAAGTTACCCGGACCAATTTCGTCAAATGTCCAGTATCCCACTGGATTCGATTTGATCACTTCCTCGGTGTACCCGTCACCAAGTAACAGAGGCTCGATCACTGACACGAGAGGCTCGATGAATTCCCCACCGACCGGCACCTTTACTAACGGGGAATTTTTGTGGATCGAAACTTCCTCACCGAGGCCCAAGGTTTTTTCCCATACGATATATCCTTGGCTATTGGTAGAACTGGCCACTACCTCACCATTCAAAACTTTGACACGGTTCTCCCCATTCGGATCGACATTGACGGCGAACTCCGTTCCGAGGTCGACCACCGTACCGTTCGGCAAGATCACCGTAAACCCCCGACCCTGCGGTGTGACCGATGCCACCAACTTGCCTGATTTTAGCGACAAGCAAGCGCCATCAATCAGTTCGAATTCCGCTGGTCCCTCCAGTGTCACTTTCACCCCGGCATTAAAATCCAAACGGATACGCCCCTCCAGCAACTTCATCTCGCCGAGGCCCAGCCGTGCGCCGCGAACCGGGGCTTGATGCTGGAGATTCCAAACCGCACCTTCTGAAGTCCCGACGATCGCAATAATCTTCGACGGCTCTCCCGCCTGAGTTACAGAAGCTTTTCCTTCCGTCGGGCTGCGCCGATCCGGCACTTCGCCAACAGTCGAAAACAACCAGAGCACGAGACCGATCGCGGCACACGCGGCCGCCGTAGTAACACCGACGTAGATCGACCCGCGGCGTGCCCCTGCAGAAAATCTGTGCACCCCTTCGGAGGAGGTGAACTCTGCACTCCCATCTGTACGCTCATGCAGGGCAGCATGCAGGTTCATCACTCGCCGAAAATAGGAACGAGCCTCCCGCTCAGCGATCAGCCGCTCCTCGAGCTGGCGCATGCCTTCGGCATCGATAGTCCGGTTACAGACGGCATTGACTAAATTTTGGAGTTCTTTGTCCGACATCGGTAGATTCCGGTTAGAGTTCGAGACATTCGGAATCTCGCTTAATACACTTGAGCAAGTCGATCCGAAAGCGGTTGAGTTTTTTGTAGAGGCTGGAACGGGGGAGGCCAAGGCGATCCGCGATCTCGTTGATCTTGGTCCCCTGCGCGTAGCAGGCCATCAGCAACTGGCGATCTGCGTCATTCAGGAGGGTGAGGCAATGATCGAGCGCGCGCCGCTCAGCCAGCAACGGCTTTGCTTCACCTTCGTATTCATCAGCCATCAGGTTGATTAAATCGTCGCCAAACACGTGCCGGTCGCGCGCCTTTTTGCGGCGGAACATCAGCACCTCATAGCGCGCGACGACATATCCCCACTTGAGGAATTCGGTGTCCGGGTCGAACTGATCAAACTTCTTCCACAGCACTAAGCTGACCTGCTGCATCACCTCGTCAACCTCTTCAGAGCCGGGAAGGAGGTTGTAGAGAAATGCCCGCAGTGAGCGCTCACTCGCCGAGAACAGGCGCACGAACAATTCGGCGTCTGGTCTATCGCTTTCCGGGTTCAAACTTAAGGGATCTTTCATTATCAACGTAATTCCAGCTCGTAGGTCGCGCAGGACAGATTGTCTCCGCGTTTCTTGTTTACTTCCTCAACATCGAAATTTCACCCAAAAAAGTGAGTGTAACTGAAAGTTGTGGTCAAGCGGCCTCTTGTTGCCCATTGGCTTTCCGGCACACTCGCGCGCGTGCTTCCCGCCCACGATGGTATTGCTCTTGACCCGGAGAACATATCCCAGGCCTTTGCCGTCAAGCCAGCGTAGCCATTTTTGTCGTGTCGTATGAAGATTACTGAGAAACCGAGTGTCCACCCGCTGCCGCCGAGGTGAGCTTGAGAACAACTCACTTTCCACCCAAAGGCGAGATGATCATCCGGCAGCATGCTGACATTTCCATAACCATTGCATCTATTTCAGAGAAATTTGTCTGATCGTAAAAAAATTGAGACAATTTTTTCGTCTTCGGCAGTAAATAGATGAAGGAGGAATTCTCTATTTCTCTGCCTCCCTAATTTCCTCCCGCCTTATCTCTATCTCTATCTCTATCTCTATCTCTTTATCTATATGTTCCTACTAAACCACTCCCGCTTCGTCTTTGTGAACCGACCGGCTGCGATCTTCTTTTTAGCGATCTCCACCAGCTTGTCCCATGCAGATTTGGTAAGCTACTGGCCTCTTGATGAAACTGCAGGTGAGATCGCCGAAGATGTCGCTGGCGACAATGACGCAACCTGGCAGAACGCCGGCCTCAACCTGGCATGGGAAACGGGACGGATTGGTGGCGCGGCCGATTTAACTGATGCCGGCGGAGCTGCTGCCAACAATTTCTTCCAGCTGAACATTCCCGAACTCGTTGGTGCCGAATCGATCACCATCTCCCTTTGGATCAACAACCGCAATCAGGCCTCATCAGGATACAACGGAATCTTCATGACCCGGGATTTCAACGGCGCCACCAACAACAGCTGGGGCCTTGCCATCGAGAACAATGGCGATGAACGCCTCGACTCCCGCGTGAATGGTCCCGGCATTGAGTCAGCCGATGGCCTCCTCGCCGATGACCACAAATGGAAACATCTCGTCCTCGTGTGGGATGGAGTCAATTCAACTCACACCCAGTATGTCAACGGCGTTGAGACCGCCACCGGAGCTTCCATCGCCGGACCAATCATCGGCCCGGACAGCGGTCCCTGGTATATCGGTTATGACAGCTGCTGTGGAGGTAACCGGGATTTCGACGGCCTCATTGATGATGTCGCCGTTTGGGACCGGGCCTTGACTCCCGCCGAAATCAAGGCGCTCTCCGAAGGAATTCCTGCCAACGCGCTTAACTTCACCGATACTGACAGCGACGGCATGCCGGACGAATATGAAGACATGTTCGCTTTCCTGGACAAGAACGATGATAGCGACGCCGCCCTCGACGAGGACATGGACGATCTCACCAACCTGGAGGAATTCCTCCTCGGGACGAACCCCGGGGACGATGATTCGGATGACGATAACCTCAAGGACGGCGAAGAGGTAAACACTTTTCTAACAAACCCAAAATTGGCGGACACCGATGGCGATAGTATTAATGATGATGAAGAACTGGTAGCCGGCGCAGACGGCTTCATCACCAATCCACTTCTTGCGGATACTGACATGGATGGATTGAGCGACAGCCAGGAGATCACCAACGGCACCGATCCGAACGACTCAAACGATCCGCCGCCAGCCGCACCGATGCTGATCGGCCACTGGCCCATGGACGCCGCCGACGGGCTCATTGCCGCAGATCAGATTAGTGGTAACGACGCTGTTTGGCAAAACGCCGACGGCTTAAACCTCGAGTGGACCCAAGGACAGATTGGCGGTGCCGCCAGATTGATGGACTTTGGCCTGGAAGACTATTTCCAGATCGCCGCGATTAACCAGTTGGTCGGCTCCAACGCGCTCACCATCACCGCGTGGATCGAGCCCGATGAAAACCCAGGATACAACGGCATCATGATGACCCGAACGATCGACGATCAGACTAACAATAGCTGGGGCATCGCTTTTGAGAATACCGAAGCCAGCCCCAATCACCTCGACTCGCGCGTCGATAAAGCCCCGGTTGATGCTCCCAGCGATACCCTGTTGCCCGACGGCGGCTGGTATCACGTCGCCCTGGTCTGGGACGGGACAACAGGAACGCATACCCAATATATCAACGGCGTGGAGACCGGAATCACCACCGCTTCTCTCAATCGCCAGATTCTTGGGACCAGCGGACCTTGGTTCATTGGCTATGACGACTGTTGCGGAGGAAATCGTGATTTCAATGGCCTGATTGATGATGTCGGCATGTGGAACCAGGCCCTAACTCCCACGGGAATTGCCAGTATTTACGAGAATGGCCTCATCGGAATCGGGATCGGGGGGCCGGGCAAGCTCTCTCAGATTACCGAAATCATCAGAAACTCCGATGGCTCGGTCGACCTAACGTGGACCTCGGATCCCCGCAATGGCGTCGAATACAGTGTCCTGTTCAGTCCTGACCTGACCTCTCCGATCGACACCTGGGCCGACGTGGACGACGGCGTGGCTACTGGAGGCGAGACGACCTCCTTTAAAGTCCCCGCCTTGATCCTTGGTGACCTTAATCGCGCCTTCTTTGCCATTCGCCGCAACCCATAGCATCAACTTGCTCAATCCATCAATTAACCAAAAACCTAATACTCATCATGAACAAGAGAAACCTATATCTCCCCATCGCTGCTGCTGGCTTGGCGATGATCCCGGCCAACGCGGCGCTTGTCTCCTACTACACTCTTGATGACACCAGTAGCGGGATTGCCTCCGATAGCATCAGTGGCAACGACGCGACCTGGCAAAACGGCACCAATAACAATCTCGCAAACGCGGCCGGGCAAGTGGGCGGCGCGGCTGATATGAGCGATGTCGGCGGCGGCAATAACTACTTCCAGATGAACCTTCCGCAGCTCATCGGATCCACGGGGATCTCGATTTCGGCTTGGGTCAACAACGACGCGAATGACGGCTACACCGGCATTTTCATGACCCGGACGTTCAACGGTCAGACCAACAACAGTTGGGGACTCGCAATCGAAAACGATGCCAATCCACGTTTTGACACACGCTTTGATGGGCCGGGTATCGATTCTCCCGACGGCGCGGCAGCAGTCAACGGAGAGTGGAAGCATATTGTGATGGTTTGGGATGGCACCGGAGCCGGATCCCACACTCAATACGTGAATGGTGTTCTGACTGCCACCGAGGGCAATGCCGCAAACCTTCTCTCAGGGGCAATCGGCGGCACGGATAGCGGTCCGTGGTTCATCGGTTACGATGACTGTTGTGGAGGGAACCGGAACCGTGATTATGACGGGAAGCTCGATGATCTCTCGGTCTGGAGTAATGCACTCACCGCGCAAGAGGTCGGATCAATCTACCAGAACGGCCTCGCTGGCGCTGGCGCCGGCGTTCCGGAGCCGGGTGTCTCGCTCTTGGGCTTTCTCGGTGGCTTACTTTTACTCCGCCGCCGTCGCTAGAACGCCTCGCAGGAACTTTTTAACTGAGACCGGGCGGTGCACTCGTTGCACCGTCCTTTTTCTGCCTTGGTTCCTAATGATTCTGCTCTCTCTACAGAGAAATGAAATAGACTCCATTATTCTCCAACTCATGTGTGCTACTCTCAAATTTTTCGCCATCGTGCTTGCTATGGCGTGCGCGGTAATCCCAAGCTTGCAGGCTGACCTGGTCATCAATGAAGTTCACTATGACTCAGATCCAAAGATCGAGTTTGTTGAATTCATTGAACTACTCAATACCAACAGCACGCTGATCGATCTCGGTGGATACGTCTTGAGCGATGGTGTCGGTTTCACCTTTCCTCCCGACACGATGCTCGCTGCCGCTTCCACCATCCTCCTCACCGAGAATCCTGTCGCGCTGGCGGCGAAATTTGGCCTGCCGCCAGGTGTGCAGGTGCTGCAGTATACCGGATCGCTCTCGAATGATGGCGAGCGCCTCGAGCTACGCGACGCCAGCTCGCGTGTCATCGACACGGTCGATTATCGCGCAGAATTCCCATGGCCAATCACACCCAATGGCGAGGGTGAGTCGATGCAACTAATCAATGCCACCCTCGACAATAACCTCGGCGGTTCGTGGCGTGGTGCCCTGCCGACGCCTGGCCTGCCGAACGCGAACTTCTCTACCAACGCCCCGCCGATCCTCCGCCAGGTTGAACATTTTCCGGTATCACCGACTTCCAGCGAAGCAACCACCATCAGTGCAAAAATTACCGACCGCGATGGCGTTGGGGCGGTAAATCTGTTGTACCAGATCGTCACTCCCGGGAGTTTTATTCCGGCCCATCTGCCAAACGATTACGCGACGCTTACCAGGAACCCGAACGCGGTACAGCAAGTGAACCCCGCGTTCGAAGACTCGGCTAATTGGACGTCCATCGCGATGAACCCGGTGGGGGACATCTATAGCGCTACCGTTCCGGCGCAGAATCATCGCGCCCTGGTTCGCTACCGAATTGTCGCAGAGGACACGCGGGCGGTATCGGTCAGAGTCCCGTATGCCGACGACCCTTCATTGAACTTCGCCTACTTTGTTTACGATGGCGTCCCTGACTATGTGACCACCGAGACGACGCATAGTGCCTCCACGCTCACGGCGCTGCCAGTGTATCATATGATCACACGCGACGATGACCGGGCCTACGCATACGCCTACAGCGGAAACCAAATCCCGAAAAACAATGCCGCCCGAAGAACCTACAACTGGGAGTGCGCGCTGGTCTATGATGGCGTGGTCTATGATCATGTCGGCTGGCGGCTGCGGCAGAATAACGACCGCTACGCCGGCAGCGGGAAACGCTCGATGCGCTTCCGTCTGAACCGGGGACACTTTTTTCAGGCGCGCGGAGAAGACGGCAAGGAACTTCCGGTAAAGTGGAAGCGCTTCAACACCTCAAAGATGTCACGTTTTGGAGGCACCAATAGCTACGGAATTCACGAGACGATTAACTCCAAACTGTGGCGGATGGTGGGAGTCGAATGTCCGTATTTTCTCCCGGCCCATTGGCGGATGATCGACGGGAGCGACGAGGCACCCGACCAATATAACGGCGATTTTTTCGGATTCACGACGATCGTGCAAGACATCGACGGCCGCCTGCTCGACGAGCGTAACTTACCGAACGGCAATATGTATAAGCTGAAAGATGGCGCCACCAATCCGCTCGAACTACAACGTAACCAGACTCGCACCGCCGTCAGTGATGGCAGCGATTTTCTGAACATCAAAAACAATCTAGATTCGAGACAAAGCGATGCCTGGTTGCGTGACCACGTCGACTGGAACCAGTGGGCGCGTTATCATGCCGTCGTCGAAGCAGTTCGCCACTACGACTACGGCACGCCTTCAACCCACTTCAAAAACCGCGCCTGGTATTTTAAAGAGCAGGCGGATACCCCCCACGGGCTGCTCCGTATCGTGCCCCACGACCACGATGCCAGTTGGAGCAAAGGCTACCATGATAACCTCAATGGCACCGGTAACAGCATCGGCACCGGCTTTCCGTGGGCGGCGATCTTCGACGACATCCGCCGACCACCGGGTGGCAGTGAGAAGACGGACTTCACGCGCGACTACCGAAATTTCATCCGCGAGTTTCGCCAACTGCTCTGGCAGGAGGAGACTGTCAATACGATGATCGATGACCACGTTCTCATGCTTCAGCAGTTCAGCCTGGCCGACCGTGAGCGTTGGGTTGGTGGGCCCGTGGAAGCGGGCCGTGAATCCATGATCGCCATCGGGAACATCGCCTTGCCCATGAAGAGCTTGGCCTTCGTCAGCGATACGATGTATGGTTCAGATCTCGCAGGAGGACGTGCGGCATTTCTCGACCAGATCGCCGACGAACCTGCAATCCCAAATCAGCCAAGCATTACCTACACCGGCAGAGCCGGTTTCCCCGCTGGTGGATTGGAGTTCACGAGTTCAAACTTTTCAGATCCGCAAGGAGATGGGACCTTTGGCAAAATTGAATGGCGCATCGCTGAGGTCACACCTTTGGAGAGTGGTGGCGCATCGGACATTTTACTACCCGGGGCGACTTGGAGATTTCTCGACGACGGCAGCGATCAGGGCACCGCGTGGCGCGGCGTTGGCTTCAACGATACCTCATGGAACAGCGGCGCAACGCCGGCTGGCTACGGAAGCATCTCCGACACTCCCCTTGTAACGCTGATCGATTATGGTCCAAATTTCGTAGAAAAGCACACGACCACTTACTTCCGCACGACGGTTAACATCCAAGATCCCGCGATCTTCAGCCACTTTATCTTCTCTCTGAACGTCGATGATGGCGCAGTGGTCTACCTCAATGGGGTCGAGGTTTTGCGGGACGGATTCGATCCGACAACTACCGTTGCCTACGATGTGTTCGCCGACTCGAATGGGAACGAGGGTACATACGATTCATTCATTGTATCTGCCAACCATTTTGTTCCCGGTAATAACGTCATCGCGGTGGAAGTCCACCAGCGCGCTGCCAACAGTAGTGATTTTGGGTTCGACATGGGAATCACCGCAACACCCAATACTCCCGAGCGAAAGTTCGAGTGGTCTGCCGAATGGGAGTCGGGTGAGTTGAGCCGGTTTCAGGAGTCGCTCACCCCACCGGCCGTCGCCACCCGAGTTGGAAAGGCCTACCGCGCCCGCGTGCGCCATCAGGATTCGAACGGTCACTGGAGTCTGTGGTCGGAACCGATCGAGTTTACAACTTCGGAGGCCGATATTTCACCCTACACGGGCTCGCTTGTGGTGAACGAAATCATGTACCACCCCACTGACCCGACCGCGGCCGAGATCGCGGCCGGCTACGATGACGATGACTTTTTCGAATACATCGAAGTACGGAACGTCGGCACGGAAACATTGGATTTGAATGATGTGAGGTTCACCAAAGGCATCGATATCGACCTAGGCGGCACCATCGCCCCCGGCGGGTATATTTTGGTTGTGAACCACCTGGCGGCATTCGAGATGCGCTACGGTCCCGGCCTTCCGGTGATCGGGGCGTGGACCGGTAAGCTCGACAACGGCGGTGAGCAGATAAAACTCTCCTTTGGGGCGGGGCAACCCATCCAGGATTTCGTCTACGACGATATCTCGCCATGGCCGGGCGCCCCAGATGGCGGCGGGTCCAGCCTCGTGCTGGTCGACCCGTTCAGTCTACCGGATCACGGCGACCCATTCAGCTGGCGAGCTGGCCCAGCGACACCCAACAGCACGGACGGCATGATCTTTCCTGGCGGCGAGCTCCTTGATTATGCTGGTGGCGGGATCTCCGCTGTCTCCCGACTGCCCGACGGTAACTTTGAATTCAGCATTGAAATCAACCAGCTTGCGGAAGACCTCATTACCAAGGTGGAGACCTCGACTGACCTTGTCACCTGGCAGACGGGCGCGCCACTCACAAGGACTGTCGTCGAAGCAGGCTCGGGTGGAATGGCACTGGTGACATTCTCGACTTTGACTCCATCGACAGCGCCACGCTTGTTCGTGCGACTCAATATTCAGGTACGTTAAGATGACGTTCTTTCGCCAGATACTTGCGGCCCTCCTGATCGCGACCGGCGCTGGTGGAGCATTTCACTGGCTTCAGGATTGTAGGCATGGATGACGACGCCATTGGGAACATAGCCTCGCAGCTTGGGATCGGGATGGGTGGGAGGGTAAAGAATCTCGGCGTAAATGCCGC
>Ga0209491_10008042_pt1 | contig 13569 bp, 11 predicted proteins | sample BON02_FD_187213 | JGI IMG/M metagenome (GOLD analysis project Ga0209491, IMG submission 187213) | Freshwater microbial communities from Lake Bonney liftoff mats and glacier meltwater in Antarctica - BON-02 (SPAdes) (version 2) | ecosystem: Environmental > Aquatic > Freshwater > Ice > Glacier... | reverse complement strand
TCAGCCACGGCATGCCTTTGCCTGTGCCAGGGGGAGAGGGAAAACTGGAGTCACGGTCACCGTGACAGGATTGAGTTTAAGATGTTTTAGTTCTAGTTCCATCTTCAATAAAACCCTTCGCGAAGAGACATCTCTTCACCGAAGTGAATTCCCAATCCATGTCCATGGTCCTGTTTTCATGGCGCTCTGCCGCCTGAGTCGAGTTCCTTGGAGCGAAGTTGAAGGCCAAACTTCTCCTTTAAGTGCTTCTCGTCAACGAGCTGAAAAGGCAGATGGTTGACGTGCGTCATTGCCTGTTGGCTATCTCGCTTGCTACCTGCAGGCTTAACGATATTCGTAAAGAAGTGTTGCACTATTTCCCAGACCTCTTTTTCGTCGTCTGTGTCTAGCTACCTCCCGTAGCTTCATAATTTTTAGCAAGTCGGCGAGAGAGTTCCACACGTTACTTCCAGCCAAGCTTCTGCGGCAGAACTCCGCTGGGCTTGCATCCGATTTCCACTTGCGTTTGGCTTTGATGTCATGTCGTTGAGCTCCTCGTCGTCTGACGTCTGCTTGCCTCTCGCAGCTTGGAACTTTGCGAGTGTATCTTTCAGTACAATAGACTCTGCCCACACCGTTGAGCAGCGTTCTGAATTCTCGCTTTGCATCTTCTCCCTGTTGATGATACCTCGAGGCCTTTCCAATAAACTAGATTGAGGTACTCCTGCATACGAAATTGGGTAATGTGGTGGAATCCTTGCTCATTGGGCAAAAACATTGGGACTCTTTGCTCACCATTCGACGGTGTAGACAACCTGAGCTGTTGCAGCGGGTTCTTATATGCCCTTGAACTAAAGCTTACGGCTGTCCGTGGTAAATCTTCGACACTTTTAAACCCTGCCTTCTTTAAGATCGGCATGCCTTTTTTCATAGCCTCTCCCCCTGTCCACAACAGATTCCAAACATGCGCGTCGGTGCCCCACACTGTCGGCTCAGTGTCTGCACGCGATGTCCCAATCTTTTCAATTCACATTTTGCACTTCTGGATGGACTCGTTGTTGTTCCCCAGCTCATCTTTCCAGGGACGAGAATTGAAGCCATTTTTTTGTGCATTTTTCCTGCTCGTATGGCTGAGACTTTTTGACTGTGCAACGACTTTGCCAATTGTGACCAGAAGTCTTTGTTTGCCACATTCCAGTCCCACAGCAGCATTTTGTCAATCAAGTCAGTAAATGAGTTGCAGTACCACTCTTCCAATGCGCGTGCTAACTGCGCTGCCATGTTATTTTTTACAACATCTTCATGCCGCTGTATTCGTCAACGTGCTGCAGCAAGGATTGCGGAAGCCGAAAATGCCGCCCCTGACATAGCACAAAAGGTATGAAAATGAGAGAGAGAGAGAGAGAGAGAGAGAGAGAGAGAGAGAAAGAAAGAGAAAGAGAGAGAGAGAGAGAGAGAGAGAGAGAGAGAGAGAGAGAGAGAGAGAGAGAGAGAGAGAGAGAGAGAGAGCGAGAAAGAGAGAGAGAGAGAGAGAGGGAGGGAGGGAGGGAGAGAGAGGGCTAAGATGAGGGTGCTGGACGAAAGTGAGGGCGCAGGATGAAGGAGAGAGAGAGAAAGGGGGAGGGAAAAAGAGACAACAGCAGGAGAGTCTTCAAACACATAAGGATCGTGTTTCACGGTCACTTACATGCATGAACATGTACACACACAGTATAACGAATCGTGCTGTCTGGTTATGAACAAGACGGATGCATATCTGGTAGACCGACATCGCGTTACGATGTTTCACGCGCAGAAGAAGAGAGTGTTCGCTGAATTTCACCCTGCGCTTGCGCTGCTCGTGGTATATGCGCAAAAAAAAAAGCTCATGGACAGTATGGCTTCTGTCGCCATCAATGCGTTGAAGCTCGCGTCAAATTTGGCTTCGGCCCAGATGTAAGAGGAGCTGTACTGGGGAGTCGCGCTGTGAGACACAGCACCATTTGCGCGATGATGTGCGGGTGGATAAAGCGTACTTTATCACATGACACGCCTGGTCTGGAGCCCACACGTACCCGGAACGATGATGACTGTGAAAACATATTTAAGCACAAAGAGCGGTGTGCCTGAACAATTGTTACCAACGAAATGTCTCATTTACAACGAATGCGTAACCCGACGGTAGACAGGGTTTGAATCTTCATAAAAAGTGACAATTGTCCTCTGACTTTTATAAGATTCCATCTTGAATGAGTTTCTGAACAAAGCAAATTCGCAGAGGAATGTGCTTGCTGCGTCCACAGTGCATGTTGTTTGCCAAAGCGATGCAGCCAGTATCATCTTCGTAAAATCGGTGGGTTTGAGCTGTGAGAAGCCCAGCTTGATTGCCAATTGATGAGCCCACACAATTTCACAGCAACAGCTAGCAAGCGCCATGAGCTCTGACTCTGCAGTGCTCAAAGCAATGATTTGAGAAAGAGTTGCACGCTACGAAAAAGTAGTATTATTGAGGAATAAGTAGTATGCTATAGATCTTCTCCTTTTTTCCTTGTGATCAGCCCAACTAGAATCGACAAAAGTCAAAATTTCACCGAGGACATGAGGCAAAGACACCCGGTTACCACACCATGTGAGCTGTCTGCCTTTCACGCCGAAGAAGTATCTGAGCACCATTTTGGCGTAGGCAAGATGTTCCGGCGTCGCCTTTGACATGTATCGAGTCAAACTGCTCTTGGAGTAGCTGAGCTGAGGCACTGTGTTGATAGCAATGTAAAGAAGCTAACCAATCAGAGCAGAGTAGGCATGTACGACAATCTTGTCAGGCACATCTGGAGTAGGCAACGAGTCAAGGTTGATCGATATAAGCTTTCTGATTACAGCCTATCGCGCCGGTACCCTTGTCATAAGTATAGCGCACCGAAAGAAACCAGTCAAGCTCGCCTTCGTTGCAAATTAATCCCCCAATCCTGCTTGACCGCCTTCTGTGTTGTCCACATACATCACTAGGATCATAGCAGCCACCAGATGACAACACGACTCGTAGACGCGCATTTTGTTTCGTACCACATCCATGTTGAGAAACTTGCCATTGATAAGCAGGTCTTCGTTTGTGGCTCTTGTTGCCGAATAATGTTAGAGACGTAACGAATAAAAACGCATTCATCCGTCTGAAGTTGCTTCAAGCCAGCTTTCTGGTAAACTTCACAACAGAGCATGTAGTATTGACAAGCTGCTTGTTCCAGGCTGTAGATGCACTTGAGCATGTACATGCAATTACCCTCACCAATATTGTAACCAGCCGAGCCTTTCATATAGACACGCTCTCCTGGAGCAAGGTCACCTGAGATGAAAGCGCACACGGCATCCAAATCCAACGAATAGCAACCATGAACGGGTGTGAGTGCAAGCACGAGACGTATGGTAGAGCGTGAGCATGTGGGCAAAAAGCTCTCGAAATAATCATGCCCTGTTTCTTGGTGATAGCCCATGGCATGGCAACAAGGCGGGCACGACGACGCTCGTAGAGGCCATCTCGAAATTTTAGTTTGTAGACACAGCGGCCGTTGATGAGTTTGGCGCCAGGGGGCAAAGATGTGAACTTGACATTTTCCAGCATCCCTTTTTTTTCAGCTCTTTGACCTCCTTGATCATCGCCTCGAGCAATTGGTCATGTTCTCGCGCTTGGCGTAATCACCTGGTTCTGTAAAGTTATTTAAAGAGGCCCAATCTTATTTGGATTCCTGCCAATACTAACAAAGTAAGCTGTGTGAGCAGCACGTACGAGGGATTGCACTACACACACTGGGTGAGCACGTACTTTTCTGCCAAACCCAGATTTTGGCAGCAGTGTGAGCACGTCTTCAAATGACATGTAATGTGTTTCGCTGTAAACTCAAATCTCCAACTTGTACAGATCTTTGACGACATTGTATTCAATCACCTTCCTTCAGCTGCCACTGTGATTGGGAAAGTGCATTTTGATACGTCGACCAAGTAGCAAAGTCTTCTTAACTCGAAGGCCTTCCTAAGTCAATGCAGCAATTGACACAGACTTGCTCACCTTGGGCGCCAAGAGAGACAGATTATTTCTCGAAGTAAGCATCGAATGGTTCTTGCTGTGACCAGCCGAACGAGTTGCATATGCAGGATTTCCGTCTTCGTCACTGATGACTTCGTCACTATCTCCATCATAGGCATCAGTGTGTACACCATCAAAATCACTCGCAAAGCCACGGGTTTCCGAGCAGGCGGAGGAGATCTGGCTGATGATGATGATTGCTTTTATTACTTTCAACAGTAGTTTAGTACCCTTGATTGAGTGTCTATGAAGTTCAAATCCATGGAAATTTGAGATAGCGGGTTTTAGACGGAATCGAACCGACGACCTAGGGATTGCCAGTCCCTTGCTCTGACCAACTGAGCCATGCTTGCACGTGAGGTCGAAGCAGCCATAGACTTGAATGTGTCTTGATGTTAGAAGGAGCAGCAGGAGCACTGTCAAGATGAGAAAGATCGTCGAGGACGTCATTGTCGAAATCCATAGGATCGAAATCATCGTCTGCATCCAAGGAACTGTTGCACAACAGGCATGCTTCTCAAATTCTCGCGAAGGATGCTTTTCAGATTTTTGCGAAGGATCCAATGCCACAATTTCTTTATTTCCTTGCATGTCCTTTGCATCCTGAGTTCTGTTAGGTGCTCTTGCTGAAGGTAGCGAACCCAATAAATACACCAGATCTCCCACATCGTGAAACACACAACCAATACACCCACGCACACATACACACTCGCACACACACACACACGCACACACACACATACACGCACACACACACACACACATCAACACACACACGCACACCTAAGGTGTTCTGGCAGGTGGTAATGGAGGTAACTGGCTGTTAATGCACAGACGACTTGGGGCGCTGCATCATGCGACTAAATCCTGGATTGTATTTGTCATGCATTTCCGATAGGCTCGAGTAGCTGTACCAAAGATCGTCAGCCCAATCAGTAATGTCACCACGACCAATTAAACTTGAAAGCACACGATCATAATCTATGATTTTTGCCATCGCATCGATGTTAGGTTTTGTGTCGTATTTAGCCTTCGGTGCCAAATACATAATCGAGGCATGAGATTGTCAAACCAACGTTGCTCACCCTCACGATTAGGGTGTTTAGCCATAGTTGCAGCATCGTACTTGAGAATCCTGTGCCACTTGAAGATCTGAGGGTCGGACCTCTGAAAACTCTTGAGGGACACAGAACACAAAGCTGCTTGTGTCCACGAAGAATAAGCAGTCCGTTTCTGATTGCACGTTGCCACGTCGCTATCTTTCATCCACAAGCAGTGATGGATAGCCGTTTGACGCCTCAAAACAAATCTGCAGGCTCTTTGGTTGCAGCAGCCATTTGGACGCAATATCCACGTGTGGCAGATTCAAACCCTTAGCCTTGCCCGAAATGTGATTTTGAACGGAAAGCTTCAAAACAGCTGCCAGTGCATCATCATACGAGCTCCATTGATTTGACCGATCGTTAACAGCCACAAGTGTCCCTTCACCGAATTTCTTGACGAAAATCGACAAACTCTTGCTAGTATTGCTCATCATTATGCCGAATTTATCACAAGCGATAAGTCACTATTATTGCCTCCGGAACGAGTCCGCACGAACAAGCGATTGCTTAATTTCAAAGTGCAGACGAATCAATTGTTTGGTAGCAATTCAAACGTGATCTTGACGCGGCAAACCTGTGGCCATCGCTCGAGCAGGGTTGCAGGAAGCAAACGCCGAGCGCTAGCATTTTTATTTTCCGTACGAATCTGGTATGTGTTCTGAATATCAAAATGTAGAGGAGAGTTGGATCTAGGTCTGTGCATGACTTCTGTGTTGCTTTGCTGTATTGACCCGAGGGTGAGCATGATTAGAAATGAGGCCTCCAGTTGCCCTGGGATCTTTTCCAAAACTCTCCGCTTGTACTATGTTGGTAGCTCCCCCGGTTCACCCCTCCCTTGTCTGCTTGACGGACACAGAAAACTTATAGAATGTAGTGCAATTGCAGCAAGGTCATGTCCACGGCCAGTTCGGTATCCTTGGGGAACTATCGCAGAGATGGAAGTGCCTCGCGACGAAACGCCAGGATTGATGACACTCCACCCCCACAACGCCAACGTATTACAAAGTATCACGTATGCTAAATCATCATACCCACCCGACAGATCCAATCCGGGACAAAAAAACCAATGCTTTCGACACGAGTATGGCTAGTCCTTCCAGACAGCATAACTTCACAGTGAGGGTCTCTCATAGATGCATCGTCACTGTTGCAGAGTTTGGGCGCTCCCGCCAGGGACGGAGATGAAATCCACTTTAGGGATTTCCGAGTTTGGGCGCTCCCGCCGTTGGTACTTGCAAAGAGAATGCAGCTGCGCAGTGCCGACTACCGACGAATTTTGCCGCCAAACACGTTTTTAAATCGGTCACTCCAAATGCAATCGTATTATTTTTTTCCTGTCCTGTGTCACATTATCTTGTCATATCTCTGCTCATTTTTAATGTCACTATGGATATCTGATTCAACAGTTCTTTGGTAATCCTTCAGAGAGGATCTTTTTGGCATTCTGAACAGGCTCGAGTTCGCGAAAATTATTTTGTGGATCCAGAATTTTCAAAATATGGATGGACCAAGAAGGGAGCTTTTGAGGCACATATAAAGTCGACGAATATTGGTGGCTTTTGAAGTATATGGGAAAGAATTCGTGTGAACTGCCAGACCATCATATGATGATCTGGACATCTGGAAAACTGTCAAGAGCCTCTTTCAATCAATACATATCAAGTTGTCACATCAGTTTGATTTCATTTATTGTCATTTTTGATTTACATTCTGTTTGTTTTATCACAAAGTTATTTCACAACTTTTCACACACACATGTATGAACACACACGCGCACGCGCACATGTATGATTAGTGCACACAAGGAGGAGTGGAAAGAACCAAGTGCAAGGGCTTGGCTTGAATGGGTAGAGGCAGCCTCTTGCAAGTAGCAACGGCCTGTTACATTCATATATATACATATAAAACAAATCAAAAATAGATTTGATGGCACACCAAGACCTCAAATTTAGCAACATTAGAGTGGATAGAGCAGAGCTTCCAGCTCAAGTTTCTTGAATATTTTATCATGAGGCAATAAAAGCATCTCCAATCAAAACGCGAGACCAGCTGCAAATAGAAAAACGTCTTACTTCGGGCAGTTTGGTTGGAGCGTTTGCGCAATGCCGTCGTAAAATTTTTTTGAATTTTTTTTGTCTCCACTGCTCTTTCTCTCTCTCTCAGGCTTTCTCTTCCCTCCTAATTGCCTTCCTTTCTCTTTCTCTTTGTTTTTTTCCACGCACATCGGCACTGTTTCGTTTGGACCCTTCAAGCAAACAGGTACATTCCAGACCAGTTTGCTAATGATGATGATGATTGCTTTTATTACTATAAAAGTAGTTTAGTACCCTTGATTGAGGGTCTATGCGCTCAAATCTATTTTAGATTTGAGATATCGGTGGTTTGCTCACATCTGCCTCTGAAACATATGGCTGGCTATAATGAAATTGCACAAGGGCACGGATGTGCTGGGGCGGATTATCACCAAGGATAAGGGGGGTGTTGACACACTCCTCGGGCAAAGCTAAACTGATCTTTAATTGTTACGACTTTCCTCCTTATATAATCGTGTCGTTCACAGAAGGGCCCTTTTTATAATAGGAGTCTGTAAGAGCCCGTGACTCTATAACTCCTATTCCTCCTAGTGCCTCGTGACACTGGCAAGTATTTTTATAGTAAATCAAAAAAATTCCTGATTCCATGAACCTGAAATGAAATACATTTCCATAGCGTGCTTTGTTGCTTCCGTTTCACCGTCAGGTCATGATTGTGAGAGTAAGGCCAACATACAAAAATAATTGAGTCGGTAAACGTCCAACCGAAGGCTTCCCTTGGTCATGACCAAGAGAATTTTGTGGATTTCCGAAATTTCTCCCTTGGACACGGACGATTTTGCAGCCATGGCTCCATGGACTTGGCGCTGGACGGAAAAGACAAGGGTGGTCCATTGTCTGTGCAAAGTTGAGCTTTGGACATGGCCTACATGCGAGCTAATTTGAGGCTCTGCCGCAGTATCAACCTTATGCATTTAAGGGATCACCCTCGTCTCCCCCATTGTCATGATTGAGCGCCATTTCCATGGAGCCCTTGCCGTGAAATCATCCAGATATGCAAAAAATTCCCCTGGTCTTTCTTTCTTTCTTGGGTTGTGAGAACTCAACATAATCACAGTACTAAATTGGTGATGAAACCCCAATTAAAAATTTAGGATCAAAGATAATGTCAATTCTAGTCGCCAGAAAGACTGGAGAATTGCAAAAATCAAAGTTTCTGGTGTAAAACCAGTCTAATTGAAGGTTTGTCGGTGCACGACCTGCTGCCGCAATCCACCACGTCGGGAGACATATCGCAGCAGATATAATGAGTATCATGTTGAGAAACTAGCGCTCCTCGCATTCTACAGTTTCACTGACAGCACCAATTTTCGAAAGTTGCTATGAGCAATCCTTCGCATGTTCCTCTGCCGTGCAAATTTGTGTTTCATAAACGCTCAACTCGTATGATAATAAGAGCAATTGGTACAATGTCTTAAAAACTTTCAATTTAATTCAGGAGTTGTCTATATTAGACTAATAAATTTTTACCCAGTGATCTCAGTCAAGATGGATTCATTACCTGCCAATTTTAAAATGTAGGGAATCGACCCGTTTGTGGACGGCCCTCCAACCAGTCGAGCGAACCCTTGTGCAGTGGCTCTTTCTTTTCGAGACGATATAAAACTAGCTTAGTTGGTCAGAGCGCGGGACTGTCAATCCCAAGAAAGTCGGTTCGATTCCGGCAGAAAATCCAAAAAACCAAGGACTCAAATCTACATGGATTTGAGATACATAGACCCTAAAGCAAGGGTACTAAATTACTGTTTCAAGTAATTAAAGCAATTGTCAATCAACTCTTTCTCCCAGGGGGTTTACTTCCCTCCCAACAGGAGGTAGAGTATAGTTTTTCGGGTTTTCTTCCAACAAACAAACAAATAAACAATTTCTCAGTACCCATCAAAAAAGATTGCGATTTTCATTCTTGGGCGGTTATAAACTGACGACGGTTGACTTTGGTGTTATGAACTGACGATGGTTGACTTTGGTGTCGACGTGTCGTTTAGGGCGCAAATCCCCCCCCCGCGTTGAGCGTACCATGCTAAAATTTCATCGTGGTACACCCTGATAAAATATTCAACCTCAAGCATGGTACACCACATTTTTGAAAACTTTGACACCAACATGGTCGTGGTACTGTCGCGGCTGTGGCTACTGCTCTTCCATCCTCGACTTTCTGGAACAGCTGGTTGGGGAGCAAGCTTGTATCATTGTGTTCAAGGTCCCTACGCAAGTACTCCGATGGACGAACAAAATCGAAGTCTGAAAATCATCACGGACCCTACATGGCCGCCAAATCTGAAATAGCGGTCACATATTTACTCAACTCTCGTACAATACAAAGCTTCCGCCATCAGTTTGGTACCGGGGATGGTACCGGGACTCGGCCAGATTACTTAATCGTGCTGAACAACAAAGTGAGGGCCCCCTTAGGAACAAAATTGCACGGAAATCGAGAAATAGCTGGTGAATGAGCGGTGGGGGTGTGGGTGCACAGGGCGTAAATTGGCGTACGTTCTGAAACCAAATACAAACGCTCAAAGATTGTCTTTGCTGTCACATCTATTGCGCTTACCTTGGCAAACCTTGGCACAGAACTGTTTCGGCTTCCCGCGCAGTCTCTGTAGGCAGTCCCGGTACAGCCCGTTCCATGGAAGATGAGACTCGAAATGGTGGAAAAAATGCGAATCAAAATCCTGAATGGTGGGGAGATTTAAGTCAACTAGTCAAAATCGAGAAAATCAAATTTCTCGGTATCTCACGGTACAAAGTTGAATTGAAATTTTGATTGAATTTGAATTCCGAGGTATCTTGGTACAAATTCAAATTGAGTTTTTTGTTTAATTTGAATTTGCGGTTGACCAAAATTTCCCCACCATTCAGGATTTCGATTTGCTTTTCGTTCACCATTTCGAGTCTCATTTTCTCGGGAACGGTAGAGTGTAACAATGGTATAGGGGGGTTCCAACCTTGTAACTTTTAAGCGCTCGAAGTTGCCAGATTTTTGATGGGCTCAAAAGATGCGCCTCAAAAAGATGCAGTCCTTTGGTGCAATAAAAAAAGAAGCAAGGCCGAGCGTTTTTATACAAAACGCCAAAGTGGCGGAAAACCCCCACAGATTCTGCCGTCAACGAACCAAAATAGATCCGAATCCCAATGTTCTTGCATATTCCAAGAGCTCATGAACAGGGGCAAATATGCATATGTGGGTTTACGAGTAAAATATGCCTTGGGAAGAAGTTCCTGCCTTTCTAAAATCCCACCCGTTCCGCAAAATCCATTTTTTGTTTGTTTGTTTGTTTGTTTGTTGATTCGTGAATGCTTTTATTACTTGAAACAGGAATTTAGTACCCTTATTTGAGGGTCTATGTAAATATTTGTTGGAATAAAACCAAAAAATTATACTCCGCCTCCTGTGTTGGGAGGGAAGTAAACCCCCTGGGAGTGATCACACACAGGCAGAGGCACAAACCACGTGCGTACCAAAGACAGCGGCACATATCACGTACATGTCAATCTATGGTTAACACTCTACAAGTTGATGGGCTGGCTCGCATCACTGGACTTAGTGGCTCCCACTCAACGACTCATCCTCAGCCACTGAACAGCGTCCCCGCATGCCTTGTATGACGTATTGGTTTTGGACGGGGGGAGAGATTCACGATTTGGTGGATAGAGATCGAGAACTGTCCCTCAACTTACAAATATACACGGATACATACATGCGCATGTACACACAAGTACAAAACAAAACAAATCAAAGCAAAAGGATTGGGGATCTAACTCTGAGGTGCTGATTCGTCCGAGTAATTTGGATATTTCGGCCCAATACTGAAACAGATTTGGTGGAAGAACAATTGTGTGGAAAATTCATTATTGTGTGGTGTGTGTGTTGTGTATGCGTGTGTGCGTGTGTTGTGTGTGCGTGACATGTACATACAGCGGTATAGACATACACCCGAGCATACACACATATAAATACTCATATACAAACAAGGTCCGCGCAACATATGTCATGCTTGCCCGGGCAAGTTTTACATCTCCGAGGTGCGCACAGTCCCCCAAACCCCTCTCTGATGCGCAGGCTAATTCAAACTCAGGTGGTGGACCAAAAGAGGACTGCCAGCACTGGGATGAATAACCCGCGCGCTACCCTGAGAGAAATATGGTGCTGTCCAGCCTGACGTTAAGGTGTTGTACCCCTCCGCTCGCTCAGTGACGAATACGTGCGCACGCCACACTGTTAAACTCAAGACTGTCCCAAGAGTAACCAATCTGTACAGTGCAGCGCGCTTCGTACACAGAGGCTCCCCGAGGCATAGTCTGAAGAAACCTATCTCAACAACTAACTAATCTATGCAGTGCCATCCTGAGTGGACACTGAGGCGAGGCCCCGCAGTTTGATGTCAGCCAGCACTGCACATACCAGTCTTAGATAGGACGGAAAGACACAGACGCTCACACGCACGCACGCACGCAGAGACACACACCCTCAAGCAAGGGTTCTAAACTACTGTTTCCAGTAATAAAGGCAATTTAAATCAAATCGCATACGTGCACGCACACAGACGCATGGCATTCGCACACGCAGACGCACACACGCACACGCACACACGCACACGCAGACACACACGCACACACGCACGCAGACACACACACGTACATACGCACGCACACACATCAAAACAAACTCGCGCGCACACACACGTACGCATGCAGACACACACATGCTGCGCACGCACACGCACACACGCACGTGGATACACACATGACACGCGCGGAGGGGAGTACCCCTCCCCGCGTGCGTCAGCCTGGTAAGGGGTTTTGCGCATGCCTGCGTGTTCGTTCTATCATGGAAGCAACTCCAATCTGCAGTGAGCTTGCATATGCCCTCCGCATGCATGTCACTTCTGTGCATCGAGCTGTTGTAGACATGTCCTCTGATGATGATGCTGCACTATCTTCTGATAGCAACAATGATTTTGCACCTGTTCTACTTCCACGTCGACACCCCCAAATGGCACCACGCTTGTACGTACCTCTTGACCCCGCAGGACAACAGATGATTGGACAGCACACACTCTTCAAATGGCCCACGTATGGATGGTGTCTGGGCAAAATATCAGCATGGAACACAACCCCAAATGCAAGGCGTGTAAACAGAGAGTCAACTTCACTGTCTTCTACCCCAATGATGGTAGCTCTGGGCCGCATTGTCTCTCCATGGACAACTATAATACAGACATCAATAACGACTCCCCCAATCACACCTGGTTACTCCTTGAACCCTCCACCCCTTAGCCAAAATCATAGTGGACATTGGTAGCCATTTGCCATGCACCACCTCAAGTCTACACCCCACAGACCCTGCACTTAGACATCTGCTTCCCACCACTCCCCGAGCGGATAAGTCATGTGGTCCGCCCGACCCAATCAATCATGTATATTCCCTTCCAGGTAAATAAATTTCAAAAAAGTATTTTACTTTTGTTCAATACAAATATTCAAAATCCTGTTCCGAGGATTTTTTTCTCCAAAATCCAACGAAAATCTGATCCTCCGCACAAGATCATGCGGTACTGCACTTATTACTCAACACAGTTGGCTTCTTCATTTCCGCCAGGCAGAAATCTGCCTAATTGAAATGATTTGTACCACAGTTGTACCAGCTCCGAAGGAGCATCTTGGAGGGGCCAGCCCTTAAATATTTTTACATGATTCATAGGGTCGGGTGGACACCCACAGGAGGTACAAATTCATTCGATTTTTTTGGTTGGGTATTTTTGTGCACCCTAACGCAAAATTTGGTTTTGTGGCCCTCTAGACATTTGGGGAACTCAACAGCTGCGAACTGGGTGTCTTTCGATTTTAATGTTTCTTACTCCTCTTGCTGAGGTTACTCCTTAATAAACACTCTTAAATTGAAAAAAAAATTGTGGTACACTTGCGTTCCAATTTGTGGTTTTCTGGTATTCAATAGTGACTAAGGGTCGTGTCTATCCGTGGCCCTGATGATCGACTTAGTTTGCCACGAAAATGCCAGTGTCTGAAAAGAGACCCGCAAATTTTTCGATCCCGACAAGCTAAGTGTTGGAAACTCGTTGAGTGTTTCTCGAGTTAATCCGCAAACTCAAAGCTCCAATTTGCGAGCTTGAGTTTGCTTTGAGTACCAAACGAGTTATTGGTTTGATTGGGACCGAGGAATCCTGTCCCATGATTGTTGAGATAAACCCCACTCCTCTTCTCTATGAGTTTATGGCACAGGTGGATGACACTATTGTTGAGGCGGTGTGCAGGCATGGAACTGGAGGTGGGCATGTGAATTGGTCTCCACATCTTCGCAAATTTGCTAACATGA
>Ga0209491_10008041_pt1 | contig 13569 bp, 4 predicted proteins | sample BON02_FD_187213 | JGI IMG/M metagenome (GOLD analysis project Ga0209491, IMG submission 187213) | Freshwater microbial communities from Lake Bonney liftoff mats and glacier meltwater in Antarctica - BON-02 (SPAdes) (version 2) | ecosystem: Environmental > Aquatic > Freshwater > Ice > Glacier... | reverse complement strand
GTCGGTCGTGCCCCTGTTTCTCAGCAAGGCCCTGTGATGAGGGTCGATACGCAGCTGCTCACCGGCCTTTGGCATGCCTGCGGCCGTCCTTGTCGCTCACGAGCGTGGCGCGCCGCGAGTTGCGAGGTGCTGGCCGGTTTGTTTTCGCGCGAAAACCGTCAAAAATAGCCTAAAAAAAAAAAAAAGGGTGTCAGTCGCTCTCTCCACCGCGCGGCGCGCTTTGCGTGTTGCCTAAGTCGGTGTCGCTTCTTCTATTAAAAAAAAAAAAAAAGGGTGTCTGGCGAGGTCGATTTTCTGACACTGTATATAATATATATATATACAGAGTATTGGGATTGGGGCTTATCAGAATCAGAATAATCAGAATATATATCTAGAGCTACATCAGAGAATGGCTGTGGCTGGATGGTAGGTCTGAAGTCTGGAGGGCAGTCTGTTTTCTGTAGATAGAGATAAAATAAAATAAATCAGAATCGTAATCGATAAAGTTTCGAGAAAGAGCATCGAGCATCGAGCATCGAGAATCGAGTAACAACGTTGTTTGAAACAAGAATTCAGAATTATCACAGCACATAATCAGAATCAGTGAATGATTCATTGATCATTGAATCAGAATATATATAATCACAGAAAAGGAAAAGGAACTATAAGAACCTAACTAACTAAGAAAGGCGTGGAAAATGGCGTCCCTTGTCGCACAGCTACAGACCGGTCAACTAACTGTGTGTGCTAGCAGGCACGGGCCACCCCCGGGCCCCAGCGTCGTCTCCCCCACCTTACTCGGCCAGCCTCCGCCCGGGCCGCCCCTGTGCCTAAACCTAAAAGATCCCCTCGAATGATACCAGGAAGCTGCTGCCGGCGGCTCGCAACCCGCACCCTCGGATCCACCCTCCCCCGTCTCCTGAACCTACGCCCTAGCTGATGGCCCTAGTGGCCGGACCTCGCGGGCGGAAAGCAGCACCGCGGCGCTACCCCCGCAAACAGCGCCTACCACGCCGCCGCGTCGGCTCCCGCCGCGCTGGCGAGGAAGTCTTCCCACGCTGTGATCGCCAGCTGCTCCTCCGTCGAGGCCCTCGGCCGGCGGGCCTCTCCCTTGGCGCCGCACGGCTTCCCCGCGCGCCACCGCTGGTAGCCCAGCCGGTACTCCTCCGGCACCGAGGGAGAAAAGTCGTGCAGCCCAGCCATCGCCGCGCGCAGCTCCTCGCTCGACGAGAAGCGCGCCGAGGAGGTCTCGCCCTCCTCCGAGTCGGCCGCCGTGGCCTCGTCCGCCGCGTCGGCCGCCTTCTTGGCGCGCGCGACGCGGGCGTGGTGCGCGTAGGGCGAGGTGGAGCCGGCGAGCTCTGCGTAGGTGGTCGAGCGCGAGATGACGTCGTCCGAGTCCGTGTCGCCCTCCGACGAGGTGGAGTAGCCCTCGGCGGCCAGGTGCGACCAGCGCTCGGCGGACGACGCCGTCGAGGCGGGCGAGGCGGTGCCCGACGACGCGACGCAGATGCGGACCGACGGCTTGGTCGCGCTCGTCGCGAGCTCGGCGCGCGCGTCGGCGGCGGCGAGCTCGGCAGCGTCCGCCTCGCACGCGGCGCGGATGCGGCGGCGCAGCTCGGCCGCGATGGGGCGGCCGAGGCCAGCGGCGCGCGGGTCGGTGGCGAGAGGCAAAAACTCGAGTGCGCCGGTGGCGGGGTTGCGGTGCGCGACGAGGTCGAACTCGAGGTCGAAGGCGCGCTCGAGAGCCTGACGCTGGCGCGCCTCCTCGATGATGACCATGTAGCGCACTTCGGCGTTGGCGTCGGCCGAGCGCAGCATGCGCCCCGGCCGGCTCGTCACGAGCTGGTCGACGCTCACGTCTATCGCGCACTCGCAGTAACCGCGCTTGTTGTCGAGCCGCACGCCGGCGATGCACTCGCGCAGGAACTCGGCCTTTTGGATGCCGAGCGCGTCGCAGAGCGCGCGCACGGGCGCGAAGGAGAAGCCGCCGAACGAGTTGAAGAGGTAGACCATGCCCTGGTGGCAGACGAAGCCGTCGCCCGTGAGCGCGCCGAGCTCGCGCGAGATGTGCCCCGCCCAGAGCACCGCCATGCCGACGCACTGGCCGTGGTTGCGCGTCGCCGCCTCGATCTGCGCGGGCGGCAGCCCGACAGCCTTGGCGCGCTCGAGCACGCCCGCGAGCCAGGCCTCCACCGCGTGCCCCAGCGTGTGCGCGTACTCAAAGAGCAGCGCGCGGTACTTTTCGAACGGGTCCTCGTAGGCGAGGAACATGGCCTTCGCGCCCACGATCTCGAGGTTGGAGACTGTCAAAAACTCGTCGATCGCCTCGCGCGTCTGCTCGGGCAGCGTATAGTAGCGGCCGCGGAAGGCGCGCAGCAGCGTGCGCCGCTCCGCCACCAGCGCGGCCACCTCCACCTCCGCCTCGGCGGCCTGCGCGACAGCGGCGGCGGCGCGCCCGCTGAGCGCCCTCGCAGTGACCTCGGCGGTGGCGCGCTGGTCAGCGATGCGTGCCCCCAGGTCGAGCACCGCCTGCTTCGCTTGCCTCGTCTGCGCGTCCTGCACAAAGGCAATGAGGTGCTCGAAGCCGTCGACACACTCGAGGATGCGCGTCGTGTCGGAGGCGAACTCGTGCGCGCCGAGGATGTCGGCGTAGTCGGCCTGCCCCGCGCGCGAGTCGGCCATGGCGATCATATTCATCGTCTTTGTGCACTCGCCCACGGTGGAGTGGATCGAGGCGGAGCTCGAGGTGAGCAGCGTCTCGTTGATGCAAAAGACGAGCTTGGGCAGGAAGAAGGTGCCCAGCAGATTCTTGGAGAGGATCCGGCCCTCCTTGACCAGCGAGAAGGCCTTCTTGGCCGAGGTGGTCGCGTCGTTGTAGTGCAGCGGCGTGGTGGGCACCTCGATGAAGTGCGAGTTGGTCATCGCCGCGACCACGCCCGTCGCGTTGCCGTTGCACCCGCCGCCAACCGCCAAAAAGAGCACCGTCTGCCCGGCCTCCTTGGCCGCCGCCACCCGCCCCAGCAGCTCGGGCCGGCCGTACTCGGCCCACCGCTTGTGCGTCTCGCCCGAGGCGTGGGTGAAATAGTAGCCGTGGAACCCCCTGCGCTCGAGCGCGCGAAGAATGTCGAGCCCGTAGCCGATCCGGTCCACCACCTCGCCGCAGCTCACGATCGGGAAGAGGCCGGCGGGCGTATAGGCGGACGCGACGCGCGTGGCGAGCTCCTCGACGCCGGAGTCGTAGTCGCCTGTGTACGTGATCATCGGCAGCGAGAGGCCGGCGATCTTGAAGGGCAGCCGTTTCATCGGCTCGTGCGGCAACGGCGTGATGTCGATCGGGCTCCATTCGCCCAGCGTGCTCACAAACGTGCGCGAGGGCAGCGGGCCAAACACGGCGTGGACGCAGCATTTGCCCATGCGCACGGGGTCCGTCGCGTCGTGCTCAATCACGCCCGACGGCGTGCGGTAGTAGAAGGGGTCCGGGTAGGCGGCGCGCTGGCCTGTGACGAGCGCCACCGTCACGCCGCGGAACGGCAGCATGCCGAGGAAACCGGCGAATCCGTCGAGCTCGGGCCGGTCGGGCCGGCCGATCCACACGATGAGCGACTGGCGATTCGCCCGCTGCAGCATCATCGCCTCCTCGAGCTCGAAAATGGCTCTGAACTCCTCGGTCGGGTCGAGGTGCGTCTCGGGCAGCTCGTAGAAGCGCACCGGGCATGCAGCGTCAATACGCGGCGCCGCGAGCAGCCGCTCGGCGATAGGACCGCCCGTGTGGATCACCTCGATCGTCGAGAAGCGCTCGTGGCCCTTGGGCCGGGGAGTGAGCTTCGCGATGCGGTCGAGCGTCAGCGTGGCGTCTCCGCCGAATTGGTGGTACTTAACCGTCGTGCTCGCAATCTGCAGGCCCGGCCGTGCATGGTACCGAGAGGACGCTGGCGCTGCCACGTCGCACGGCGAGCAAGACGCGGCTACTGCTCTCATGCTCCCCGCGATGGAGCCGCGAATATTGAATCAATATTCAATTATAAGTGTAGCAACTAGCTCTAGTTTAAGTTTTTGTACCGTAATACGTACGGATACGTTAGATCTGTGATATGTGTGTCGCCCGTCCCTACGGGTTGGGTTTCACGTTCACACGGGGACACAACCCGTAGGGACGGGCGACACACATGAACGTGAAACCCAACCCGTAGGGACGGGCGACACACATATCACAGATCTAACGGATAAGTAACTTAATACATAATACACGTATCGTACGTAGCGTTTTTGTGTGTTGTTTTGTACAACAAACAAACTTGGTAAATGAAGATCTCACTTCGACTAAATCCCAAATCGAGTGGCCTCAGCTTTATTCCCAAAAATAAAATAAAACTCTCTACTAAAACACTAAAACCGGCCGGTAGTAGCCGGTAGCCGAGTACTACGAGTAGCCGGTAGCCGGTAGCGTGAGTTTGAGTTATTGTAGAGAGTTTTTCAGGTTTTAAGAAATAGAGAGCGTCTATTTTATTTAGTTTTCGACGACTACATTCACAATCCCTAATTCCCTGTGAAAAAAAGCTGCTGGTATCTAGCCGCTAGCCGAGCCCCCGACCCCGAGCCCCACACACACACATCATCTGTAAATATAGCAGTTAGTCTGTATCTGTAGTATCTGTAGTCTGTTCCTGCTCGCTTTTATTTAGAGTTAAAGTACCGAGTACCCGCGGCACCGGCATCGTCAATGCTTGGTTGTTCTGTAGCATACTATATAGCATGCTACAATGCTACATAGTATTATATAGCCTCCATCATCAGATGCTACAGTACTACATAGCATAGCTCTACTTTTTCCTGATATTTGAACAAAATTTCGAGTTGACCCGATTACTGGTGGTGCTGCTGGCTGCTAGCCCACGCCCCGGCCGGGCCCAAATGCTAAAAGCGATGTGTTCAAATACCAAAATGTGCATCTAGGACAGAGTGTAGTACTATAGTGTAGTCGTATACTGTATTATACTATATAGCATGTATAGCATCCCCCGATGCTAGTAGATGCTATATGCTACAGAACATCCAAGCGTCAATGAGCTGAGCGTGTGAGTGTGAGTGCGCGTCCAAACGTCCCCAAAACTAGTAATTATCCGCCAAACGCGAGGGCGTCCATCCACAATGCTTCGGCGGAGAAAGGGAGCCCTATTCACTTTTTCTTTTTGTATAGCAGGTCTATAGCAGGGAGCAGGGTAGTCATAATAATGAGGTGTGTGTTAGATGATTAGATATATAAATGTATATATTATGTATAGAGTATAGATTTTCACAGTAATAACAGTAGTCGTAGTCGTCGTATAAATAACAGCGTACAGTGTGAAAATATAAGAATAAGAGCACACAACTTCACAGCTAGCAGCAAGCAGACGGTTTTATTTTTTTAACACGATATTATAACGTATAACGTAACGGTTTGTTATCGAAATCATGTATCGTAATGATTTAAACATCGTGAATAGGGTCGTTGAGTCGTTGATAATTTGTGTGTGACTGTGTGGTTATTTGTTATTATTATTTGATTATTTTTGACGATGTGTGTGTGGAGCTTGCAATTTAAACTTGGTTTTCAACGCCGTGTGGACGGGCTAAAACAAGCGTCCAGGTGCCTTTGCGCCTTTGAACCGGCCCCCGGGCCGCCCCGGGCCCAGGCCCAGCCCCCCCCCCTTGACCTTGACTTTGGAGGCGCAGCTTGGCGGGGGTGGCCCATTGTGGGCTCACAAATTAGTGCTAGAGGGGGGTCCCGTCTACAGGCTACGGGTACGGGCCCTATGTCTCCGTGCCGGTGTCGGTGTCGGTGTGAGCCGCTCCACCGCGAGGAGCAGAACAAAGCGCGCCGCACCGCGGTTACGCTTCAAACTTATTCAACTTGCATGCTACAGCTACAGCACAAAGCACACAGCACACAGCACGCACGAAACCTGTAACACGCACACACCTATGTAGCTCCTTGGGAACATTCATCTTGCTCACTCACCAAGGCCTTGGACTGCGACTACTAACTATATGTACATGGATACGGGCCGACGACCGACGATGGGCCATTCAAGCGCCTCAAGCGACCGGAGTGCCGAGCGTTTCGAGCCGGTGCTTCTCCTTGCGCCAGTCGACTCTGAGGGTCCGGACCTCGCCCGACAGCCGAACCAGCCCGTCCTTGGCCCCGTAGGGCTTGCTCACCTGCCGCGCGCGGCAGATGCTCACGCCCACCTTTCCCGCCAGTGTCGCGCGCGAGTTGTTGCAGGCGAGCACAGCCGCGTCCATCGCCACGTCGTCGGGCAGCTCCGACGCGGAGGCGAGCGACTCTGCGCGAATCACCACGTGCGAGCCGGGGCAGCCGGCCACATGCATCCACCAGTCGGCGTCGTCCCGGTGCTCGGGCTCGATGCTCAGCTGGTCGTTGTCCGCGGCCATGCGCCCCACCCGGATCTCGGCGCGCCCGCTCATCCACACGCGGTACGGCTTGCGCGGCGCGTTGCTCGGCCGCGGGCCCTTCTGCTTCTTGGGCGGCGGCTTGGGCCGCACGGGCGCCGCGTCGCTGAGCTCGAGCGACACGGCGCGCCTCGCGAGCGCGGCCGCCGCCGGATCAGCCGACGTAACGGGCTGGCCGGTCTGCCACGGCGGCTGGGCGCGAAGCGCATCCGCAAACGCGAGAACTTCGGCGTACGCGGCCGCCGCCGCGGTCGCCTGCTCAAGGAGGGACTCGCACGGCGGCAACCCCTCGAGCTCGGCGAGCGACACATCGCTCCGCGCGAGCAGCTCCGCTTGGCGCGCTTCGCAGTCGGCTGCCTTGTCCTCCGCCTTGCCCTTCTTCTTGGACAGGCGCAGCGAGCGGCGATCCGCCTCGCTCAGCAGGCCCACGTAGTCGGGGAGCTTGCCCTCTGCGCTCATCCGAGGCGCACGGCGCGCCCGGGTGCGCACGCCGCGCATGGCACGCAGCACTGGTAGCGCCGCCGTCCACGACGCATGCGACACGCGTAGACGCTCCACGGACGGCGGCCGCGCCACAAAGGCGAGTAGAAGCGGCAGCGTCGTCGGAGACCAGAGGCGCATCGCGCAAAGAGCCCTGCGATGACACGAGTGCGGAAGGCCTGGAGCGACCCTGCACGAGTACAGTACAGTAGGGTTAGATCGCGAAGCGTGCGCTGAGCGGCGAGCGAGGCGAGGACTGACTAAAGGTCGACGAAAGGCGTCGCGAAGGCAAGACGAAGGCGGCAAAAACAAAACCCGTAGCAAGGGTTGAACCTATTTTGGGCAGTGCCCCAATTTGGGCAACCACTGAAATAAACTGAAAAAAAAAAAGTCACGATTAAAAAAAAAAAAAATGTCGCGATTTCGGCGAAAAGTAGGTGCCAGCAGGCTGCTCGCGCGCTGCGTACGGGCGTCGAATGGGTAAGCGGGGTTGAGGGCGGTTGCAGGGCGACCCAAGGCGTGTGTAAGACCGGATTGCGAGCTGTCCAAAGCCCGATCTTGGGCAGGGCCCAATTTGGACAGTTGTCGAATCAGAAATCGAAGCGTCAAGACATCAGGTCGATCGACAGCGAACAGGCGCGCATGCAGGCGGGGTCTGAGGCAATGGGTACACCGAAGGGCCACTCGGCGCACGAACTGCCGCCTCATATCGGCGCTGGCGGCCGCCATGGTGGCACTGCGACAGCCTGGAAATCGGCGAAAATCGGCCATTTTTGCTGCCCAAATTCGGGCCAACCCTTGCTATTGGGCTTGCAGATCTACTCGCGTCTCCGACCAACGTTAGTGAACCGACTCAGCTAGGGACTACAACGTAGGGACAGGCAAAAAATCGGTCCAGGCCAAAGCTGCCAAGTTCAACACGCAGGTTGGCCTAGGCCTAGAAACCAAGGCTCCAAGGCTCGCTAACCTTACCCCCCGCCCGTGGTAAGAGCGAGGGAAATTTTGGGCGAAGTAATGCCCTTACCTCGTCTGTTTCCGCCAGAAAAGTAAGGGTCATATGTTGCGTAAGGGCCTTATGTAAGGCCTTACACACCTGCTGCTGCTGGCGTAGTGTCGGTGTCAATATATATATATATATATATATGACATATGACCCTTTTATTTTTGACCCTTATCTACCTATACCTAGCGTCGCGCAGTAGTAGTTAGTCGCTTGTACGCTTGTACGTCGCTTGTGCGTGTGCTCGTGTAATTGAGATATGGGGTTGGGCCAATCCAAAACCGATCCGAACGTGTATGTACTATGTACTATGTATATGTATATACTAGCAGCTAGATCGAACGTCTGCGTCTATCTATGTGTATGTATATGTATAATATGTATATATACTAGCTAGCAGCTAGCTAGCTAGTTGTTTGTTATAATCTTTTTTCTTTTTTCTTTTAATGGTAAAGAAGAAGCGACACCGACTTACTTATTATAGTTATTAGCAAGCCTCGCTAACCTTATGTATAAGGGCCTTAAAATAAGGCCATTACATGCATGAGGGCCTTACTCTGTACTCTGCGCCCACTTTCCAGGTAATGCCCTTCGCTGCCCCCGCAGAAGTGTGAGCCTTACCTTGAAGCAAATCTGAGCCTTATATATGAGTATGGCCCTTACATGGGGGTGGGCGTATATGAGGCGTATATATGGGTCATATTAAGGGCCTTACGCTCCATTTTTTTGCCTACGCCTGCGGCGCGCTACCCATGCACTTACAACTTACAACTTACAACTATATATATAACAACTATAGCTAGAACTAGCTGCTAGTATATATATACATATATACATATACATCTACATGTATATACATAGACGCAGACGTTCGATCTAGCTGCTAGTATATACATATAATATACATATACATATATATAGTACATGCACACATACACGTTGAGATCGGTTTTGGATCCGCCCGACCCCGTGTTTCGATTACACAAGCGACTACTACTACTACTGCGCGCGCGACGCTAGCTAGGTAAGGGTCTAAGGATCAGGGGGTCAACAATAAGGGTCATATATTGACACTACGCCAGCAGCTGTGTAAGGCCTTACATATAAGGCCCTTCTGGCGGAAGGAGGTAAGGGCATTACTTCGCCCAAAATTTTCCTCGCCCTTACCCCGGGCGGGGGGTAAGGTTAGCGAACCTTGCTTATTAGGCAACACGCAAAGCGCGCCGCGCGGTGGAGAGAGAGCGACTGTGTGCTAGACCGTCACGGCCACGGCCGTAGGGGTTGGAGTCCGGGAGAAGACAGGATGCCCGGGCGCGATGCGCATGGGCAGGGCGGCAGGAGGACTCCTGGTGGACGGCGACGGCTGAGTGAGGAGCATCTGCGCATTGGAGCGCTGGAGGATGCAGGAGATGCGGGTGCGTCACTGGAGCTTCTTCTGGATGACCGGCCAGACGGCGGGCTCATGATCATGAGCAGCCTTGGCCTCCCTGACTGATCTTCTCCTGCCAGAGGTCAGTGAACTGTGAACCACTTCCTGATTCCCGGGCCCCAGGCACCGAGCTTGGCGAAGGCTCCTCCACTCCCACTGGGGGGGGGGGGGGCTCATGATCGGTGCTCCAGGGTCGGGGTCCCGCCAGACTCCCCTCCTAAACTGGGACCGGAAAGTTTTGGGTTTTGTTTTAGTTAAAATACAGGGGGGGTCATTTTGTTTCTTGCAAAAAAAACAAAAAAAACTGTCTCAGTAATCGTGTGTGCGGACGTCGGGCAGTCGGTTGTCTAATAAGAATAAGCTGGCTGCTCAGTAGACCATGACCATGCTTGGTCGGTAGCTCGCGAGTAGACTCAGACTCACCTAGTATGTACATATAGTACATAGTAAATTTACACATATAGTTATAGGTTGTTAGGTCTAGTAGTGTTAGTTAGTAGGTGTGTGTGACTTGTGTGCGGTGTGCGGCAGTGTGGCAGTGGCAGTGTGCGTGCGGGTCTTATTTTTGCTTGGGGCGACGGCGACGACGCGACAGGCGACAGGCCGGCGCGTAAGACGGCTATAGGCTATAGGGTCGCGGCGTCGAGCGAGCCTCCCTCCCCCCGCAAGTCCCTGCTAGATATATGTCATTTTGTCCAAGGGAGCTCCCTTTAGGCTCCCAAAGCCCTTCTCGGACCAGTTTCCTGCGCCTGAGCCTGCCTGAGCCGCGTGTATGCCCGTGTACGGCCCGTGTCCCCCTTTTACCATCTGTGACCCGTCGCGGCTGTGAAAGCCGTTTCAGTGACACTTACTTAAGGAAGGGGCCTTTGCCTTTGCCTTTGAAAGCACTCCCGTGACGAGAAGGGGTAGTAGGCGGGGCTGCGCACACGAGGCACCGCCTTGGCCCTGGCCGGCTGGATGTGTTCCGTAAGACATATAGGTATGAGGGGTTAGCCCGAACGTTAGTTTTGTTTAAGAGTTTCGGTTTTGCGTTTTGCTCGACACACTGTGAAAACAGTTTTGTGATATTTAACCCCTTCGGCTTTATTATACGCCCAGGTATAAGGTGTATGTAAGTAATGTCGGGTTGACGACCTTAGTGACCTAACAACGTAAACGTAAACATAAGTATGTACGTAAGACCTTTTACGTAAGGTGTAAGGGATTTTATCTGTATCTGTATGCTTATAGCTTATACACAGACAGCTCAGACAGCAGCGACAGAGACAGACACAGACACATAAATATTATTATTAAATATGACGTTTTTTCTTGTCAAATTCTTCATACATACAACTCACACCACAAAAGCTGAGCGCATTTTTTTATTTTTTATTTTCAATGCAAATACATAAATTACAAGTGCAAAGTTGTAGCCCTTGGCGAGATACGTCCAAATCCGCCCTCGAATTCCGGTTTGGTGAAGCCGAACATTTAGAATTCCGATTTCCGTTTCAGGACTTTTTTTTCTCCCGATCATGAGGTCCCCCCCCCAGTGGGGGCGAACGGTGTTTTGCAAAGCAGTTTTGGTGCTTTGTGCTATTTGAAATACTATTTGGCAAATAGTAGCAACTCATGTTGGATTTGTGCGATTTGGGAAAATCTCACAAATTCGTGTTACTTTTGCTACTATTTTTCGCAATAGTAACAAAAGCTTGATCACGTTTGTGCTATTTAGAGTAATCTCACCCATTCATGTTTATTTTTCTGCAATTTTTACAAATAGCAGCAAAAAGCTTGATCGATTTTGTGCTATTTTATCAAATAGCACAAACTCATCTTGAGTTGATGCTATTCCAAAAAATAGTAACAAATCACACATCAGTATTTGTGCTATTTTGTAAAATAGCGGAAACTCATCTTGAGTTGCCGCTATTTTTTTAAAAATCTCTCATATAAAAAATCTCTCATAGAGCTAAACTCACTTAATTGATTTGATGAGATTTTAAAAAATAGCATCAACTGCCGTTGATTTGCTGCTATTTCATAAAAAGGTAACAACTCACAACTTCAATTTGTTGCTATTTTTTTCATCGCATCAACTGTTACTTGAATGAATGCCGGTTAACCCGAACGAATGCGATATTATCGGGTTAACCCGAAAAAACAGCAACAACTTGAACTTGAAGCCTTGAAGTTGTGAGTTGCTACCTTTTTATGAAAGAGCAGTAAATCAACAGCAGTTGATGCTATTTTTTTAAATCTCATAATCAAATCAATTAAGTGAGTTTATGAGATTTGAAAAAATAGCGGCAACTCAAGATGAAGATGAGTTTCCGCTATTTTACAAAATAATTTAAAATACAAAATAGCACAAATACTGATGTGTGATTTGTTATTTTTTTTGGAATAGCATCAACTCAAGATGAGTTTGTGCTATTTGATAAAGTAGCACAAAATCGATCAAGCTTTTTGCTGCTATTTGAAAAAATTGCAGAAAAATATAAACATGAATTGGAATTATTGGTGAGATTACTCCAAATAACAGCACAAAAGTGATCAAGCTTTTGTCACTATTGTGAAAAATAGTAGCAAAAGTAGCACGAATTTGTGAGATTTTCCCAAATCGCACAAATCCAACATGAGTTGCTACTATTTATTTCATATAATATAAATGGTTAATAGAAGAGGCGTGCCAAATAGCACATAAACTGTTTTGCAAAACACCGTTCGCCCCCAGTGGGAGTGGAGGGGCCTTCGTCAGCGACTTATGGTTAGCAGGCAGACAAACGGACGTTTCAAAAGTTCTTTTATTTTCCGGGTTGAGCCGTTGAACCGAACTCAAAACTCGCCGATCCAACGTCGAAGCAGCATGCCGCCCCTGGTGCGTGCCGGAGCCAGCGCGTACACGCCGCGGACGCGCCGCACCGCTGGGCGTGCATGTGGATGGCTTCGCTGAGCACTCGCTCCCGCGTCGCAGGCGCTGAGTGAAGAGGAGCAAGCCATCCAGGACTCGCTGATGAATCGTGAGCGAAAAAAGGCGGACGATGCGAAGGCTGCCAAGGCGGCTGCCAATGCCGCGCCGCCGCCGGGTCGACCCGGGTCGTTCTCGCCGCCGCCTGAAGGCTACCCTCCTCCTACCGGCAGCAAGCCGCAGGCGCAATCATCCGGCGGCGGCCCGCATGGCTCGCAGCATGGCGGCACTTCGGCGCGTGCCACCCCTCCGCACGCCGCCGCGCCGCGCTGCCTCGTGTGGCCCGAGCGTTTAGAGCGCAGCGGCCGACCAGCGCGCGCGCCGAAGCCGCCATCGCGGGTGTGCGCTTTCCCGATGGTGGAGTGACGCGTACACCGCCCGCTTGCCATTCACAGATGGTCCTCAAGGGCAAGCCCGAGACGCGCGACCAGCCGATCCAGCAGATCCAGACGGTGCCCATCAATGTTGAGACGATTCGGGAGGTGAGGCGCGCAGCCGACACTGCGGCGGACGCACGGCGCGGCGCTGCTGACCTTCTAGTAACGGCGGTCGCTCATGCGCGCACGCTACGCTGCCCCGCAGGTGATTCGCGAGGTGCCCAAGATGGTATCTGTGCCTGTCGAGGTGATCCGCGAGGTACCGGTCGAGATCATCCGGGAGGTTGAGAAGATCGTCTACCGGGATGTAATCAAGGAGGTGCGCGATTCCTCTCTCCCCACGAGCAGGCTGATACTCCCCAGCCGACCACGCCGCAGCGGCCTAACCGCGTGCGCCGCAGCGCGTCCTACTCGGTCGGCGGCGTGGGTCCGTCAATACGCGCGCGCGCTGCGTGCCCACGCTTCTTATGCGGCGAGCCGGCCCTCCTCCGCGGCACCGTGCGCCCTCTGACCTCCTTGTATCATTTGTATCTTTGGCAGGTGCCGGTCGACGTCATCAAGGAGGTATGCAAGATCGTTGAGATCATCAAGGTGATCGAGGTGCCCATCATCAAGGAGGTCATCCTCGGTAAGCCTGCGCGCTTCCGGAGAATATTATAGATTGATGGATAGATGGATAGATGGACAGATACATAGATAGAGGTGCAAGAATACATACAGTTGATAGATACATAGATACATATGCAGAAATGCATACATGCATGCATACATATATACATGCATACATACATACATACATACGTACATGCATGCATACATGCATACATGTATATATGTATATATGTATATATATATATATATATATATATATATATGTATATATATATATATATAT
>Ga0209491_10008040_pt1 | contig 13571 bp, 13 predicted proteins | sample BON02_FD_187213 | JGI IMG/M metagenome (GOLD analysis project Ga0209491, IMG submission 187213) | Freshwater microbial communities from Lake Bonney liftoff mats and glacier meltwater in Antarctica - BON-02 (SPAdes) (version 2) | ecosystem: Environmental > Aquatic > Freshwater > Ice > Glacier... | reverse complement strand
CCCTCCTCCTCCCTCCCTCCCCCCTATGCTGACTCGACCCCCTCTCCCTCCCTCCCTCCCCCTCCCCCTCCTCCTGCCCCGGCGGGACATTAGGAAAGAAAAAGGACGACGCCTTCGACCCAAACAAATGCAACTGCATCGAGGGCCTTTCAATCCTCCAATTCGCAAGCACCACGACCAAACACGCCCCGATCGCCAGATGCATAATCACAAATTGAGCGCATTGCCCCATCAACGCCACGCGTGTATCTCTACAAAACCCTCGTTCAGTCTCCGGGTACTTACTCCCCGCGACCAGAAAGAGCAACTGACGATTCGCCCCCCCTGCGTGGCTCGTGTCGGTTTCTAGGAAGTGCTTGCAGCCTTCGTCGGTCCAGAAGCCGTAGAGGTGGTAGGCTTGGAAATTACTGAAAAAAATGGAGGGAGGGAGCGAGGGAGGGAGGGGGGGAGGGTGAATCGGATGGTTTTATTCTCAGCGACCAGGAGAAGGAGCTGACGGTTGGCTCCGCCTGCGTGGCTGGTGTCGGTTTCTAAGATGTGCTTGCAGCCTTCGTCGGTCCAGAAGCCGTAGAGGTGGCAACCTTGGAAGTTGCTGTTAGGGAGGGGGGAGGGAAAGGGAGGGAGAGAGGAAAGGATGAGTTTTTTTTTCTTGATTAAATTCTAATTGGGTGGAAAGAATGCTGGTGCCCTTGCTGTGTGACTGCGCTGCTAAACGAAAAAATGTGCCTCGCTTGCCAACATTCCTCCCTCCCTCCCTCCCTCCCTCCCTCCCTCCTCACCTACCTAATCAAAATCGGGCACGACAGCAACAAATGCACATAGGCCGTAAACGCCGCCCACTTAAGACTCTCCGGCTCCTGCTTACATGCCCCATAAATAACACTCACCACCCCTCCCTCCCTCCATCCCTCCCTCCCTTCCTCCCTCCCTCCCCCAAAACCTACCTAATCAAAACCGTGTACGACAGCAACACATGCACATAGGCCGTGAAGGCATCCTACTCAAAACTCTCCGGCTCCTGCTTACACGCCCCATAAATGACACTCACCACCCCTCCCTCCCTCCCTTCCTCCCTCCCTCCCCAAAAACCTACCTAATCAAAATCGGGTACGACAGCAACACATGCACATAGGCCGTAAACGCCGCCCACTTAAAACTCTCCGGCTCCTGCTTACAGGCCCCATAAATAACACTCGCCACAGTCAGCAACAAAAACAACCCAACTGTATCAAGAGACGGTCGTTCAAAGGGAAACAAATACCCACGCCCCACCTCCTCTAACAAAAACAAGGTCTTCAACGCCGCGTCTTCCTTCGCTGCAATCGTCACAATATAAGCACCAATCGCCAAAAACACCAAAACAAGAGCCGGGCGGTGCCAGACTAAGACATAACGCTCCTGTCGAGGCACGCGCCAAGTGCGGACACACGCGTAAATCTGCAGGAATAAATTGAAGATGTTAGCAGCAAACAGAATGCAGCAAAAGGCCAGAAAGCAGGCATTTACTCGATAGGCATGCTGACAGGCGGTGTTATTGTTGGGATTTGGGACGTTCTTGTACATGTCCGGGTGGATGAAAGACGCGAGGGAGACAAGGGTAGGTGTCAATTCCGTAATCGCAGGCACGACGGGATTAACCGGCCGATAAACCATCTGACCCAACAGAGTATAGCAAGTCACCGTCAACGAATAAGGCAACAACTCAATATCCTGTAAAGCGAGATACCCAGCCTTGAAGCCCAATCCCATAAAAATGAACATCATCCCCCCAAACGCTGAGGCGCTCACAGCAAAATTTTGGGGAGTCGCGCCTGCATTCGCCGTGTTGTAGACAATGCAACGTTGCCAGCTATCAGGGTCGGTGAGATACTGGGCAGTATTAACAAAGATCCATCCATAGAGACAAGCGAAGATGGAGGCAACGATGGAGAGGGGCATGACGACATAGAAGGCTTTCCGGAGCAGGCCCAGGCAGAGATTCCGCGTTGCGTGCACTACGGGGTCCTCGTCCCCGCCGTCGTCGTCGTCCTCCAAGCTGCCCTGTTCGTCGTGGTTCGCCAGCAAGGCTGCGCGGTCGATGCCGTCGCCGCGGCCGAGCAGGGGGGGGTCGTCCTTGTCTTTGTCCTTGTCGTCGGGGTCCTTCTTGCTTTCTTCCTCAGTCTCCTTGGTACTGCTGCTCGTAACGATGGTGAGGGGCTTGTTGGCTTCCTCTTCCTCTTCCCGGATCTGGGCTGGAGGCGGAGCGGACGGTGCGGTCCCAGCCTCGAGATCTTGGGCAGCGGCATCGGCAGGGGGGGAAGAGCTCGTGGACGTGGTGCTGGTGGGGGTAGCCATGGTGCTGTTGATGATGCTGCTGGGTGATGAAGAAAATGTGCGGCGGGCCTTGCGAGCGTGCGGAAGGACGGACGGGCTTGGTTCTTCCTTCCCAGCACGAGGAGAAGAGGTGGTCCCTTGTGCCTGTGCGGTGCGTGTGTGGAAAGGGGTGAGACACTGTCCAAGCCAAGCCGGGCGAAAGGGAAGGGAGGACTTTGGGGAGGAGGCTGAAGAACAAAAGTGCGAGAGGACGCGTGCGTGGGAGACGACGCCTTGACCTCATGCCCAATCGCCACCACAGCACACAGCAGCACCAACACCACCCAACGCAGCAGTATGTGGTGGTGGTGAACCCACGCATGCACGAGGGAAAGCAAAGAAAGGGGAAGGGACTCGCTTGGAACCCTTGGCGATCGAGGGAGCAGTAGCATGCATGGCCTCGTCCCCCCATCTCACGTCGCTCCCACACACAACACAGACGCACCCAGCCTTGTCGACCACGCTGCCATCACCACGACGATGCCAACGAGCACCACGGCCAGCAGCGCGCCCGCCGACAAGTAAGTCTTTTGCGTCTCAAAATCCTGCCTCGCATCTATCCCCCCCTCTCCCACCCCACACTCACGCCCTTCCCCCACCACCCCAACGACGGCCACACAGTCCCAACCCGCCCGTCGACGAGGAGCAGAAGCAGCTAGAGGAGCAGCAAAAGGCCGCCCGGGAGCAGCAAATCGCCATCCTCCAGCAGTTTGTGGACTCAGGGGGGAAGGACCGCCTCAAGGCCGTGCTGCGCGAGCGCCTGCAAGAGGCCGGGTGGAAGGAGGGGGTGAAGGAGCTTTGCAAAGAAGTGATGCGGAACAATCGCATAGAGGGCGTGACGGTGGACGAGCTGGTGGCCTCGACGACGCCGAGGGCAAGAGGTGCGTTAGAGGAGAGGGGGGGGAGGGAGGGTGGGGGAGGGAAGGAGCGGAAAGGGGAAGATGTAGGGTTGAAAGGAGGAGGATGGCATGCCTAATCACACGCATATGTATACATGCACAATCACAGCTACAATGCCGGACGACCTGCGACTAGAGGCGCTCAAGGCCATCAGGGACTCCTTACAGACCGATCTCGGGTAAGCAGCCACGACCATGACAGTGAGACGCACAAGCAAGGGATTATACAGCACAAAGAAGAAGCAAAAGTTATGTAACAATTGCAGTAATATTGCGTCCTTCCGCTCTTTTTTCTGCCATTTCCTTTCGGTTCATATCTTGCTCGCCTCACATCGTGTCGCACCATTTACTGCACTTTATATACGTATCTGTCCTTGGGGAGGGTATCGTCATCGCTCATGTATTCTCCTCTGCTTCAATCTGTCTTTTGCGAGCGTCATCATGTTCTCCGTACCTATTCTCTGCTTTTCAGACTTCTTCAGATCGCTTTCTTCTCTATTTTCTCTTCTTCCTTCTTGTGCAGACAACCGCTACGCTTCCGTTTCTTCACTCCGCAATCTTTCCTCGATTTCCGATTTACCCTTCACTTTTTCTCTTTTATCGACCCGCGCATTCCATCTAACGCAGATTGAATTGGTCCTTTTTCTCAAATCGACGCGGGTCATATGAAGCCTGTAATTCATCGAAGATGTGTCAACCTTCCAATGAAAACGAGGCATGTGTGTCTTTCTACCATTCAAGCTGAGTGGGGGGGAGACAAACACGAAAGGGTGGGGATGATGTTGGCGATACTGTAAAGACCTTGACCAGAAGAATAACAGAGCGCTAGAGACTTTTTCAAGCAGCAGTATGTACGTATGTATATGCAATCCTTCGAGTGTGCCACTCATCAGAAGGCTTTTTCAGCAGCATACAATAGGTAGATCGCATACTACTCTCAGCAGCAGCAGGCCCAACAGAAAGCCGTGCGGACAGTCAGCACCATTTTTCCCAGGGCAGAATTATGGCTCCATGAATTCCACACCGCGCGGGGTTTTGCCGCGTCGTATGCCTTACACACAGGACAAGGGACAGGACGCGGTGGGCACTTACGAAAACCTCCGTGGTGCGTCGGCTGACGCTCTCCGACGACGGACGGCTGCTTCGCCTCCTCCTTGCTTGTCCGGCGACCCCCTCGTTATCTTTTGTGTTTGTATGTGTGGTGTGCTAAGCTGCGTGCCTGCCTCTTGCTTTGGTGCCTTTAGCCTTGCCTTTTTACAGCAACAGCCTGCCTGTGCGGCCACCTAAAGCATCCCCCTCCACTCTGTTCGTCTTTTGGTGGAGGGGGCAGGAGTGCGTCTACCCCGTATGTGAGCGATATTCCGACGCCACAGTGCTTGCAAAGCATTTGCTTGCATGCAAACCTTTGTTTGTTTGTTTGTTTGTTTGCTTGTTTGTGGCCTTTGCTGCTGCTAGCTTGTGGTCTCCACCAGCCCAGCGCCTCTTCCGCGTGCTTGCCCCACCAACCTCCCCCCCGTCCCAGATGCTCTCTACCTATGCCCCCCTTCGAAGGACGTGCTGTCCGACGACGACCAATCACCAACAAGCACACACACACATATATGCACACACACTTCACACACCCAAGCAACACAAGGCCAGACACCATGCCAAGCAAGGTCAGCAACAAGAAGAAGGCCCAGATCCCCGTCACGGTGCTCACGGGCTTCTTGGGGAGCGGCAAGACGGTAGGTGTGTGTGCGCATACGGTGCATTGGCTGTGTACATTCCTGTCCCACTCATATTTACTGCTATATCCACCATCAATAGACCCTGCTGAACCACATCCTGACCGCGCAGCACGGGAAGCGCATCGCCGTCATTGAGAACGAGTTTGGGGAGGTTGGCGTGGACGACTCCTTGGTGAAGCGCCGGGAATTTGGAGCAGAGGACATTGTGGAGATGAATAATGGCTGTAAGTAGATTTATCTGTGCATCCCAAACATCTCCTTCTCTCTCACTCATCCTCCCCTCCCCCTCCCACCGTCCCTCCCTCCCCCTCCCCCAATAGGCATCTGCTGCACTGTCCGTGGGGACCTCATCCGCATCCTTATGGACCTGCTCAAGCGGAAAGCCGGCAAATTTGACCATATTCTGATCGAGACCACGGGGTTGGCCGACCCGGCACCGGTGGCCCAGACCTTTTTCGTGCATGAGGAGCTTCAGGTATGTACCTTGGTCAGTGTGGGTGTGTTTCGAGTCCGGTATCCTTGTCCCCATCCGCCCTCTGTACCCACAAGAGCACACAAACCCCCCCCCCCACACACACACACACACACACACACACACACATATATATATATATATATTTATATATATATATATATGTATATATATATGTATAAGATACACACACTCGCTCTCTCTCTTTCACTCTCTCTCTCTCTCTCTTTCTCTCTCTCTCTTTCTCTCTCTCTCTCTCTGTCTCTCTCTCTCTCCCTTTCTCACGCCATTTCCCCCCCCCCAACACACACACACACACAGGACAAAGTGCGCCTGGACGCCATTCTCACCGTGGTGGACGCCAAGCACCTTATCCAGCACCTTGACGACCCTCGCCCGGAAGGCGTGGAGAATGAGGCGGTGGAGCAGCTGGCCTTCGCTGATCGGATCCTCCTCAACAAGATCGATCTGGCCACAGACGCGGAGCTGACGGAGGTGGAGAAGCGCATCAAAGCCATCAACAACTTTGCGCCCATCATCCGCACTCAGAATGCAGTCGTCGACCTGGACAAGGTGCTGAACCTCAAAGCCTTTGACCTGAAGCGCGTCCTGGAGTTTGATCCGGAGTTTCTGGGGGATCAGGAGCATGAGCACGATCAGAGCGTCACCTCGGTGGGCTTCCAGCTGGAGGGAGAGATGAATTTGGGCCAGCTCGAGGGCTGGCTGACCCGCCTCTTGCGCGACAAAGGCACGGAGCTCTTCCGCTACAAGGGGGTCTTGGCCGTTAAGGGCTTCGATGCGCCCTGGATTTTTCAAGGCGTGCACATGCTCTTCGGTGCATCTATGGACGAGCAAGCCTGGAAGGACGCTCGGGACCGGACGAACCGTTTTGTCTTCATTGGCCGCAACCTGGACCGCACCGAACTCACCAAGGGCTTCACGGCCTGCCTCGTCACCAAGCCCCTGCGCTTCGCAGTCGGGACCCAGGTCCGCTGCCACGTGGACGACAATAAGTGGGAGCTGGGAGAGGTGATCAAGCAGTGGAATGACGGCAACCCCTACCGAATTCGGCTTCACAACGGCACCGAGATCTGGTCGCCTGTCGATGACGACGGGGCCATCCGCGCCGCGTGTCGTGCGGTCACTCGCATGGGTTAAGGGGGTGTATAGGAAAGAGGAGATCGAAGGGCGTAAAAGATGTTTGTCGGCTCTGTCTTTTATCAAGTGATGTTTTGTTTGGTGCTTCATCAATCGGGAGGGGGGCGATTATTTTTGTTAGTTGCATGGTTGGGAGGGAGGGAATCGAGAGGGGCAGGTAGAGGCGGCAAAAGAGGGGGGGGAATAAAAGGTCGACACATAGATAGGAGCGGGTGTATCGAAGGCATACGAAATTTGTCCGAGGGATAGGAAAGAAAGAACGCCACCAAAAATCGAATGTGTATTGTTTCGATTCTTTCTTTCTGTCCTTGACACGATCTTACATTCCGTATTGCTTTTTAATCATCATCCTCTTCTCTTCTCTCGTCTTTGAAGATGATGAAGGCTGTTGCTGGGCCCCCGTTCCATATCGACAGGAGGTGCGAGCGGGTGCAGTTCGTGGCGCCATCTGTGGGTAGCTAGATGCCAGGTGGGTAATTCGGCAGATTCGAACCGCGCACTCCTTTAACCCCGTTTTACACTGCGCTCGCTTTTTCCTCATTTCTTAGACTGCCATTTCCCCCTCATTTTACGTCGTGTATCTTTTTATGCCACCGCCGCATCTACTCCGCCTACTTTTCCTTTTTGCATGGCGGCATTATTCCTCCAGTACCTCATCGCGCAATTACGCCCCTTTCTTTTTTTCCGATCCGCCGACTTGTTCTTGTCTTTCATATCTACTCTTCTACCCACTTATATCCTAACTTCCGCTAGGTGGTTTATTTACCTTATTTTGTATATCTCTTCTCCACTCTCGCGGCCGTTGCAGGATGGTCGAGGTAGCATGTGGGGCAATGCCGTATAGCATGGTTGCGACGCCCAGAATCCCGCACATCAGCGCACCCATCCTCGCACAATCGTGCCGGGCCACACGTATTGCAGATACTCCTCCAGTAGCTGTCGCATTGCTCCACCTGAGCGCAACCCTCTGGACAGTTCCTCATCCCGCATTTGTAGCACCATTTACAATCATTGCAGTCATCACATTGCCACTTCCCGCACGCCGTGCAAAAGTTCGGCTTGCGATCGCCTCCGGAGCATGCCACCTCGTCCTTGCACAAAATCATGTACATTTTAGGAGACGGGCACTTGTCCATAGCCATCCAGCAGCACTCTACAGTCTTAAAGTGCGTCGTCCCCCCTTCCACCAATTGATCCCAGGACAGCAGATCTTCGGACTCGAGAGCCGCCGCTACGCTGCGCCCGCCGTCGCACCTCACGCAAACACACGCTTCGCAATCCCACTCAGCACAGTAATGGTAGCTGTATCCTACGCACTCTCGCACAAGAAACGAGCCTCACCACACACCATGCACATATGTTGACCGTACGTCTTGCCATTATAGGCGTCATCTCGACCATCAAAGGCCAGATTCTGCGCAAAGGTGACGAGGCAATGCTCACAACCATTGACGTGCATGCAGAAAGGAGCTGCCGATTGCTGGAGGGAGTGAACGATCGCCTCAATGGCGCCTACTGTCGGTAGGACTTGGCGGGAAACGAGCTGGTCGTTTCTGGAATCCCTTATCTAGAATTGGTTTGCCGAAAGAATATGATCGGCCCCACTGCTGCGTCATCCGCTGATATCCCCGCTCCAAGCTATTAGTATAGGTGCAAAGATGTTGCCGATAGCCCACCCAACTCGCACCCTTACCGGTCTCACAAATCTCCAGCTTCTGCAGACGCCCTACGACCAAGCTCTCGCGCGGCACCTCCTTCAAGCGGCGAGCGAGCTTCAACGCATCAAATTTTGTGCATTCGCCCACGTCCAGCTCCTTTAGCAAGGGGCATGTCTGGAAAGCGGTGACGACTAAAGCAGCCGTGATAGGGGTAGCACGTAGGTCTTTTAGGAGAAGCGTTGCAGCGACAGCGCGAAAAAATGACGACGGGCAAAACAGAGAAGCGATTTGATAGTCACTTTGTATCAAAGCGTGAGCAGCCCAAGGCCAAAGCCGGGTGGTAGGTAATTGGACCCGAAAAGCCATACCTAAGTTGGCCATAGAGAAAAAGCTCCGCTGTCTGCCGGACTAAAGCATGGAATGACTTGGAAAGCGGGGACAAGAGTTGCAGCGCGGCTTTGACGTCATGCTCAAAAGCGCATTCATAGAAATATTATCTCCCCGTTTTTTCTTTTCGGCCTATTCTCGGGTAGAACCAGCTCACCACTTGTGCGAAGTGCGGTGCGGGGAGGGTGGCGAGAGACATGAGATATGTGTTGCAGCTTTGCCTGTTTGTGTGTTTCGGGGAGTGGTGAGAGTGTGTATGAGCGTGGGTATGGGCTTGGATATACAGTACAAAATCAAAACCTACACGAAACGAAAGGACGTGCATGCACCAAAAGACCACTTCCTGTCCCTCCTATATTTCGTTTTTTTCTTTCCTAAGTGACGTTGCGTTGGCCTGCTTCTCCCCATTCTTGAGATGTCCAGTTTGCATTCGTCCATCTTTTTCTAAGCATTAGTTTCTCAAAGTAAACTACACACTCTTCTTCCATTTTTACGCACGCTTTTTTACTTGTCAGTTATATATGCGCCCAGTATCCACTCTTTTTTTCGGCCTCTACGCTACGCCGTATTGTCACAAAAGTACGACTGCCGCTATTATTCTCCCCTTTTTTCATATTTCTTCATGTAACTTCATCTCCGTAATCAACAACCCGTGACACCCTCACACATGTGTCATCCTCGGTTTCCTCCAAAGACCCACGTATCCCTCCATCCTTCCTGTCCTACGCCGCCCACCGTCATTTTTCTAATCCACCCGTGCCGGCCTTCTCATTCCTCCGACTCCGTGCTGTGAGGGTGCACCTCAAGGTAGCAGTTGGAGCAATGCCACACTGCGTCCTCGCTCCATCCAACCTCCTCAGGGTCACACCCGTCTTCGCATTCGCGCACCCGGACGCAAGGGGTGCAGAATACGCCGTCACAGGTGTCGCAATGAAGCACTTCCACTTGACACTCCGTACACCTCGTCTCACAACAATGGTCACACAAAATGAGAGAAAGTTGATGTTCACACCATGGACACTGCCAGCTTCCGCATCTTTGGCAGCCGTGAGTGTGAGTGTGAAGGTTCGGGACGCGTTCTTAAAAGCTACCGCCATTTCCATGCACTATGCACGCCAACCCCTAGAGGCCTCGTGCGAGCTCTGCACGTGGTGTGGGAAGGGTGCGGCGGGGCAAAGCAAGGCGTCGACGACACACACAAGGCCAAATCGCAAGGGACCTTCCCATTTTGCCGCGAGAAATGCAACGGCAGCGTCGAAGCGTCATCTCGACCTCCTCCGACCTCCTCTCCATCATGCACAGCTCTCCCCTTTCCCCTTCACCCTCACTCGTCTGACTCCTCCGCACCACCCACCCGCGCACCTCGCCACCACACAGGACCCAATGATGCCGGCGTCGCCCGGGTTCTCACCCCCAGCCTGAAAGCTCCACTGCATCAAGCTCTTCACCTACCCTCAATGCTGTCTCCAGCCCGCCGCCCCAGGTCCCGGGCGGACTCCTTCCCCCCCGCCCAAGAGCACCACCACGGCCAACCAGGAAACGAAGATGGAAATGGAGTCATCTTCAATACCAACGTCTTGGTGGGCGCTCTCATTTCGTGGTTATTACTCTTGTTAAGCCGGACTGACTGGCAGCACTTCTATCATCATTTCCACCATCACCAAGGTTCCTCGGATGGCTCCCCCTGTCCTGCCACGGGCATTGCGAGCACGCGCGGGGATGACAGCAGCACTTGTGGGAGCAGCAGCGGCAACGAGGGTGGTGGTGTTGGCGGTGGTGGTGGAGGGACAGTGTGGTCGTCGTCATCGAATGGGGAGAAGGGCACAAGCCTCAAGATGGGAGAGCATGATACTTTCCTCGTCCCGCAGCCTTCCAGCCCCCGCCCTAGCACCCGGCCAAGCAGCAGCAGCAGCAGTAGCAGTAATAAGAAGGCCTTGAGTGGAAGAAGACCGAGCAGCATGACAACGACGACGACGAGTCCTCCTACAATTCACGTTCATTCCACTTCCTCCACCTCTGTCGATGGGGCGCTCTCCACAACCCTCCAACGCGGGGAGCTGATTCACGATCGTTACATCCTCCAAGATTTCATTCAACCCTTGGGTGTGACCTACTTGGAGGAGGGCGTGCGGCATCACGTGCATGACTACGCATTCGTCACACCTGAGTTGAAACAGCTCCCTGCCTTCCCCTCTTCCTCCTCCTCCTCCTCCTCCTCCTCCTCCTCCGCCTCCTCGACGTTATCGCCAGCTCGCACGACAAACACTCCGACAGCCAGCAGCACGGCCACCACCAGTATCGCTCGTCTGATTGCAGCCCGCGCGGAGGAAGATGAGGAGGAAGCAGAGCTATTACGGAGGCTGGCCTTGGTTGCCGGCCCTCTCAAAGACGACTCTGCTGCTGCTGCTGCAGCTGCTGCCGCTGCTGCTAAAGGAATCGCTCTACCTTCATCGTCTCCATCTTCGTCTTCTTCATTCTTGCATCGCAATGGTGGTGGGGGGGGAGGGAGGGAGGGAGGGAGGGAAGGGTTGAGTATGACGAGGCTGGTGGAGCAGTTGGCGCGGGGCTTTAGACAGTGGCGGGACGGGGTGGGGCAGCAGCAGCAGCAGCAGCAACAACAGCAGCAGCACGAAGTGGCCAGCAACAGTGCTGCTGCTGAGGAAGGCGAGGAAGAAGAGGAGGAAGGGACGGAGGACGAACAGCAGCTGCAGCAGCAGCAGCATTATCGTCTAGGGCGTAAATTTGAGGGAGGGGGCCATGGGGAGATCTGGCGGGCTTACTTAGTGGTGGAGGACGAGGAGGGGGGCTATAGACTATCACCAGAGAGATACGTAATGAAAAGGATGGCGGTTGGGGAGGGAGGGAGGGAGGGAGGGAAGGTGGACACGGAGATATGGAGGTGTGGAGTGAGGGAGGTGGTGTTTGGGAGGAGGTTGAGGGGGAGGCCGCATGTTGCTAGATATGTCGAACATTTTTATAGGAATAGTAACAGTAGTAGTAGTGGTGGGAGGAAGGGAGGGAGGGAGGAAGAGGGAGGAGGGTTGGAGCTATGGATTGTCTTCCACGATGAAGGCACTTCTCTACGACGCTATCTCTACACACCTACCCGTCCTCCTCCTTCCTCTACCACCACCCCTCCTCCCCCGCCTTCTTCACACCAACCCTCCGACCCCCTCCTTTTTGAGCCCTCTGCATTTTGGCGTCATTTGCGTTTAAGCCCCGGAGGGGACGATGTCCTTAAGGGCCTCTTAAGGCAAATATTGGAAGGAACAGCCGAAGTCCACGCAGCAGGCGCCGCGCATAGAGATTTAAAACCCAGTAACCTGATTTTGAATTTAAATTTGAACTTAAATAATAATGGAAATGGAGGAAATGGTGGGCCAGAAGCAGTAGTAAAGCTAGCGGACTTCTCCTCTGCCATTGACGTCGCGTCCGAAGGCAAGGGCGGGAGGGAGGAAGGACAAGGGCAAAATTTCTACGGCTCCGAAGGGCCCACCCAGAGAGAGGAGACTACAGAGTACATGCCCCCTGAAGTGCTTTTTCACCCTTCCCTCCCTTTTGCCCCGGGTGACCCCCAATCGTATGATTCGTGGTCGATAGGCGTTATTTTTTTGGAGTTAATTCTAGGGACCCCTCATGTGTTCACTCTCTCATCGAGGGATAGAAATATATTGGCGCATCAACTGAGGAAAGAGTCAGAGGAGGATCGACAGCGAGCGTACCTCCTTGCGGCCTTGGCTGATTTTTGTGTGGTGGGACCTGAGGAAGTGTTTGGGGGGGAGGAGGAGGAGGGAGGGAGGGAGGAAGGGGGGAGGAGGAAGAAGACTTGGATGGATGCGTTGAAGAATTTGTGGAGGCAACGGCAGCATCATCATAACCACCATTCTTCGTCTTCTAAGCCCTCCCTCCCTCCCTCGTCGGCCGCCCGCCCTCCTTCATTTCCTTCTTTGAGTGGTAGTACTTGTACGTTGGATGACTTAAGAAGAGCGTTGCAGACACGCGATCCGCTCGATAGAGGGTTTCATGATTATTGGGGGTTGCAGTTATTGTCTTTGTTGTTGAAATGGGACCCGAAAGAGAGGATGAGGCCGAAAGAGGCGTTGGAACATGCTTTTTTCAAGGGGGCGTATGTGTGTGGGAGGGATGGGAGTGAGTGGGGGTCGCGGAGGGAGATGGAGGAGAGGTGTGAGGGGAGGAAGGGGGGGAGGAAGGGGTGGAGGGAGGAAGAGGAGGAGGAGGAGGAGGAGGAGGAGATGGAGAATCTTTCGATGCCAAAAAGGACGGCGGCGACGACCAAGACTGTTGTTTCTGTTGCAAGCGTCAGTAAAGGGCTCATCAGCCTCTCCTCCTCCTTCTTCTCCTCCTTTGCTCGCAGTGGCGCCAGCAGCAGCAGCAGCAGCAGCGGAAGCGAGCGAAAAGCAGTCGCTACCACACCAACCCAAGACACACCCTCCTCTCCCTCTCCTTCAGACCCTTCCTGTTCCTCCCCCCCTTCCTCCCTCCCTCCCTCCTCCTCCTCCTCTACCAGCAGCCTCTTCTCCTTCCTCTCCCAACAGCACGCCTCGGGCCCCTCCTTCTTCACCTGCCCTTCCTGCTCCCGTTCCTTCCGCGACTGGCCCTCCTGCCACGCCCACCTCCACGGACGAAAACACGGCCTCTTCTGCAATTACGACACCAGCACCCCCTCTCCCTCCCTCCCTCCCTCCCTCCCTTCCTGCATTGGTTCTCATGCCCTGCTGCCGTTTGACCCTCACTCGGGGTGGTGCGACGTACAGGGAAGGAGGAAAATCTTAGAAGATTATCACTCAATGGGATGGGGGGGAGGAAGGGAGGGAGGGAGGGAGGGAGGGAGGGAGGGAGGGTATCAGTATTATGGCATTTATGACGGGCATTGGGGGACGAAAGCGGCAAAATT
>Ga0209491_10008038_pt1 | contig 13580 bp, 10 predicted proteins | sample BON02_FD_187213 | JGI IMG/M metagenome (GOLD analysis project Ga0209491, IMG submission 187213) | Freshwater microbial communities from Lake Bonney liftoff mats and glacier meltwater in Antarctica - BON-02 (SPAdes) (version 2) | ecosystem: Environmental > Aquatic > Freshwater > Ice > Glacier... | reverse complement strand
TGCTATCAGCAAATGTGGGGTTACTTATCCGTTTCATGCTGTAAAAATAAACATTATATAGCTGATAACCAAATAATTAACTTGGTTTTTGATTGAATTTAATAAGAAAATTCCGTGCAACGGTCTTCTATTGAGGTAAACCCTAAAAAAATTAAGCTAAAAAACTCATTGCTAAGTAATGTTGCAGTTTTTACTGATGTTATCCCATTTTTAAAAAATAGGTATGGAAATATAGGTATTCAAGTGCAACCCTTAAGGAAAGTGATTTTAGAATTAGCAGTTGGCAAAGGTTTAATTAATTCAGATTTTGTAGAGTTTCCAGATATTGCTTTGTTTGGGTTTGACCATATAAAATATGAAAAATTCTTTGCAGAATCCATTCATTACAAGTTGAATAGAGGGTATTTAAACCGCAGCTTTACATTAGGTTTGGGCTTTAGACAAACATCATTTTCAGGTATTATTCGCAATTATAGTAAGTACAATGCAGTTGCAGACCATAGAATTGAGCCATATAAGTTTTATTCAATTAAAGAAAATAGTATTATCCTATTTATTGCGGGTCAAAAAAATGTATACAACCATTTGGGAATAGGCTATTTAATTGGCATTGGCAATGCAGATCAAAAAATGAAAGAATTGCAACTCACCAAAAGTACTACCAAATTAGATTTTCAAATTAGACTTCATTACTATTTATGAAAAAAATATTTATAACAATAATTTTTATGTGCTTCACAAATATTTTGTATTGCCAAAGCATAGCAATCGCTGGCTACACTGAGATAAAAAGTAAAAAAGTTGTTGATTTTAACACGATAGATTTTATTGAAAATGATGGAAAATACTATGTTTTTGGTTTAGAAAAAAAGTATGGTGATTTTGACAATATGTTTGGCAAAACCTATGTGTATACTAATGATTATGAACTGCTTACATTTAATCAAAGCTTTAAGTTAATTTCGATTAAAAAATTAAACTTATTTGGCAAACGGAAAAATGTTAATTTTACTTTAATCAAAAATCAGTTTGCTGGAAGGATTTTATACATCTTTAGCCAACTTAATTATATTGAAAACAAGGTTTCAAAATACAAATTGTATTGTAATGTCATTGATTTGGCTTCGAACAAGCGCGAATTTTTGGAAATAGCAAGTTCGACCGTAAATATTCAATACAGAGTAACGTATTTAGAAAGTTCTAATGAATTTATGATTGAAAACAAAAGCCCAAATTCAGTTGGTTTTAATGATGACATATCAATTATCAGTGAAGATTTAAAAGTCTCATTTAGAATACCAAAATTGGAAAATAGTGCATTACAAACTATACAAAGCATAAACTTAAAAAACGGAAATTATTATAGGCTTTGTAATAGCCAAAACCAAGAGAATGCAAACAAAAACATTTTAATTGAATATAAACGCAATGGCTCTATTGACTCTATAGTTTTTGACACAGCCCTAAATTTTAAAGTTAATAGATTTTATAAAAATGCAAAAGAGGACAAACTTTTCATGTGTAGTGAATTTATTATCAATGAACATCAAAGATTTAATCTTTATGGATTTGATTTAGGAAAAGGAATTCAGGACTTTAAATTGCTTTTTCATTTTGGATTAAATGATATACTTCCTTCGGAGTTTGAAGATATTTCAAAAAGGCCTAAAGACATTGATTTGGTGGAATTGATTAAATTAATAGAAGTCGATTCGGCTGCTGCTTCACTAACATCTAGAATGGATTTTACAGATAAAATGAAATATTACTTATCTTATGCAGAGCTGCATAACTATAACATTTTAACATCAACAAAAGGAACTTACTTTGACTATAGTACAACAAAAGAATCCAACTATATTTTAGACAATTATTTTAATGCCGCTGATACCACACTTTATGTAATCCATCAATCAAGACAACAAATTACCACTAAAAAAACATTGAGCTATCAGTCAAATAGCACTTTTGAAACTGGCCCCACCACCATTTATGCCTTAAAAGGCAATAGCAGCAATGCAGTTTTGACCGACACCTCCAAATTCAAATACAACAATCCTCAATTTATTGACAAAAGTATGGTTTTAGTAGGAAATCATTTATTACTTTTGGGTGTAACAGATAACTATTATATTGATTTAAAAACTCAAAAAAACGGTTTGATAAATATGAAAGATGAAGCCTTAAAAGGTAAAGTATCAATGGTCATTTTTATCAATCGTCAAGAGAATTTTTTAGTACCATTAATGAAAGAAAACGGTTTTTTAAAATCCTATCTTCTACTGAAATATAATAATTAGGGTTAGCTATCTTATTTAGCACAAGCTTGAATTCAATTAGCAAAAATCATTTGCTTTGTTGAATGAACCTTGCCATCAATGATTAAACTATAACTATAACTATAAACGCCTTGCTGGCCGTAGTCATAAGAAAATGCTACTTCATTTATTTCTTTATTCAAACTGATGGGCAATTTCTGCACTTCCTTTCCTTGAATATCTCTAATCAAAATATAGGCACTTTTATACTGAATTAAAGCATTTGATTTCACACTAATGATAGTTGCCAAATCAAAAGGGTTCGGCCTATTTTGAAGTAATTCGATAGTGCTATTTCCCTTATTCGTTATATTTTCATTATAAGTAGCATTGGCAGTTACCTCTCTAGAAAATAAACTTTCTACGCCATTTCCATCTACTGAAGCGACACTTACAAAATAGGTGGCTTTATCAGGCGGATAAAACGTATCCAAAAGTTTAGTGGTGGTATAAACCGAGTCCCAATCATTGGTTTCTGAACGCACTGCAACTCTGTAAGTGCTGTGTTGCGTTTGATTTGTAATTTCTACAACCAATCTTCTACCATGAAAAACCGAAAGATTCAAATCTGGTGTTTGCGGTGCCAAAGCAATCATACTTGCTCCCACCCCATTTATAACAGCATTTCTGGCTAAGTAATTAAAGTCCACAAAAAAACTATCAATAATTTGGTCATTATCCGTATCGATACCTAAAATATCATCACTGCTATGCTGTCTATCCATATAATCTGGTAATGATGAGGCAGCATTTCCATGCTCATTGGCTGAAGTGAAACGCATGGAAGCAAAACCATTTTGCCTAAAAGGAATGTGGTCTCCACCCCTTCCAACTCTATCCTCCAAAGTCATGATGGTTAATTTCATAGGCACTTTAGTGATAGGCAATACCTCCTCCATATATTGCAGTTTTAGGTATCTTGCTAACTGTTTCCATTTAGAATTAAACCCACCAAAAGAAAATAAACGAACTGATGTACTATCAACATCATTTTCACATGGGCAAGAGGGCTCAGAAGAGGTTTTACCACAAACCACTCCACCAATAACATCATTATTTAAAACAGCTTTTACTTTGATGCCATTTTCAAAACAATATCGTGCTAAGGCTGATGCCCCTAATAATCCTTGCTCTTCAGCGGTGGTGGCAACAAAAACTATGGAATTCTTATAGCTATACTTGCTCATTACCCTTGCCAATTCCATTATTAGAGCCGTACCAGTTGCATTATCCTCAATTCCTTGAGCCACACAAGCGGTATCACAAGCACCAGCACAGCGACTATCAAAGTGCCCTTCAATAATTATTACTTCTTTTGACATGGTATCTGTGCCTGGCAGCACCGCCATTACGTTTCTATGCTGCCCTATTCCACAAATGTTTTGGTCAAACTGTAGATAAGTAGGAATTAATCTTTGCTCATTCTCAAGCGAAAATTGCTCAAATTTACTGTAAATCCATCTTCTGGCTGCACCTATTCCCTGTGTATTAGAGAGTGTATCAGCACCTGAATTTCTATTTTTAAAAGTAGCTAAAGTCGTTATTAATTCTTTTAGACTATCTGCATTAACTTCATTTAGGATTTCTTGGGCAATTTGTTTGGGATTACTAATAACATTAGAGGCCTTATAAGCATTAGGATTATAATTGACTTGTAACACATTTTTAGCTTGACTATTGGTTACAATAATATTATTTTGCCCGTTAACTTGAACAAAAATAAACGCTGATAAAATAAAGACAATGTGTTTCATGCAGGTAGTTTTTGAAAATCAAAGGTAATATAAAATAAAAAGCATTTCACAAAAAAAGCCCAAGTTTGTTAAAACTTGGGCTTTTTGATAAGTCCTAAACACTAGTGTTGTACCACGATTTTTTGAATTATTATCTGACTGTTTATATTCAATTGAATAAAATAAACACCATTGCTCAATGTTTTGGTATCCACAAAAATAGTGGTCAAATATTCTTTAACACTTGTATTTACTTCAGTTCCTAATAAATCAAACATTTTTAATGTTAAATTTTGACCCGCTAGTTTTTCAATTTCAAAACCACCATTTGCAGGGTTAGGATATACTTTAACCTCATTTTGATTGTATAAATCGCTACCCAAACCACTGGTACAAGGTTTAATAAGTGCTTTGCAAATGGTTGTATCACAATTTTTGCACGTATCTTTTAGTTTCAGGCAAATTTCCGCAGTATCACGAGTTTTAAATTCATAAGTTAATAACCTACCGGTACCAATCACTTTGCCACCACTAACCCACGTATAAGTAATGCAACTATCTCGCAAGTTAGTAGCCTCTAATTTATAAGTACAACCGGATTTAACATAACCCCAGCCTGCATTTCTATCTTTCCAATTGCACTTTGTAGCACAGCCATATTGAATAATCTTACAAATTGAAGTATCACAATTATTGCAATTGTCATACAATTTTAAACATATATTGTTATAATTATTACCACTAAAAGTATGGGTTAATACTTTACCAGAACCCAAAAAAACATTGTCTTTATACCATTTATAAATAATACAACTATCCATTAAGTTATTGGCTTCAAAAGTATAGACACAATCCTTGTTAGTGTATGTGTAACCTGGTTTCTTCTCCTTCCAAATACACTTTGGTGCACAACTATATTGAATAATTTTGCATATAGAAGTGTCACATCCCTTGCAAGTATTAATAACTTTTAGGCAAATATTACTGTAGCTATTGCCGGTAAATGTATAAGTAAGAAATCTACCGGTACCGATATTATCCGCACCTTTAAACCATTTATAAACGATGCACGAATCATTTAAATTATCAGCTTCAAAAGTATAGACACAAGCCTTGTTAGAGTATGTATAACCAGGTTTCTTGTCTTTCCAAATGCACTTTGGAGCGCAATGATAAACCACTTTTTTAGTGATACTGGTATCCGCACAAGTGGTATCACAAATATTTTTGATAACCAATTTATATTCAGCAGAGTCATTGGTACTGAATGTTTTGGTGTAGGTGTTCCCGGTTCCTAAAAGTGTTTTACCTTGATACCAAGCAAAATGAAAGCAACTAGAATCTGTCAGCTTATTAGCAGTAAAAGTGTAGGTACAATTCTTACTAGAAACCGCCCAACCTGCGCCCCGAGTGGAATAAGGAACGCATTTGGCATTTAAAACATGAATGCTTGATGTTAAGAGAAGCAAAACAAGGAAGCCTTTGTAAATTTTTTTCATAAAAATATATACTTTCAAATTATTAGACAAATATAATTTACGTTTAGTTGCCCGTATTATATTTATTTTGAAAATTTTAGAATACTGATAATGTGCATATTAAATAGCTTTTAATCCAGTAAGGGTCAAAAACCAATTTTAAAACTCTACAAAATATTCTTCAAAATGGATTTGTAGGATAACATTTTAAAATTGGTCGCAATTCTATGATTTATAAGCCATTGAAAAGAAGAATATTTTAGAGGTATTAACAATCCTTAAACTAAGGTATTTAAGATTTCACTCCTAAGGAGTTTTAAATTTTCACGTCTTTGTTGTTACAATGGTTTTACTCTTCAGGAGCAAAACAATAATCAAATCAAGATAAGTGCCTATTTCTTGCAACCTTTTATTCATATTCAGTTTTCTCTATATCAACCCAAACACCTTTCCTGGCAGCACTTTCACTTGGTTTTTTAATTCTAAATCCAGTAAAATTAAAGAAAGTTTACCCATCGGTATTTTGGTATCATAATACAACTGGTCTATGGTTGTATTTTCCTTTTGCAAAGCACTAACAACCATTTTTTCATTATCTGAAAGTTCTTCAAAAAGCAAAGCTTGCAATTTTTTAACAATTACCCTTTGGTCCCAATTCAGGTGATACACTAGATCACCAATATTTTCTATCAAGTTTGCCTTGTTCAATTTAATCAACAAATTGCAACCCTGAGAATACTTATTCTGTGTATTTCCTGGCAGGGCAAAGGTTGTTTTATCATATCCATTGGCAATTTCTGCCGTAATCATACTTCCCCCTTTATAAGCACTTTCTACCACAATTAGTGCATCACACAAACCAGCCACAATTCTATTGCGTGAAGGAAAATTCTCTGGGTTTCCGGGTACAGAACTAAAATAATCTGTAAGTAAAGCACCATTTCCGTATGCCATTTCTTCAGCCAAGTTTTTATTCTGAGCTGGATAAATAGTAGCAAAACCATGCCCTAAAACGCCAATGGTCGGTAAATTATTTTTTAAAGCAGCTTTGTGTGCTGCCGTATCAACACCATGTGCCAAACCGCTGGTAATACTTACTTTATATTCGGCTAACCCTTCTGCTAACTCAGCAATAAATCCACGTCCGTAACTGGTAATATTTCTGGTGCCAACGATACTTACCATTCTTTCTGCATTCAAATTGGCTTCACCCCTTTTGAAAAGCAAAATTGGTGAATCGCCATGCGCTTTCAATCTATATGGATAAGCTTTATCCAAATAGAGAATGGTTTCAATATCATATTTTTCTATAAATTGAATTTCTTTTTCTACTGCTTCCCAATTTTTAAATTTTTTAACGGATGCAGCTCGAATCGTCCCAATTCCTGGTATTTTTGAAAGTGCAGTTTGATTTTCTTGAAATACAGCATCCACTCCACCACAGTAACTAATCAGGTTTTTTGCCATCGCATCCCCAATATTAGGGATGATGGACAATGCCAAGGCATTTCTTAATTCATAAGAAACACTACTCTTTTGTGTTGGCATTCAGTGTATTTAGAAACAAAAAACCAATCAAATCATCATATCTTAAAAACTGATTTTTGCAATAAACCAACACCCTATAATCATTCTCTGTTTCTTGATGAACACCCTCTGTTATTGAAAAATCTAAACTACCATCCTTTTCCTTTCTTCCGTACAAATAGTTGTAATATCCTTGTTTTAGGGTAAGTGAAACACCATAATTGCCGTTGTTCATTTTGCTCAATTTAGACGCTGGAGTAGGAAGCCAATTGTTAAACTCTCCCAACACATATAAATCTTCATTGGCATTAAACAGTGGATTTCCTTTTAATTCGAAATTAACCACCAAATAATCCTCGCTGTTAGCAACATTAGGTAAATCTCTATTTCCATAAACCGTTTTTCCATTGTTATCTTGCCAATATAAGTAGGTTATTGAGCCTCTGGTAGCATCTTCATACAAATTTATAACCGTTTGATTTCTGGCAGTATCAAAAGACTTTGATTTAACACCGCTTGCAAATGTCCTCAATCCTCTTGAATCAAAAAACCTAAACTCATTTAAACCTTGTACCACATTTTCCTTTTCATAATTAAAGGTGTATTTGTTGGCATTGGCAAACTGGGGTTGCATCATTTGGCTTGTTTGAAACCATGAGTAATTCTTTAGCACAATTGCATGCAAATCATTAAATGGATTGGGAATGGTATAATCTGTTGCGTCCACATTAAAATCAATTTCCTGATGTGTAAACCTTAAATAGGCATTGGTAGCACTTCTAACCCTTCCTGTTACTTTAGTTTGAGGATTTAAAACCAATAACCTTCGCGTCAAAATGATGTCTTCTTCATCAAAATTTCTATAAACTACTAAAAGGTAATTTCCACCAATTTTAGGTTTCATTTTTGACATTGGAAATTGAAAATCATAATGGGTGTATTGGACAAAAGTATTGCTTGCAAACTTAAATTGGCTTACATTTTCAAACATATTTCCATCAATATAGTCTGTTTTATTAAGGGATGATGGATTCCAGTTTCTATCGCAATGTATCACGGTGAATTGAAAATAGTCGTTCTCACTTTCAAGCATGTCAAAACTGATACTTAAACCATTGTTATTATCCAAATACATCAATGGAAAACGGTCATCGCTGCCCAATTGTTTAACCAAAACAGAGCGAACCTTGGTTTCATACTCATGGTCTTGGTACATCAGTGTTTTATCTTCACTAAAATTCTGAACCGTATTTTGCGGTGCAATCAATGGGAAAAATATGGTAAATAGCGTTTGTAACATGTTTATTTTTAATATTTTAATACTTCCTCGAACTGACTTTCATAAGCCTTATTCAAACTATTCAATTCTTGTTCCAATTTGTGTCTATTTGAATTTATTTTTTCAATTTCTTCAAACTTGCCGTCATAAGAAAACTTTTCAATCTCTTTATCCAATGAAGAAATACTAACTTTTATACCGTTGATTTTATTGTCCAGTTCCTCTAAATTTCTTTCAGCACTTTTTTTCGCTTTTTCTATTTCCCTTTGTTTCAAAAAGTCATCATTGGTCGTTTCCTGAACAGGCATTATTTTTTCAGCAACTATCTTTTTCTTTTCTTTAGGTGCTGTTACTGTTCTTTGCGCAAACCACTCATTAAATTCAGCATAAGTACCTGGGTATTCTTTCAACTCTTGATTTTCTATAAACCAAATTTTATTGGCAACCTCTTGTATAAAAAACCGATCATGCGAAACCATGATATAAGTTCCATCAAAGTTTTTAAGTGCTTGGGCCAGAATATTGATACTCTTGATATCCAAATGGTTTGTTGGCTCATCTAACAATAAAAAATTAGCCCCAGAAATCAAAGTTTTTGCCAAAGCAACCCTTGCCTTTTCCCCGCCACTTAATACCTTTATTTTTTTGAAAGAATCATCACCTACAAATAAGAAACAACCCAAAACTGTTCTTAATTCTAAATCTGTTTTTGCTGTTCCACATTGTTGCAACTCCTGTAAAATCTCATTTTCTACGTTCAATGATTCTAGCTGGTGCTGTGCATAAAATGATTTAATTACATTATAACCCAATTGCAAAGTGCCATCAAACTCAACGGTTTGCGCTATGATTTTAAGCAAGGTTGATTTGCCTTTTCCATTGGCACCAATCAGCGCAATTTTATCACCCCGATTGATGGCAAATTCTGTCTGGTCTAATAAATCAATGGGGCCATAACTTTTACAAATATCTTTACCAATAGCCACTTCCTTTCCACTTTTAGCGCTTGGGGCAAATCTTAAATTCATGCTTGCCTCATCACTTTCTACGGCACTTACACGATCTAGCTTATCCAACATTTTTACCCTACTTTGGGCTTGTGTAGATTTAGATGCTTTTGCTTTAAACCTTTCAATAAAACGCTCTTGCTCTTTGATAAAAGTTTGTTGGTTGTCAAACACTTTCTGATGGTGTTCCATTGACTCCTCTTTCTTGGTAATATAATTGCTATAATTTCCAGGGTAATAATAGAATTTCCCATTCCACAACTCGCCAATAGCATTCACCATTTTATCCAAAAATATTCTATCGTGAGAAACAATAACCACCGCTCCAGGATAACCCATCAAATAGTTTTCTAACCATTCAATAGCCGGCAAATCCAAGTGATTGGTTGGCTCATCTAACAACAATATTTCAGGGTTTTTGAGCAACATTTTGGCTAGAATTACCCGCATACGCCATCCTCCAGAAAAGGAAGACAAGGGCTGCTCTAAACGTTCTGTGGCAAAACCCAAACCCTCTAAAACCTTTTCCGCTTTGCTTTGTATGGAATATCCGTCCAAGGTATTAAACTCATCTTGCTTTTCAGCCATCAGTATAGCTTTATCCTCATCGTATTCAATTTCTAAACCGCTTATCAGTTCTTCAATTTCATGTTCCAAGGCCAGTTCTTTTTCAAAAGCAGACATGGCAACTTTTAAAATAGACTCATCACTTTGAAAAGAAAGCAAATCTTGATTTAAAAACCCAATATCTATGCCTTTAGTCAAGGCAATATCTCCTGTAGTGGGCGAATACTCTTTGGTAATAATTTTTAGCAAAGTTGACTTACCTGCCCCATTTTTCCCTACCAAACCTACCCTATCTCCCGGCACTACTTGCCAGTTGACATCAGAAAAAAGCGGTACTCCCGCAATTTCATATGTAATATTATTTAAAGTTAACAATTTATTTCTATCCTTATTTTTACTTCCTAGACATTGTTTAAAACATGCCCCATCTTATCCCTTTTTGTTTGTAAATAACCCAAATTATGCGGATTGGGGTTTACTTGCAAAGGTACATTGTCCACCACTTCCAAACCATACCCCATTAAACCAGTGCGTTTTTTGGGATTATTGCTCATCAATCGCATCTTACAAACACCCAAATCTCTTAAAATCTGTGCACCAATTCCGTAGTCGCGTTCGTCCATTTTAAAACCCAACATCAAGTTAGCTTCTACCGTATCATTTCCTTCTTCTTGTAATTTATAAGCTTTTAGTTTATTTAATAAACCTATGCCTCTGCCCTCTTGATTCATATATACAATAACACCTTTGCCCTCTTTTTCTATCAATTGCATGGCAGCTTCTAATTGTTCACCACAATCACAACGGCATGAACCAAAAACATCCCCTGTTAAGCAACTGCTATGCACACGTACCAAAACCTCGTCATCTTCGGAGAAAGTCCCCATAACCAAAGCCAAATGTTCTTGTCCAGTATGAATTTGTTTGTAGGCGTATAAATCAAAATCGCCAAATTTGGTAGGCATTTTTACACAAATTTCTCTTTGTATCAATGATTCTTTTTCTATTCTATATGCAATTAAATCTTTGATAGAAACTACTTTCAAATTATGCCTTTCCGCAATTTTCATCAACTGTGGAAGTCGCGCCATTGAGCCATCTTCATTTAAAATTTCAACAATACAACCTGCTGGCTTAAATCCTGCTAATTGTGCCAAATCAATAGCTGCCTCAGTATGTCCAGCACGTCTCAAAACGCCTTCTGCCTTTGCAACCAAAGGAAAAATGTGTCCCGGACGGCCTAAATCTTCAACTTTTGTGTGATCACTAACCAAGGCTTGCACGGTTTTAGCCCTATCTTGAGCAGAAATACCTGTTGTACAACCATTTCCTAATAAATCTACAGAAACAGTAAATGCAGTTTCATGGGTTGCAGTATTCTGAGGAACCATAGCCGTTAACTGTAAAGCTCTGCAACGTTTTTCTTCCAATGGCACACAAATTAAACCTCTACCATGAGTTGCCATAAAATTGATTACTTCTGGCGTAACATTTTCTGCTGCCGTCAAAAAATCTCCCTCGTTCTCTCGGTCTTCATCATCTACCACTATTACCATTTTACCCTGCTTGATGTCATCAATAGCAGATTGGATGGTATTCAATTTTATTTCTTCCATGTTTTAGTTTTATTTCAATTAACAAAATTTTTGGTAAGCATCTGCTAAATTTTCAGCTATCATATCAGGTGTATGCCCTTCAATACTCATACGCTCAACAAAATGAACCAATTGTCCGTCTTTAAATAAGGCAACAGAAGGGCTTGAAGGAGGATAAGGTAAGCAATAATCTCTCGCTTTTTCTACTGCCTCTGTATCTTGACCAGCAAAAACGGTTAATAATTGATTGGGTTTTTTATCTCTTTCTAATGACTTTAAGACTCCTGGACGTGCGCTTCCTGCTGCACAGCCACAAACGGAATTAAAAACCAATAGAGAAGTACCTGACATATTTTTAAATGCACTATCTACCTCCTGAGGATTGGTTAATTCTTGAAAACCTTGACTGGTAAGTTCTGCGCGCATTGGTGTTACTAATTGTTCTGGATATGGCATATCATTGTAATTTTTTTTGCAAAAATATAACATTTCTTGGCAACAAACATTTTAAAACACTAATTTTTGTACCTTTGCAGTCATTTTAAGGATAAAAACCCTAAAATATTAAAATTAACATAAAATAGATATATAAAACATGGCAACAATGGCAAAAACAATCCCAACCTACTTACCTTACAAAGTAAAGGACATTTCACTAGCAGAATGGGGAAGACGAGAAATTAAATTAGCTGAGGCTGAAATGCCTGGCTTGATGGCACTAAGAACTGAGTTTGGAAAATCTAAACCTTTAGCAAACACAAGAATAGCAGGTTGTTTACACATGACTATTCAAACTGCTGTTTTGATTGAAACTTTAGTTGAATTAGGTGCAGATGTTACTTGGAGTAGCTGCAATATTTTCAGTACGCAAGATCACGCTGCTGCTGCTATTGCTGCCGCAGGAATACCAGTATACGCTTGGAAAGGATTGAATGAAGAAGAATTTAACTGGTGTATTGAACAAACCTTATTTTTTGGACCAGATAGAAAACCATTAAACTTAATTTTGGATGATGGTGGAGATTTAACCAACATGGTTTTGGATGAATATCCAGAATTAGCATCTGGAATAAAAGGATTGAGTGAAGAAACAACAACAGGAGTTTTAAGATTGTACGACAGAGTGAAAGCAGGAACTTTGCCTATGCCAGCTATCAATGTAAATGATTCTGTTACTAAATCCAAATTTGATAACAAATATGGTTGTAAAGAAAGTTTGGTAGATGCTATCAGACGCGCTACTGATATTATGATGGCAGGAAAAGTGGCTGTTGTAGCGGGATATGGAGATGTAGGTAAAGGAAGTGCTGAAAGTTTGCGTGGAGCAGGTGCAAGGGTTATTGTTACGGAAATTGACCCTATTTGTGCCTTGCAAGCAGCTATGGACGGATTTGAAGTAAAAACCTTGGAAAATGCAGTGGCAGAAGCAAGTATTATTGTTACTGCTACTGGAAATTTTAACATTGTAACCAGTGATATTTTCAACAAAATGAGAGATAAAACAATCGTTTGTAACATCGGGCATTTTGACAATGAAATAGACATGTCTTGGTTAAACGAAACACATGGCGATTCTAAATATACCATCAAACCTCAAGTAGATGTTTACAATATTGATGGTAAAGAGATAATCTTACTGGCAGAAGGCCGTTTGGTAAACTTAGGTTGCGCCATGGGACACCCATCGTTTGTAATGTCTAATTCATTTACCAACCAAGTTTTAGCACAAATGGAACTATGGAACAATGGTGGCGAATATGAAAACCAAGTTTATGTATTGCCTAAACGTTTAGACGAAAAAGTAGCTGCTTTGCATTTAGCCCATGTAGGTGCAGAACTTACTAAATTGCGTCCAGAACAAGCCAAATACATTGGTGTAAGTGTTGATGGACCTTTTAAGAGAGACGAGTACCGTTATTAGTGCTTAGTGTTTAGTTGTTAGTAATTAATACTTAGTCGTCCCTTAAAAAGCACATAACATATTAATTGTCAATTAATTGTGTATAATTTATTAGTTATAAATATGCAAGATTTACTATTTTTACATCGTAATCCTTGCATATAATTTAACATGAT
>Ga0209491_10008036_pt1 | contig 13584 bp, 22 predicted proteins | sample BON02_FD_187213 | JGI IMG/M metagenome (GOLD analysis project Ga0209491, IMG submission 187213) | Freshwater microbial communities from Lake Bonney liftoff mats and glacier meltwater in Antarctica - BON-02 (SPAdes) (version 2) | ecosystem: Environmental > Aquatic > Freshwater > Ice > Glacier... | reverse complement strand
GCAAGCTGTAACCTCTTAATCTGCCGATCTCTGTGCCCATCCAGTATTTCTGCTCGATACCTGTCAGTCGTACTAGACATTCGTTTTTTCCGCCCGACGCCCTCGCTGCTGTCAACAAGGCCTGAATTTGTTTTGCCGTGACAGTGAGATCTTTGTGAACCCAGCATGAAGTAAGATCCTCACTCACTGCCATTTTGATGTTGCCTTTCTTCCACCATGACCTGTATCGTACGCTCTGCCCGCGACGTGCCTCCTTTTTGCTCCCGTTCTTTTGACCCCGCACTGTGCACATTGCTTGCACTTGGCTCGTCGTGTCGGCTTTTGCCACCATCCTGCACCCTCAAACTCTGGCTCGTGCTGCCCACTCCACAAAGAACCCGGTAAGAGTAGGACAGGTCTATCCTTGTCGAATCTGTCGGCGAGCTGCCAGTCTGAAAGACTTTGCCAGGCTTGGATTCTGTTGGCTTTTTTGGTCGCTTCATGCCCATTTGCCTGAGCCTTAAACTCTACTATGTCGGCCATCCCCTCTCCATTCTGCACCTCTGCTATCTGCCGCACGTCTCTTACCTTTCCGACGAAGCTTGTGCCCATCGTGTGCGTGTTGACTGCTACCTGTTCAGCGAGTCGTCTTTTTGTTGCTGCTGCTTTTTTGACTGGGCGACTCCTGTCAAGCTTTGCAGTATTGTATTCTGCATGCTCATCGATTGCCTTCTTCACCAATTCTTGGGCTCGATCCAGAAAAGAGTCTGCGTCCCACATCGAATGCATGTCATCAACGAGCTGAAACAGCAGGTGGTCGACGTTCGTCTTTGCCTGTCGTCTATGTTGCTTACTACGTGCAGGCTTAACGATATTTGTAAAGAGGTGTTACACTATTTCCCAGACCTCTTTTACGTCGTCTGCACCTACTCCCCGTACCTTCATGATCTTTAGCAAGTCAGCGAGAGAATCCCATACGTTACCTGCAGTCAAGCTTCTGCGGCAAGACTCCACTGGGCTTGCGTCTAATTTCCGCTTGCGTTCGGCTTTTGATGTTATATCATCGGACCCCTTGTCGTCTGACGTCTCCTTGCCTCTTTCAGCTTGGAACTTGACGAGAGTTTCTTCCAGTTCAATCCACTCAGCCAAGACCGTTGGGGAGCGCTCGAATTTTTTGACACTCGTTTTGCACCTTCTCTCTGTTGATGGTAACTCGAAGCCTTTCCAATCAACTAGATTTAGGTACTTTTGCATAAGAGATTATGTTGTGCGGTGGAGGCCTTTCGCATTGGGTACACGCACTCGAACTCTTTGCTCACCTTTCGACGTTGCAGACAGCCTGAGCTGTGGTGGCAGATCCTGATATGCCTTTGAACTATAGCCTACGGCTATCCTGGGTAGATCTTCGACGCTTTCGAACCCTAAATTTTTTAAGATCGGTATGTCTTTCTTCATAGCCTCTTCGCCTGTCCACAACAGATTCCAAACTTGTGCATCAAGGCCCCACGCAGTTGGCTCAGTGTCCACACGCGATCCCCCAATCTTGTCAATTCGTGTTTTGCACTTCCGGATGGACCGTGTTGCCATAGCCCAGCTCATCTTTTCAGGGACGAGCACTGAAGCGAGTTTTTGGTCCATTTTCTCTGCCCATGTGGCGGACACTTTTTGACTGTGCAACGACTTTGCCAATCGTGAGCAGAAGTCTTTGTTTGCTACGTCCCAGTCCCACAGCTTCATTTCGTCAATCAAGTTGGTAAATGAGATGAAGTGCCACTGTGTCAATATGCATGCTAATTGCGCTAGCATAAATTTTCTGACGACATCTTTATGCCACATGCATTGGTCAACGTGCTGCAGCAAGGCTTGCGTGACTACTCCTGACGGCAGGGGGCACTCATGGCCACCCTCTGCAGTAGGGAAGGTGTGTAGAGAGTTTGCGGTTGACCATGGTACGTGCCATGCGTGTTTATACGCTTGTACCCAGATTTTTTGCAGACCCTCCAACTCCCTCTGCGACCATTCAATGAAGGCTGCCAAGAACCGGAAGGCGCCGATTCCTTTCTGCGCAAAAGAGTTCGGGAGAAAGTTCTGGTGACAGCGGGTGGCTTTTGATTAGGGCACGTGCCACTCTCACTTTTTCACGGGCTACCTCTCTGGTGGCGCTCATGTCACCTTTTCCCGTGTGACAGTAACTTAGGTATCGGCACGCGTCATTGATGTCCAGCGTTTTGAGACGTTCGCCATTTATCCTCAGATCTGGTGCCGGCACGCTTTCCCTTTGCTTTTGATCCTTGTCAATTACGAGCAAGAAAGTTTTTTGAACGTTGATCTCCATGCCACACCATGTTGTGAACTCCTGCACCACGTCTAGCAAAGTTTGCATTCCTTCTGGGGTCTCACCAAAAATCGAGATATCGTCGATGAAACCTATGTTATTATCTAATAGCCGTGGTCGGCGTCTTGACTACTGTCATCCTGGTCTTTGCCAATCTGCAAACCATGACTGATCTCCCTGATCATCGAAGTTCTGCCCAATCGACGTGAGCATTCGCAACAGGGCGTTGATAAAGATATTGAACCGTTGCAGGGACGTGATGCTTCTTTGTGCTACACCTGTATCAAACGTGGTTGTTGCACTTTCTGCATCGTTTGGGGCCAGACGGACTATTGCGCTGTCGTAAATCTGCTCTAGTAAGTTAACGTCTGGTATATGAAACATGTTCATCACGCGCCAGAGAGCTGCCTGCCACATTGCATTGAAGGCGTTTCTGAAGTCGATGTCGACTCAATAGACTTGCTTTCCTTTTTTGTGGGCTTCATGCGTGACAAAATACATTTTTTGCATATTGATGTTGACTTCGACCCTGCCTGCCCCCGCCCTGCCCTGGTTCTAACACATTTGTCTGTTCCACAATCCTTTTCAGCCGCTTGTAGATGATGTAACCGAGCAGTTGGTACCCACTGTTGAGCAGCACTACGCTCTTTGATCAGACATGTTGTTGGTGCTGCCTCCTTTGTGGAGTTGGAAGATGGTACCATTCATAGTGGACCGACTCTGGCGTGCGGTGTCGATGGTTTTCTCGGGTAGAGTCAACATTTTGTTCACCCACGCTTGCACGATCAAGAATTCCTCATCTGACATTGTCTTCAATAGCTCATTGGGGCACTTGTGTGGGCCTGGCACCTTGCCTGGGTTTAGACAGTAATCAACGTACTTTGCGATTTTTAGACTGACGAGTGCGCCACGCAACCTACCCTGCGTGCCACTAGCAGTTCTGTATGCGTCAATTTTGAGCTTGGTCATCAGCTCCAGCGCTGCTATTGTTCCTGTGTTGTGCTAGAAATCTTTGAAGTGCTGGCACCCATGGCAGAAGGCAACTAGCTCTCATCTTTTGTGCTCGGCTGTGTCCTGTGGGATACTTGTACAGGTCTTGCTCGCATTGCCCCAATTTGTCATCGTAGGCTCAGGTCGCCGTCCTTGTGTACCTAAACAGCCTTCTGGCGAGGGACATTTGAGGCAGCACTAGGATGGCGGCGGGGACGGGGGAGAGGGCGGAACCTCACTAGGCGTGAACGACGTCAGAACGCACAGCTTCTTGATTCCACATTCCTTACATGTTGCAGTCGGCTTGTAGCCGTGCGATGTGTAATGTTTTCCCCATGCAGGCTTAATTTCTCCGCCAGTCCATGGGCCATCACTGCAATGAATTTGCCTACAGGCCGTTGTTCGAGGAAAACTGACTATGTCATGCTGTCGAGTGATTTTTGTAGTCGTAAGTGCAATCATGCCCCCTTGGATCGCCTCTGTAGTGATGAACTTTGAGAGGGGGCATGAGGGGGCATCGTGAGCGTCTTGACACTTTGGTTGCGCCAATTCCAACACCGTTTGCCACTTTAATGCTTGCTGCCCTGTGAAACCCCATTTGACGCAGTCGTGCATCATGACTCTCAATGTCCCCGCTGATGATGATTGTGTTGCCACCGACACTGGGGCTTCTTAAAAAGACTGCAGCGTTGGTAACTGGGGCAGCTGGGGCAGCATTTGCTGCTAGGGCTGCAGTGTTGGCACCTGTGGGAGCGGCAGCTGCACTCGTTGGGACCAAGGCAGCCGCTGCCTTGTAAGTGTTATTAAACGACATATCTATGTATGTTTGGTCTTAGAGGACATATAAATTTTGCAAGTGCTATTCAACAACATATTATGCATGATTGGATCCTTCGCCGCCGCGCGCACCGAGAGCTCAGCCACGCGCGGCTCCCACCACCACCACAGCAGTGCCAATTCGCAAAAAAATGGTTAACATGGGTTGTATATGTATCGAGCACATAGAGCTTCCAGCAAAGCTACTAGACTATTTCTTACGAAGTAATAAAAGCAACATCAATCAAAGTTCACCACATGAAACATGACGAGAGACTCGTAAGAGGCAAGATTTGGGCCATTGCGAGGGTGAGGGACCAGTGAAGAAAACAACTTCTCAGGATGTTTGGCCCCGAATTAATTCGAATTAATTAATTCATTAATGAATTGATTAAAACCGCGCGAAGCGCGGTTTCAACGCCGCAAAAATAAAAACCGCTTTTGTTTTCCCCACTGTGGGGGACACGTCAGATGTGCGTAAGGTGGAGGAGCCGTGACTCAACGCATTGTTGTTCAACGAGGCACAGGCCAAACATCACGAGTCAGAGATCGCAGGGTCTCTGGCAGTCAACGCATTGAGAGTTGCACATCAGCATCAGAATCGAGGATTGGGCCCGGGGTCACAAAAGCACAATACATTGACGCTACCATGGATTGCATGGAGAAGGGTGTCCTTAACACACAGTATGACAAATGATTTGGCGCAGTAGCAAATGTGGTACAGAATGATGGGTCCAGAGACTCTGAGTGTGCGCTCGAAACAAACATGTACGCCTACAGGAGCAGACAGGAAATGGGTGACTACTGAAACTGATGTGATGATTTTGAATTATGTAGTTGGTCTTAACGTAGCTCATGATAGGACTAAATCCAATGCACAGGGCGTGTGGCCTTGAATTGCCGATTGACAGTATTCCTCTACTATCTCTCGCCATGTCGTCGGACCTCATGTCAGACTTGAGTAAACAGCCTCGCCGAAACTTTCCAACGTCAGTTGCAGGGTGACCCGCGATAAGAAACAAGTCACTGTTAGGTGTGATTGAAAAAAGATCAGAAATACCCAAGAATTTTTATAAATTTGACGAGCCAAAAAACACCAAAAATGACCCGCCTATCATGCATGGTGTGACCCCACAAGGGCCCGTCATCAACCTGTTTTGGAATCCAGTGACACGGTACACCTGGAACATTGAGAGTGTAAGTCTGTGAGTAAGTCATGCAAGTTAAAGTATCAGAATAGTAAGGAGATTTGAAATGAACACGTACAAAGAATCACGTGGATTGGTTTCAAGTTTGAAATGTTAAGCGCCGGTACACCTACGTGGGATGGAAACCTTGTACTGTGGGTTGTGATGTGGTTGTTTTTAAGCGACATATTTAATGATTCTGTGTGGTGTTAATATGTTCACTAAAATTTAAGCGACATATCAATGAGATATAACTTTGAATATGTATAAATATATATTTTAAAGATTAAACGACGTATTTGATTGGCTTAAAGAACATATGTATGTCGTATAATTTTCAACATGTGTTTATATGTCGTATCAATTTTTGACAAGCGTTTATATCATTTAAAATTAGACGACATATGTCTACTAGCGTAATTTCCTGATGATCTGTTCAGACAGCACCAGCTACTGATGGGTCAGCCTCTGCTCCTGCTGAGACAAAGGAAGTGCCTGTGGGGAGGTTTACAGCACTGAAACCTGGTGGGAGGGCGGCTGCATTTGCTGATGCTGAGGCAGCACCTGTTGAAGAGCCCTCAGCACACAAGGTTGAGAGGGCACTAGCTGCATCCACGAGGTGCTGCATCCACGAGGTGCACGACAGCACCTGGTGATGAGACTACAGCGCGAACGCCTGACGGGACGGTAGCTGCATTCGCTGACACTGTGGCAGTGCCTGTTGAGGGGTTCGCGGCGTTGGATACTGTCGATGATGAGACTGCAGCCTCAGCGACTGGAGGGGTGGCAGCTGCGCTTGCTGAATCGGCTTTACCATGCCATGTAGAGCATGCGGGAAGAAATCTATTCTTGCATGCCTCCTCAGTCCTTCTGATTGTAACTCACGCTGACGATGGTTCGTGCGCCTTGTATCTGGTGGACTGCAGTGCTTGGCCAATCTTCAGAGAACTCCTCGGTTGCAGCATTCCATGCCTCCGAGAGCATCTGGTCATCATTGTATTCTGTCAACGTTCAGACCTGGGTTATCATCGTCCGAGCAGACCAAGTACAGGGCGCGATGATGATGCTTGCTTTTATTACTTTCAAAAGTAGTTTAGTACCCTTGTTGGAGGGTCTATGAAGTTCAAATTCATGAGAATTTGAGGTATCGGGTTTTAGACGGAATCGAACCGACGACCTAGGGATTGACAGTCCCTCGCTCTGACCAACTGAGCCACGCTTGCACGTGAGGTCGAACCTAAAGTCACAGTTGCAACGTCACGGTTCCTGCTTACATCGATTGGATAAAGGCGCTAAGGTAAGTTTGAGGAAGGGGTGGTGGCAAACAGGCGAACGAACCAAAATCAAGGCCCAGCAGCCACACGAAATTTGGGTGAGCACATCTCTCGAAACTGGAAGATCCACTTTTCAGGCTTCAGACATTGAGTCAAATCTCCGTTGGACGCCCGATTGAATTAACGCCTCGCCATGCCTACAACGATATCTGAACGCGCTCCCAAGTGGTGAGTACTTTGGTAAAGGTTATCAGGTGGTAGCCACTGATGGATCGTTACGGCTAAATCGATCTAGCACGAAAGAGCCTGCCATGGGAGCAGGGGTCATGTGGCACGATGCTGCCATACCCCACAGATCCGAATGGGTGGGTGGCCAACACTTCAGCACACGGGCAGAACTAGCAGCAGTGGTCATGGCATTACAAGGAACCCCTCGAGCTGATGATCAAGCCATTCTCATTAACAGCGCTGCGGCTATACAAAGATCACGATAGTTTCGGAGTCACGACTTCCGACCGACTGAGCACAAGGTCAAGGACTATGACATCATCCATGACATCTTGCGTAAAGTTGCGATCAAAATCATCCTCACGAATTCTTTTTTTAAAAGTCCATGGTCACTCTGGCGACCTACTCCATGAAGAGGCGGACAGACTGGCAGTAGAAGGAGCCGACAAAGAAAGTGACGACGAAGACACTTTGTATCCAGGAGGCCGGGCCCAAGAAATGGTTTTCAACTGGGTCGATGACGCAGATAAACCAGCATCACACACTTGGTGCCCAACAGTGAAGAAACGCATCAAGGCGCACGAAGAGGAGATGTCATGGGAACCTAGATCTCGAAAGAATCATGCCGAAGAATTCTTAGCAAGGCCGAATGCAGCGCGTCCACAGCTAGGTATAGCGCTTCGCTCCATATGGGATTGGGCAGTACGGGCCTGGATGCTCAGCCTCACGCCGGGGCAATCTCCTGTGATATTGAATCTCAAGAAATGGGGACTGGCGGCCACTGCACAGTGCGACTGCGGACATGGGGACGAAACATTTCTCCACCAGCAACTTCACTGTCACCTTACTCATCGTCAAAACATGAAACAAAATGCGCACAACAACGTGGCAAAAGTAATCGAAAATCAGGTGAAACATATCAATCCAGAGACACGACATGCTCAGTGGGACCGAAAAGCCCTCACTTTCTTGACACACTCTGCCCATGCAAATAATCTCAAATCCAGTAATCACAGTACACGGCCCCCAAAGCGAAAACTCAATGTGCTTGTCAAACTGTTTGATGATATCACATCGAGCTAACGACCAGATGGTCTGACTGAGGATACCAAACTCAAACACATATACATAATCGAAGTCGCCCGCACAGATAACTCCCCGGATTCTCTCTTGCGAGCGCACGTTAAGAAAATGTGCAAGAATAGTTCACTGCTTCACGCGCTCCGAAAGGCATTCCCACAACACGTTGTAAAACAGCAGAACTACGTCATTGGTATACAAGGATCCATCAATGAACAGCAGTGGCGACAGCAACTCACGGAGCTCGGAATGAATTCGCATCAGCAGGACAAGACAATACAGAAATGCATCGCAGCGAGCATTAGAGGCACACACGCAGTAGCTACCTCATCCGAGAAGCAAGGTAACGATGGTTGATAGAGGTGGCCACGAAACGCCAGGACACAGAGTGAAAACGTCTATATACATATTTATACTATTTGTTCTATGTTACATTTCACACATGTAAATACGCATGCACATACACATGCTCTCCTCTCTCTCCTTCTTCTTGACTAGGATCTCGGCGCATCAAATGATGCAAAAGGCCTTGTGCCTGTATCGAACTCCATGGGGTGTCTCCTAGAGTGCAATCCTACATCACAAGTCTGTACGATTATGTAATAAAAACAGTCTCTCTCTCTCTCTATTCTAGCCAGCAGCCCCAGGGCATTCTCCAGACCAGTTCCGTCTGCGTTGGCTGTTGGCCACACTTACCGGAGAATTTGTCAGGTCCCTTGTGTTCTTCCAGAAAGACTGTCTAGGCTTGCCTGTCAGCCTCTCTGTTGTTCCAGCGGTCTTGTTTGATAGCTCTAGACTGCAGTTCGGTCTGGCGGGACTGGATCATTGTGTTCAGCACAATTTTCCACCGTGGGCATAGGGTGACAATAATGTGCCTCCTGCGGCATCATTTGGAGGTCATAGTAGATTCCAAATTGTGCTACATATTGCATGGCTACTGCTGATAATTGTCGAGGTTTTTCCACAGATATCAATGCCGCCTTTAATGTCCCCACTTCCTTGAAGATCCTGACTTGTTCAAGGCTCGGCTTCTGTGGGGGCCTCGTTCCTGAGCTCGGTCACAGTGCTTCGACCTTCAGGGTTTCTATGCATGAGCTGTCTGGCTGTTGTGACTCGCACAGCGATCATCTGCACCATTGCTTGCTCGCCCAGCGCTGCACTCACCTGCCATATAGCTTCTGCGTATTCCTTGAGCTATCGGGCTTGTGATTACGTCAAGCTATCACCGGGCCGGATGCGGGGGAGCTATTTTGGGTCTGTCTTCTTCAACTTCGTCTCACCTGGTTGGCCGCCTACCACTTGGTCTTTGCAATACGTGAGAAAGTCTCTACCGACTGTGCACGATATGAATGCATAGTCATCGCATTCTGCACCCACCCAATGAACTTTGCTTGTTGAGCTTTGCTGCAATGATTGTGCATGTATTCGTGCACGAAGTCCTGGGAAAACTTGTCCACCTTGTCATATAGCGCACGTGTAGACTGAGCGCAACCATAGCGAGAGAGTGCCGTGTTCAAGTCACCTCCCATTATTCGCCGCTGCGTCAGCGCTGCGTCTATTATTGCTTGCCCTGAGAAGATAGGTGACTTGCCGCTGCAAATCATGCCGCTTCGCCGTGGCTTGATGCACATTTACTATGCCGATACTCACATTTTCATGTGTTTTGGCCTCTAGCCATAGGGCCATGTGGCCATACCTTGGGCCATGTGCTCAAGCGCTGAAATATCTCGGGGTTTGTACCAGGTGTGAACCAGTGCGTTAGTTTGAAAAACTCGTTTGTGTGGGAATATGACTACTGTGATTTGCACTTTGCTGCGTACACACTCCTCAGTTAGCGTTCTGTTATTTTCATTGATTCCTACATCCACGTGGCTTCCCGCTGCGATATAGCATTCATACTTTGGGAATATCTCTCTGAGCTCTCGTCTGACTTTGACTGTAGTTCCTTTACGTATTAGTACTTCCTGTAGCAGGACTACCGCAGCTCCTTTCTGCATTGTCTGTGCAATGTGCTCTGCCGCCTGCCACTATTGGGGTGCAGTCTATTGTCGGAGCACAAACCTGCGGCACGAGACCGTCCGTGACGCAAGCCTTGCTTGCTTGCCATCCTGCCCTGCCATCTGCTGCTGCCGCCCGCTACATCTGTTGTTGCCGCTTGCTTTGCGAAAATCAGGCCCGAGGTTGCTCGGGTTTGGAGGCCATTCTGGAGAGAGATCCTGAGCAATCAGTGTTTTGCAGGTTTGGTCGCTCTTTGGAGCACGAAGCCACCAAATTTCACACATGGCATAAACCCCTTGGAGTAGCGCCCAAGGGTGCGACGTGGGGTGGTGCCCACCAGCTGTTGCTTCTGAATTCTCCTGAACTTTCTTTACCCTCTGGCTGGACCCTTCAACCCTCCGGAGCGAGACACACACTCACTCCTGATTCCGGCGCCTGCAAGGACAATGCTGGCCACCAACGTCACACATGATTCAACCCTCTCCTCAAACAAATTTGTGCTGTGTCTGCGAGCGCTTCTACGACATTCCTTGGCCCTATCTCCCTATGAATCCACTGCATGTATGCGAGCGCTAATCCCCTCTCCTGTTCCCGCAGGAATTACACAGCACTTCTCCAGGCTTGGAGAAGCAGCCCTGCATGCCTCTCGTACTATCCGCCGTTTCCTCCCTGACAACATCCCGCATATTGCCACTCGGGGCTACCTGTTGCTGCCGAGCCCGCGCATAATGGAATATTTAGCTGACACTTTGATGGTGCTTCCCCCACAACATTTTTCTGTGTCACCTGCCTGCCCCTTTCTCTGACAATTATCTCATAACTGTGGCTGTTGTGACTGTGTGGGCTTTCTAGTTCATGTGACAGTTCCAGGCTGATCCAAAAAACCTGCCTTGTCAAATATGGTCTCCAGCGGGTCCCACCTGCAGCCTTCGGAAGGTGTTGCCCAGCCCCAGGTCCCGAACTCCCAGAGGAGTCTAAACTCGACAATATTCCGGTCGGAAGAACCCCAGTGGTTCTGCTGTGTTGTGGGGTCAACAGGCTCATTGTCAGGCCGAGTAGCTCTCAAATGCGAAAAGCTGGCAGTGTGTCCTTGACCTCTATTGGGAGGGTCTCATTCCTTCGGGGTTTTTTTCCTTTCCTTTTTTGAACAAACAAGTGTTGCTCTGCTTTGCTTGGTCGTGGGAGGTGGAAGCCTTTGTAGACTTTGGGACCCCAGTACCCAAGAAATCGTACCATTACTCCCCTATGAGGCCAAACGAATTTTGGACTCATCCAGACACAGAGCCGCCAGGGCTTGACCTTGGTTGTCAACGGCGTGAGTTGCTGGGTCCGTTCGAAGAGGAAGAGGCAGGGATTGGTATAGCCAACGACGTAGTTAAGGTGGAGGGTGAGGTTCCGCCCTCCCAAGGTTGTCTAAGGGAGGACAGGGTGAGGAGGTACGTCAGTGATTTTCAATCGTGGGTGTGTACTCCCTTGCCTTGCTCGCTAAGAAACCCAAAGACCGTAACGATTCCCCAATATTGGTTTAATAAAACAAAGCAACACACGGCCAGCGGCAAGCGCGAACCATAGACCTGCTGGGTGGGGCCCTCACCAACGTGGATGGTCGGATGACGCTTGTGCGACAATACAGCCGCGACTGTGTTATGAGCTGGCGTGAATGTTGATTATCTTGTTTGGCGGAAAGAAGGGACGTGGTGCCACACTCGGAGCAGATACAGGAGGTAGAACGGCGAAGATGTGCGGGGGCTACGTGATAGTCTTGGGTGTTCAACCAGCACACTCTGCATTGGATGTTCGGTTCAGCTGAAGCGTTGTCATGATCAAATTTCAGTCAAAAATACTTCATTCCTATGTATATCTGGCAGGGTTTTCTTTGTCTCGTGCGGACTCGCGGACATGTTCACACACCTTATTTTGGGACAAAACCCATTTTTGAATTCTCCAAAACTGGAACGGACGCCCAGAGGTTCTTAAAAATGCCCAATGCTGTTGTTGTCTCTTTATTGATTCAACTCAACCCCCGAGCCCAGAATGTATCTAGACCATGAAGGGAACTGTCAAGGCGATAAAAGTCCGAATTAAGTCCAATCAAACTTGTGACACGAGGATTCAAATCCGCACTATTGAGGTGCCGCGCGCACGCCAAGGTCCCGGGGAGTGGGACAGTATGAATGCCGCTTTCATGTCCCAGAAACATGAAGATCCTGGGCGAGGGAAGGCCACGCAGGCTCTACCGAGTACTGACGTAGCGAGACAACACGACACAAGTGGGCCATAAGGCAACACAAATTCCGGAGGATTGAACCCCGCACCTGGCGAGCACACACGCTGAGCCGTACTGTCTCTTGTAAGATATATAGTATTAAAACAATCCAGGATGGGGGAGAAAGGTTGAGGCGGGCATCTTGATTGGAGGTATGTTTGTGGGTGCATCCTTGTGAATACACAGGGAGCCCAGTGGGATTGTAGGTGCATCCCTGTGAACGGGATACCAGTGGGATTGTACTGTCTCTGGAGATGGACCAGGAGTCCAGCGGGATTGCGTTGGTGTGTGTGCGCGTGTATGAGGGATGTAGGCGGACTTTTCTGCGGGTTAGTTCTTTTTTATACAATATTCTATATTCTATAAAAAACTTTTTTTAAATGATTTCATCAAAAAGAAAACTTGAACAGAAACCTTTCGATTCTTATTCGACTGTTCTTGATCTCGACTCTATTCCTATGGCATGTTCAAGTATCATTGTTTCAGGCAGGGCTGCGCCGCAAGTATCATTGTTTCAGGCTGGGCTGCGGCGCAATAGAAGCGGTGGGGGTAGAGATCCAAATATAAAGGTCACAAGGATCATTTTTTTTTTTGCGATGTCATATTCTCCATGTTTCCAACATACTATTTTGGCAATGGTATTCTCCGTGGAATCTGTTTTTGTGCTATGTTTTGTTTGACATCTTTTTCATTATGCCATTGTGAATCCTGATAAGATAGAAGACTCTCGACAAGAACAAAAACAATCATTTAGCGGAGAAAAATTATGAAGACAAATTAATTGTATGTTTCATCTTTCTTTCGGGGGTCTCTTGTCATTCCGATATGTCCAAAACGAAAAAGATAAGAAATCAATGTTTGCTTGATTTTTCTGGTCAGGGGTCTTGAATCTAGTCGGGATTCACAGTGACATAATTAAATAGAGGCGAAAAAAATAAAGCATATATTCTATATTCTATAAGTAACAATATAGCATGTTGTTTTGACAAATCACAAATAAGTTTAAGGATGAAGTCGTGACATCCAAAACAATCTATTGACGCGAAAACAGTCATAGAGAAAGTAATTGTGCACGGGTAAATTGGAAGGCGTGACAGAACTCTGAGGACACAGTCTTGAGAAACGCCTCAAGACACTACAGTGCACTGGTGCTTACAGTATGACCGGCTCATGATCCGTGCGAATGCAGCCCGTGGTGATCCACAGCAAATGCACTTACTTGAGCAGGAAGCCGAAGCACTCACACAGGCAAGGCGGGATCGGTTTGCTACATAATAGTCGGGGACGGGAACGATTGCGAGATAAATAAATGAACTCCTATGACCGTGCCCGGCGGGGACGGGAACGATTACGAGATAGACAGATGAACGGAGGAATGATGTATGCAATGCGACAGGCTCGTGATCGCGCTGGACGCGGCCCGTATCGACC
>Ga0209491_10008032_pt1 | contig 13588 bp, 8 predicted proteins | sample BON02_FD_187213 | JGI IMG/M metagenome (GOLD analysis project Ga0209491, IMG submission 187213) | Freshwater microbial communities from Lake Bonney liftoff mats and glacier meltwater in Antarctica - BON-02 (SPAdes) (version 2) | ecosystem: Environmental > Aquatic > Freshwater > Ice > Glacier... | reverse complement strand
GTGTGTGTTTGTGTGTGTGTGTGTGTGTGTGTGTGTACATGCGTGTGTTTGTGTGCAAGTATGTATGTTCGCGCACGCGTGCGTGTTCGCGCATGTGTCTGTGTGTGTGTATGTGTATGTGTTTGTGCGTGTGTGTGCGTATGTGTGTGTGTGTATAGTGTCGTACATACCTGGGTCTTTACATGCATCATCTATCCAGTGTGAAACTGTGACACAGTGTTTTAAGCCAGCCAAAATAGCTCGTCAAAAGAGCTCTACCAGAGACAACAGCAACTGCATAGGGATGACAGAATGAAACGCTCAGCTGTATGATTGATTGATGTTCAATAAATCATCAAGGTGTAGTAACGATTGGAGTCTCCTTACATTCGCAGGTCTCATTTGAACTAAAACCCTACTCAAATAAAGCTATTTTGTTAAAGAGAGCTAGCTTTGATTGAGGGAGTCTCATCGGTACTAATCACCACTACTGTATAAGACTTGCTGTCATTAGCACGAGTGCTTGTCTTCTTGACACATGTATGCATTTGATTTAGGCATGAAAGTTTCGGAATTTGCGGATCGTTGGGGCAAAAGAGAAATGCGCGCAGTACAAGCTACAATTCATCGTGACGTGCTGGTGCACGAAATCCAACACCACATTTATTACGCTGCAATAGCCGTACATTTTGCCATGTGGGTGGCAACATGCAGACATGCGTCAAACATCAAAAAATGTGTTTCAAAACGGATGATTTCGCGATGTGTGGCTGCATGGGGCAGCTGGCTGCGCGTGCAAAAGTTTTTGCTGCACCAAAGGCAAGTCATGAGAAGGGTCACACTGAAATGGCAGCTAAAATCTATTCGCACAATCCATGCCGGATGGATTAAGTATGTGGCAAGTGCTGCGAGCATAAAAGCTATTGCTGTGATTGTGTTGCGTAGATCGGTAAAGCGAACGATAGGCCATTTCATATTCAGTTGGATGGTGTACGTGAGTGAACACAAACGGCTGGCCAGGATAGCACACCAGGTAATAAATCGTTGGGGCAAACTCTTAACTTCTGTGCCTTACCGCTCTTGGCATACAAATATGAAAGAGAAAAAACGGATCGCGCACTGTATTTCAAAAGTGATCGTTGGTATTCGAAAAAAATTGCTGTGGTCGTCCTTTACAAAAATCGAGCATGTGATGACGGCCTCTCGCAATTCCAAGTACAGAATAGATCAAGGTGCATCCCAGTGGGCTCGGGTGGAGGTGTCAAACGCCACTGTCACAATCAAACTGATGGGCAAGATGTTCATCACCTGGCATGTGCAGCAAAAGGATACAGGTGGACGGCAACGAAGGGGCCAGAAGGCGATTTGCAAATATTTGTGCATGATATTGCGCAATTATTTTGAGTCGTGGATGCGAAAGACTGCACATTTCCAGCAATTGCGCAACCGTTGTAAAGCTACTGTGCTGCGATTATCTTCTCACGCCATGTCAAAAGCATACTCAAGGTGGACTGCCATGCGGATCGAAAATGTGCGGATTGAAATCATTGGGGCAAGAGTGATGATTAAATGGAGCCGTTTAGAGTTGTTGCAGCCGTTGCTAGCCTGGCGTCTGCATATGTCTGAGCAAAAGGGACTGAGAAGGGCTGCAATGCAAATTTGGCAGCAAAGGACTAAGCGAGCTATATGTAGAGCCTTGATATATTGGCAGACCAAATTTCATTTAGACAAACAACATAAGAAGATTGCCCGACAAATGCTCAATCGTTTCATACGCATCAAGTCTATCGCTGCAATCTACAGCTGGTACAACAACGTCAAATGTGTCAAGCTCAAGAGGCGTGTCCTCAGCAAAGAACTGCGAAGGATTGTTGAAAAAACCATTCATACAGCGATAAATCGCTGGGGCTCGCAGGTTCGGCTCTTTACCAAGCAGAGGGGGATCGTTGAGCGCATTCTGCTGAGGATGGCGCAAGGCAAGATGGCTGGGGCGTATGACGGCTGGAGTGTGCATGTCAAACTCTTCAAGCACCAGCGGGCCGTCTTAGAGCGCGTGGTTGATCGCATGCACAACGTGGCGATTGCGCGCAGCATGGACCGTTGGAAAGACGACGCCAAGGAGGAGAAGGAGATGCGTTTCAAGGGCTCCAAGCTCCTATTGCGCTGGATGAAACTGGAGTTGAGTACTTGCCTCTCGAGTTGGACGGCGTTTGTGAGGGGGCGCAAGCGGCTGGCGAGGGCAGCGCTCAAGGTGATGAGTCGTTGGGAGAACTTGGGCGTTGCCGCTCCCTTTTGCACATGGATGGAGCAGGTCAAAGAGCTCAAGCGGCTGGCAAGGGCAGGCGAGAAGGTGGTGCGTCGGTGGCACATGCTCATTGTGGCAGTGCCTTACAGCACGTGGCGCGACAACGTGACAGAGAAGAAGCGGCACAAGGTCATCTTGGACAAGATGGTGCTGAGGATGAGCAAGACGCTGCTCTACACTGGATGGTCGACGTTTGCCGGGCATGCCACAGCACAGAGGCGCCTATCTCGGGCGGGCGAGACTGTCATCAGGCGCTGGCAGCATATGTATCTTGCGCCGGCGTTTGGCGCCCTTAAGGAGCGAGCCGTGGAGCTCAAGGGCATGAGGAACGCTGGGGCACAGGTTCTGGGGCGCTGGCATCGTCTTGGCTTGTCGCGTGGCTTCTTTGGCTGGAGCCAGCGCGCATCACATCAGAGACGTCTGGCCATGGCGGCGAGCAAGATTGTCAGGAGGTGGGCGGGCCTTGCCATCAGCCCTGCCCTATCGAGGTGGATGGAGCATACACGGCAGTCTCGGCGTCTGGCGCTGTGCGCATCCAAGGTGGTGTGCCGTATGACGAGGATGCAGATGTGGTGGGCCTTTGCAAAGCTCGAGGATATCACGATGGCGTCTCGGAATTCTGAGGACCGGATGGACGAGGGCGCAATCGAGTGGGCTCGGGTGGAGGCATCCAACGCCACCGTCACGATGAAGCTGATGAGCACCACCTTTGTGACTTGGTACGTGGAGTGCGGGGAGGGGGCGAGGAGAAAGAGGATAGCGTACGTGGCAAACAAGGGTGTGTGCCGTTGGCAGAAGCAGGCAATGGGTCGTGTTTGGGAGTGCTGGTATGCGCAGCATGTCAGGAGCGCCAGGCTGCGAGAGCTATCGACACGGATTGTGCAGCGTCGGGCAGGCAATTGGTCGGCGGCCGCGTGGACCACTTGGTATCACGAGTACATGACAGCCAAGAGCCACGCCATGAAGGCCTGCCAAATTGTGCGCCGGTGGACGCACACGACGCAGGCGTTGGCGCTGGACAAGTGGCACTCACAACTCTCGCTGTTTTGTCATCAGCGTGCTGTTCTTGAGAGGGTTATCGTCAAGATGGAAAAGGGCTGTATGTCTGCTGCATACGATGGCTGGAGTGCACGCGTTGTGCTTTTCACGAAGCAGAGGGCCACGCTGGAGCGGGTGCTGTTGAGAATGAGCAACTGCGTAATTGCGGCGTCGTTGGATCGCTGGGGCTTGCAGGTTCGGCTCTTTACCAAGCAGAGGGGGATCGTTGAGCGCATTCTGCTGAGGATGGCGCAAGGCAAGATGGCTGGGGCGTATGACGGCTGGAGTGTGCATGTCAAACTCTTCAAGCACCAGCGGGCCGTCTTAGAGCGCGTGGTTGATCGCATGCACAACGTGGCGATTGCGCGCAGCATGGACCGTTGGAAAGACGACGCCAAGGAGGAGAAGGAGATGCGTTTCAAGGGCTCCAAGCTCCTATTGCGCTGGATGAAACTGGAGTTGAGTACTTGCCTCTCGAGTTGGACGGCGTTTGTGAGGGGGCGCAAGCGGCTGGCGAGGGCAGCGCTCAAGGTGATGAGTCGTTGGGAGAACTTGGGCGTTGCCGCTCCCTTTTGCACATGGATGGAGCAGGTCAAAGAGCTCAAGCGGCTGGCAAGGGCAGGCGAGAAGGTGGTGCGTCGGTGGCACATGCTCATTGTGGCAGTGCCTTACAGCACGTGGCGCGACAACGTGACAGAGAAGAAGCGGCACAAGGTCATCTTGGACAAGATGGTGCTGAGGATGAGCAAGACGCTGCTCTACACTGGATGGTCGACGTTTGCCGGGCATGCCACAGCACAGAGGCGCCTATCTCGGGCGGGCGAGACTGTCATCAGGCGCTGGCAGCATATGTATCTTGCGCCGGCGTTTGGCGCCCTTAAGGAGCGAGCCGTGGAGCTCAAGGGCATGAGGAACGCTGGGGCACAGGTTCTGGGGCGCTGGCATCGTCTTGGCTTGTCGCGTGGCTTCTTTGGCTGGAGCCAGCGCGCATCACATCAGAGACGTCTGGCCATGGCGGCGAGCAAGATTGTCAGGAGGTGGGCGGGCCTTGCCATCAGCCCTGCCCTATCGAGGTGGATGGAGCATACACGGCAGTCTCGGCGTCTGGCGCTGTGCGCATCCAAGGTGGTGTGCCGTATGACGAGGATGCAGATGTGGTCGGCCTTTGCAAAGATCCAGGACGTGACGACGGCATCTCGAAAGGCTTCTCGAAACTGTAACGACCATCTGGACCAAGATGCCAACGAGTGGGCAAACAAGGGTGTGTGGGGTTGGCACACTCAGGCAATGCGAGCTTTTGCAATGCGTAGTGTTTGGCATTCTTGGTTCTTGCTGCATGTCAAGACCGTCAAGGTGCGAGTCTTGTCGACACGCATCGCGCAGCGTCAGGCAGGCAATTGCTCGGCCGACGCATGGACGAGTTGGTATCAAGAGTATGTCACTGCCAAGAGCCACGGCATCAAGGCCGAGACTATTGTGCGCCGCTCGATACACAAGATGCAAGTATTGACGTTGGACACGTGGACAGACCAATTACGACGCTCTCGAATGGGCAGCAAGGCGGCAATGACATTCGTCCACAGCACTTTACGTACTGCATGCACCTCATGGGCAAGAGGCATGGTGCGTCGTCGTCGGATGCGGTTGGCGGCATCCAAAGTGGTATGGCGCAAGAAGAAGGGCACTGCTAAGTGGGCTCTCATGACGTGGAATGCCTCGTATCTACACCTACTGTGCCTGGCTATGCTCAAGGAGAGGGTGGTACGACGTTGCATGAATGCAGCAACGAGGTGGGCCTTTGAGCAATGGCGAGCTGAAATCTGCTGTCTAGTAGAGCAGTCTGGTGCAGTGGGACTGCAGAGCAGTATGCTGCAGTGCAGTGCAGTGGGACTGCAAGGTCTAGTACAGCAGCCGAGAGTAGTAGGCACACTGCTCTTTCACCACACAAGTGTCTTACACAACCTACTTGTCCGCATGCACCACATGATGATAGCACACGTGATAAAGCGCTGGAAACAAGACGTGATGGAGGAGAAGGAGAAGGAGATGCGTCACGTCACCCACACTTCCTCGCCGCGCGATTTGTGTTGGTTGATTGAGTGCGGAAGCAAGCATGGAATCTTGTGGTGGTGTTGCAAGGAATGGAATGCTCGAGTTGCTCGAGTTGCCCATGCCGCCACCCGTGCGGCCTTGTTGCACCACTGGTACGTGCGTGGCTTGAAGGCAGGGCGGTTCGTGGAGTGGCTGGAGTGGATTGCTGGTAGACGGCGGTGGTGTGTGGTGATAGGCCGGTTGGTCAAGCGGGCAGATCGCTATCTTGTGCATGCCCTCCGCAAACACCTGCTCCACTGGCGCTGTGTTGCTGCTGTATCTTGCCGTTGGCGGTGTGTGATGGCTAACTTACTAGTACAACGACATGCCCTTTTCCAACACCGCGCATTCACTGCTTGGCTTGACTGGATTCAGATGGTATGTTCAGAGAGAGAGAGCCCCCGCGCAATAGAGAGAGCTCTCTCGAGTCTCGAGTGTGGCAGATCAAGAGCAAGAGCAAAAGCAAGCCAAAGAAAGCAAGAGAGAAAGCCAGAGCGCGCGCGAGAGACAGAGACCAACACACTCATAAATGTGTACGTATGTGTGAGAGAGAGATGGCGAGCGAGAGAGAGAAAGAGAGAGAGAGTGTGTGTGTGTGTGTGTGCGTGCGTGTGCGTGTGCGTGTGCGTGTGCGTGCGTGTGTGTGTGCACGTGTGTGTTTGTGTCGTGTGGGTGTCGTGTGGGTGCAACACATGGCGTAGATAAAGAGAAGAGGAAGGAGAGGAGATGGGTATTGGCAGGTGGGAGGCGGAAGCAAGAGATGACAGGAAAAAGCAAGAGATGACAGAAAGAAGCAAGAGACGACAGAAAGGAGCAAGAGACGGACTGAAAGGTGCACTCGCATTCACGGCGAACGAGAGGTGGAGCACAAGTAGAGGCGCGCAGGTGCAGCAGCACATGATGCAAAGCACATGGTCGATGCAAAGCACATGGTCGATGCAAAGCACATGGTCGATGCAAAGCACATGGTCGATGCAAAGCACATGGTCGATGCAAAGCACATGGTCGCTGTCCATACTCATGCGAACTGATGGAGATGTAAACACAGGTGGGTGTTGGATCACGGCTCTCGCATCACTCGCGTCATGAGCTCCTACGTCATTGTTTCACCGAGTGGTGGCAGGGATGCGCAACAAAGGACAGCACATCATGGTTGGCAACCGCAAGCCTCTCAACCCACTTGCGTCACGCCTTTATCTTGCTTCTCCAGAAAGATACTGTGGGCTTGTCAGGCAGCGACATGCTGTCAGGGGCGTTGGTGGAGTCGCTCAGCCAGGGTGATTCGGCAGATGCATGACAGTTGCTGCATGACAGTTGCTGCATTACAGTTGCTGCATGACAGTTGCATGATTCATGACAGTTGGTGTGGTTGCTGCGGTGCATGTTGCAAGTGACTTGTGACTATCTCACTTGTCACTATCTCATTTATAAAAGACGCTGCTCTTGAGATGCGCATGACTTGTCTTTTGAGATGCTCATGACTTGTCTTGTGAGATATGCATTGGATTGCCAGAGATCACACGCCTTGTGTAGCCCAGACAATCTAGATTGTAAGAGTCTAGGTTGTCACGAGACAGTTGAAGTAGAGAGGGTCACCAGTCGAGAGTCGAGTGCATCACGGGTAACGCCACTGAGATATTGAGGAAGGTCTTTGAAGAAGCAGGGTGAGGTCGGTTGATTGGTGTGGTGACTATTCGAGTCGACGCATGTCCTGGAGTTGTTGAAGCATGTCCTGGAGTTGTTGCTTCAACATGCTTCAACTCGTTGAAGCATGTCCTCAAAACTCGAGGTGTGGTTGCCGTCTCGGATGTGCGGTAGCCACCGGTCAATTCCATAAACGGTCACTTGTTATTTCGTGGAGAGTGCCCGGGGCTGTAACACACCACCAGGGGGCAATTTTGGGAGAGGGTGAATTCGGGGGTTTGAGAAATAATGATGGGTGGAAGATTGTGTGTTGCCCGAGTAAACTTGGGTTTCGGCGTCTTGGAAATTGTGTATGGGCGCGAAGGTAAGCGAATACATGCATGCCGCGCGCCAATTGCTAATGTCTGCCAAAATGGAGATAGCCACACTCTGACCACCCTACCCTGTCTCTCTCTTCCCTCTTCAACCCTCATTTGTCCACTTCTCTTAAAATGGAATCGTTTGTGCGTTCTTCCCGGGTTTCACCGAAATTGCACAAACGCTCTTCGCGTGAAAATTTACTCGGGTAGGCAATAGGGTAGGGGGGAAAGGAGTGGTACCAGTGAGGTACTGAGAAAGAATAACATATTCTGAGGTAGCCGATTCCGTACATGCCAGAACTTGATCACAAGAACATGGCTGACATGGACGGTCGCCGCGCGGCACGCGCGGACTCGGGTACCTTTGCATCCATACAGAATTTCCATGTTTTCAATCTAGTCAACATTCTGGACAATTTAGTTAACATTCTATTTCTGTATATGCTTGACGTGCAGACACATATCAATGTCGATAGGCTGCCTCCCGTGTCTTCAATTCGTGTGCACCTGTGAAAATATGTATGGGCGTGAGGGGAAAATTCCGTATGAGTGCGAAGGTAACCGAATGTGCACGTGCCGCGCGCCGTGAATCTATCTCTTCCTCAGTGATGCTATATGTTTCTTTTTGATTTTTTTTGTCCGACGCTCAACCCATTGTTTTCGGACCCCACCAAATTTCCCGCAACCCACGAATCTGACACTTCCCAGATTGCCCATAATGGCCTGTAAGGGCTGCTCGCGACAGGCCACTCTGCGAAATCTGGGTAGTGACAGAATCAAGGGTTGGGGGCGATTTGGAAATAAGTGAAAAACAAAGGCTTCGGGGCTAAAGTCCCTGTGCTTGCCGTGCGCCCCGCTACTCGCCTGACGACCCTTACTACAGTAGGGTTCTGGGACATAGAAACCACTAAAATGACCCAGCCAGCGAGTTTCTAAGCACACACTGATGAAGCCAGCAACCAGCCTGCCAGCGTTGTTTCTATCAACCATTCAGAAACTGCCACCCCAGCCAGCGAGTTTCGGGCGCGCGGCAAGCGGAGGGGCTTTAGCCCCGGAGCCGCCGCGTGCCACTCGCAATACGCCAGAGTGTATACGGAATTTCCCGAAAAACCCACTTTTGTTTTTCATTTTTTGAGTTCAGCCTATACACATATACACATATACACATATACACATATACACATATACACATATACACATATACACATATACACATATAAACATATACACATATACACATATACACATATACACATATACACATATACACATATACACATATACACATATAAACATATACACATATACACATATACACATATACACATATACACATATACACATATACACATATACACATATACACATATACACATATACACATATACACAGGCTAAACCCAAAAAGTCAAAAATGTGGGTTTAGCCGGCTGAACTCAAAAATGGCCGGAAAAACGCCCGAAACCTTTCTGGATGTGAAAAAAGTACCGTCGGAAAAAAAATCGAGTTCAGCCGGCTGAACCCAGATTTTAAACAAAAATTGGGTTCAGCCGGCTGAACCCAAATTTTAAAAAAAAAATGGGAGCCGGATGAACCCAAAATGTAAAAACCGAGGCGCGCAGCAAGCGGAAAGCATGGGCTCTTTTAAGCAACCCGTATGCACACAAGTCATGTACTCAATGCAATCAAACACCCGTCATCTACTCAATTCAATGGCACACGCGTGGTGTACTCAATTCAATCCCACTCCCGCTTAGCCCAACCACTGGTACCCCCTCCTTTTCTCCCCCCGCAACAATTCCGCACAGCCCTCCCCCGACGATACCCACTGCCAAATATGGCAGAGTGCAGTGAAGCAAGATGAAATGAGATGAAATGAGATGAAATGAGATGAAATGAGATGAAATGAGATGAAATGAGATGAAATGAGAGTGCTCTCTTGTGACATGTGCAACACAGCATGCCACATGCACTGCCTCCTCCCACCCCTCACCGCCATCCCTCCCAACTGTGATTTGGAAATGCCAATTATATACACCCCCCACCCCTCAGCCAGGCAGCCTTACGACACCTCCACCTCCCCTCACCTATGCTTGACCCTGACTCTTGAAGATGTGGAGGTGGCGCATTGCAGATGATGTGCATCATCTTATGTCAGCATCACATAATGTGCATCAAAACCATAATGTGCATCAAAACTCCGCTCGGCCCTCAGGAGGGGGAAATTAAAGGGGGGGGGGGTGGACCTGTCACTGTATAACGGGGGAAACAAAAAGCGCGAAAAATCGCTAGCATGCGTGATCTCTGACCCCTCTTTAGGGCATGAGCAGTCGTCTGAAAGGTGTCCCCCCCGCCCTATTGCAGTGCAATACCACACACCCCGGTCAGAAGACGGGGTCCAAAGTTCAGGAAGGTGCCTCGGCACGTTACTTAAAACACATTACTAAGTTTAGAAATGTGACTTGCCAACGAATGACTTGCGCCCACCACCTCTCTGCCGCGCATGTCAGTGTCTGCAACCGGTTTTGTTTCTCTTGGAGGGAACCAGCATTGCAGCGACGGCATTGCAGCGACGTTGAGAGAAACCCGCGCCAGAGACAAATGGTCCATTCTTTCTTTCTCCAGGTCTCATTTCTTTCTTGGTCTTTGTTCGGCGGCGAAGACCCTTCAATCACTGAACTCAGCAGGTGGTGAGCACCCGATTAACCACATAGGATCCAACAAACTGTCCCGGACCTGAGGACCTGAGCCGACCTCTGTTTTTTTGGGGACTGAAGGCCCTGCAAATGGGCAAAACAGTTCACAATGTTTTTGGGCTAGCATGCATCCTCAGGCTAACCAAATTGCCAATGCCAATCTCGCCAATTACCAACCCAACTACCACAAAACCTAGCGCCTAATCTTTCTTCTTTGAGAGTAGAGTTTTTATTGAAAACTGATAGTGGGTATCCCAAGGACAAGGGGGTTACTGTACTCACACTGGCAACCCGTGGGAATGCCCTTCGCTACAACACCCCTCGGTCAGCTCTACCAGTCTCCGCCCTCGCCCATTCCAGGGGACCTTTTTGCGGCTTCGCTCTATTGCGTGTCTGGAGATCAGGCATCTGAGACCTGGGATATCGATCGAGACAGTCTTCAATGTCTCGTGGCTGCCAAAATCAATGAATGAATGAATCAGTATCCAAGAAGTGGGAGCAGCAGTCAAGAAACTCAAAATGGGAAATCCCCAGGCGACGACTCCTTGACCAACAATATGATTCAAGTCATAAACAATATGATGAAAGTCATAAACAATATCATATGATGATTAAAGCGCGCGGCACGGACATGATACACCATGATACAAGGTGATACAAGGTGATACACCATCATACAAGTCCTCCGACATCATACAAGTCCTACACCTCCTCTACTCATGATACAACTCCTACACCTCCTCGCCTCATGAATATCATGACGCCGCTCAACATCGACCCCACGCAGTGCCGAGCAGCACCCATCAAACCAATGTAAAAAGAAATGAAAACAGACAAACAAGACCCTGGGAGTTATAGGGGTATCGCATAACGAGATATAGGCCTATCGCATAACCAGTTATGGGGGTATCGCTTAACGAGTTATAGGCCTATCGCACTCTCAACCTCTCTTGCCAAAAACTTTGAGAGAATTCTAGATTCTGGACACACGATATTCACACATGAGAATAACACCTGCACGCAGGCGCAATATAGAGGGAAGAAACATCATGCCACCATTCATGCCGTGCACCCCCTGCTATCCCACACCCAAACCAACAAATTGCAAGGCAGATTGGTATACTGCGCAATGCTCAGGCTTGACTTCGAAACACTATACCTTTCGGTGAGTAAAGCACAAGTCTAGGCGTACAACTCCACACGTAACTCCACCACCAAGGCATACAAGCCCAAATTGCACCTTTCAAGTTTCATCGATTTGGCAAATTGAATCTTTCAATTTGTCAAATTGCAACTGTAGAATTTGTCAGATTCACGAACTGACACTTTGAAGCTTCAACGATTTGATCCGTCGAAACTTTCAATTTGCACAATTGAAACTTTCCAATTAGTCAATTCGACCAATCGATACTTTCAAGTTTCATCGCTTTCATCAATCGAATCATTGAGTGGTGCGGTTTTTGTCACATTAAACTGTGGAATTTGTTCAATCGAGGAATTTGTGGAATACGACTTGTTTGTGGAATACGACTTGTCATCAAACTAGTTGTCATCAAAAGTTTAACTAAGTCGCTCAAAGTCCGGGTACTACATTCCCACAGAGGGGATGGTCACAAATCAACTTTGTAGAATTGTGGTCGGTATCTCGTCCCAGATTCAAGTTGGCCGAGATGGCCATCGAGATATGGGTGATGTGTCAACTTACGGAAAAATTATTCGAAACTTCTTCGGTTCAATGAAACCCCCAGGTTCGAATCTTTGTGCAGATACTCGGAGATACAAGTATCTCAGAGCATCTCAGAGAGTGAAAACGGAAAGAGACCTGCATTGAATAGAAAGAGGTGTGATATTTTGAATATTTGGCAATAATCCTAGAATCTAGGTCATAACTAACATTTGAAAGCAAAATTGTTCACCCACAAGAAAATAGCTGTCATAGTTGATCACAGTTGAGCAATGATAACGGCGAAATCGGCTCTCGGAGTCGCCTGTACCAGTCTGAGGCGTTTGGGCAATCCGGCCCGGGCCTTAGACCGAGTACCAAGAATAATTTTTGGTTTTTTTCTTTTTTCCTCAGTGACCATCCCCTCCCCCCACCGTGACATCCCCGTCGACGACTAGGTAGACATTGAGAGAGGACTAGGCGAGGTATCATTGCTAATCCCAATGGTATATGCGATGTTCCTGGACAGCCCTTGGTAGTCACGATACCACTCCCACCCTCCCCTAGGGTCCACTTCATCTCCGCCTCTAGTTGCTGCTGTGTTGATTGCACAAAGGGGTGCTGAGTCACCGGGCAGTGCTTGTATGGGAGTGATAGGTGCGCTGCTTTTTTTTTTCAATCCGAGGGCATGTAGGACGAACCCTACCCTCCCTAGCCGGCCCTGAGACATCGAGAAGTAGCCGATTACCATGATGTAGTGCATTCCGTAGATGCTGGAATCAGAAATTGCGCCTAAAAGCCAGATGAAATGCACGGTGTATGCTCCAAGCTCCAAGCCTCATGACTCCCTCTACACACTTGGGCCTTTCCCAACCAATCTGGTAACCAACAGACTATTATACTCGTCACTTTTTACTTGTTCACCTTGAACCTGCGAGGGTGGAGACTGGTGAGCTGACCAATGGGTGTGAGAGCCCATGGAAACCCCAGGGTTTGCTAAATTTCAACCCCCGCATCCTTGATCAATTTCAACCCCCGCATCCTTGGGAATCCACTATGAATTCAAACTCCAATCTCAAAACCTCAGATCGATGCATTCACGCTCATCTTCTGCCCAGAATTTGTGTCTGAACCTCTCTGATGTGCGATAAAAAGAACAAGTGGTGAGAGGCGATTTGGTGGCATCTAGCAAGCATGTAGCATCTGGCATCTAGCAAGCATGCAGCATCTACCATCTACCAACCATCTACCATCTACCACCTACCAAGTGGTATCCTCCTGCTTATCTTGCTGGCATCTACTGCGGCCTTTGCTCGTGGCATGTACTGCGGCCTTTGCTCGTCGCATGTACCCAAGGCTTTGCGATCTATATCTACTCTACTGTCAATCTACAGTGGTCCTACAAACCACCTGTTTCAAACTACAGGTCTTGGATTTGGAACCGTTGAAAAAGGAGTAGATTCGCTCTATACACGCCCAATACGTCGCTTAGCATCTTTTGAGAAGGTGGGCTAGGGAGAAACGAGGTTGGTTGCATGATGCACAAGAGAGGTGACTTGTATCATGTAGCAGACAGCTCGCTTGTGTGATGAATAAAAGAGCTTGTGTGATGCATAAAAGAGGTGCCTTGTATGATGACAAGAGAGGTGACTTGTATCATGTGTGTGATGCATAAAAGAGGTGCCTTGTACCATGCATGAAAGAGGTGCCTTGTATCATGCAATAAAGAGCTGCCTAAAGAGCTGCCTAAAGAGCTGCCTAAAGAGCTGCCTAAAGAGCTGCCTAAAGAGCTGCCTAAAGAGCTGCCTAAAGAG
>Ga0209491_10008025_pt1 | contig 13603 bp, 10 predicted proteins | sample BON02_FD_187213 | JGI IMG/M metagenome (GOLD analysis project Ga0209491, IMG submission 187213) | Freshwater microbial communities from Lake Bonney liftoff mats and glacier meltwater in Antarctica - BON-02 (SPAdes) (version 2) | ecosystem: Environmental > Aquatic > Freshwater > Ice > Glacier... | reverse complement strand
TCTTGGTGGCAAGGGAGGGAGTGGAGGTGACGGCGGCGCGAATGGTGGCAAGGGAGGGAGTGGAGGTGACGGCGGCGCGAATGGTGGCAAGGGAGGGAGTGGAGGTGACGGCGGCGAAATTGGCACGTCGAAGATAGGCACCGAGCTGAATGGGTCGACGGGTGGCAGGGAGGTGGATGGGTCGAAGGGAAAGGCGATAGAGGCCATGCTGAGAAGCGCGTCGTAGCCGGGGCCGTCGGGGCCCACAAACGTGAGCGAGAGGTACACTGGGAGCGAGCTCACGTCAACCAGAGCGGCGGCGGCCCGGCGGTTGACCGCAGCCCGCACAGGGGGCGCCTCCGCCACTGCCGCAGGGTCATTGCCACCCTGCTCGAAAAAATCCACACGAGGCGCCGCAGTAGCGGCCGCGCGGTCGCCGCCCTGCTGAAAAAAGTCGCGCGCGCGAGCCTGCTCAGTGCGCCGTCGGTGATTCGCGAGGACAGGCAGCGCGACGACGCCGAGCGCCTCGCCGGCGGCGGCGAAGGAGCCGAAGGACGCGGCGGTCGACGCGAATGACGTGGGCACCAGGTCCATCCCAAAGACAAACTCGGCCGGCGGCGGCGCCTCGGGGACAAGGTCCATACCCCAGGCGGCGTGGGGCGTGTTGTCGGCGAGGTCGCGCAGCAGCCACGCGTTCGCCACGCGCGGCACGAGCGACTGTATGGCGCCGAACGAGGGCGGCATCGACGTCTGCGGGAAGGAGAGGCCGGCCTCTCCGAGCGCCTCGCGGGCCAGGTCGAAGCCGAACGCCGCGCCGGGCATCAGCGCGCCCTGCAGCAGCCCGTTGGTGTCCTCCTCGACGCCGGGCAGGGGCAGCGCGACGACGCTGAAGGCGTACTCGCGGTTGACGAGCGCCTCGGCCTGCGCGGCGTCCGAGTGCAGGATGGCCTCGACCATCGACGGGTTGGCTCTGAGCAGGTTCCAGAGGCCCGAGCCCACGCCCAGCGCCGACGCCATCGAGGCGACCAGGCCCGCGCCCGCAAAGCCGTCGAGACCAAAGTCCATGGCGAGGGGCATCCCCAGCTCAAGCGCTGATGCCTCGCGCACCTCGCGCATCTCCGCCTCGGCCATGTCCATGATGAGCTCGGCGTCGAGGCCCGGCGCCATGCTGGCCAGCGAGGGCATAAACGACATTGGCGCCATCGAGGGCTCATACGCCGCGGCCCCCGCCATCAGCGGCGTGACGTCGAACGCAGCGAGCCGGATCGCGTCGTCCGTGGCATCGTCATCGGCGGCGCTTTCGGCGACGGCGGCCATCAGGTCGAAGTTGAGCTCCATCATGGGCGCAATCGAGCCAGCGAGCGAGCCGGCCGCCGAGAGCGCGCCGAGCGACGCCATCGGGAAATAGTCCAGCCGGGCCACCATCTCGGGGAGCGCGAGCGCGAGGGCGGTCATCGGGTCCTCAGCGGCGGGGGCGGTGGGGAAGGCCCCGTCCAAGTAGATGCTCGAGGCGCCCAGGAACTGCGGCTCGAGCGCGGCGGGCACGGCGAGTATCCCCAGGGTCACCTCGATGGCTTCCTGCAGCGTCTCGATGGTGTCGTCGGCGCCGTCACCGCCGTGGACCCAAGCCACCTGCGCCTCTTCGAGCTCCCCTCCGAGCTCGAGCAGCATCGTCTCTATCCCGCCGCTCGTCTCGAGCAGCAGCGCGTCAGCGGTGTTGTCCGCCGCGGCCGCCGCGGCCAACTCGGCCAAGACGAGGTTGTCCCGCAACCGCCGAAGCTCGCGAAGCCTCGCCACCTCGGCGCCGCGCGCCGCCGTCACCGCGCCCGCAGGAGGCGCCCCCTGCGGTGTGAGGGGGCCCCTTGCTATCAAGGAGCCATCGGCGACGGTACTGGCCAGGATGTAAAAGGAGCCGCCGACGTCGAGCCGCTCGGCGGCGATCCTTCTCCAGCTGCTCTGGTCAACGAGAGGCGAGTCCTCACGCCCGCCGCTGGAGGCGCTGCCGGAGGCGGCGGCGGCGGGTTCTCGCCGGTTGCTGCCCGCCGTAGTCCCGTCGCCAAAGCCCCGTCCGCCGGCAACCTGGGTGCTATCACCACTGTCGCTATCACCACTGTCGCCGGCAGCCTCAGCCACGCCGAGATCGCCGCTTCCGCCGCGTCTCACTGTGGCGGGTAACCAGCCAAGGCTGCTGCCTTGGCTGGTACTGCTCTCCAGACCGCCGCCGCCGCCGCTGCCGCGGTGCGGCCTCCCCAAATACATGTCCCCGACGGGGCCCACCTCGTCGCCGAGCACCGGCCCGGCGCCGTCCCCCCCTGAGCTTAATTGCGCGGTAGGCGCGCCGTCGAGCGTTCTTGGCTCGGCAGCCACAGTCGCGTTCGGGAGGGGGTCCTCGCCGCCGCGGGCGGGTCCCGGGGAGTCTAGCAGCCCGTCCGGCGGCCGCTCCTGCGGGCCGGCTGGCCGCGGCGCCGCATGGCGCCCAGCCGCCCACGCCCCCCCTGTGTCGGCGTGGACATCGGCCGGAAATGGAGGCGGCGCGATCGGCCCCTCCAGTGCCAGCAGCCCGTGCAGGCACAGGAGCGCCGCTGATAGCAACCTCAGTCGCATCCCGGCCTACGCCGGGCACGCAAGCCGAGGAGGTCACCCTTGCCTGTGGCGTGCAGCAGTTGGCCCAACGCGCGTGTTATTAGCACACGCCCGCCGATTTTGGTTAGTAACGGGTTGGGCGCGAATTAGAGTTCCAAGAATAGATTTTTTTTTAATAATACCGTAGCATCGAGGTACCTACGTAGCCTTCGCCTACTAGTACGAGTACGAGTACGAGGAGCACTTGGCATCTTTCGGGCGTAGAGCTACTGGCAAGCGCGAATACAGCTGAGGCTTGGCTGCCGTGTGCGATGCGTTGGCGGGGGCGTACATGGCTTTGAAGTCCTGATGGCTCGTGGATCTGGGTCAACCACGTCGGGCGTCGGGCTCGGGCGCTGGCTGTAGGCTGTAGGCGTAGCGATGCGGGTGGGTGGTGAGTCGGCGCTTGTGTTTACGCGCCAATACAAGTACACGCCGGGCGGGAGAGCTATCGGGCTCGCGCTCCGCGGCCTGGGGTACAAGGGCACTCTTGAATTCTTTTTTTTTTTTTTTTTCACACAGCAAACACACACACTCGCCGCGCAACGCACACAGCAAAATTCTATTTCTGTGGCCACCATTTTCGCGGCAGTTTCCTCACGCGCGCGGCCCGGCCGCCAGCAGCCGCAGCCATGCACCCGCAGCTGACGCTGCACAACAACCCGATGTGCGTGGAGCAGATCGTGGCCTTCCAAAAGTGCCACGCGGAGGTCGGCTACTGGTGGCGTGTCGTGGGTGCGTGCAACGAGCCAAAGTCGCTGATGGACAAGTGAGTGGCCGCCTGCAGCTTGTTTTGAAGCGAGGGTAGGAGCGCTGCGAGCGCAGAGCGAGCGACGCCTGTGGGGCAGGTCAGGAGGTGGGGGGGCTGGACGAGCTTTCCGAGACGTTGGCGCGCCGTGCGAGCAGGGTTAGCCCTGCACCGCCCGACACGAGCAAGGCCAGGTTCCAGATGTGACGTTGATGCCGCTGGCGGAAAGATGGCACGACGGTCCGCGCCCCTGCCCCACCCCGCAGGTGCTTCCGCGCGCAGAAGAAGGTGAAGCGCAAGATCAACCGCGAGGAGGGGAATTCAACTGCCGGGCCAGGCGCACCGGGTCGAGGTGCGTGGAAGAAAGAGCTGGAGCGGGGTGCCGTGGCTGGTGCACCTGTTGACAGCACCGCCGGGCAGAGATGAGGGTGTGCGCGTCGGCGTGATGTGCATACTAGGTAGGGGTAGGAGGAGGGGGGGAGGGGAGGCAGGATCGTCCGGAAGTAGGCTATAGCCTACTGCTTACTGGTGTCTAGGGGTGTGCAGTGCGTGTGTGTGTATGCTGTGGTTGTGGTTTTTTCTTCAGTGCACGGTTATCATGGCATATGTTCAGTTCGTGATTGTTAGTGTCGTATGGCCTGTATAGTAGCGTATAGCATTTGCGTGTAGCTTGTAGGGAAGAAAAGTCGTTCTTCGAAGGATAAAGGTCTCAGGTTCAGGTTCGCATATATATATATATATATATATATATAAGCAGGTTACTGTCACTGTCAACTGCGTCACTGGGCATTGGGTATCGTGTTCGTGTATGTTATATGTGTATCGTGTATCGTCTGCTCGCGACTCGCGATGCGATGTGTATGTGTATGTGTTAAGTGAGTGAGTGCTGTTGACAACACACGACAACACAATAACAACAAAACGCCACAACAAAAACAGCACGCACACACACACTCAAACAATAACAAGACTACAAACACATCAAACATTTTACAAAAATAAAACTATACGAAAATCGCACACACACTTCACACTCTTAGTTTGTGTGTTATCGGATCGATAAGTTATCGTGTTATTCTTCTGATAATAACTGATACTGATAACTGATAAATAATGAATACATGGCTCCAGCTCTATCTCTATCTATCATATCTATCTTCGCCATCTCCATCTCCAATGTCCACGTCCACGGCCCCACTTTCTGCGCTCGCTCCCTACGGATACCGTATACCGTTCATATATTCAAGAGCATACAGGTCATACACACACACACACACATCATACATACACACACTCACACACACACCCAAAACAAAACCACCTACCACACCTATTACGCCAAAACACACACGACACAAACAACACACAACACACAACAATAAACACACACATGCACATGACACATGACACACACACACACAACCACACGACCCACGACCCACACACTCACTCACTCACTCACCACTCACCGTCGAGTGACATGTAGCATGTAGGCAGCTCTCTAGACTAGTGTAATGCATCTAACTTAGTTGCTAGCAGTTGTACTAGTTGCTGCCGTTGTCGTTGTTAGCAAAAAACAAACCAAGTGTTAATTAAAATGTCCAACGTCACAAATCACAAAGAGAAAGAGAAACAGGTCACACATTCAAACACACTACCAAACAAAACCATAGACAACCACACGAACAAACCCCCGTCACTATCGTTGTTCATGCTAAAACTGCGTGTGTGCTCGTGTGCTCGTGTGCTCGTGTGCTCGTGTGCTCGTGAGATCTGGCCATGGTAACATGGTAACTAAAGAAACCGTCTGTGAATTCGTCTCTGAAGACGACTTCACAGACGGTTGTTTAGCGCCGCCGATGTTTGGGCCGCTTTTTGTCGCCACGTCCTGTGCCCTTAGCGCGTCATCGGTAGCTCCAAGGCTGATCTTGACCAGCGCCGGCCTCGTTACATCGGACCAGCGGTCGTCGTTTCGGCGGCTGTTTGCCGATTCGCACAATGGCGAGGCCGGAACACCGAAAGTCTCTATGCTTGTAACGGCCGCAATGGCGCCCTCGTCCGACGGGTCGGCGTCCAAGCGATCGCCCGGCGAGCTTCGGCGCCGGCGCTGGACCGACGCATGCAAGAAGGGACGGCTGCTGGAGGCTGCGCTCGCGGTGTTGCTTGGGTCGCCAGTGAGTGTGGACTGCATCGACTGCGCCAAGGACGACGCTGCGCGGCTTGAAGAGTCCATCCGCAGCGCGTCGTGTGTGTGGGTCACTGGGGGCAACACCTTTTTCCTCTGGCACCACATGGTTCAGAGCGGGACGGCTGCGCTCATCGCAAATCGGGTCGCTGACGGCTGCTTGTATGTTGGGCAGTCCGCGGGTTCCATCGTTGCTGGCGAGTCGATCGAGACGGCCTACTGGAAGGGGTGGGACGATCCGGCGGTCGTGCCCGGTGCCGACTGGACGGCTGCTACTCTAGGTACGGCTCTGCGCTCGTGGGGGAAACGCGAAAGCTACACACGGCGACGCACGCAAACCCTTACCTCAGCGAGGATAGACCAAACTCCTCTCTTGTATAACGTAAACAGGCCGACTCCGCATCCTGCTACACGCGTTATCGAGGGCAGCTTCTCGGCCGTGTCCGACTGACCGCTCGGTCGCACCCTGCATGCCCAGGTGCGATGCGGCTGGCCCCACAAAAGCTCTTCTTTCCCCACTACACGCCGGAGTTTGCGGGGCTGGTGCGCGCGGAGCGGGAGAAGCTCCCGGAGACGCGTGGGGAGGTGATGGTGCTCGAGGATGCGGGAGCGGCCTTCGTCCTGGGATGATGGCGCTCTATACTTTATAGATGGTTTTGAGCACAGCACACATCACGCGATAGGCTGGGCCAGAGCGCCGAAGCCGGAGCTGGAGACACTCCCGGCGACGCGCAGCGAGGTGGTCGTGTTGTCGTGTTTGAGTATGCGGCGCGGCCTTCGTCCTTCGTCGCGGGGTGCTCGTATGTATTCCCAGTATATAAGTGTTTTATACGTCGTTGTGTTTGAGCCCGTCATGCGGTAGACTGGGCCAGGGCGTGGAGCCGGAGTGGGAGAAGCTGCCAGAGACAGAGACGCACGGGTTAGGTTCTTAAGGCTAAACCACGGTGAGCTCGTTATGTAATCGTATGAGGTAAAATATCAGCGGGAGCAGGACGCGCGCTGCGTGTGTGCCAGCCCTAGCCCTCCCCTGGCGTGTATTTTTGGGATATTCCGCCCGTATTCCACCTGTATCCTGCCTGTATCTCACTGTATCCTTGGTATCCCGCTGCATCCGCCCTGTATCCTGTATCTAGCCATTTGAAACCATTTGTGCAGCATATCCACCTTATCTCTCCCGCTGTATCCCACTGTGTATCCAGCTATATCCGTACGTATCCAGCTGTATCCAGCTGTATCTGCTGTATCCCGCTGTATCCCACTGTATCCCACATCCCACCGCCTCGAAAACGGGATATAACCAATAAAATTTGTTTTTGTCAAATACAACTCACACCACAAAAGCTGAGCGCATGGCGGAAAGAATCACCCCGGCGCCCCAGGCGCCGGCGTGTGGTCGATGCAGCACTTGGTCTTCTGGCCACACGCCGGCGCCTGGGGCACCGGGGTGATTCTTTCCGCCATGCGCTCAGCTTTTGTGGTGTGAGTTGTATGTATGAAGAATTTGACAAAAAAAAATACACTCCAGGGGGGAGGGCTTGTGCTCGTGTCTCGTGTCCCCTTCGTATTATAAACCGTCTGTGAAGAACACGCTGTGAACAGGATTTTCAACGTCCCCCCCGTGCCGCAACTGGCCTACAGTTTCCACAGCTCCAGCAGCAAAATGGCCGGCGATGCAGCCCTCGCCGCCTTGCGCGCCGCGGCCCACGAGTGTCAGCTCGCCGCGCCGAGTTTCAGCGACGAGCAGGCTGCCCAGGGCCTCGCCATCACCGATGAGCTGCGCGCCCATTTCCTGCCGCTTACTTCTTCGGCACAACCGGCGTCCCCGCTGCTGCAGCTGCCCGCCGAGATCCTAGCCGTCATCCTGTCCCGCCTCGACATCCACGACCTCGCCCGTCTCGCCGCAACCTGCAGCTCGCTTTGTCGCGACGCGCCAACTCCTCCTCCGCCGCCGCGCCAAATCGGCCCGGTGGAGATGGAGCTGCGGCGGCGCGCCGAGGCACGCGGCCTTGACGTCGGCTCCTCCCTGCCTGAAGGGGCTACATCGTGGGTGACATGCCTGCTGAAGCGCGACCGTCGCCACATTCAGATACGGCAAGCTCCGCTCGCGGTGGGAGAAGCACACAGCATCTTTCTAGACAAGGGAGGCCGGCTGCTCACTTGCGGCAGCGACTGCGGCAGCGCGCCCGCCTTGGGGCACGCCGCAGACCCCGCTGCCGATCCGAATGTTCGCCGCAAGATTGGCCCACCCACGCCGGTGCCGTCGATGCAGGACAGGCGCATCGTCAGCGTGGCCGCCAGCGTCTTCCACTGCCTCGCACTCAGTGCCGAGGGCGAGGTCTACTCGTGGGGCTACGGCCTCTACGGCGCCCTCGGCCAAGGCGACGATGATGCGAGGGCGGTGCCAAGCAGGATCTAATCGCTGAGCCTCATTGAGAACATCGTGGCCGGGCCAAATTTTACGAGCTCGGCGGTCGACGAGAAAGGCCGACTCTTTACCTGGGGTCGGGCGAGAGCTGATCATGAGGTGGAGGATGAGGATGGATTGGTAGACGAATTTGAAGGACCGACTGATCTGGGCTACGAGCTCGATGCAGAGACCGAGTATCAGGCGACTCTGAAGCGGGTCGACGCCCTCTCGCAGGATCGCGTGGTGGGCGTCGCCCTCGGCTGCGACTTCACCCTGGCGGTGACAGACGCCGGTGCCGTCTTTTCTTTTGGGTTCAACCACGAAGGCAGGCTCGGCCACGGCTCGTTGGTGAGCGAGGTGCAGCCCCGGCGGATCGAAGCCCTGGCACAGACGAGGCGGCGGTTCGTCGCCGTGGCCGCCGGCGACTGCCATGCCTTTGCGCTGACCGAGGAGGGCTGGCTCAACGGGTGGGGCGACGCGGAGGCCAACGGCCACGGGCGTGAAGAGCTCACGCCGAAGCGAATCGCCGCGCTCATCGGCCAACGAGTGAAGCTCGTGAATGCACAAGGTTGTGCTTCTGGCGCTGTGACAGAGAAGGGCGAGTTGTTCACCTGGGGCGAGTCCAGCGTCCGGGGCAACCTCTGCCACCGAGGGCCACAGGGCACGCCGATGCGAGTTGAAGGGCTGAGCGGAGTCGAGGTCGCGGCGGTAGCTATCGGTAGGATGCACACGCTCGCGGCTGCTGCGGATGGCGTGGTGTGGGCCTTTGATCAACGCTTGGCCTCCGGCCTGGACGCTTCGGGCCTCTCGACTAGTGGTCCTGTCCCGACGCCCACTCCGATCCCCACGCTGCGCGTGCGCGTTCTCAACTACCCATAAGTGGTGCCCCCCCCGTTTGCCCCCCGTGGTTGTGCCAGCACGATTTCCGGCCTGTGAATTGGGAATGGGACGACCCAGTCGTGGCACAGCCGGCGGCTCGCGCCAACGACCGACGCATTGCCGATCCACCGCTTTCGCGTGGAAAAATGCGGTGGAAAACTCGGGTTAACCCGCGCTACGAGCGTCCCCCATGGGATTCAAACTCTTGATTTGATAACAGCCAGGAGGGACCTTCGACCACTGGACCATGGTGAACGCTCATAGCGCGAGTTGTTCGCGGCGGGCAGTTTGGGTGATCGCGCCCAGTCAGTCTCTCCGGTGAGGACTCCTGTTTTGTTGACAGCCAGCAGCCAGGAGGGGCCTTCGACCATTGGACCATAATCAGCGCTGATTGTGGTCCAATTGTGGTCCAGTGGTCGAAGGTCCCTCCTGGCTGTCGACACATTTAGCATTATTACACGTACACAACACACACACAAATAAGAGCAAAAACGCTTTAAAAAAACGGTGTGTCCTGTGGGCTGTGATCCGGATGTGACTCATAGATCATAGACTGGAGCCGCGTACACGGCTATAGCGGTGCACATGGCGCGACCATTTATAAGGACGCGCGCTTCGCACATGCTTATCTGTCTTCTAGCTAGCAGTAGCAGGCACAGGCTCCCCCCTCTCTGAGAGAGTCCTACTGTCGAGGTCTAGGTACGTATAAGAAAGGAGTGTCTGTCAATGCCAGTGCGTGCACCACACAGCAGTGTCGTCGAGTAATATAATATGAGGGATATATATAGGGCTTTTGTGTGTTTTACCTCTTCCTCTTCATGTTTATTGTGTTCTCATGTATAAAAAAACATTAATACTAATACATCCATCACACCCACCGACATATGGACGGCCGTTGTAACGCGGTGATGGGTACGCTGAGAGCAAAACTCGCAAATCTGATACTGATACCAGGGGCTATATAGTTGCCACCTAGGCTTGAAACAAGCCCAACCATCATAATCATAAACTATGCGCCTCTTTGGGCTCAGGTCTTTTGCGGAAGTCAGGGCTTGCTACCTCTGCAAGCGCGGGACTCACCTCGGCGACCGCGAGGCCACCGGGGCGGTGCTTCTCTTTCTGCTGGCTGCCCCCCGTATTTACCCCCAGTCCCCACTGCTCTTGCTGCGCGCTGCTAGAGTTGTGGGGCTTACCCCAAGTCTCGACTCTCGCTGCTAGAGTTGGGACGTTGGGACTTACAGCCCCCCAAGCCTGTGTCTAGCCTGTGTCGCTTCGCGACGCAGGGTTTGTTACTCTTGAGGTGGCGCTGGGACTGGGATCGGCTTCTCCATCTTCCCATGGCTACATGTGTGGCTCTGTGGGGATTTTTATTGATTGATTGATTGATTGGTTCCCACGGGATACGCGCATACCCGGCGGCCCAACACGGGTGGTCGGCTCCGCGTCGGCGTCGGAGGTTTGATTAAGGGAAACTAGAACTAGCTGTGAATGGTTGTTCACAGCCATTTCCCAAATCAACCGGCGGCCTGAGCAGGGGTCCCCACACCTTTTCCTTCTAAGGACTGGCTCACATAGCCAGACTTTGAGCTTTTTTGGAAGGTTTTTTTGGAGGGTCCCTAGCAGTGCTCACAAGGAAGCCACATACACATAGCCGCTGGTATAAGTTGTATCTCTGAGTCCTCTTGTCCTTATTATTGATATGCGAAACTACCGGATGGCATGGCCCCGCGGCCCCGGATCCCGTCCGGAGGCCCCAGCCGGACGAGCGACCCGACAACGACGCTCCGATTTTGTTTGTCATGGAAAACTTGGCTTGGCTTGGCGGCATCTCAGCGTATACCTTCGGAGTTAGGCTTCTCTCGTCATAAGCTTTCACATGCATATGAGCCCACGAGTAATCATAGGACCAGAGCAACCTGGGGTTAGAAGGAAAAGGCTGTAAGCCCGTGTCTTTGCAAAACACAGGTACACGCAGGGTTTGCTACCCCTGAGGTGGCGCTGGGATGTGGCTTCTCCTCCGCCCGTGTGTGTGTGGCTTTGTGAGGATCTTTGATTGATTGATTGCTTGACATCATTGTTACAACACCCAGGCCCAGGGGCGTTGTAACAGTGATCGATACGCTGCAGATGCAGATACTGTGAGGGGGGACCCCACCGTCACGTTGCTGCGGACCCCCACTCCCGGGTTTAACCCGATGTATATATATCTGTATGTTTATATATATATGTGTGTACCTGTTTTGCAAAAACACGAGCTTACACCCTTTCCTTCTAACGCCAGCTTGCTCTGCGCTTTACGTGACTTCCTGTTAGGCTCAAATCTCAAATATGAACGCCTATGACGAGAGGAGCATAACTCCGAAGGTATAAGCTGAGATGCCAAGATTTCCATGATACAAAAAACTGGAGCGTCGTTGTCGTTCTCCCGGGGCCTCCGGACGAGATCCGGTGCTATGCCATCCAATATTTTGCATCAAGGACTCGGAGATACAACTTAGACCAGCTGCTATGTCTTTCTTGTGAGCATTGCTAGGGACCCTCCAAAGCTCAAAGTCTGGCTATGAGCCAGTCGTTAGAAGGGAAAGCTGTATGGCCCCCTGTTCCGCGACCTCCGGTTGATGGGGAAAATGGAAACGGCTGTGAACGTAGCCATTCACAGCTAGCTAGTTTCTCTTGATCAAACCGCCGACGCGGAGCCGACCACCTGTATTGGGCCGCCGGGTATGCGGGTATACCCCGTGGGAACCAAGCCTTGACTTCCGCAGAAGACCTGAGCCCAAGACCAAGAGGCACATAGTTTATTATGATGGTTGAGCTTGTGTTTCAAGCCTGTAAGTAGGTGGTGACTATATAGCCCCTGGCCTCAGTTTTGCAAGTTTTGCTCTTAGTCTCAGTGTACCCATCACCGTTAATATAACGGCCATATCCACATCCACACCCCACATGCACACACAACGACAATGCGACGATGACGATGGCTAGAGAACGAGATAGAGATAATACATACATATGTGTATTTTAGTATTATGTATATGTGCGACGTGTACGCGCGTGTGCTGGTGCCGCCGAATCTTCACATACATATATACATATTTATGTAGTATAGCGTGTAGCGATATAATTGTGCTTACTGTGTGGCCACACAGAAACAGCGACCACACAGCCACAGAAAGAATGAGTCTGCCATAGCCACAGCACTACACAACTACACACGACACGACACGCATCCCACGCGAGGTGACCCGTATATACACTAACATTAAAAGGGTTGGCCCCAGACACGACGCCACATTATTCACTCTCGCTTCTCAGCTTCTCAGTCTCCGACACCAACACCTTCCAGCCTCAGTCTCACAGAGGCGATTCGCACTGGGAGGGACAGAGGTACGGCGGGAACAGGAAAATGCGTTTCCCCCCGCGCGTGCCGCGTGTGTGTCGTTGCGCGCTCGGGAGAAATCCCCACCGGTTCTGAACGCTCATGCATCAACAGAAAACTCACACCTACCAAAACAACCTCGGGTTGAACCAATAACCAATCAATCAGAATCAACCAAACATCCTCACAAAGCCACAGACGGGCAAGGAGAAGCCGCTCCAAGCGCCATCTCAAAGGGTAGCAAACCCTGCGTCGCGAAGCGACGCAGGCTTGGGGGGGGGCTGGAAGTCCCAACTCTAGCAGCGAGAGTCGAGACTTGGACTTGGGATAAGCCCCAACTCTATAAGCGAGGTCAAGGTCAACCCGTCCGAGGCTTCGCCTATATATATATATATATATATATATATATATATATATATATATATATATATATATATATATATATATATATATATATATATATATATATTATATACATACCTCGGCGACGGTGTCAGTGTGCACGTGCACGTGAATCTCGTCTGTCTACTCTGGCTGGCGCCAGAGCCAGTCTCGTCTGTTCTGTAACAAGAGAAACATGTCACAGACGGTTTATAATACAAACGGGACACGAGCACACACGCGCAGGGAGCTGATCCGAAAGTGGCTTTGGGAGCCTACGGGGAGCTCCCTGGAGTATATCTAGATGCTTGGGGGGGGGAGTCGACACCGCGACCCTAGTGGCCGCCTTAGGCGCCGGCCCGCCGCCCCCCAACACACAACAACACGACAAGAACAGCACCACAAACAAACAACCACACGAACGATCGTCTGTTCCGTGAGGATCGTCTCTGAAACGCGAGCGCGAGGGCGCCAAACCTGTCTATAATGTGAGCGCTTCTACTTCTTCTGCATCTCCTCATTGGTATCAGTCACGCAGCCCGATACAGTAGGGGAGGGGAGGTGCACCTCGAGCAGTGTGATCCCCATCGTTTTCGTACACAGGGAATATAGTAACTACAATAATACTACTACGAATTCGTCTTGCGTCTTCTTGATCTTCTGCTCGTTTTATGAGTACACCAATCCGGGTTGACAGTGCCCCGTGCGCCTGAATGATTCGACTTCGAGTTCCATAGAATCTAAACGACGAAACTCACATAGTCAAAACTCGCTCAGGTACCTGAGCAGGTCAAATTTCGGATAGACAAGGTGTACTTAGCGCTGCAGCGCACCTTTAGCCCACGGTGTCGGCGTGCACGTGAGTCAGTTTTTTGGGACGTAGAGAACGCATTAACCTTTATATATATATATATATATATATATATATATATATATATATATATATATATATATATATATATATATATATATATATATATATATATATATATATATATATATATATATATATATATATATATATGT
>Ga0209491_10008020_pt1 | contig 13607 bp, 21 predicted proteins | sample BON02_FD_187213 | JGI IMG/M metagenome (GOLD analysis project Ga0209491, IMG submission 187213) | Freshwater microbial communities from Lake Bonney liftoff mats and glacier meltwater in Antarctica - BON-02 (SPAdes) (version 2) | ecosystem: Environmental > Aquatic > Freshwater > Ice > Glacier... | reverse complement strand
ATCTTGCTGCTTGGTGCCTCGTTCCCCTTGCATCTGCTCCGCATCATCAACATCCTCCTCCCCCCTCCCCCCCCCTCCCTCACCACCGCCTCCCTCGCCCTCCCTTCCTCCCTCACCCCCTGCAATAACTCCCAAACATGCTCCCCAATCTCCGCTGCTTGTACATTGGCCTCCCCCCCTTCCTCGTTTTCGGCCGGACAGAGCCCATCTACATCATCAAAAACTAACAAAGAAGGTGCTTTCTCTTTAGCTCTTTCCAGGGCCTGCGTGAGTGTATGTAAAACAACACTCATTTTATGTCCTCTCAAACAGGAACAATCTACCCATATCGTCGCCACAGAGGAGGAAGAGGAGGAGAGACGTGCCGCCAAAGCATGACATAAAGAAGTCTTCCCACTATTCCCCTGCCCATAAATCAACAACCCTCCCGGCGGTGCCAACCCAGCACACACCCGTACAGCTGCTGCTCCCCCCTCCAAAACAGGAGCCAGATGTTTCAAACAAGCCTGCAGCTGCTGTTCCCTCCCTCCCAAAAAAACACCACCACCCCTCCCGCGTTTCTTTCTCCTCCCTGCCCCTCCTCCTCCTCCTCCTACCTCGAGCTCCTCCTCGTGGTCCTCCACCATCCAAGCCCTAGGCATTACTTTCCCTAGTCTTATCTCGTCAGGAGCAGCAACCAAAGCAACATACAGAGGGGAAGGAGGGGAGGGGATCGCCGAGTAAATCGACAACTGAAACGCCTGATACCTCCTCCCTCCCTCCCTCCTTCCTTCCTTCCTTTGCTGCTGCTGCTGCTGCTCCTGTTGCTGCTGCTCCTGAGGGAGGGAGGGAGGGAGGTGGAGGAGGAGCACCGCACCATCGGCGAGGAAGACGTCGCCTCCGTTCCCACCGACGCGGGTGCTTTCGATTTTAATCCATTCTTGGAGTGCAACCCACATTGCCTGACCTTCAGGACCAGCAGCCACCAGTAACTGCTGCTGCTGTTGCTGCTGCTGCGGCTGCTCGTGCAGCTGCTTGTTCTTGTTGTTGTTGTTATTGCTGAAGGTGGTGTTGGGGAGGCCACCCTCAAGGAATGCCTGCTCCTCCTCCCACTCTTTTTCCTCCTCCTCGTCCCCCTCCTCCTCTCCCTGTAGCGAATCATTAGGTATGTCTACTCGTTGTCGTGGTCGCTGTTGCTGCTGCTGCTGCTGCTGTTGCTGCTGCTGCTGCTGCTGCTGCTGCTGCTGCTGCTGCTGCTGCTGTGTCGCCTCACTAGCAGAAGAGGGAAGCATCATCCATTGTAAAGGGTATAAAGTCAGAGCTGCCGCTCGAATAGGCCACTGAAACGAAGGCGAGAGAAGACGCACACGGAGCAGAGAAAAAGGTTGAGCGTGTAGCTGCAAGCGCAGGGCTTTGCTCAGCATGATATGCCCGGGAAGAACGGCGAGGGAGAGATGGAGGAGCCCGACGGCGGTGGGTTGGGAGGAGGAGGGGTAGGAGGAGTAGGGGGAGGAGGAAGGGGAGGAGAAAGGGGAGGAGGGAGTGGAGGAGGAGGAGGAGGGGTGATGCTGGTGTTGGTGGTGGTGGAGGAGGGAGGGAGGGAGGGGGTGCTCGAGCCAGATGGCGGCGAGCTTGCCGGCTTCGAGGAGGGAGGCGATGTTGCTGTCGGTGGAAAGTAAGCCTCCTTCCTTCTGTCCTTCTCCTCCTCCTCCTCCTAATTCTTGCTGCTGCTGCTGCTGTTGCTGGCCATTACTACTGTTTTCTGACTCATCCCTTCCTCCTCCATTGCCTCCTCTTCGACAAAACCCCAAGGCGGCATGGTAAGTAGCTGGGTGAATAAAAATAGCAGTCTGTGCCAAGGAGGGTCGATCCCTTTTCCGAGCCGGCAAGGGCTGTAGACGCAAGGGGGGGCTAGCTTGATAGATGGTTGGTAAGGCATTATTATCACTCGATGAAGAAGAAGGAGGAGGAGGGGGCTTAGGTCGTAGTCGTGGGGTGACCGCTACTTCTGTTCGGGTGCTGAGACGCTGTGGTGCTCGTGAGGATAAATTGATCACCCGCAATCGAATGAGCTTGTGGGCATGAATCCAAATCGGCAGCGTTTGCCCCGCGAAGACCACGGCGACCTGCCGCAAGATCTCTCCTTCTAAGTACCCTGCGTGAAGCTCGACCAGATCCCAATCATCGGGCGTGCATGGCTCAAGCTCTAACCGGCTCGGGAACTCCACCACCTCCGCCCGTTGCACCCGCACGTGGACCTGGCGATTCGCTGCTAACGCCGGCCCAAGTCCAAGGCAATGCGCAAAGGCCTCATCCATCTCCAGCACATCGCTCCCACCGCCACTGCTGTTGCCGTTGCTGCTCCTGCTGCTGCCGCCGCCCGTGCTGGTGATCGCTCCATTCCAACAGACGTATGCCCGACACTCCCCGCCTTCCGGTGCCTCCCATCGCAGGTTTAGCACCACGGTACCAGACGCGGCGGCTGCGTCTTCGCGGAGCTTGTGGGTGAAGGTCAAGGGTAGGGCGACGAAGCAATGTCGCAGGCCGGGCTTGACGTGGAGGCGCATTTGGGAGTGGGGGTGGGAAGGAGGGAGGAGGCTAAAGGAGGCGGAGGGAAGCCTTTTGCGTTGGGAGCTAGAAAGAAGGAAAGGGCACGGAAGAGGACGAGGCGCGACTCTCTCTCTCGACGTCCTGTGTCGTTGTGTGTTGTGTTAGGTGCTGCTGAGGGTCTTCCAAATGATTTGCCGCGATGATCATCGCTCAGCGAGGCGGGCGCGTCTTCTGAACGCCCTCTCAATTCGCACACTCAAAGACAATTACCACCCCACGCACAGGCACCCACAGGCCGCAGTACAAAAGATGCCCAACGAGGTGCGCTCGAAGCTGAACGAGGTGAGTTGGTTGGGGGGTGAAGGGAAGGAGGGAGGGAGGGGAGGGAGGGAGGGGAGGAGGTCGTCGCATGTTCCATTGCCGACTTTTCACCACCACCACCGCACCACACACACACACAGCTCATCAAGGAACGCGACAACCTGGAGGCGGAGGCGGCGGCCATCAAGGACTTCCTGACGTCGCCTGGTCCAGATGGCGCGGCTCCCCCGGGATTGCGTGGCGTGTCCCTGGTGGACGACGAAGGCTTTCCGCGGGCCGACATTGACGTGTGGGACGTGCGGGTGAAACGCAACCGCCTCGCCTGCATCGAGACAGATCACGCCGAGCTCATGAAGCGGATCGAGGAAGTCGTGCAGCAGCTCCACCAAGAAGCCAAGGCCAAGGCGGCGTTTCGTGATACCACCACCACCAGCAGCAGCAGCAGCAGCAGCAGCAATGTGGCTCCTCCAGCGGAAGGACGTCAACCCCCCCTCCCCACCACCACCACCTCCTCCTCCAGCACACGCACACACGAACCAACCGCGATGGAAGAAGAGGAAGCAGGAGAAGAGGAGGGAGGGACGCCGAAGCAGCCGTTTGCCCTGATTGACCAGGTCTTTCGTGCCTCGCCTGCGGAGGAGGCAGGGCTGAAAGCAGGAGACATGCTGGTGACTTTTGGGAGCGTGGACACAGAGAATCACAGCAACTTTACCGCCATTGTCAACCTGGTTCAAAACAGCGTGGGGCGGCCTGTCCGGGTGGTGGTGCAGCGGAAGGGAGAGGAGGGAGGGACGGGGAGGTCATCGTCCTCGCGGCGGGTGACCCTGTCATTGATTCCCCATACGTGGAGCGGCCGGGGCTTGCTTGGGTGCCATTTGACGGCCTTGTCGTTTTGACTTCGCAAGAAATGGGAACACAAGCGAGCGAGGGCGATGGGAGAGTGGGTGGAAATGTCGGTCGGGAGAAGAGAGGACAAAAGACAAAGAGGCAATGCACACCCCATATACCAGCAAGCAGCACCCCCTGCCAAAAGCATTAGCGAAGAAGCTCTTAACTTTGCCTTGTTTTACTTTGTTTGTATGCTTGATATCGGTATGATCGGCCGCTCTCTCTTCTTTGTTGCTCCCAAGGGAATTCTAAACCAGCAATAGAGCCGTCGTGGCACTCGGTGATGAAGGGACGACTAAATGGAAGAACGTCGATCAAGCCTGGGTAAGATGCCACCCAGGCGCCCACATGTGGTAACAAGGTAGCTTATGGATGGGTTGCTCTTACTGTATCTAGAAGATGTGCGGGGCCGCTGCGCCAAGCGCCAGGCAGGCCTGCTCCTCTTGTGGGTGTGGGGGACAACAAGCAGAAAGAAGAATGAACCAGCGACGGTGCGCCAATTGGGCTGCGGCTTCGGGAAATCAAGGTGGCTAGGGTAGCCCTGATCTCGGCGCGGTGTGCTGATTCAATCAGCAGCGGCAGCCTTTAGCGCATTTGGGTCCACACCGGAACTATCACGCTATTAATAGGCTTCGGCAAACCCTGTTTGCACCTACAGTACAATACTACTATTGAGAAACCTGACCACACAGACACCCACCATACACATGACCACATCTCAACAACAATTACTTGCCCTCTTTGTGTTGTATGTGTACAAAGAATTGTCTTGAGGCTGTCGGACTTTCCCAGCAGCAAGAAGTGAGAAGCTGTCACGCCGGGGAAAGCCACGGCATAACAAGAGTTAGACAATATCTAAAAAATTAAAAAAACAATATCTTGAAAATTCCAGCTCTAGCAGGCGAGTGCTGGCCTCTTCCGTGCGCGCCCCTTACGTTGGTTGCAGCTGCCTGCTCGCATATGTATGTCCATAGCGACCACAGCTACCGATTGCCCAGGTTTGAGTGTGCCTGACGGGTGCCCATGCGTCGTGGAAACAGGGCACAAACGCAAACTCAACATGCTGCTCAAAGGTCGAAAACGGCTGTCAAACCATATGTCTTTGATTTGTTTTTGTGTTTTTGTTTTTGTTTGTCGAGGGACTGTGTGCGTGGTTTGTTTGTTTTCCTGCTTGCTTGCTTGTTTTTGTTTTCTCCTCTTGCGCACCCACAGGCCTGCCCCTGCTGGCACACCACGCCACGCGCATGTCACAAGCCGCAACCACCGCATTTATTCAAGCATGGGCCGCGCTTTGTAAGCATGCTGCTGCTGCCCTTCTCTCTCTCTGCGCCCGGCAACCTTGCACCTAGCTTATCTCACCCGCCGCCGCGCCGCCGCGATGCCTTTGCTTGCGAGGCCGATCTGGCTTATGATCGGGCCTTCGCAAGGCGAAAACGCCAAGGAGAGAAGCCGGAGGGAACCCGATCAGAGCCTTGTGTACGGTGCCGTGCCTGATAGAAGCCCCTGGACTTTTTTGTTGGGGCTAGATGGGCGCACGCACACCCAAGATCGACACTACCCCTTCCTCTTCGGCCCGGGAAACCCAAACTGACACTCGCACACACGCACCCACTACCCACCTCACACACACACACATACACACAGCGCTCGCTCCATCCAAGCAAAAGCCACCACCATGCTCTTCTCTCGCACGACGGCGCTGGTCGCCATAAGCCTTTTTGCGGCGGGCATTTCCAGCGTCTCCGCAACCTTGAGCCGCCACAACAAGACCGTCAATCCCACCCTGGCCAGGAAGGTGAAGTCGTTCAACTTCTGTGCCCGCCCTGTCATTGACTCGGCGTCGTTCCAGCCCATCGTGGCCTTTGACGGGGACAACAACTCGTCCGTTAAAGCAGGTATTCCCATCTACTTCTATCCGTACGTCGGGGAACCCAATTATACGGGGGGAACCTTGCCCCTATGGGGAGCTCTCGGCAATGTCGTAAGTAGAGGAATGCATAAAGTGTGACTGTGTGGAAAAAGAGAAGTATGGCGCCCTGACCTCTCTTCCTCTTTGCCCTTCCCCTTCTCCTGCCCCTACCACAGATGCAGGCCGACTTCGGCTTCAAGAGTAACATCATTGACTGCCCCTCTGCTGCGGAAGCTGATTTCAATAGCACTAGCCTTGGTACGATGGTCGGCACTTGCAAATCTATCGCCACTCCGATAAACGCCACGGAGATTTTGGATAATTTTTTCAGCAACGGGCTCCGCCGCTTGCAGGAGGCGAATGGTCCCGAGGAGTATGAACACGTGGGTCGCCACCTTCAAGTAGAATTCTTCAATTATCTTGAAACGGAGTTATACTGCACGTGGAAGGCCATTTTCAATGCCCCCAAGACCACGGCGGGCGAGAAGACTGTCCTGAGCGGCAGCAGCCTCCGCACTGCTGTTGTGGCCGAAGAGGATTTCGTCGATGGACAGACCGGCCTCCTTGCCGGCAGCAAGCCCCTCTTTCTCTCGTCGACTGTGCAGATCGAGGGGCCTGACAGCGGTCGCATGCTTCAGCCCAATCAAGTAAATACGGCGTACACGGAGTACACTGTCACGTACGGTAACAAGTACGGGGGCTGGAACCCGTTCTACCTCTCTTCCAAGAAGTAAGGGGCGCGGGGATGGACGGGCGCTTTGGTCTCGAGGCAGAAGCTGGAGGGGATTCGGAGAGGAGGGGGAGTAACGATGGTATATAGTATATTGTATATATTTGTATGGTTTTGTGTCTGTGTTTGGCGCGTCCTGTGTGTGTGTGTGTGTGTCTGTGTTTGTATTGTGCTGTGCTGTGTAGGTGTGGCGGAAAATCCAGGCTGTAGCGGAGGCGAGGAGGGAAAGGAACCACATCTAAATCGCTTGAACTTAAGCATGTTCCTATTTTTTAAGGTAAATCGCGAGTAAACTTGATGAAAGAATGAAAAATCCAAAAAGCCTCTGATGTCTTTTCGCAGCGGCAGCCGCATGTGCTTCCACGAGGAAATGAGCATTTCCTTCTCTTCTTTCCTACTTTCTGGCCATTTACTATGCAAAACCACCCAATAGCTCTGCAGGAGACTACCACCCCTCACCCCTCATCTTTTCATTCTCTCCTCCGTAAATCACCCCCTCCAGTCCCTACGCATGACGCCCCTCTCTCCTCCTCCTCCTCCTCCTCCCTCCTTCTTCTACTCAATAATGAGGGTGCTGTGTGTATGGTACTGTCATATTGAAGTGGCTCTATCGATTTCAAAAAAGTGCAAAAAATGTGGAGGAAAAAATTAGCAACAGCACCAGCACCAGCAGCACCAGCACCAGCAGCACCAGCACCAGCATGTGCCTCTACACGCATATTTTTCTTTGTGTCTCTTCTCTATTGAAAACGATACCCAAAACCCCTCTAGCACCTTCTCCATTCAATCCTTCCGATGTCATTTTCCTATGTATGTATATCACCTATCTCTTTCCCCATCTCTTCTCTCTGCCCTGTATGTACTACACCCCTCCCTCCTCTCCCTCCTCCTCCTTCTCCTCCTCCTCCTCCTCCTCCTCCGTACCACATCATTTTCAAACATTAGTTTGTATAAGTCTCACGCACTCAAGCTCAGATACCCAACTTCTCTCATTCTCTCATCCTCCATCCTCCCCTCCCTCCCTCCCTCCCTCCCTCCCTTCCTCCCTCCCCCTCTACCTAAACGGATTAATCCTCGCAAAGATCGCATGTTCCCTCACCACATGAGCCCCCGCCGCGCCAACGTGCAAAGGAATCAAGTACTTGCCATACGTCCCCATCCTCTTCCTCCCCTCCCTCCCTCCCTCCCTCCCTCCCTCCCTCCTTCCCTCCCCCTCTACCTAAACGGATTAATCCTCGCAAAGATCGCCTGCCCCCTCACCACATGAGCCCCCGCCGCGCCAACGTGCAAAGGAATCAAATATTTTCCATACGTCCCCATCGTCTTGTGAATGCTGAAGGCCTGCTTGGCGATCTCTCCATTTGCTGTCTTAGCCCCATCAAGGGTGGTCCAGAAGAAGGGGAGGCCCTTGCCGCCGTAGTACCTGTTGCGGAGGAGGGAGGGAGGGAGGGAATGAGGAAGGGCATGAGTACTACTTCTTTTGAATGCTGAAGGCCTGCTTGGCGATCTCGCCATTAGCGGTCTTAGCCCCATCAAAGGTGGTCCAGAAGAAGGGGAGGCCCTTCCCGCCGTATTACCTGTTGTAAGGGGAGGGAGGGAGGGAGGGAAGGAGGAAGTGGTGAATTTGACGTCTTTTGAATGCTGAAGGCCTGCTTGACGATCTCGCCATTGGCGGTCTTAGCCCCATCAAGGGTAGTCCAGAAGAAGGGGAGGCCCTTCCCGCCGTATTACCTGTTGGGGTAGGAGGGAGGGAGGGAGGACGCAAAGAATCAGTGGATGCAGAAGCATCAAACTAGCGCACACACCATCGTTATCTCTTAAAATACCTCTGACTCACCCATATACACAGCATTGCTCTTGGTTGCTCCCCTTCTATGCCTACTCAAAACCTTTCCCTCTAGTTTACTCACCCCATAGCAATCCCCGACACAGGCATCCCTTATATCAACCCATACAGACCTAAAGCTCCTCACTCCAGAAGAGAATCAAGTAAACACCTAAATAGTAAAATCAAAAACGGACCTCTTCAGACAAAACCGACAAGAAAAAGCCTTTACTTACCCCATGGCAATCCCCGACACAGGCATCCCAATCATCAACCCATACAAACTCAAATGCGTGATCTTGCCCGCAATCTGCTCAAAGCCATTCCACTCCTTCATGGGCGCGGGGATCTTGGAAGACAGACGGAAAAGAAAGCGAGGGGCGACCAGAATGCCAGCAAGTAGTCCCAGTGACTTGTGGCGATACATCCATTCCCCCTTCTCCTTGCCCTTGACGTTTTGGGCTTGCAAGACCTGCGTTATGGTAGGTAATTGGGTAAATAAGTAATTGAGAGAATTAAGGGGGTGGCTGGCTTTAGAGGGAGGGGGGGCAGAAAGGGCTAGGACTGCCTAGCATTCTTGGCTTTGAGGTAGCTAGAAGGTGGGTTGAAGGAAGGGAGGGAGGGAGGGAGGAAGGAAGGATAGGAGCCGAGAAATAAACGTACCGCGCCGACGCTCCCCACAATGCTAAGGCCCACCAGCCAATGGAACAAGGAGAGGGCCTTGCTGTAGGTCTCGGGGGCGGCCAACGCCGTCGCAGCCTCCACAACAGGTTCAGCTTGAGGCGGGGGCGGGACGGCCGTGGAGAGGGGGCGGCGCGGGGCCAGCAGCGTATTGAGACGGGGGGCGCGGGAGGCGAGGGCGAGGCGGCGGAGCATCATGGTGAAAGAGCGAAGGCCTGCGTGTGTTGGGATGGGGTACGACAATGTCGGTAAGCAAAGGGTGGTAGATTTTTTGGGCGTCGTGAGGGCAACGGGGAACAATGGGAGTTGAGTTTGAGCCGCGCGTTGTCCTCCCGTCTCACTTGCCGTCGCAACCAAGCACCACGACAGCAACCCAGTACGATCAGGGAGCGACAAAGATGCTGTGTTGGTGTGTGCAATTGCAGCAGAAAAGAGCGAGTGGTTTCAGCCAAAAAGAAGAAAGGGCAAGGGGGTGGGGAGGTCGGGAGTGAGGAAGCAAAGGAAACAAGGCTCGAGTCACCAAAAGCACAATCAGTAATGAAAGATATGGCTTGCCAGCGCAAAGATAATCTACGTCGAGACTTTGCGGTCGTTTTCACGTCCTACACTTGTTCCACTTTTCAATATTTCACTCTACTCAAGCCACACACACCACCCCGCCAGAGCTGGGCAGGAGGGGGGAAGTCGAAAGGAAGGAGGGGACCTAGTCTAGTCCTACTCCACCTCCCTTCACTTTCCGTCTATCATTTTCACACTTTCTCACGCTCAAAACAACGAAACGCTCAGCAAAAAATACATCCACACTCCTCTCGTCCTATCAATCTATGCCGCCGTCTGCGCGGGCTCCTCGTCTTGAAGGAAACTTTGGGCGTACTTGGCACGGCTTGGATGGTCCTCCTGCGGCCTGTGTATTTTTTATATGTAGGAATGGATGAGTCACGATGCATTGAAAAGAGTGAAACCAAAGCACATTGTTTTTCAGAGGGAAGGTGGGAGGCACACACACACAAGCACACAAACATACCTATTGTAAGGCGTCCAAATCGGCACGCCCTTAAACAGACGCAAAGCCATAATATAATTCTTCGTGTCGAGGGTAAACCGGTGATAGATCCCTTCCGGCAACACTATCAAATCCTTCTTCTCAACCTTGACGCGGATCCAACGGTCTTGTCTGTCCCGGACGTCGAAGTACCCGGAGCCGTCAAGGCAGTAGCGGATCTCCTGTTAGGGTTTGAGGAAGGGTTGGAGGAAGGGGAGGACGGGAGAGTGGGAGGGATGAGAAAAGAAATTTCGATGCAATTGACGCCAAGCCAACGGTCTTGCCCGTCCCGGACGTCGAAGTACCCGGAGCCGTCAAGGCAGTAGCGGATCTCCTATGTGCGGGGAGGAGTAGTGGTGGGGGGGAAGGAGAGGAGGGAGGAAGGGATGAGAAAAGGGAAAACATGGAGCGCTATAATTTAGAATCGTTGTGGGTGTGTGTCCCTTGCAGCCACGCATGCCCTGCTGCTTGCCATCCCCTCCCCTGACACCCCCCTCCCCTGACCTCTTTCCTCCACGTACCTCGTCCGAATGAATGTGCTCCTCAAAGAAGCTCTTGATCTTCTCGTCGTAGTTCGGCATCGTCTCCCATGACACCGTGCACGTGTCTTCATAGTCATACCCGCGCTCTACACGCATGGCCTGTTTTGTAAGTAAATGGCGAAGATGCCTGTGAGAATGTGCGTCTCCTCGTCATCATCAACGCAACGCCAGACACAAGCCAAAAATAGTATTTCAAGCTGTGACGCTCACGCATTTCCAACGCTGCGTCAGGCCCTCTCCAAAGCTCCCGCTTTTTGCATCCGACCCATGCACACATGCGCAGCCAAACCCCACAGATTCCTTTCCACCCTACCTCCCTCCCTCCCTCCCTCCCCACAACGCACCGCAAACTTTGGGTTCTCCTTGTACGTGTCGGCATCAAACGTCCAATACAACACGCCCAGCTTCTGGAGCGCCTCCAAGGACGCGGGCTCGTTCGGGTTCAGGCGGTGCTCTTCCCGTTGGTCCAGCGTGGTGTCGTCGTCCATGTACCAGGCTTCCAGCATGATGCTGAAGTGGAGGAGGGGTGGGAAGCTGAGGTTGCGGCTGTGTTCGGGTTTTGTGTTTGCTTGAGTGTGATGGAGAGTGGGTAAGGCACAATTCTAAAGACAGAGACAGGGAAATGTGGGACATGATGCAGGTCGTCAGGCAAGGGGGACGCGCTGGACAACACAAGCTTGGCAACGAGGCAACGAGCCAAGCGGTCAATTTTGCGCGAGCCCCATTTTCCAAGCATCTCATATCTCGCTTCTTCTTCCTCTTTCGCCGCTTCCCTCCTGCATGTCTCCTCTTGCTTGTCGTGCCGCGTGAACGAAGCTTATCTGCACTACCACGCTCAATATTTTAGCAGCGTGTGTGCATGCAAGTTTTGGCAAGCTTTTCTGCTTGATCGCGTCTGGTATTGTAGTTGTTTCGAGTCCTTTTCACCCCCACTCACGTCTCAGCCTCCTCTCCCTCTTCTCCTTGCCTTGCTTTGCTTCCCTGCCTTCACTCTCCCTCACAATCATCCTACACCCAACATACACACCGACATACACACAGGCGGCGCACCTGGCAACAAAGGCACTTCGTACAGACAAGGCAGTGCCACCGGGCACCGCCTCCTCACTCCTCTTCCCTTGCCTGCCTGCCTCCAGCAGCCACGCAATATGTCGGACCCCGTCGTCGGCGTCTCCTCCCCCCTGCCGCCCCCACCCACGTCGTGCTTCCCCTTGCTCTTCGCCGCCACCTTTGCCGGCCGTGCCCGACGACGCAGCCGCGCCCAGACCATGGACGCAGTCCACACTTACAAGAAGGAGATTGAAGGAGGGACGACAGGGGCGGCATCGACATCGTTTGCCTTTGACGGGAAGACGACGATAAGCAAGGACCCCCTCGCCGGCAGCAGCAGCACCAGCAGCAGTGGTACAACTGGCTCGGTCGCGGCTGTACGGGGTGAGAGCCTTCGTCGACGCACCTTTGATAGCGCCCGTTCTTTCTTGTTGCAAAGGTCGGCCACTACGGTCATTCCCCCCTCGAGTCCCAGCAACCTACATAACAACAAGAAGGAGGAGGGCGTGTCTAAGCCTATCATGACCGGCGTTTCAGCGGGCACTTTTACTGCTGCTGCTGCTGCTGCTGCTGCTGCTGCTGCTGCTGCTGCTGAAACGGAAGGGTCATTGGGCTTGATTCCGAGTGAGTCATCCACGGACCTGGCGTCTCTCACCCTCACTACTACTACTATCACTACTACTGCTGCTGCCACTGCTGCTGTTGCTAGTAGTAGCACGATGCAGGCCAACAACACGACGATGACGACAATGGTAGCAATTACCAGCAGCACTAGCACCACGACCACCACCACCACCACCAGCATACCTTTTCCTCCTCCTCCTTCTCTTCCCCGTCCACGTCCAGCAGCAGCAGCAGCAGCAGTAGCAGCAGCAGCCATCGCTCCCACCCCCGCACCTGCTCCTGTCCCTCCTCCTCCTCGTCGTGCCCCTCTCCGTTCTCAATCCATGGGCAGTGGTCCTCCCCGTCTCTTCTCCTCTTCCTCCTCCTCCTCCTCCTCCTCCTCCACCACCAAGCCCCTCCCCCTCCCCACCGGCAACGACCGATTCTATCACCCAGCCTTGCGTCGCAGCGGGAGTAAAAGTGTAACCTCCGCCGCTGTCATGGGCCTGGGTTTGAGTGGAGGAAAGGGGGGAGGGATGGGAGATACAGCTACCCTTGATTCCTCCCTCCCTTCCTCTTCCACCTCCCGTGGGGCCATCCCTTCTCTTGGCGCGCTTAAGAATCGCTTTCCCTCCTCCTCCTTCTCCTCCTCCTCTTCTTTCATGAGTTCTTCTCGTCGGCGGTTGTCCTTTACTTCTGGTGCTACCAGCAATCACAATCCTCCTGCCCTCTCCCGTCGTCTCTCCCTCATTGAGCTCCTCCAACCCCGCGACGACTACACGTACCACCCTTCCTCCTCCTCGCCCTCCCTCCCTCCCCGCCTCCTGCCCATGATTAGTAATGGCATGGCGAGGCTCGCGATCAATATGAAGGAGGCGCACTTGACACCAGGAGGGTGGGAGGTGTGCTTGTCCTTGTTTTCACCAGAGGATGCAGCGAAGATAAAGAGGTATCGATTTGAGAAGGATAGGAGGCTGGCGTTAGGGAGCCAGTTGCTGCAGAGGGCTGTGATTGCCTGGACGTTCGGAGTGGACTACGAGGGGATTGTGATTAGTAGAACAGAGAAGGGCAAGCCGTTTTTCAACTATAAACATTTGAAGGAGGGACCGAAGGCGAGGGAGGGAGGGAGGGAGGGCGGGGTGCCGCCTCCGTTTCCGAATTGGAATTATAATGTGAGCCATCATGGGGATTTTGTGGGGATTGCCTCGGAGCCTGTGTGTTTGGTTGGGTTGGATATTATGAATGCTAAAGAAAAACCACGAGGTGGAGGAGGAGGAGGGGGAGATGCCGCGGGAGGAGCCGCTGGAGGGGGGGGGATGGTGAGGGAGAAGAGTGCTAATGACTTCTTCAAGAGTTTTCACAGGCAATTGAGCGCGAATGAGTGGGGGTCTATATATCAGGCTCCGGATGAGGAGGGGAAGCTGGAGAGGTTTTATCGGCAGTGGGCGTTGAAGGTAGAAGGGAGGGAGGGAGGGAAGAAGGGGAGG